>Ga0315905_10000501_pt1 | contig 42532 bp, 31 predicted proteins | sample LakEriMetagenome_5_FD_203522 | JGI IMG/M metagenome (GOLD analysis project Ga0315905, IMG submission 203522) | Freshwater fungal communities from buoy surface, Lake Erie, Ohio, United States - Buoy 4 MA121 | ecosystem: Environmental > Aquatic > Freshwater > Lake | place: USA: Lake Erie, Ohio...
CTGCCCGGGTTCCGCCACACCATAGGCATCGCCCGGCACTGGCACTTCCTCAGCGCCTTCTTTTGGCTGGGCAACGGACTGATCTTTGTCGCGCTGCTGTTTGCCACCAATCAGTGGAAACGGCTGGTCCCCACCGACCTGTCGCTGTTCACCGAGGCGGCCAAGGTCATGGTGCACTACGCCACCTTCCACCTGCCCGTGGAACCGGATGGTTTCTTCCGGTACAACGCGCTCCAGCAACTCAGCTACTTCGGCATCGTGTTCATCGTGGCGCCGGTGTCGCTTCTCACCGGCCTGGCCATGTCGCCGGCCATCGACAACTGGGCCGGGTGGTACCCCAAGCTCTTCGGCGGCAGGCAGGCCGCCCGCTCGATCCACTTCCTGGCGATGTGTTCTTACCTGGCGTTCCTGGTGCCCCATGTGGGAATGGTGGTTATCACCGGCCTGTGCCAGAACATGAATCACATCATCTCCGGCACCGACACCACCGGGCCGGAAGGCCTGCTGGTCTTCCTGGCGGGAGTGGCCGGGATCCTGGCACTCTGCTGGGCGACCCATTGGGTTTCGTGGAAACGACCGCGCTGGGTGCAGATGGGCTTCCGGCGGATCCTCGGCCCGCTGCAGCGCGCCGTGTTGAACCGGCTGCCCAGCCGCAGGCAATACACGCGCGATGATATTTCCCCGTACTTCTGGCCCAACGGCAAGCTGCCGCACTGCCCCGAGTGGGAAGGTTTGGGAGACCTGCGCCGCCAGGGTTTCAAGCTGAAGGTTTCGGGTCTGGTGGAAAACCCGGTGGAATTGGGGATCGACGAACTGGAAAATCTGGGCAAGCGCGAGCAGATCACGCTGCACCACTGCATCCAAGGGTGGTCGGGCGTGGCGCAGTGGGGGGGGGTGACCCTGCGCCAGTTAATCGACCTGGTGAAACCGCTGCCCGACGCGAAGGTGGTGGTGTTCCGTTCGTTTGGCGAGGGCCATTACGGAGGCGAATACTACGACACACTCACCCTGGAAAATGCCGCCCACCCCGAGACGATGCTGGCCTGGGAGATGAACGACCATCCCCTCACCGACCTGCACGGCGCTCCGCTGCGCCTGCGGGCCGAGAACCAGTTGGGGTACAAGATGGTCAAGTGGATCAAAAGTGTGGAATTTGTCCATTCCGAGAAGGAGGTGGGCAAAGGCTACGGCGGCAAGAACGAGGACGACGAGTATTACCCCGTGGTGGCGAACATTTAGGCCCCGCCGGATGCAGGGCCGCGGGTGGATGTGCTATGTTTGTGTATCGGTCTGATTCCTATGGATCGGATTTTGCCGAAAATGGCTATCTCCACCTCTTCGACCTCCCTGAGCTTGCTGGACCGGTTGCGGCGCACCCGCGACCCGGAGACTTGGGCCCGTTTCGTCGAGATCTACGGGCAGCTCATCGTCGAGTGGAATCAGGAGGCCGGCCTGCAATCCGCCGATGCCAATGATGTGGCCCAGGAAATCCTTCTGGCGGTTCTGGAGAAAATTCCAGGGTTTCAGCGCACAGAGGAGGGATCCTTCCGGATGTGGCTGAGGACCATCGCGCTGGCGAAGATCCGGGGGCACAACCGGCGCCGGAAGCGCCTGGACCGGATGGAAGATATCGATTCCCTGCCCCAAATGGCCGACCCGGGTCCCGAGCGGGAGTATGCCGCCGATTACAGCCAATCAGTGGTCTCCCGAGCGCTGAAGGTTATTTCCCGCGATTTTGAGGAGAGCACCTGGCGGGCCTTCGAGTTGGTGTTTTTCGAAGGACGCGATCCCGAGGTGGTGGGGCGCGAACTGGGCATGTCGCGCAATTCTGTTTACATCGCGCGGAGCCGCGTATCCAAGAAGGTACGCGAGATCCTGCGCGATCTCATCGACGAGGATCTGTTTTGAGCCAAGGTTCCATGCCACCGGTCAGTCCCGACCGGAAGAACGCGCCATGGGGATGAGCATTGGCGATTCCTGCCCGGATGACGCCACACTCGACCGCCTCCATGCCGGCGAGCTCGAGGCCGCTGAAATGGCCACTCTGGCCGGACATCTGGACAACTGTCCCACTTGCGGGGAACGGTTGCATTCCCGTTTCCTCGCAAGTCAATCCGGCGTCGGCCGGGCCGGGACGATGGATTCGTTGCGGGACCGATTTGCAAGTGACAAGAACCAAACCGACCGGCTGCCCGATTGGCTGACACGCTTGCTGGCCCATGGGCCGGAAATGGCCACCCCGGAATTGTCGAGGGGTCTGGAGCATGGCGATCTGGGATCGTTGGGGCGCTACCGGGTTATTCGGGTGCTGGGTGAAGGCGCCAGCAGCGTGGTGTACCAGGGCTTCGACCCGGAGCTGGAAAGGCTGGTGGTGCTGAAGGCCTTCCGGCCCGATTACGCCACCGGGGCCACCGGACTGAAGGACATGATGGAGGAGGCGCGGGCCTTCGCGCGGGTTCAGGATGACCACGTGATGCTGGTGCACGAGGTGGCCCGGGCCGGGAACACCTTGTTCCTGGTGATGCCGTACCAGGAGGGTGAAACCCTGGAGGTCTTTCTGCGCAATTTGCGGGCAAGTAATGGCAAACTGTCGAGACATGAATCCCTGGACCTGGCATTGCAGGCGGCGCTGGGGCTGAGGGCCATCCATAATCGCGATCTCCTGCACGGGGATCTGAAACCCAGCAACGCCTGGGTGTTCACAGTCGACGGTGGCAGACGGCTGGCGCTACTCGATCTGGGCCTGGCCACCCGGCGGCAGGGCAGGTCGCCCGGTCAGTATCTGGCTCCCGAGGCGGCCCGGGGGCCATCCACTCGCGCCTCGGACCTGTTTGCCCTGGGCCGGCTGACGGATGACCTGTGCCGGGCCGGCGACCGGCCTTGGCCAGGGTCGGTCACCCGGCAGGTTGCTGCCATGATGGCGGACGATCCGGCGCGCCGGCCCGATCTGGATGGATGGATCCACCTGCTGCGCGGGGAACTGAATCGCCTGGCCGCCGGAGGCCGGGCGGGCCGCATGGTGGCGCTTGCGGGCTTTCTCTGCCTGGCCGGGATGGCGGTGCTGATTGCGGGATTTTTACTCCCGGGGCACCCGGAAATACCCCGTGGGCTGGCACCGGTCCGCGTGTGGGGTGAACCCGCAGGTGTCCGGATCTCCCTGCCGCTGCTGGAGGTGGCGCCCGACGGTTCTTTCGTCAAAATAAAAAAAGATCTGGGAGGTGTGGATCTGGTGGCGCCTGACGGGACCGTCCGCCAGATCGGCATGGCGGGTGGGATCATCAAGGCCGCGTGGAAACCGCCCTACCTGGCCCTGATCAATAACCAAGGCGTTCTGATGGTGCTGGACACGGGCTCGCCTTCCGGAAAACCGCTCCTCGAGACAAACTGGGCCAGCAGCGTGCCCACCGGTCTGGGGTGGTCCGGAACCGATCCAACCCGGTTGATTTTGGGCCGGGGCAACGAGGCCCAGGTGTACCGGCTGGACAAAGCCGGCACCCCGGCGGCGGCCCTTGTGCTGGAAAGCGAGGTGGACAAGGTGGCGCCGCCTTGGCTGACGCCGCACACGCCGGTGTGGATCGGTTGGGAACCGGGCCGGCTGCAGGTGAACGCGATCATGCCGCCCGGCGGGATGGTCAGCACCAATCTGGTGGATGCCCCGCTCTTTTCCTTCCGGCCGGTGAACCGGGCGCCGGCCATGGTGGCCTGGTCGCCCGACGGGGAACGGTTTCTGGTGGCTTCCCAGGGCGGGGAGCTGGAAAGGTTCAATCGAAAAATCGCCCTGCAGGAGGGGCTTTACCCCCTGGCGACCCTGGAAAGGGGTGTTGAGACCGGTTTGGAGATCGCCGAACTGGTGTGGGGCGGCCCGGACTGGGCGGCCATCCGCCTGCACGGGGGCAAGCGGGAAATCCTGCTGGTGAATCCAGAGACGCTGCGGCTTTCGGCCGTCCCGCTCGACACCGCGGGCAAGCGCGTGATCCGCATCACCGCCGAGCCGGGAACCCGCCACCTGCACGCCCTGGCGGATGACGGCACCGTATTGAAGTACCAACTACCTGAAAATCCGGTGCCTGAGCCTTTGGCTCCCTGAAAGCTCGGGGGCTTGGGGATTTTGGGTCTGCTTTGCGGGCCTCTTGAACGCTTTTTTCACCCAGGAGCGAAATTTTTCGGGCTCTCGAGCGTAGTCTGATTAGCCAGACTGCTTGAGAAAGGATTGTTTGCCAGATTTATGCCCAGAAAAACAACCGGGCACCTGTTCGCCGTGGGGGATATCCACGGGTGCGCCCAAGCCCTTCAAACCCTGCTGGAAAACCTGAACCCCGGACCCGCCGACACGGTGGTGGTTCTGGGTGACATGGTTGACCGCGGGCCCGACTCCGCCGAGGTGCTGCGCCAACTGCTGCGCCTGGGTGAGCGCACGCGCCTGGTGACCCTGCTGGGCAACCATGAGGAGATGCTCCTTCAGGTTGCCGACGGCTGGCTTTCCCTAGATGCTTGGACACGCCATGGCGGGGATAAAACCCTCGAATCTTATGGCGTGGATCACCCGTCCCGAATCCCCGCCGAACATTTGGAGTTTTTGCGCGCCGCCAAGACCAGCCACGAGCAGGGAGGACACCTGTTCGCCCATGCTTGCTACCTGCCCCGCTGGCCCCTCGCCTACACCCCGAGGGATGTGCTGTTGTGGCAAAGCGCCGACCCCGGCGACCTGAAGCCGCACAGTTCGGGCCAGCCGGTGGTGCTTGGCCACACACCCCAGCCCGACGGCGATATCCTCGACCTGGGATACGCGGTGTTGATAGACACCGATTGCTGGGCGGGTGGATGGCTCACCGCCCTGGAAGTGGGTGGAGACCGGGTGGTTCAGGCCAATCGCAAGGGGCGGGTGCGCCGCCGGGCGCGGTATGTGCGCGTATGAGGTCCGGTAAAACTCAAACCCCCGCCCGGGACTTTCAGGCGGGGGTTTGAATTGCGGCCAGCGGGACGATGGCCGGCCTGTCTCATCCCCGGGGTCGGGGCAACCTGAAAACGGTCACGCCTCCCGGATTTACCAAGCCAGTTTCAGATGGTTTGTTTTTTTCAAAAAAAATCCCCTTCCCTGCCGGGAAGGGGATTTTGATTTGCCGCCGGGGCGGTGATTACTTCTTCACCTCGAACTCGGCGTCGATCACATCGTCCCCCGCTCCACCAGCCGAGGCGCCACCCGTCGGGCTGGCGCCAGCGCCGGCATCGCCGGCTCCGGGCGACTGGTGCTGCAGCGCCGCGTTGAAGGCGGCCTGCAGTTCCTGGGTGGCGCGCTTGATGGCCTCAACCTCCTCGGTCTTGGCCTTCTCGCGCACGGTGTTGATCGCCGCCAGCAGCGGAGCCTTGTGCTGCTCGGAGAACTTGGCGTCATTCTCCTTGAGGAACCGCTCCACACGGTGGGCGGTGTTGTCCGCCTCGTTGCGCGCGTCGATCACCTCGAGCTTGCGCTTCTCGTCCGAGGCGTGCGACTCGGCGTCCTTGCGCATGCGCTCCACCTCGTCCTTGCTCAAGCCGGACGAGCCCTTGATCTCGACATGGGCCTCCTTGCCGGTGCCCAAGTCCTTGGCGGTCACCTTCAGGATGCCGTTGGCGTCCAGAGCGAAGGTCACCTCGATCTGCGGCTCGCCGCGCGCGGCCGGGGCGATCCCCTCCAGGTTGAACTCGCCCAGAAGCCGGTTGACCGGGCTCTTGGCCAGTTCGCTCTCACCCTGGTAGACGCTGATGGTCACGGCCGTCTGGTTGTCCGCCGCCGTGGAGAAGACCTGCTTCTTCTCGGTGGGGATGGAGGTGTTACGCTCGATCAACCGGGTCAGGCGGCCGCCCAGGGTCTCCAGGCCCAGCGACAGCGGGGTCACATCCACCAGCAGCACGTCCGACTTGCTGCCGAGCAGCAGTTGGGCGCCCTGGATGGCCGCGCCGATGGCGACCACCTCGTCGGGGTTCACGCCGCGGTGGCCTTCCTTGCCGAACAGCTCCTTCACCAGTTGCTGCACGGCCGGCATGCGGGTCATGCCGCCCACCATCACCACCTCGTTGATCTCCGAGGGCTTCAGCCGGGCGTCCTGCAGGGCCTTCAGCACAGGCCCCTTCAGCTTCTCGATCAGCCCGTGGCAAAGCTGCTCCAGCTTCGACCGGGTGATCGCCAGCATCAGGTGCTTCGGCCCCGAGGCGTCGGCCGTGATGAACGGCAGGTTCACATCGGTGCTGGTCTGCTGGCTCAGGTCCTTCTTGGCGCGCTCGGCGGCCTCTTTCAGCCGCTGCAGTGCCATCTGGTCCTTGCGCAGGTCGATGCCGTGGTCCTTCTTGAACTCGTCGGCGATGTGATCGATGATCACCTGGTCGAAGTCGTCGCCGCCCAGGTGGGTGTCGCCATTGGTCGACTCCACCTTGAACACGCCGTCGCCCACATCGAGCACGCTCACATCGAAGGTGCCGCCGCCCAGATCGAAAACCGCGATCTTCTCGTTGGCCTTCTTGTCCATGCCGTAGGCCAGGCTGGCCGCGGTCGGCTCGTTGATGATGCGCATCCGCTGCTTGGTCTTCTTGCCGGTCTGCGGATCCTCGATCTCCCACTCGGTGTCGAAGCCGGCGATCTGGGCCGCCTCGATGGTGGCTTGCCGCTGGGCATCGTTGAAGTAAGCCGGCACCGTGATCACGGCCTTGCGCACGGTGTGGCCCAGGTAGGCCTCGGCGGCCTCCTTGAGCTTGCGCAGGATCATGGCGGAGATTTCGGGCGGCGTGTAGTTCTTGCCGTCGATGTCCACCTTCACCAGGTCGTCGGGCCCGCCGACGATCTTGTAGGGCACAAGCTTCTCCTCGCCCTCCACCTCCTTGTGGCGGCGGCCCATGAAACGCTTGATGCTGTAGATGGTCCGGCGCGGATTCGTCACGGCCTGACGCTTGGCGGGATCACCCACCAGACGGTCGCCCTTGTCCGTGAAGGCCACCACGCTGGGGGTGATGCGATTGCCCTCGGCGTTCGCGATCACCTTCACCTCGCCGCCTTCCATCACGGCCACCACGCTGTTGGTGGTGCCGAGATCGATACCAATGATTTTCTCTTCAGCCATTGATTCCTCTCCCTTCGTCCGGGGCCGGCAGGCTCGCCTTGGGCCTGGCCGGTGCCGGGGTGTCTTGTGCTAGCCGGCCGGGCCTGCCAACCATTGGCTGACCCGCCACCTGCATTCCTTTTTCCTGTGGATTCCTCCAAACCATCCCTTGAAACAACCAAAGCAAGGGCCATGCCAATGGGTTTATACTCTGGTGAAATGTATATAAAGCCAATGGTTTCAATGATTTATGTCGAAAAATCGCCCCAGCAAAGGGTAGAATCTCCAAAGTGCCTGCCACTTTGGCGCCAGGCTTCGGAAGGGCGATTTTGGCTGGGTGTCAAAGTGGCGGTTGGTTTGGTGTCATCCGTTTGCCTTGGCGTTCCTTAAAATCTTGTGTGGCTAATTGGGATTTTTGGGGATCGAGTCAAAACGGGATCCGAAAGGGGTGCAACCATGCTGGTCGCTGTGGCTTGGACTTTGGCATCGATTGTTCCCCACCAAGGCGCAGGGGAACCGGTCACCGAGAAATCGATGTGTCGACATTGGATCCATGCCCGTGAGGAGGATGCCGACGGGGTTCAAGTCTACCGGGCCAAGGGCAGCTTCGCCCCCCGACCCAGCCGGTTCCGCATGGAATACGAACTGAAGGCGGATGGGAAATGCCGGTACATGTGGCTTTCCCCTTCCGACGGTCACCAAATGAAGGATGGTTCCTGGAAATTGCTGCCACCCCCCAAACCAGGTGAGCCGCCGACGCTGGAGGTGCGCGAGGGCAAAACGGTCAACCGTTTCGAGGTGGTGGGCCTGTCCCGCGACACGATGCGGCTCAAGCCGGGGAACGCGCCATGAGCGGATGGTCCGAATCCCTGCTGAACCGCCGCCAGGCCCTGATTGCCCTGGGGCTTTCCCCGGCGGCATTGTCCGGCAGGGAAGGAGGGGAAAGCCCTTTTTTGCAGGGTTTTTACGCCCCTCTGCCCGGTGAGACCCAGGGGGAACGGCTGCGTGTCGAGGGCAAACTCCCCGGCCACCTGCGCGGGTCCTATTTGCGCAACGGACCCAATCCCCGCTTCAAGCCCAAGGGACGCTACCACTGGTTCGACGGGGATGGCATGGTCCACGCTGTCCATCTCGATCCGGATGACGCCCGAAGCCCCGCCCGTTATCGCTGCCGTTTTGTGCGGACCGCCGGTCTGGAAGAGGAGGAGCGGGCCGGCAAATCGCTATTCCCCGGCCTGATGGAACTGCCCGACCTCGCGCGAGTCTCCCGCGGGATGGACGGGTACAAGAACTCGGCCAACACGGCGTTGGTCTGGCACCACGATCAACTTTGGGCTTTGTGGGAGGGCGGCCTGCCGCACCGGCTGGATCCGAAAAGCCTGGCCACGCTGGGCGCCGATCCCCTGGCGGGAGCCTGGAAGGGCGGATTCACCGCGCACCCCAAGATCGATCCGGTCACCGGCGACATGGTTTTCTTCGGTTATGGTCCGGCCAAGCCGTACCTGAAGTTGGGAATATTGGACCGTGGCGGTCGCTTGAAGGCGGCCCGCGAGATCGACCTGCCCCGGTCGGTGATGATGCACGATTTCGCCATCACCACCGATTATGCTTTGTTCCTGGACATGCCCCAGACTTTTTCGCTGGCGAACCTGGCGATGGGCAAGGGGGTCTTCGGGTGGCGGCCGGAGCTGGGTGGCCGCATCGGTCTGATCCCGCGCGCTGGGGGTGAACCGCGCTGGTTCCCGGTCAGCCCGGGCTCGGTGTTCCACACGCTGAACGCCTGGCAGGATGGCGACACGGTGACCCTGGTCGCCTGCCGCATGCCCAGGTTCCCCTCGGAAGTGCTCGCCGGAGAGGCGACCGAACCCGCCGCCAAGGACGCCCCACGCCTTTGGCGCTACGAGATCAACCTCGCCACCTCGCGGGTGTCCGAGGGTCCGTTGGAAGATCCGGGAAGCGAGATGCCCCGCATGCGCGAGGACAGGACCACCCGTCGGACCTGTTTCGCCTACACACTGCGGATCGATTTCGGCGGTTGGCGCAAGCATGATCTGGTCAGAAACACCACCAGCCGACTGGATTTGCCCGCCGGTTGGCGTGGGGGTGAAGCCGTGTTTGTGCCAAAACCGGCAGGGACGGCTGAGGACGACGGTCACCTGCTGGCGCTGGTCCAGCCACCAGGGGATGCCCCGGCGCACCTGTGGGTGTTGGACGCGTCCTCATTCAGCGCCGTACCGGTGGCCAAGGTGCACCTGCCCCATCGTGTTCCGGCTGGCTTCCACGGTTGCTGGCTGGGGGGATGAAACCGGCCTCACAGCTCGCCGGCGTTGAGGGCGGCGGCGGAAGGGGTGCGCTGGGCGTCCGCCTTTTCCCACGCCTCGAAGGCGTCCCGCAGTTTGCCGGTCACCGGGCCCGGGTTGCCCGATCCCACAGGTTTGCCGTCCAGCGTCACCAGCGGCAACACCTTGGAGGTGGTGCTGGTGAGGAACAATTCCTCCACGCCCCGAAGTTCGTCCGAGCGCAGCGCCTTCTGCCGGCAGGGGATTCCCAGGTCCGCCGCTATCTCCAGCACGATCTCGCGGGTGATGCCGGGCAAAATGCGGTTGTCCAAGGGGTGGGTGCGCAGCACCCCGTCCACCACGGCGAACAGGCTCGAATGCGCGCATTCGGTCACCGTGCCGTCCTCGCGGATGAGCACGGCCTCGACGCAGCCGGCCCGTTTGGCCGCCTCCGCCGCCAGGACACTGCCGAGCAGGTTGATGCTCTTGATGTCGCAGCGGGCCCAGCGCAGGTCGGGGTGGGTGATCACGCCGGCCCCCTTCTCCCGCAAGGCCGCCTTGTCGTCCGGAAAATGCTGGACCAGGATCAGCGTGTTGGCGGGAGTGTCGGTGGGGAAGGCGTGTGCCCGCGCGGCGGTGCCCCGGGTGACCTGCAGGTAGACCATCGCGTCGCAATGGCCCGAGGCGGCGAGCGTGGCGTCGACCTGCGAGCGCAGCAGGTTCAGGTCGAGCGACGGCATCTGCAGGGCGCGCAGACTGCGATCCAGCCGGCGCCAGTGCCGGTCGATCCCGTGCAGGCGGCCCTTGTCGACCCGGACCACCTCGTAGATTCCGTCGCCGAAAATATGGCCGCGGTCGAGCACGCTGACGGTGGCGCTCTCCGCAGGGCCGATGACCCCGTTGACGCAGGCGAGGATCTTGCCGGTGGGGATGCTCATGGTTGGGAATCCCTGCTGGGTGTCTCGACCACCAGGTCCGCGGGCCCGGCGGGCGTGAGGATGGGCGGGCGGATCGGCAGCTTCAGGGTGAACCGCGTGCCCTTGCCCGGCGCGCTTTCCGCCTCCAGGCTGCCGCCGTGAGCTTCCAGCACCTTCCGAGCCGTGGGCAGCCCCAGGCCGCTCCCGCCCGATTTGGTCGAGTAAAACGGCTTGAACATGTTTTCCAGCACCTCGGGGGCGATGCCGCTTCCGGTGTCGATGACCTGCATCACCAGCCAGGGCGCCTCCTCGCGGGCCAGCAGGGTGATCTCGCCACCCTGGGGCATCGCCTGCTGGGCGTTGAGGAGGAGGTTGAGCAGCGCCTGCTTGAACAGGTCGGGGTCCAGGTGGACCGGGGGCAGGTCGGCGGGCAGATACACATTCACCCGCACATTTTCCGACCGGGCGGTCGGCTCGAAGAACTCCACCAGTTCCTCAAGCACCTTGCTCAGGTCGTATGGGCGGAGTTGCAGGTCCTTCACCCGGGTGAAACGCAGGAAGTCGTTCGACACTTCCACCAGGCGCGTGCATTCGGATTGCAGCCGGTTGATCCGGTCCAGGGCCCGGCGTTCGCGCGGGGTTTGGGGATTCTCGAAATCCTCCGCCAGCAACTGCATGTTGAGCGTGAGGGTGGAGAGGTGGTTTTTGATCTCGTGGATGAACACGCCGGCGGTTTCGGCCAGTTCGGAATAATGCTCCAGAAGCACGGTCCGCCTCCCGTGTGAAACCTGACGAAATCATAGCACACAAGGGCCGGGGGCCGGTCCGTGTCAAACGGACCGGCCCCCGGCGGGATTCAGGGTTTGGTCAGCGGGCCGAATCAGGCGTTGCCGTCGTTGCCACCGTTGTCCCCGCCTTCGGAACGGCCGGGGCCGTTGTCGCCGGAGCCGCCATGGTCGCCGCCGTTGCCACCTTCGGGACGATCGCCGCCGCGCTCGGGACGGTCGCCCCGGTCGCCGCCACGGTCACCCCTCGGGCCGCGGTCGCGCCCGCCCCGGTCCCCGCCGCGTCCACCGCGGTCGCGCCCGCCCCGGTCTCCGCCGCGTCCACCGCGGTCGCGTCCGCCGCGGTCCCCGCGGTCACCCCGGTCGCCACGCTCGGGGCGCTCGCCGCCCTCGGGCGCCTCGGGCATCCCCTCGGGCCGCTCGATCAGCACCTTGCGGGACAGCTTCACGCGGTCGTGCTCGTCGATGGCGATGACCTTCACCTGCATGAGGTCGCCCACCTTGCAGACATCGCTGACGCTGCCCACGTACCCGTGGTCCAGCTCGCTGATGTGGCACAGGCCGTCGCGGCCGGGCAGGATCTCGACGAACGCGCCGAAGTCCTTGATGGAGGTGACCTTGCCGTCGTAGATGCGGCCGACCTTCACCTCCTCGGTGATGGCCTCCACGCGCCGCTTGGCGGCCTCGGCGCCGGCGGCCTCGGAGTGCGAGATGTAGACGGTGCCGTCATCCTCGATCTCGATCTTGGCGCCGGTGCTCTCCTGGATCGCCTTGATGTTCTTGCCACCCGGCCCGATCAGCAGCCCGATCTTCTCGGGGTTGATGCGGGTGGTCAGCAGGCGGGGGGCGTTGGGCGAGATCTCGTCCTTCGGCTTCGACAGGGTGGCCAGCATGGTGCGCAGGATCTTGCGGCGCGCGACGCGGGCCTTCTCCAGGGTCTCGCGGATGATCTCCTGCGAGATGCCGTTGATCTTCAGGTCGAGCTGGATGCCAGTGATGCCGAGACCGGTTCCGGCGATCTTGAAGTCCATGTCGCCGTAGTGGTCCTCGTCGCCCTGGATGTCGGCGAAGGTGACATGCTGGTCACCCTCCTTCACCAGGCCGATGGAGATGCCGGCCACGGGGTTGACGATGGGAACGCCGGCGTCCATCAGGGCCAGGGTGCCGCCGCAGACGCTCGCCATGCTGGAGCTGCCGTTCGACTCGAGGATGTCGGACACCAGGCGGATGGTGTAGGGGAACACATCGGGCGTGGGGACCACGCTGCGCAGCGACCGCTCGGCCAGCGCGCCGTGGCCGAATTCGCGCCGGCCGGGGCCGCGCATCGGTTTGCACTCGCCCACCGAGAAGGGGGGGAAGTTGTAGTCGAGCATGAACTTCTTGGAGAACTCCTCGGTGAGACCCTCCACGCGCTGCTCGTCGGAGGTGGTGCCCAGGGTGACGGTCACCAGGGCCTGGGTCTCGCCGCGCTGGAAAAGGGCCGAACCGTGCACGCGGGGCAGCAGGCCGTTCTCGCACAGCAGGGGACGGATGTCATCCATGCCGCGGCCGTCGATGCGCTTGCCGGCCAGCGTGGCCTCGCGCACGATCTTCTCCTCGATGGCCGAAAGGGCCGCCGAGACCTTGGCTGGCTCCACGGCTGGGGTGACGGCGGGATCGGCGTACTCGGCCTTGATCTTCTCCTTCAGCTCCTTGACGGCCTTGGCCCGCTCGGCCTTGCCCTCGGTGAACTTGGCCGCCTTGAAGGCGGCGCCATGCTTGGAATAGATCTGCTCGATCAGCGGGTTGACGGGCGGCGCGGGCGGCAGGACCTTCGTGCCCAGGCCGGCCTGGATTCGCAGGTCCTCGATGGCCTGCACCACCAGCTTGATCTGCTCGTGGCTGAAGGCGATGGCCTCTAGCATGTCGGCCTCGGGCATCTCGCGGGCGAAACCCTCGATCATGGTGATGGCGTTCTTGGTGCCGGCCACCACGAGGTCGAGGTCGCTCTCCTCCAGTTCCTGGTAGGTGGGCATGGTCACCAGCTTCCCGTTCACCCGGCCGATGCGCACCGCGCCGGTGGGCTCGAGGAAGGGCATGTGGGAGATGTGCAGGGCGGCGCTGGCGCCGATCATGCCCAGGACATCCGGGTCGTTCTCCTTGTCCGCCGACAGGGTGCTGATGAGCACCTGCACCTCGTTGAGGTAGTCGGCCGGGAACAGCGGGCGGATGGGGCGGTCCGTCAGGCGGGAGGTGAGGGTTTCCTTCAGGCTGGGGCGGGTTTCGCGTTTGATGTAGCCGCCGGGGAACTTGCCCGCCGCGTAGGTCTTCTCGCGGTAGTCCACGGTCAGCGGGAAGAAGTCGCGCCCGGGGATGGCCCCGCCCTCGCAGGCCGTGGCCAGAAGCAGGGTCTCGCCCATGCCCACCACCACGGCGCCATGGGCCTGCTTGGCCAGCTTGCCGGTTTCCAGGATCAGGTTGCGCTCGCCCAGGGGCAGTTCCAAACGGGTGATCTTCATCGGTGTCTTTCCTTTGGTGTGTCTCGCGTCACGCCGGATTTTTCCGGGCGTGTTCGCCGGTGCCGTGCGGCCCATCGCCGCCTGCCGGCCACAATTCCCGGCCTGTCGGATCTCAAATCAACCAGACGGGCTTGGATCGCCTTCACCGGAAGGCGCCAGGCCATCAACCTCCGCCGAAGGTGGACCCCACCGGGGGCCGCCAAGGGCTTGCCGCGGGATTGTTCAAGGGGAACTGCCGCGGGAAATGGACGCCAAGCAGGGGCGTCAGCGGACCGCGGTTTCAAAAAAGAAGTGCGGTCCGTCGCCGGTTGGAATGGGGGTCGACCATCCAAACGGCAAGGCCCGGGGTTGCATCGCCCCGGGCCTTCTGAAAACTACTTCCTCAGGCCAAGCTCGGCGATGATCTTGGCGTAGCGGTTCGGATCCTTGTTCTTGATGTACTTCAGAAGGCTGGCACGCTGGCTCACCATCTTCAAAAGGCCGCGCCGGCTGGCGTGATCCTTCTTGTGGGTCTCCATGTGCTGGTGCAGTTCCTTCATCCGCTCGGTCAGGAGGGCGATTTGCACCTCGGGCGAACCGGTGTCGTCGGACTTCTTCTGGAACTTTGCGATGATCTCGCTACGACGCTCCTTGTTGACTGCCATCTTTTCCTCTTCAAAACCAGTCGCCCGGCGTCTAGTCACGGACAACCCGCGACCGGAAAGCACCCGGGTCCACTTCGTTTTTTACCGATTAAAACCAGCCTCAGATTACCAGAAACACCGTGGGTTGCAATACGGTGAGACCCCGGGGCACCCCTCCGGAACCCTTCAACCGGACACTTATCGACAACCTGTTCCCTCTTCCCGAGGAATTACAGTCGCCCAGTTTGGGTTTGATGGGATGTCTGGGTTATTGGCTGAGACTGGCCCGTAGCAGCCGGTCCCGAAAAGCCAGCCACCGGCCTTCTGCGGGCGGTAGCACGGCTACAACATGATTATAGCCATCTCTGTCTATCTTGTGTAGCGTTTTATATATTGAATGTAGTGCCCCGGGCGGGGTATTGGGCAACAAGATCGACCCTGGCCCGGGTTCCAGGGCCAGCCATGCGTGGCGCTTGCCTTCCCGGGTCCACTGGTCAGACCAGGACTGCGCCTCTCCCGATGAGGCGACGCAGACCACCTGGGCCTTGGGGGCGTAATGGCGCCCCATCCGGCCGGGAGATTTTTCGGGCCCCACCATCCCCGTTGCAGCTGAAATCAGGAGCTTTTCGGGGGGAATTCCCAGGACATGGGCGATTTCTTCCGGAGTCAGCGGGCCCGGGCGCAGCAGGACCGGCTGGGAGCCGCTCAGGTCGATCACGGTGCTTTCGACGCCACGCTCGCAGGGGCCGGCCGATACCAACCCCGCGATCTTTCCCCCGAGCCCTTGCAGCACATGGTCCGGCAGCGTGGGCGAGATGAACCCGGAAGGATTGGCGCTGGGCGCCGCCACCGGGATGCCCGCCGCCCTCAGCAGGGCCCGCGCCACCGGGTGGGCCGGCACCCGCAGGGCGACCGTGTCCCCTCCCGCGGTGACACCGGAGTGGATTTTTCCCCCGTGGGGCAGCACCAGGGTCAAAGGCCCCGGCCAGAAAGCCTGGGCCAGCAGTTCGGCGCTGTCGGGCCAGGAGTCGCAGAGATTTCGGGCACCTTCCGGATCGGCTACATGAACAATCAGCGGGTTGGCGCGGGGACGGCCCTTGGCGGCGTACAACCGGTCGATCGCCTCCGGGGACAACGCGTTGGCGCCCAGACCGTACACCGTCTCGGTGGGGAAGGCCACCAGGTTACCGGCGGCCAGCAACCGGGCCGCCTCGGCCAGGTCGCCCGGGGCGGGGTGTTCCGCGTCAACGGTCCAGACGGTGGTCATCGGTTCAAATCTGGTAGAACTGCGGGTCTTCCGTGGAGGGGGACTCGGGCCCGCGGATTCGCAGGGACGGCTTGTCCATCGTCACCACCGTTCCCGGCGGGACCGATTGGGTGAGCCAGACGCTGGAGCCGATCACCGCGTTGCGTCCGATGACCGTCTCGCCCCCCAGGATGGTGGCGTTGGCGTACACCACCACATCGTCTTCCAGCGTGGGGTGCCTTTTGCGGCCCCGGATGATGTTGCCCTCGGAGTCGCGCGGAAAACTCAGCGCCCCCAGCGTCACACCCTGGTATAGCTTCACCCGCCGGCCGATCTGGCAGGTTTCGCCGATCACCACACCGGTCCCGTGGTCGATGAACAGTCCCGGCCCGATGGTGGCGCCGGGGTGGATGTCGATACCGGTGCGGGAGTGGGCCAGTTCAGTCATCATGCGGGGCAGCAGCGGCACTTCCAGCTTGAACAACTCGTTCGCCAAACGGTAGATGGTCACCGCCTCGATGCCGGGATAGCAGAAAATGACCTCCTGGCAGTTGCGGGCCGCGGGGTCGCCCGCGAAGGCCGCTTGCACATCCTCGTCCAGGGTCTGGCGCAGCGATGGCAATCTCGACAGGAACGCCAAAGATATTTCCAGCCCTTCCCGTTGGCAGTCTCCCTCGCCGTCCGGTCCGCTGCAGGCCCCACCCAGGCCGCTGTCCCGCTCATGCAGCAACGCCCTGGCTATCTGACGGGCCAAATCATCGTGCAGGGTGTCGAGCAAATCGCCCACGAAGAAGGTGATGTTTTCCTGATTCAATTCCTGCCGTTTGTGGAATCCGGGAAAAATCAGGTCCAAAAGGCCCCAGGTCACCGCCGTGATGGTTTCCCGGGACGGGAGAGGCCGGTACCCCAGATGGCATGAATGGGGGTGCAGGGCGTATGAGCCCACCAACGCCTCGGTGATCGACGGCAATTCGCTTTTCAGTCGTTTCTGGATCGACATCGGGATGGCGCTTTCGCAGCCACGGAATCGGACCACAGGATGAGCCGTTTCCGCGACCGAATTCCCTGAAAATAAGTCTTTTTTCAAGTTACCCCATTGGCCGGCATTGGGCAGGCAGCTTTTTATTGGCAATTGACCAAGGGCCCGTGAAAAGGTGTGCCCGAAACCTGTGCACGCCCTGCCCGTGGCTGAGGCAGATCAGGGTCGCCCGCTATTGCACCCAAGGCTTTCAAGGCAGACCAGAAAATAATTTTAAAAATCATAAGGTATTATTAAATAATAACTTATGTCGATTTTATTCCGTTTTTTTTTTCAAGGATTTGGTGTTTGGCACGAGGGGTGCATAAAGAAGTTTCGGAGAGGCAGTCCTGACCAAGGGAGAGGTGGTCAGGGTTGCCAATCACAAGGTCTGATCGTCTCAGGCCATTCCGACCAACCGGTCTTGGCGTGCCGTGGGAGAGGCGGTTCGCCAAGGCCGGTGTCGGTATTTAAATCCGGCTTTTGTCAATTCTCAAATGGTTCAGTCAACTCCGCTCTCAGTCGCGCGATTTCCTCAGGCCCACTTCCACAGCACCCACCCACCCAATGGGCCCCAGCCTGAATGCAGGCCTTGGCTTCTTTCAGCCAGATGTGCGGATCGAATGCGGCAGGTCGGGCCATCACCGCAAGGCGCGGGACCGCCTGACGCATTTCAGCCACAGCCCGGGACGCGCGGTCCGTGGCATCCTCATAGCCGCAATTGACACCCACCGCCCGGGCGCCTGCCCGCTGGGCACGGATTGCGAAATCGGCGGGTTGCCAGGAATCTGGACGATTGTCCGGCACCAGCGTGGCGGCCACCGGCACGGGCGACCATTCCACCAGCCATGCGAGCCACGCCAGTTGCCACGGATCGATCAGGGTTTCCAGCACCACCGCGTCGAATCGGCCCAGTTGATCCACCAGGGCCACCCGGCCCGCGGGCGGAACCCCTTGCCCGGGTGCCAAGCTGAGCAGGCGGAAGGGTGCAACCGGGGTTTGGGAATCTCGGATTCCGTCCTCGAGGCAATCGGCTGCCGCGCGAACCACCCGTTCGGCCTCGGCTTCCTTCAAATGAAGGGCCAGCCAGGCGTTGGCCTGCAGGGCCTGCGCGCCAGCCAAAACATAGGCCCGGTGCAGGTTGGCGACCAGTTCCGGGGAATTGAGGCTGGCCAAGTGGGGCGCGGCGGCCAAGGCCTCGTCGCGGGACCCAAGCCAGGTGCCGATGCCGCCGTCGAGCAAACGGGTGGCCCCGCCTGCCTCGAATGGGGATGCCATTGGCCGTGGACCTAAACCGGGTTTTCGGTGGGCCGGATCCGCTTTTCCGCGGCCGATTGCAGGGAAAGCCGGTTGATCACCTGCAGGAAAGCCAGGGCGCTGGCCTCGATCACATCGGTGCTGTAGGCGCGCCCGGTGAGGCTCTTGCCCTTGTGCTCCACCTCGACCTGGGCCTCGCCCTGGGCGTCCTCGCCCACGGTGACCGACCGGATGCGGTAGTCCTTCAGCACGACATTGATGCCGGTGATCCTCTCGATGGCCTTGAACACCGCGTCCACCGGGCCATCGCCCAGGGCGCTGTCGCGGTGCACCCCGCCGTCGCGGTGCCACAGACACACCACCGCCGAGGGGATGGTGGCGCTGCCGGCATTGCAGGTGACGGCCTCCAGCGTCCAGGCGTTTTGCACCTCGCCCTGGTGTACTTGCTGCTCGCACAGGGCCTCGATGTCGGCGTCGTAGATCACCTTTTTGCGGTCGGCCAGCACCTTGAACGCCTCGTACACCTTCTCCAGACGCTCGTCGGTCAGGTGATAGCCCAGGCTGACAACCCGGTCTTTCAGGGCCGCCCGTCCCGAGTGTTTGCCCAGAACCAATTCCGTCTGCGGCACGCCCACATCCTCGGGGCGCATGATCTCGTAGGTGGAGCGTTCCTTCAGCATGCCGTCCTGGTGAATACCCGCCTCGTGGGCGAAGGCGTTCTGGCCGACGATGGCCTTGTTGCGCTGCACGGCGATGCCGGTGACATGGCTCACCAGGCGGCTGGCGGCGTACAGACGGCGGGTCTGGATGCCGGTGTTGAGCTTGTAGTAGTCGTTGCGGGTGCGCAGCGCCATCACCACCTCTTCCAGCGCGCAATTGCCGGCGCGCTCACCCAGCCCGTTGATGGTGCACTCGATCTGTCGGGCTCCCTCCCGCACCGCCGCCAGGCTGTTGGAGACAGCCAAACCCAGGTCGTTGTGGCAATGCACGCTCAAAACCACATCCTCGATGCCCCGCACATGCCTGCGCAGGTGGGCGATGCACGCGGCGTACTGTTCGGGCACGGCGTAACCCACCGTGTCGGGGATGTTCACCGTGCGGGCCCCGGCGTCCACCACCGCCTGCACCACGTCGGTGAGAAAGTCCAGTTCGGTGCGTGCGGCATCTTCCGGCGAAAATTCCACATCCTTCACATGCGTCAGGGCGCGCTTCACGCCGTCCACCGCGCGCTTGATGATCTCTTCCTTGGCCATTTTCAGCTTGAATTCGCGGTGAATGGCGCTGGTGGCGAGGAACACATGGATGCGGCTGTTCGGGTTGCCCTTCAGCGCCTCGCCGGCGCGATCGATGTCGGCATGGTTGCACCGGGCCAGACCGCAGATGGTCGGGCCGATCACCTCCTTGGCGATCGCCTGCACCGCCTCGAAATCCCCCGGGCTGGCGATGGGGAAACCAGCCTCGATGATGTCGACTCCCAATTCCTTCAGGGCGTGGGCCACCTGCAGCTTCTCGGCCAGGTTCATGCTGGCGCCTGGGGATTGCTCGCCGTCGCGGAGTGTGGTGTCGAATATCAGGATCCGATCCTTGTCGGTTCCTGATGGATTGGAGGCCTGGCCGCTCATGTTTTCAGGTCCGCGGAATGAACCCGCCCCGGACGGAACGGACCGCCGAAAAACCGGCGTTTGCCGTCGCGAGGAAACAGGTCATCAGTTTGTTAGGTTGTGATAACGGTCACTAACCAGCTTCCATTGTAAAGAAGGCTCCGGTTTTGTGCATCGGTTGTGAACCAAAACCGGTCGATTTGCCCGGCAAGCCGTTGGGAAAAAGGTTCCAGGCCGGTATGGTGAGGATGGCTTCGGGGAAGCATCCGAATCCAAAGTGATAGCGTCAGCTAGGCAATAGGTTGCAGGCCCTGACCCGTGGGGCCCGCGAGAGGGGTGTCATGGCGGGTGGAAAAAAGACAGCCACACCGGGAAAGCCCCAGGCAAACCAAGAGGATATGGCCCCGTCTCTGCCCGCCGAGGGGGCCCGTCTGGCGTTTGTCAGCCTGGGGTGCCCCAAGAACACCGTGGACTCTGAGCGGATGCTGGGCAAGCTGGTCATGGCCGGCCACCAGATTGTCTCCGATGCCGCCGACGCCGATGTGGTGGTGGTGAACACCTGCGGCTTCATCGAGCCGGCCCGTCAGGAAAGCCTCGGCGTGTTGCGCGACCTGGTGAAGCTGAAAGAAGGTGGCCAGCTCCGTGCCGTGGTGGCCGCCGGTTGCCTGGCGGAGCGCGACAAGGGCTCACTGTTCGACCAGGTGCCAGGCCTTGACCAGGTGGTGGGAGTCCACGGCCGGGAAGAGATCACCAAGGCCGTGGGCCTTTCGCTGGACCGTGTCGTGGCCGCGGGGCGCAAGCGCAAACGGGTGGAACTGGTGGACGAGCAGCGAACGCTGTTCCGCCCGGCACCGGTGAAGGCGCAGGAGGACACCGCCCGACTGCGGGCCACCCCCCGCCATTACGCCTACCTGAAAATCTCGGAAGGGTGTGACCGCCTCTGCACCTTCTGCGCTATCCCCCAGATGCGCGGCAAACATGTCAGCAAACCCGTTGAGGAAGTGATCCGCGAGGCAAGGGAACTCGCCGCCGACGGTGTGCGTGAACTGATGGTCGTGGCGCAGGACACCACCTGGTACGGGTTGGATATCTATGGCGAGCCCAGTCTGGCCCGGTTGTTGCGCGAACTGCGCGAGGTGGACGGCATCGACTGGATTCGCCTGCATTACCTTTACCCGGCCCATGTGACCGATGATCTGGTGCGGGTGCTCGGCGAGGGGGGCCGCATCCTGCCGTACATCGACATGCCCCTGCAGCACATCAACGACCGGGTGCTGAAGCGGATGAATCGCAAGACCACCCGCGCCGCCACCGACGAGATTCTGGGCCGGTTGCGCGCCGGCATTCCCGGCCTGGTGATGCGGTCCACCTTCCTGGTGGGTTTCCCGGGCGAGACCGAGGCCGAATTCGCCGAGCTGTGTGACTGGGTGGCGAAAGCGGGCATCGAGCGACTGGGCGTCTTCCCTTACAGCCTCGAGGAAACAACCCCCTCCAGCCGGCTGGACGGCCAGTTGCCCGAAGAGGTCAAAACCTCCCGCAGGGACCGGCTGATGGAAGTCCAGCAGGCGGTCGCCTTTCGCCATGCGGCCGCTCAGGTTGGGAAGCGGATCCCCGTCATTGTCGATGGCGCCGATCCGGAAATGCCTGGGTGGGTGCTGGCCCGCAGCGTCGCTGACGCCCCGGAAATCGATCCGGTGGTCCGCATCAAGGCGCCTGGCCGGTCGAAAACCGCCGCCCTGCTGGAACCCGGCGAGATTCTCCCGGTGGAAGTGACCGGAGCCGATGGCTACGACCTGGTGGCCAAACCTGCCAAAGGCTCGGCCTGAGACCGTTGCTCAGGAAAAAGTGCCCGAAACGGGATGACGGACCGGTTCGGATAAGCCAGAATGAACGCATATTCATCGGATTACCCGGTGGATGGGCCAGGCAGGCGCAGGCATGACCGATTCGATGGTGGCGACACAAGGCTTCAACCGCCCGGTTTCCCGGGATCGGCCCGAGGTGTCGCCTTGGAATCTGCCGAACCTGCTCACCATCACCCGGCTGTTTTTGGCTGTCATTCTCTGCGCCGCCATCGCCTGGCAATGGTGGATGGCCGGCCTGGCGACCATGCTGCTCGCCTCGCTCACCGATTGGTTGGACGGCTACTTGGCCCGGCTGCAGGGTCTGGTCAGCTCGCTGGGCCGCATGCTAGATCCGTTGGTGGACAAGGTGCTCATCAGCGGGGTCTTCATCTTCCTGCTCCCTGTGGCGGCCGCCCGTGGCGAGACCTGGTTGCCCCCATGGATGGTGGCCGTGGTGGTGGGGCGCGAGCTGATCATCACCAGCGTGCGCGAGTTGATGGAACGCAAGGGTGTCGCCTTCGGGGCGGACTGGCCCGGCAAACTGAAAATGGTCCTGCAGTGCGCCGCCATCTGCCTGGCACTGTTGGCCGAGGAGGCCCGGCCGAAGGAAGCCCTGTGGGGAATTTCAACCGGCTTATGGAGTCAGATGCGCGACCTCTCCATGTGGGCCATGGCGCTCGCCACGCTGGCCAGCGGCCTGCACTATCTGGTGAAGATCGCCTGGACCCGCAGGCCGCTTCCCGGCGCCTAGCAAGTCCCATTCTGTCTGGAAGGATCCACAAGCGATGACCGAGCCGACCCAACGCTCAGGAAACCCGGTTGGATTCGCCATCATTGGCACCGGCATGATCGCCGGATTCCATGCCCGCGCCCTGGCCGATGTGCCCGGCGCGCGTCTGGTGGCCGCGGTCAGCCGCGACACCGCCAAGGCCCGGGCGTTTCTTGACAAGCAGCCCGGCGGACAGGGGGCCTTTGCCACCGCCAGCCTGGAAGAGGCGTTGGCCCGGCCCGAGGTGGATGCGGTCATCATCACCACACCCAGCGGCGCCCACCTCGACCCCGCCGTGCGCGCCGCCCAGGCTGGCAAGCATGTGGTGGTGGAAAAACCTCTCGAGATCACCGCCGAGCGTTGCGACCGCATTATCGACGCTTGCCAGCGCCACGGCGTGAAACTGGCCACTATTTTCGGGGCCCGCTTCGGCGACGCCAACCGCGAGCTGAAGATCGCGGTGGACGCCGGCCGGTTCGGCCGCATCACCCTGGCCGAGGCCGCCTGCAAATGGTGGCGCAGCCAGGAGTACTACGACAACGGCGGCTGGAAGGGTACCCAGGCGCTTGACGGCGGTGGCGCGCTGATGAACCAGGCCATCCATGTGGTGGACCTGCTGCTTTGGATGATGGGCCCCGTGGACAGCGTCTGCGCCTTCACCGGCATGCTGGCCCACGAACGGGTCGAGGTGGAGGACACCGCCGTGGCGGCCCTGCGGTTCCGCTCGGGCGCGTTGGGTGTGATCCACGCCGCCACCAGTGTCTGGCCCGGTTTGCCGCGCACCCTGGCGGTTCACGGGGACAAGGGCACCGTGGTGGTGGAGCAGGATGACCTGGTCCGTTGGGAGTTTTTGCAGGAAAACGAGCGGGATGCCGAGGTGCGCGAGCGGTTCGCCAAAAAGTCAGGGGCCTCTGGCGGTTCCAGCGACCCGGCCGCCATTTCCCACCAGCCACACGCCCGCCAACTGGCAGATTTTGTCCTCGCCTTGGGCAGCAACGGCAAACCCCTGGTGGACGGCCGGGAGGGGCGGCGGTCTGTGGAACTGATCGAGGCCATTTACCAATCCGCCCGGGAAGGCAGGCTGGTCCGGCCGGGAGTGGACAAACCACGGGCTTGAAGTTCTGGGGAATTTTCAGATTTATTACGAAAAAGAAAGTTTTGAATTGTTTTCTGCTGAAAGATTGTCCTAGACTACACGCAAGAGAGGGTAGCCGGCCCGGGGAATGCCCGAGGCTTCAGGCAAGGATTTCCATGGAATCCTCCCAATTGGCAGGCGAGACACACGGATGTTGCGCATTTCAAAAGTGCTTTACGCGACCGATTTCTCTCCGCATTGCACCCAAGCCTACTTCCATGCGGTCCAATTGGCGTCCTGCCACCAGGCCTGCCTGACCATTGCCCATGTGTTCCAGCCGGATCCTTCGATTCGCCGTCAGGTGGAGTTGATGGCCGCCGAGCGCAAGCACTGGAACGCGCAACTCGAGCAAATCCGCCCGGTGAACGATGGGATCACTGTGCGCCATGTGCTGCTGGAGGGGGATCCCGCCGAGGAAATCCTTCGGCTTGCCGACGAGATGGGAGCCGATGTGATCGTGATGGGCACCCACGGCCGGTCTTACATCGAGGGAGAATCGATGGGCCATGTGGCCCGCACCGTGCTGGCGCAGGCACCTTGCTCGGTGCTGCTGTCCCGCCTGCACCAGGGCTCTGACAAACCCAAGGGTGAGGCCAAATCCCCCGCCCTGGTCAACTGATTTCCCCTTTTCCTAACCGGCGGCCGGGCTGATGCGGGCGCGGCCTTTTTCCAAACGCACCCGGCCGGCGGCCATCAGGGCCACCGCCTCGGGATAAGCCTCGCATTCCGCCCCGAATACACGCGCCGCCAGGCTTTTGGCGGTATCGTCTTCCATCACTGGCACAGCCTTTTGCACCAAAATCGGGCCGCGGTCGTAGACTTGGTCCGCGAAGTGCACGGTGCAGCCGCTGATCTTCACACCGGCGTCCAGCGCCGCCTGGTGAACCTTTTCGCCGTGGAACCCCTTGCCGCCAAAGGCGGGCAGCAGCGAGGGGTGGATGTTCAGAACCCTGCCAGTCCAGGCATCCGGTAACGGCAATAACCGAAGAAACCCGCACATCAGAACCGCTTCAGCCCCATGACTGCCGCACCACGCCAGCAGGTCTGCGCCCCATTGGGCCCGCGCCGACAGGTCCTTGGGTGGCTCCGCCACGCGCAGCGGCAAATGGGGGAATCCGGCCTCACGCGGGCGGTCCAGCCCACGCACGCCCGGCCGGTCGGAGGCCACGCAGACCACCTCCCCCGCCAGCGTGCCTGCCTTTTGCCGTTCCAGCAGGTTCAGGAGGGTGGTGCCCCCGCCGGAAAGCAGCACGCCCAGTTTCAATCTTCCTGCCATGATCCGTCCCTGCCACCTTCGCGCCTTGCTGAAGTTTAGCGTATGGCCCGGGCGGTTCACCGCCCCCAGGCGCCCCGCAGCAAGTACAATCACAGGCTGGTGGTGGCGGGGTATCGCCCGCCTGCCGGCGACGCCTTGGGACGGTTCCGAATGCTTCCATCCGAACTGCTGGTCAAAGGGGTTTTTCTGGGGCTGGTGTTCCACGCCGCCCGGCTTTTGGGTTTGGCCGACCACGCCTGCTGGCGTGAATTGGGCCTGCTGGTGGCCACCAGTGCCGGCGGCTGGGTGGCGGGAGCCTTGGTCACCCTGGGGCGCAAGCGGCCCGGCACGATTGGAAATCGACTGATCTTGGGCCTGCTGGAAGACGGATGGCTGCCCCAGGCGGGCCTGCTGGTGGGTATGGGAGCTGGAATCCTCGCCTTCGCGCATCCGGTGGGTGACGCCGACACCGCAGGGTGGCTGGTCGGCCTGACGGTGACCGGCGCCATGCTGGGCTTTGTGTTTGGCATCCTGCAGCAGGTGCCCAGCCGCGCGGCGCGGTTGGGTGTGGGAGCCGCGCTAGGTTTGCTCTTGGTCGCGGGCATGGGGCTGGCGTTGGGCCTTTGGGGGCCGGAGGGATTCACCCGGGTGCGCCCGGCCGGGTGCGTGGTGGCCGGACTCTGGCTGCTCGCGGCGGCGATCTTGCACACCGGTTTGGTGGTGGCCAGCCAGGAGCCCGAGTCGGAAGCGGAGCTCGGTTGCGTCACCACGGCGCTGCCCGGCCTAGGGGTCTATCTGGCTTCGGGGGCGGCGGGCTGGGGTCTGGGCCTCGGATTTCTCATTCCCACCCTGGCGTATCTGCTTTTGGGCGAGGGGATTGCAGGCCGCATCCGCCTGGGCAAGCTGCTCGCGCGCGCCCGGCTGAACATGGCGGCCGGCAACTGGCGGGCGGCCCTTGGCTGTTCCTCCCGCGCGCTGGGGATCGACCCGGTCAACCCGCGGGCCCTGGCTGATTTCTGGCGGCTCACCTCCAAGCTGGACACCGACGAGTTGCTGGCCGACACCAAGGCCCGGTCGCTGGTGCGAGCCGAGCGCTGCCTCGAATGGGTGGGCCGGCGGCTGGCCAGCAATCCGGGGCCCGGCGGACTGGCCGAGTGCGACCGGATGCTGAACCTGGTGGAAAAACTGGATCCCCCCCTGATCCCCCAAGCCGAATACTGGCGGGTGGTGGCGGACCTGCATGCCGGCCGTGCCGGGGAAGCCGCCGAGCGATGCCGGCTGTTGCTGCAAACCGGGGACGGTCAAGCCACTGGTGACAACCCCGCGCTGGAGCAGGCGCGCCGGCAGGTATGGCTGCTCGCCCTGGCCTGGAATGACCGACTGCGCCCGGAGGTGGCCGAGCCGCTCCTGCGCCAAAGGCCGGGCGCGTTGCTGGAAGCCTGGGAGACTGTGGAGCAGGCCCTCGAGGCGGACCCGGAAAACACTCGCCTCCGAACCGCCTGGCGTTCGCTGGTCGAGCAATTGGACGAGGCCCGCCATGGCCCGCTTCTGGAGAAAGTTAGCCCTGCCGTGGACTGGCGCCGGGTGGAGGGGCTGGGTGTGGGCATGTTGGAAGATCCCAATCGCCGGGCCCGTGGCTGTGAACTGGTGCGGCTGGCGGCCAGGGCCAACCCGGGCACCTCGCCTTCTTCGCTGATCGCGGTGGCGAGGGCGCTGCAATCGTCGGGGGACGAAGCGGCCGGCATTGACCACTTCCGCAGGGCGGTGCACCTGGGGCATCGCCAAGGCCCAGCCAACCTGGCTGCCGAGGACCGCGAACTCTACTGGCGCGCCGTGAAATACCTGGCCGAGGTGGAGGAGCACCGGGAGAACTGGCCCGAGGCCGCCCGCATGTGGGGGCTGTACACCGAGAACGACCGCAGCGGCCTGGAAACCCTGCGCAAGCTGGCCGAGTTGCACGAGAAAATGGGCGACCCGGCCCAGGCATTGCGCGCTGTGGAAAAGGGGCTGCTCTATTCGTCGAAGGACGCCGACTTGCTCGAGCGCCGGGAGCGGTACCTCTGGTCCATCACCCCCGAGCAGGTCCAGCAGGCCCCCGAGACTTTCAAGGGTATCATCGACCCGTCGTTTTGCGCCGAGCGGGCGCGGAAGGTGCTGGATTCCAACCAGTCCGACCCGGAGTGGGTGCGCTTTGCCGAGCACCTGCTGCGGCTGGCCTTGCTGGTGCGGCCCGACCACCTGCCCAGCCGGCAGATGCTGGGCAGGGCCCTGACCCGCCTGGGCGACCGCGAGGGGGCGGTGGCCCAATGGGAGAAGGTGCGCGCCGACAAGCCGTCCAACTGGGTGGAGGGGGAATCGGACGAGGCGTGGCAGCGCGCCAACCAGGCGCTGGGCGACGCCTACCTGGAGATGGGCCGCTATCAGGATGCCATCGACTGCCTGGAGGACTTCCGCAAGTCGTCCAAATCGGGTGCCAACACGCTGTTCAAGCTGGGCCAGGCCCATGAGGGGCTGGGGCAGTACCGGCAGGCCCGCAAGCATTTCCGCGAGGTGGAGGGATTTGAGGGCAACCCGCTGGTCTGGCAGGCCCGGGAGGCTTTGGAACGGATCCGACAGGCTGAGGCAGGACCCCCCGGTTGATCCGGATACCACCCTCGTTGGGAAAAGGCCGCCGTGCTATGATAGGTTCACCTGCCCGTGCGGGTTAAACGGCGGGCCAGACCGCGGCAAACTCGCTTTTTCGGGCCATGGTGGGAGGCCGGGCATGGACAGTCCTGCTCTCGACGAACCCGGCCGCTGGTCGATCCCCATCGGTCGATTCCTGGGTGTCAGGATTCGGTTGCATGCCCTCTTTCTGGTGGTGGCGTTGGGTCTGGTGTTGCGGGCCGGCTTCTCCCATGGTGAGGAGCCTGGGGTTTGGGGAGCCGCGCTGGCCATCCAGGCGATTCTCCTTTTTTCCGTCCTTGTGCATGAGCTGGCCCATGTGGCCATGGCCCGGCTGGTGGGTGGCCATCCGGACCTGATCTTGCTCTGGCCTCTGGGCGGGCTGGTCCGTCATGAGCCGGCCTCCGACAGTCCCGCGGGCGCGCGCTTGCTGGTGGCCGCCGCGGGCCCGCTGGCCAACCTGTTGATCTGCATGATCTGCGCGTTCGGGCTATTCGCGGCCGGCCACAGGCCTCCGCTTGACCCGTTCCATGACCCGCTGGTTGTTCCGGCCGGCATGAGCGCGGGTGTGGTGTTGCTTTCCCGCCTGTTCTGGATCAACTGGATCCTTTTTTTGTTCAACGCGCTGGTGCCGGCGCTGCCCCTGGACGCGGCCGAGGGCGTGGCCGTGCTGGTGGGTTCGCGCGCGGGTGAGCGGGCCGGCACTCTGGCCGCAGTGAAGGCCAGCCTCTGCGCCCTGCTCGGGTGCGCCGTGGCGGCCGTTGCGCTCAACGATGTGCTGGGCCTAGTGCTGGCCGCGGTGATCTGGATCTCAGCGCGCCACCGCATGGCGCGCCTGGAATCGGTGGATGCCGATTACCTTCCGGCGGAGGCGTTTCCGGGGGCCATGCCCCTGGACATTGCGCCAGAGCCGCCCGCCCGCTCGTGGTGGACCCGGTACCGCGAGCGCGCCGCCGCCCGCCGGCAGGAGCAGGAGGCCGAGGCCCTCAAGCGGGATGAGGAACGCATGGACGGCTTGCTTGAAAAGCTGCACCGCGTCGGCCGCGACGGCTTGAGCGCGGAGGAGCGGCGTTTCATGGAGCTGTTCGCCAGCCGCTGCCGGGACCGGCAGTCCGGAGCCCGGGGCTGAGGCCTTCCGAAAAAACGAATCACAGGTGTTTGTCAGGGTTTGAAAGGTTTTCAAAGCGATGTCCACTGGAGCGAAGATCGAGCCCCGCACACTCAAGGGCTTCCGCGATTACCCGCCCGCCCTGATGATCCCGCGCGAGCACCTGTTGGAGACGGCTCGGACGGTCTACCGGCGGTACGGGTTCCTGCCCATCGACACCCCCGCGCTCGAATATGCCGAAATCCTGCTGGGCAAGGGGGGCGCCGAGTCAGACAAGCTGGTCTACCGGTTCAAGGATCATGGCGACCGCGATGTGGCGCTGCGGTTCGACCTGACCGTGCCCTTCGCCCGCTTCGCCGCGCAGCACGCCGGCAAGCTGGGCACGCCGTTCAAACGCTACGCCATGGGGCCGGTCTGGCGGGGCGAAAACACCGGCCACGGACGCTACCGCGAATTCTGGCAGTGCGATTTCGACACCATCGGCACGGTTTCGGTGGCCAGCGACGCTGAGACGCTGCTGGTCATCCACGATTTGCTCGAAGCGCTGGGCGTGGGCGGCTTCAGCATCCGCGTCAACCACCGGCAGGTGCTGAACGGGCTGCTGGAGAAACAGGGACTGGCCGCCAAATCGGTGGAAGTGTTGCGGGCCCTCGACAAGCTGCCCAAGGTGGGCCGTGACGCCGTGATCACTGAAATGGCCACCACGGCCGGTGCCACCACCTCCCAGGCCGAGGCGATCCTCACGCTGGCCGGACTGGAAGGCGAGCCCGCCGAGATCCTCAACCGGCTGGAAAAGGAACTGGAGGGCAGCGCCCGAGGTCTGGAGGGCGTGACCCGCCTGCGCGAGGTGCTCACGGTCGCAAGCGAAGCTGGTGTGGCGCCCGGGTGCGTCTCGCTTGACCTCTCCATCGCCCGGGGCCTTGATTACTATACCGGCCTGATCTTCGAATCATTTTTGGAAAAATTGCCCGGCATCGGCAGTGTCTGTTCCGGTGGTCGCTATGACGACCTGGCGGGTCTCTACACCAAGCAGACATTGCCCGGTGTGGGGGCATCCCTGGGTGTGGACCGGCTGCTGGCTGCCCTGGAGGAACTGGGTCTGCTGGCGGGCAATGCGATCACCGCCGACTTGCTGGTGATGCAGTTCGAGGCGGGGCACCTTGGGTCGTGCTATGGGCTGGCGCGCAGGCTGCATGCCGCGGGCGTGGGCGCCGAGGTTTTCCCCGAGGCACGCAAGCTGGGCCAGCAGTTGCAGCAGGCCGAGAAACGGGGCTTCCGGCTGGCGGCCTTCGCCGGGCCCGACGAGCGCGCCCAGGGCCTGTGGAAACTGAAGGACCTGGCCAACCGCGAGGAGCAACTGGTTTCGGAGGCCAAGCTGCCCGCGGTGGCGCTGGCGCGGCTGGGCCGGGCCTGAGCGCGGGGGTATCCCATGCTGGAGCACAACCATTACGAGCGCGCCGCCGCCGCCTGGCTCAGGTCGGCAGGGCTGGCTTTCGTGCCGGTGCATGAGCGCCAGCGCGCCAGTCTGGGGGCGCTTGAGGGTTCCCAAGACAGCTCCACGGTCAAAAGTCCTGATTTTTTGCTGCTGGGTTCTGGCGGGTCTTCCTTCGTGGTGGATGTGAAGGGGCGGAGGCATCCTTCCGGCACGGCCACACCGCGTGCGCCAGGCGAAGCCACCGGGAACCCCGGCCCCTGGCACCAACAGGGGGTGGCCCGGAAAAAATCAGGCGGCACCTGGGAATGCTGGGTCACTCTGGATGATCTCGACGGCCTGGCGCGCTGGTCGGCCCGCCTGGGGCCTGGCTGGCAGGGCCTGTTCCTGTTCGCCTACTGGCTGGATGACAATTTCCACGCGCCCGAGGGGCCGGATCTGTTTGGTTTTGAGGGCAGGCGGTATCTGTTTCGCTGCGCCCAGTTGGGTGAGTTCCGGCAGGCCATGCGCGTGCGCAGCCGGTCGTGGGCCACGGTGGATCTGCCGGTCCGGGCCGCCCGCCGGGTGGTCAAGCCTCTCGGTCAGGTGGATGGTTTGCGGCCGGTGTCGGCCGGTTGTCTACAGGGGGTTGGCTGGTGAGTGGTGTCATGCCGGGCCTGGTGCCTGGTCTCAATCGCATGCGTCCGGCGGTCAGGATCGAGGCGTTGGCCTTGCCCATCCGCCAGGCTATCGACCGGGCCGGCGCCCTGGGAGCCCGCGCGGTGCAGTTCGAGGCCAGGGGTGATCTCACCCCTGGCAACCTGTCCGGCACCGGGCGGCGCGAACTGGCTTCGCTGGCCCGGTCGCGGCAGTTGGAGATCGCGGCTGTGGCTTGCGGCTTGCGGCGGGGTTTGGCCCATCCCGAAGATCTGGAAAAGCGGATGGAGCATGTGCGCCAGGTCATCGCCTTGGCGGCGGACCTGGGCACCAACCGGGTGGTGCTGGAAGCCGGGCCGGTTGGCGATCCGAAATCCGAGGACTGTTCCAGGTTGTCCGGCCTGCTGGTGGATCTGGCTCAGGTGGCGGTGAAGCGCGGGGTGATGCTGGCACTGCCTAGTGGCCTGGAATCGGGCGCCGATCTGGCTGCGCTCCTGGGTCGCATCGACCCCGAGGGGGCCGGTACCGCGTTCGACCCGGCCGCCCAGGTGACGGGCGGGTTCGCCCCGATGGGGGACCTGGCTGATTTGGCGGACCGATTGGCGCTGGTGGTGGCCGCTGACGCCCGGCGCGCCAGGGCCGGCCGCTCGGCCGAACGGTTGAGTGTGGGGGCCGGTGAGATCGATTGGCTGGCGCTGCTGGAAAACTTGCGCGACGCCGGGTACACCGGATGGCTGGTGGTGGATGGCGAGGCCGACAACCCCGAGACCGCCCGCAAGGGGCTGGCCGCCCTGGTCCACCTGATGGGCCTGGCCGGGGTCTAGTTTTTTGCTTTTGTGATGCAACCTCTCTGGAGTGGCAGATGAACAGCGCCAAGGCTCACACGCGATGGATGATGGCATGGGCAACCGGCGTCTCGCTGGTGTGGGGCCATCAGGCCCCGGCGCAGGAGGCAGCCAAGAAGCCGGAGCCGCCCAAGGCCTACCTGAAGGGCGAGGATGCGGGGATGGCCTACACCCTGCAGGGGGAATACGCCGGCGACAAGCTGGGCCTGCAGGTGATCGCGCTGGGCGGCGGCAAGTATGAAGGGGTGTTGTACGAGGGTGGCCTGCCCGGGGCCGGTTGGGATGGCAAGCCGCCATACAAGATCGCCGGGGGTGAGTTCAACGACGCCGTGATCTTGCGGGGCAAGGCCAAGCGGTTTGTCGAGGTGGCGGGCGGGCTGGCCCAGGTGGTGGATGGCGGCCCCGCCAAGGTCACGCTGGAAAAGACCGAGCGCAAGAGTCCCACGCTGGGCCAAAAGCCACCCACCGGGGCGGTTGTGCTGTTTGACGGCTCGTCGGCGGACGCGTGGAATGGCGGCAGGATCGACGCCGAGAAGCTGCTGATGGAAGGCGTGGTGTCGAAGAAGAAGTTCAACGATTTCACGCTGCACCTGGAGTTCCGCACGCCGTTCATGCCGGCCTCGCGCGGCCAGGGGCGCGGCAACAGCGGACTGTACCTGCAGAACCGCTACGAGCTGCAGGTTCTCGACAGCTTCGGCCTGGAGGGGCTGGACAACGAGTGTGGCGGCATCTACCAGATCAAGCGACCCCAGGTGAACGCCTGCCTGCCGCCGCTGGCCTGGCAGACCTATGACATCGACTTCACCGCGCCGCGGTTTGACAGCGATGGCAAGAAGGTGAAGAACGCCGTCATGACCGTTCGCCACAACGGCATCCTGATCCACGACAAGCTGGAGCTGCCCAAGCACACCCCTGGCGGCGAGGGTAAGGAATCAGCCGAGCCGGGCCCGTTCGCGTTGCAGAACCATGGCGACCCGGTGCGGTTCCGCAACATCTGGGTGTTGCCTAAAAATTGACCGGGGGTTCCAGGTGAGCCGGCGAACGCACCCGAGGAAAGTGGTCATCACCGGCGGCCCCTGCGCCGGTAAGACCTCCTGCCTGAAGGCGCTGGTCGGTCGTTTCAGCGGCCGGGTGGCGGTGGTGCGCGAGGCGTCCACGCTGTTGCTGGAGACCGGGGTGCCCAAGCCGTCGGTCGATCCGCCCGGGTTGGCGCCCGGACAGTGGCGGATGCTGTTCCAGTCGAGGCTGATCGCGTTGCAGCAGCATCTGGAGGCCGAGGTGCATCACCTGGCCGAGCAGGCCGGTATTGAACTGGTCCTGTGCGATCGCGGGCTTTTGGACGGCGCCGCCTACTGGCCCGAGGATCGGGAGCATTACCTGCGCACGCATGGGCTGACGCTCGATGAGGCGATGGACCGCTACCACGGCGTGGTCTGCCTGGAGTCGCTGGCGGTGGGGCAGCCCCATCTCTACGGCCGGGGAGACGATCCCACGCTGCTGGAGGGGCCCGAGCTGGCCTGTCAGGTGGACCAGCGCATCCGAGCCGCCTGGCAGGGGCATCGCAATCTGGTGCAGGTGCCCAGCCATCCTGAACTGCGGGATTTGGTCGACCGGGTCAGCCAGGTGGTTGGAACCATGTTCCAGGCCTGAGTTTCAGTCGGAGTTTGCCATGGGTTTTCAGGCGGCGCTTGTGTGGTCTTTGGCTGCTTCCATGACTTTCGGTCAGGAATTCCGGCCGGCTTCGTTGTTCACGGATCACGCGGTGCTGCAGCGCGAGACGCCGGTGCCGGTGTGGGGATGGGCCAGACCCGGCCAGAAGGTGGAAGTGCGTTTCGCCGGGCAGGTCGTGCAGGCCACCGCGGCCGCGGACGGCACCTGGCGGGTGGACCTCGCCCCGCTAAGCGTGAGCCGCGAGGGGAGGGAACTGGTGATCACCTCGGGCGGTGAAAGCAAAACCCTGAAAAACATCGTGGTGGGGGATGTGTGGCTGTGCGGCGGGCAGTCGAACATGGAGTGGGGGCTGGGCGGGTGCGATGACCAGCCCACCATCGACGCCGCCAACCATCCGTTGATCCGCCATTTCAGCGCCAACCTGAATTTCTCCAGCCACTCGCAGAAGGAGACCCGGGGCAACTGGCAGCCCCTCACCCGGAATCTGGCCCCCTTTGTCACGGCGGTCGGCTACCATTTCGCCCGCCGGGTCCATCAGGAGACTGAAATACCCATCGGCATTTTGCAGAGCTGCGTGGGTGGCACCAACATCGAGCTGTGGCTTGCCGAGAAGACGCTGCTGGAAACGCCAACCCTGGCACCTTATGCCAGGACGATGCGCGACTCGCTGAAACAGTATGATGCGGATCTGAAAAAGACCCTGCCCGCCATCGAGGCGTGGGCGCGCGAGGCCCGCGGGGCTGCCGACGGGGGCCGCATGGTGCCCCGTCCGCCGGCGTGGCCGGAATTCCCGTTCGGCGAGCGCATCGCCCGGCCGCGCTGTGTCACGCTGCACAACGGCATGATCGAGCCGCTGATCCCCTATCGCATCAAGGGGGCCCTCTGGTACCAGGGCGAGAGCAACGCCAACGGGCCCGAAGCCGCCAGGCTGTATGTCGAGGAGCAGAAGGCGCTCGTGGCCGATTGGGCCCGGTATTTCAAGGCGGGGGAACTGCCCTTTTACCAGGTGCAACTGGCGGCCTGGGGCAACCCGTCGGAGGACCCCGCGCTGTTTGACAGTTGGGGCATGCTGCGTGAGGCCCAGCGCAACAGTCTGGCGGCCATCCCCACAGCCGGCATGGCTGTCGCCATCGATATCGGCGATGCCAACGACATCCATCCCCGGAACAAAACCGATGTCGGCGAGCGGTTGGCGCGGTGGGCCCTGGCCAGGGATTACGGCAAGGCGGTGGTCTGTTCCGGGCCGCTGTTCCGGGGGCTGAAAGTGGAGGGCGACCGGGCGGTGATCAGCTTCGACCATCTGGGTGGCGGCCTGATGGTCGGCAAAAAAGACGGGCGCAAGCCGGTGATTGAAGATACCAGTGCTCCGCTGAAAAAATTCGCCATCCGCGGCAAGACCGGCCCCTGGCGTTGGGCACGGGCGGTCATCGAGGGGGACACGGTGGTCTGCACGCACCCGGATGTGCCGGAACCCGCCGCCGTCCGCTACGCCGTCACCATCAATCCGGCCGGTGCCAACCTGTACAACCGGGCCGGGTTGCCGGCATCCCCGTTCACCAGCGAGGAGTGGTGACGGCTCAGCCGATGACTTCCACCCGCTCCACCAGATCGCGGAGGAACCGCGCTGCGGGCGCGCCGTCGACGATGCGGTGGTCAAAGGTGAGGCTGAGGGGCAGTTCCTTGCGGAAGGTGAAGCCGTCCTGGCCGGTGGGCAGCGGCACCGGCTGCGGTTTGATGGTGCCCATGCCCAGGATCGCCACCTGCGGCCAGGGGATCACCGGGTTGAAGAATTCCACGCCGTAGGGGCCCAGGCTGGTCAGAGTGAAGAGGGCGCCCCGCATCTCGTCGGCGGTCAGGCGGGATTGACGACCCTTCTCCACCAGCGCGTGGCTGTCGGCGGCGATCTCGGCCAGGCTACGCCGGCGCACATCGCGCACCACGGGCACCACCAGCCCCGTGGGCGCATCCACCGCCAGGCCCAGATCAATTGAGTCGCCCGGGGGCACGATGTAGGTTTCCACCCACCGGCTGCCCAGGAGCGGGTGCTCCACCAGCAAGTCGGCGATGATTTTCAGCAGCATGTCGTTGAAGCTGGGGGCGATCTCGCCCTTGGGTGTCTCCCGCTTCAGGCGGGCCCGAAGCGCCAGGAGCGCGGTCGCGTCGGCCCGGGTGGTCAGCGTGACTGGCACCGTCTCCTGCCGGCTTTTTACCATCGCCTTGGCGATGGTGCGCCGACGGCTGGTGACCGGGATCGCGTTGTCCGGGATTTCCGCAGGGGGTGCGCCCACTGGCATGCCTGTCGGCAGGTCCCGTTCCCGGATGCGGCCACCCGGGCCACCGCCCCGAACCTGGCGCAAATCCAGGTCCCGTTCGCGGGCGATGCGCCGGGCGCGTGGTGTGGCGATCAGCCGGCTAGGGCTGTTGGCTGGCACCGGGGCGCCTGGCACCAGGTCATGCTCCATGACCCGGCCGCCCGGCCAGGCCGGTGTGACCTGGTTCAGGTCGATACCCATTTGCCGGGCCAGACGACGCACCGAGGGGGAGGCCGCCACCTGGGCGGATAGCAGGGGCAAAGCACCGGGCTTGAGTGCAGCTTCAGCGGCGCGCGGTGGCGTTTCTGGTGTCGCGGGGGTGGGCGCGGAGCTACCCCAGACCGGCGTCTCGCCGGGCGCGCAGAGTTGGCCGATCAGTTGGCCCACCGGCACCACCTGGCCGGGCCTTGGACCATCGGGGGCCAGGTGCAGGACCCCTTCACCGATCGATTCGATCTCCTGAGTGGCTTTTTCACCTTCCAGGGTGAACAGGGGTTCATTGGGGCGCACCGGGTCGCCGGGCTTTTTCAGCCAGCCGGCGAAGGTGCCTTCCTCCATCGACCAGCCCAGCCGGGGGATGCGGATCTCCACGGCCATGGTTATTCCTCCACCAGCGCGCGCAGTGCTTGCGTGATCCGCGCCTGATCGGGCAGGACTGTTTGCTCGAGCACCGGGCTGTAGGGGGTGGGGGCCGCCACGCCGGTGATGCGGCGCACGGGGGCATCGAGGTAATCGAACGCTTGATCTGCCACCAGGGCGGCCACCTCGGCGGCGAAGCCACAGGGTCCCGCCGGCTCATCGACCACGAGCAACCGGCCGGTCTTACGCACCGACTGCGCGATGGTTTCGCCATCCAGAGGCGAGACCGTGCGTGGGTCTATCACCTCGATCTGTTTGCCTTCCCTGGCCAGTTGCTCAGCGGCTGCCAGGCACAGGTGATTCATGCGGCCCACGGCCACCACGGTGGCGTGGGTGCCGGTCCGGGCGATGCGGGCCTTGCCGAAGGGGATTTCCAAGTCCCCCTCTTCCACCGGGCCTTTGGTCTGCAGGATTTCACGGTGCTCGAGGAACAGCACCGGGTTGTCGCAGCGCAGCGCGTGTTTCAAGAGCCCCTTGGCGTCACGCGGGTTGGAGGGCACGGCCACCCACAGGCCCGGCACCTGGGCCAGCATGCCGTAGTAGCTGCCCGAGTGGTGCGTGGCGGCCGAGTGCCCGATGCCGATGCAGCCGCGCAGTAGCACCGGCATCTTCAGCCGGCCGCTGGACATGAACTGCATCTTGGCGATCTGGTTGACGATCTCGCCCCAGCCATCGAGCACGAAGTCGGCGAACATGAAATCGACCACCGGGCGCGCGCCAGCCATCGCCGCGCCACAGGCCAGGCCGACGAAGCCGCGCTCGCAGATGGGGGTGTCGCGCAGGCGGCGGGGGCCGTGCTTGTCGAACAGGCCGGCCGTGGTGCGGAAGTTGCCGCCCCGCACGCCGATGCCTTCGCCCAGCACGAAGATGCGGTCGTTGGCGGCCATCTCCTCGGTGAGCGCCTCCAGCGTGGCCTGGCTGAAGGTGATCTGCCGGGCGTTCGGGTCGGCGGGCTTTTCCGCCACCACACGCGCCGGCTCGGCATAGACATGGGTGCTGGCGTCCTTCGGCTCGGGGGGCGGGGCGGCTTCGGCCTTTTCCCGCGCCTCACGCACCTGGGAGACCACGATTGCCTCGATGCCGTCGAGCTCTTCCGTGGTGAAGCCGTGTTCTTGCACCAGCCGGGATTTCAGCGTGGCGATGGGGCAGCGGGCCTTCCAGGCCTCGACATCTTCCCGGGTGCGGTAGGTGAAATCGCCCATCCCCTCGGCGTGGGCCCGGGTGCGGTAAGTCTTGCACTCAATCAATGTGGCCCCGCCGCCAGATCTGGCCCGCTCGACCGCCCGGTGGGCGGCTTCCCAGACTGCCAGCACATCGTTGCCATCGACTTCCTCGCCGGGCAGGCCGTAGTTGGCGGCACGGCGGCCCACATCGGGGATGCCGCTGGCCTGGCTGAAGGGCACCTCGGTGGCGAACTGGTTGTTCTCGCAGATGAACAAGACTGGCAGCTTCCAGATGGCCGCCATGTTCAGTCCTTCATGGAAGGCGCCGTTGTTGACCGCGCCGTCGCCGAAGAAGGCGGCCGCCACCTGATGGTTGCCCGCCAACTGGAAGGCGTAGCCGCCGCCGGTGGCCTGCAAGATGCACGGCGCCACGATGCCGCTGGTGCCCAGCATGCCGATCTCGGGCGAGAACAGGTGCATGCTGCCGCCCCGGCCGCGCGAGCAGCCCGAGACCCGGCCGAACAATTCGGCGATCAGCTCGAAGGGTGGCATCCCCTTGGCCAGCGCATGGCCGTGGCCGCGGTGGGTACTGAAGACCACATCCGCAGGATTCAGGTGCGCGCAGACACCGGTGGCAATCGCTTCTTGCCCCACATAGGTGTGGCAGGCCCCGTGGATCAGGCCGCGCTGGTGGCAGCGCGCCAATTCCTCCTCCGTGTGCCGGATGACCAGCATGGTGCGGTAAAGATTCGCCAATTCCTGCCTGTCAGGCGCTGCCACCACAGAATCTCCGTATTTATTTTTTCACCGCCAAGACGCGAAGAACGCCAAGAAAACCCAGGTCTTTATTTCTGTACTCTTTGCGTCCTTCGCGTCTTGGCGGTGAAAAAGTCTGAACCTATTTGCCGATGGTTCCGCCGGCGTTCATGGCCAGGTTGCCGCCGTCCATGGGGATCAGCGCGCCGGTGATCCAGGCGCTGGCATCGGAGGCCAGCAAGACCATCAGGCCCTGGATGTCGGTGGGTTTGCCCAGCCTGCCGGCGGGGATGCCTGACAGCCAGACTCCCTGGATGCCCGGGTTCTGGCGCATCCGCTCCTCGAGCGACGGGTTCACCACCTGCGCCGGCAGGATGGCGTTCACGCGCACACCGCGACTGGCCCACTCGGTGCTGAGCTCGCGGGTCAATTGGGCCACCGCGCCCATCGCCATGCTGTAGGCGATGTGCCCGCGGCCCAGCGCCGACAGGCTGGCGAGGCTGCCGATGTTGACGATCGATCCGCCGCCCTGGCGGATCATGCGGAGGCCGGCCTGCTGGCAGTGGGCGAACCGGCCCACCACCAGGTTCTCAAGCACCTGCCGCACCTGACCGATGCTGATGGCGGCCGGGTCGGCCAGCAGGCCGTCTCCGGCGATGTTGGCGAGGAAGTCGACGCGGCCGAACTCGCTATCGATCCATTCGAACAGTTGTAATGCTGCCTCGGTGCTGCTGGTGTCGTGCACCCGGCTGATGGCCTTGCCACCGGCCTGGGTGATCTTCCCCTCGGTTTCTTTCATGCCGGCGGCGTTCTTGTCCAGCAGCACCACGGTGGCACCGTGCGCCGCCAGCGCGATGGCGCTGGCCCGGCCCAGGCCGCTGGCCGCGCCCGACACCACCGCCACCTTGCCACCCAGATGAAACAGGCTCTCAAGCATGCGTTTGATCCTTGTCCCCAGCCCGGTCCCGCCGGTTTTCCACCAGCACGCGCGCCAGCAGCGCCATCATCACGCCCCAGGCCATGAAGGCCACCATGGGCCCCACGCCCAAGGCGCCGATGATGCGCGGCGCGAAGATGCCGCCGATGTTCGCCACCGAGTTGATCAGCGCGATGCCGGCCGCAGCGGCGGCCCCACCCAAAAACAGCGGGGGCAATGCCCAGAATACCGGCAAAACCGCCATCATGCCCGCCTGCGCCAGGCATAATCCGGCCAGGGCGGCCCACGGATTTTCCGCCTGCCAAGCCACCGCCCAGCCCACGCCGGCCGCCAGCAGGGCCGCCGCCACCAGCAGGCTGCGCGAGCGCCACCGGTCGGACAGCCAACTGGTCACCACCATCGCAACCACCGAGGCCAGGTGCGGCAAGGCGCTCAACAGGCCGACCTGCCACAGGATCTGGTCCTTGTCGCGCCCGGCGGCCACGGCCTGCTCCTGCAGCATCGGCTCGAAGTGGCCCTTCACCAGTTTGGGCAGGTGGGCCCCCGTGGCGTTGGTGCCCACCGCCACGCTGAAGTAGAGCGCCACCAGCAGCCAGACGCGGGGGTCGGCCAAGGCGGTCAGCTTGTCGGTGCCGCCCGCGGCCCGACGCTGGTCCCCCTCGGCGTCGATCTGGCTTTCCAAAGCGGTCTTCTCGTCATCGTTCAGCCAGGTGGCATCGCGGGGCCGGTCGGGCAGCACGAACAGCACCAGGATCCCCAGCACCACGGATGGCAGCCCCTCCAAAAGGAACAGCCACTGCCAGCCGGCCAGCCCGCCGGTGCCGCCGAAGGTGTCCATGATCAGGCCCGAGACCGGATTACCGAAGATGTTGGCCACCGGGATGGCGAGCATGAACCAGGCGACCACGCGGGCCCGCCGGGCGGGGGGGAACCAGGCGGTGAGGTAGAAGATGATGCCGGGGAAAAATCCCGCCTCGGCGATGCCTAGCAAGACGCGGGCCCAGTAGTAGCTGACCGGGCCGGCCACCGCCAGCGTCAGCATCGACACCAGGCCCCAGGTGACCATGATGCGCGAGATCCAAACCCGCGCCCCGAACTTGCGCAACAGTAGGTTGCTAGGTACCTCGAAAACGAGATAACCCACATAGAACAGGCCGTAGCCCCAGTCGATGACCGCGTCGGCCAAGCCCAGGTCCCTGGTCATGCCCAGACGGGCGAAGCCGACATTGGCCCGGTCGAGGATGTTGAACACATACAGCAGGCACAGGAAAGGCACGATGCGCCACGCCACCTTGCGTGTCGCGCCGGCCGCCGCGTCCAGGTTCATGGAGAGGTCCCCCGGGGAATCGGTCAGGCCCCAGTATCGCCGATGGGGCGGGGGATGCCAAATGGGTGGTTTGGGTGGGTGTTGGGGTGGGGATGGGACCGCCGTTTTGGATTTGATAGGTTTGGGTTCGGAGGGTGGATGATTTATTGGAAATGGGTGCGCGGCTCTGAACCCAGGGTTGATGATTTTTGGCAATGGGTGCACGGCTCTGAACCCAGGGTGGCGGTTCGTTGAACTCACCTTACCCTGGGCTAAGGTCTACAACCCCTACAGGGTTGAAATTGTGCCCAGCAAGCACGCCCACCCCTTCATCCCCTCCCGCAGCGGGAGGGGATTTGTTGAGTTAATTTTGAGAACCCCTGGCGGGTCTGTGCCGCGATGGGCCGGGGCGTGCTGCCGGGGCATCGCGATCCGATGTGACATAGAGCTGACCAGGGGGTGACCGTGCCGAGGGGCTCGGTCGAGATGCCGCCGCTTTGGCGGTGCGCCACCTGCATGCCAGAGATCCGGGTTTGGCCGGATCGCCTCAGGAAACAACACAGAGTCCAGAGCGCGGTTCCGGGGTCGGAAGGTTCCGGAATGGTCGCACCCCTTGGCGCCAGACTCCCGCCGTTGGCGCGCGGTTGGGCGGAGGGCGCTGAGAGCCTTGGGGAACATCAGTGCTGACTCCGCAGGGTTGAGCCGGGCCGACGGTCTGGCACCACCATGGCGACAGATCCGGCAGGGCTGAAAGTCGCCGGGATAGTTGAACAGTCTCAACCGGCCCGGGCCACCGTGGATCGGGGCAGGTGGCGCGAGGCAATCAATGGAGGCCTGTACCATTGGCGTCTGGCGTCTTTCCCAATCCACTACTTCTGGATTGTTGACGCACAGGTGGCGTTGTTCAGAGAGCAGTTGGCGGAAATTCTGGAAAAATGTTTGGTGAAAATTTGGATGCCGTGGTGCGTATGTGCTGGGATTTGAGGGGATTTTTCATCGTGAAGGACGCGAAGGATTTTGTTTTGATTTTTGGCGAGCCGTGCGCGGGAGTGCACGGGTTCTGGGGCGAACGGGAGGCTAGAAATGGACAACTAAGACACCCAATTCGCACAGGTTTTTGCCTTTGTTTGGGTGAGCCGGGTGCGCGAGCGCCCGGGCCGTTGGCGCTGACGGAAAACAATCGTTCAAACGATAAGGCCCAATGATATTCGGGTCTTCGTTCTAGGCGAGCCATGCGCGGGAGTGCACGGGTTATGGCGCTGACGGGAGGCTGGATGTACAACGCGAGGAGGTAAAACCCTAGCGGGATTTTTGATTTGCCCTGGCGAGCTGTGCACGGAAGGGGACTCAGCTTATACGATGGATCGAACCCGGTGCCGCCTTCGGAATTCAGCGAGACGGAAAAGAACAAGAAGCAGAAAAAGTTACGGGGGCCTGAAGGCCACGATGGAGCTACAAGAGAGGCTTTTTAAACGAGCCATTGTTTTTTTGAGTAGGCGCAGATCCTTTTAAATTTTGAACAGGCAATAAGTTAAATTTAATTATTGCAATAGCTAGACAGTGCTAAAAATTAATGTATCAAAAATTTATGGCCCTAAACCAATCAAGTTTTCGTTCATAACCATTGGATGCAGGATTTGATCAGGTTTCCGGATTAAGGTCATTAAGGTGGAAATCCTATGCAAACTATGACCTTTGGTATTAATTCGGTGTCCGGATTAGTTTTTTATCCGGCACTGCCTTGGATAATCGCAATTCTATTTCTACTTGAAACCTCCAAGGCGAAGGCCGGTTGAGGTAAGCCCACATTGCCTCGGTCAGGGGCGGTTTACCCAAAAATTATTACGGAATCCTTTGCTGAAATCCTGGATATGGATGCGAAAGCAAGGGGAATAGCACGAACCATGCAGGTCGAAAAAAACGAGGAACAAGTGGAACTTGCTGTTAAAAGTTCAGACAAAATTCACAGGATCGCGGCGGCTTTTTATTTTCAATTTAAAAATGAGCCTAACTCTTGTCTTATAAACCTGCTGGCTGACGAGGATCCCTTGGTCATTGAGGCCGCAAAGCAAGCCTTGGTGATCATAGCCAACGATAGTAAATTCAGGGACCAAAAAGCTTATCCAAAAAACCATGCTATTGATTTTGGTCCATGGATGTTTGGGCCAGGCAAAAGAGGCTTGGATCGACAGAACCCAAGAGGTGCTGACTTTGTTGCAGTTCGGAGAGATGCCATAGAATTATGGCAATCTCATTTTGACCAAGTGGCAAGAAATCAAAAGCTGGTTGAGAAGGTAGGCAATTCAAAGGGAAAGGTAAATTAATCCCTGGCTTTATTTTATTGTTTTTGATGGCTTTGGGTTAAGCGTGCAAGTATTTTTGAAGATGTTATAAGTTTGGAATAAAGAGGGTAAGGCAATGAGCTCCTGGTTGAAAACCTTCGGGTACTCCTTGATTGAAATAGTGAGCTATTTAAAATTCAAAACTGTTCAATTTTACTTAAGGTTTGAACTTTACCTTGCCCAGAAAAAACTCCAGAAAAGTGGGGATAATGAAAGTCAAAATGCTTGTGAAAATTTAAGAACCAAGTTGAATCTGTATCTTGAAAAAATACCAAAAACGGAAAATTTAAAACAGCTTAGGACTTACGCAGTTGGCCCGAATTGGCTTTGCCTATTCCATTCAATCTGACTATCTTTGGCAGCTGTGAACAAGCCAAGAGTCACCGCTGAAGACTTCATCCACTTTCTGGTCGCCACGCCGGTG
>Ga0315905_10000502_pt1 | contig 42430 bp, 35 predicted proteins | sample LakEriMetagenome_5_FD_203522 | JGI IMG/M metagenome (GOLD analysis project Ga0315905, IMG submission 203522) | Freshwater fungal communities from buoy surface, Lake Erie, Ohio, United States - Buoy 4 MA121 | ecosystem: Environmental > Aquatic > Freshwater > Lake | place: USA: Lake Erie, Ohio...
TAACAAAGTCGGTAGCGTTGTCACCGTCGACTACGGCGTTGACCGCCGCCGAACTAGCGGCGATGGTCATCGCCCCCGTTCCGTTTTCTGTGAAGAGCACGCCCGACGCGTCGCCGTGGAACATCTGTTGGACGACTACGGAACCTCCGAGATCCCATCGCGAAAGGCCGCGCTCGCGGGCATAGCGCAGGACGCGCAACGAAACCATGCTTTCGACGCACCGACGAACGTGGGTTCGAAGCGCTTCCTCGGTGTAGGGGACGTCGAGATAAGACTCGTATTGCCCAGCGAACGACGCGTCCGGACCGTCTTCGAACACGGCGGAGGTTCGAAAACTGACGGTCGACCACCCGTTACGGTCGACACTGGAGTGAAACGACCGAAGAGCCTGTTCGTCCAGCGCGAGGCTCGCGCGCACGTCGTCGAGAACGCGAGTCAACGATTTGTCCGTTCCACCGGCTGCGAAATCGGCAAAAGCCTCGTTTACCCGTCCACGAATGTTGTCGAGGTCGCGGACAACATCGGCCAAGGGGATGACGACAAATGGTGGAACGTCCACACCGAACTCGTCTCGGAGGCGCAACAAACCCTCCGCCTTCGCTCCCCACGTCGTCATGTCAGATATCCCGCAACGCCGAGTGCAAAAAAGCCCAGGATTGTTGTTCCCTGAACTGCTCGGTCCGAGTTGCGAACGACCACGAGGCCGAGCGCGCACGTGACACCGATCATGGCGACGGGTAGACCAATCGTCCCTCCCAATAACGTTCCGCTCGCGACGAAGACAGATGCCAGAATCCCCACGGTCACGGACCGACCCCACACCGCCACATACGTGTCCTTCACGACCTGGCCCCGCGGGTCTCGGCGGATTTCGAATTTGCGCATGATTTCCAGTGCGGCCATGACGAGGGTGAAAGCGATCGCGCCGGCCACAAACCGCGTGGTGTCGACGGGCGCAAAGAGGACGAAACACCACAACGCGAAAAATACAAAAATCACTTGGTGAGAGAGGAAGTACACCGTGAAGTGCCGACCGATCCACCGCGGTGCAAAGAATTCGACCGCGGTGAGGGCGGAGTACACGACAACGCCGAAATAGGCGAGGATGCTCTCCCACCGGCCGCTGACCGCCGCGATGATGGTCACACCGGCGACCTCGACGACGAACGCGACAATCCCCATGCGAATGAGCGTTCGCGTGGGGATTGCACCGCGCTGAACGGGACGGTTTGGATAGTTCAGGTCGTCGTGACCGCGGTCCTTGAATTCGTCCGCGACGCGTTGCCGCAGGAGAAAAGCGACGAAGGTCACCGCGATCAGGGCGACGACTACGTGGGTGAGCGTTTCGGGAGGTCCGACGGTCGAAACCCCGACGAGAAAAACCGCGGTTCCGAGGGCGAGAACGGATACCGCAACGAGCGGGAAACGTTCACGGAGGTAGCGCGAGGTAGCCCCCACGGGGATTATCGGGTGATGAATTCGGGCGTCCGACGGGCGTGAATTACGGTCAGACCAATCAAGCCCGCGAGCAGGATGTAACCATTCCAATACTGCAGTTCGTCACTCGTGCTCACGAGCAGGACCACACCAGACAACGTCACCACGTTGAAGAACAGTCGTGTGAACATAGCGGTCGTGTAGTTCGAGATGTGCGAGGTCACGACGTGGACGGCGGGCATAAGTCCACCGGCGAACACGATCACGTACAACAGCATGGCGATCGGGTGCGCGTTGAAATAGAACAGCCCGTTTTCGCTGAAGGACGGTACCGACGGGAACACCACCGTACGGAGCACCAGCAATACGGCGAGGAAAGCGGCTGCAACGAGGAGAAGAGTCCGTCGTACCTTGGGGCTAAAGTCGGACGTTCCCGCGGCGACGAAAAAGAGGTTCGCGGCGGCAAACGGGATGACGCCGACGGTGGTGAGTGGCGAAAGATCCGCGGGTTGCGTCACGATGATGGCTGACCAGACCGCGAACGCGAGCGCGAGGAGCGAGAGCCCAACACCGAACATTCGGAAGGCGAACGCCTTGCCCGTGATGAATCGGAGAGCGAGCCATCCGAACCCGAGGGTGCCGATAATGAAGAACGTGAAAACATTTAGGTTGACCATATGCGTTAGCGTAATGCTCGAAGGTGCATTTTTCTACCATAATCGCGCCACCGCACGAGGTCTTTCCCAACGGGAATCGGACGAGGGACGGGTGACCGTCCGGTGTGTGATCTAAGCCTTTCGCAGCCGCTCGATGTCGCTTCGCAGTCGGGCGAGTTCTTCCGCGGTGATCTTCCCGTCAGCACTGATCACATCGACGAGTGCCGATAACTCGGTGAGTGCTGCGTTTTTGTCAGTCTGACTACGTGCCTCGGCACGGGCTTCGTCCATGGCGTTCAAGACGATTCCGATGAGGACGTTGAGAATCGTGAAAACGACGAAGAACACGTAGGACAGGAAAAAGGGGATAGCGAAGGGACTGATCGCCATTGCCTCGTCGAGATAGACGGGGAAGTTTTCGAGCGTCAAGAGAATGAACAATGATTTGAGGCTTCGCCCGATGTGGCCCCATGATTCGGACAGCGCCGTCCCGAAGAGATAAGTCCCAGCCATTCCGTAGAGGAACAGCAGAAGTCCGATCAGCACCGACATGCTGAATAGCGGTGGAATACTCTTCACAATCGACGCGAAAAGAATCCGTACCTCGGGAAGGAACCGGAAAATTCGCAAGAGGCGCAGCAGCCTCAATAGTCGGAGGATTACGGTTTGACCGGCTGCCAGTGGGGCGAGGCCAACCACGATGAAATCAAAAACGTTCCACCCTTGGCGGAAGAAGTGCAATGGCTTTTTTCCGTACGACAGGATTCGCACGAGGAGTTCGGCAACGTAAATCCCCATAGCGATGTTGTCGATGATGATCGCGGTCTCACGTGTCGCCGGCGAGATGTCGGGCATCGTGAGGATGGCAAGAAACAGCGCGTTGATGGCAATCACCGACGCGATGAAGAGTTCGAACCGACTGCTATAGACGATTTTGGCGAGCCAGAGCACTCGGAAGGACGCGATGTTTTCCCACTCGCCGTCGGCGTTGAGGACACGTCGTTCTGTTCTCGTTGTGCTCACGAGAAAATTCTCTCACTGGTTTGAGCACACAGGAGTACCAGCACTAAACATGCCGCCATGTAAGACGCTAACTACTGAGTTTTGCGCGTGCGCTGCACTGCAATGAGTCCAACAGTGAGAGCAGCGAAGGCCAACGCGAGAGGTGTGGACAGGTCAAAGCCCGTGGCCGCAAGATTGCCACTCGCCGCGGGGACGCTCTTCTCAATGTCGAGGTCGGTGAGAGTCAGAACGGACGCGGCTGCAGCTTCGTCGTCGAACTCGATGACCATCGAGTTCGACCAGCGAACACCGCAATCGAGGTCGTTCCAGAGCCCCGGCACGTTATTCCAGTTCGTCACCAAGCATCGTTCGTTGTTCAGGGAATCGTTCGGTTCAGTCGCCGCAAAACTCATGTATGCCGAGTTGATAGCCACAATCGAGTTGCCTAGTCCCTCGGCAAATTGAGTGTCGGAGTGAACCCAGTACCACTTGCCGCGAGACGCCACGTTGTCAGCAAACGAGGTGCCGACGTACTCGTTGAGCAGTACCGATTCCGAGCTTCCCCCGATCCAGACATTTTGTCCACCCGAATACTCGGCCACGAATTCGTTTTCGTCGGCGTCACCGATCTCAACGACATACCCCGTCATTCCGGCGTAGACGAACTCTCCGCCTTCGGCCGCGGCAAAGGCTTCCGAACCAGACATCTCGGTAATGTCCCCGTTAGCTTCGTGGGGGACGAGGTAATAATGTCCGTTGTCGGGGTTGAAGGTGAGCCCGGTCGTGTGCTGCTGGACCGTGATAGTGAAGTGCATGTCATGTGTTCCCGGCGTTGACGGCGCGTACCACGTCAATCCCGAACCGAGCACCTCGTTGACCGCGTCGAACGCGCCATAGAAAGACTGAACCGTTGCGGCGGTGTCCGAGAGGTCATAACCGGCGGATTCCGCGGTGTCGCCCTGCAAATCGACGCCTAGCCCGCCACTGTCGACAGATATCGTGACGAGCACGTCTTCCCACTCGACGCCGCTGAGTTCGATGGGTACGCCAGCAGAAGTAGCCGACGCGACACCCGTTGGCACGATTCCCGTAATGGTCGCAGCCGCCGAAGCACCAGGAACAGAGATTCCCAACACGAGAGCAACAGACAATGATGCGGTTGCGATTGACTTGGTAAAATTCATAATCTAAACCCTTTCGAAGGTCAAGAAAAGATTAGCACCTCGAGTCTTGTTCAAATAGGGTTCTGTCGTTACCCGATTAAAAACTTCATTTGCTTGTAAATCACACCAGCGGCCCACACGGGGTTGAGGCGCGACAGAATGTCCGTCACTACGAACCGAAGATTTGACCGAAGAAGTCCGTTGCCAAAACAGTGGAGGAGAACACTCCGATTCCGCCCACGATCGAGACCCAGGTCAGTTTCCGCGCGACGTACCACTTTTCACTTCCATCGGCGAACATGCCGACGATTGCCGTGATGATGACGGGAAGCGGTACGAGAAGGAACGAAAGTTGACCGTACATCGGGGAATCGCCGAAGAACATTCCGACGAGGTCGCTCGACCAACCCGACAGGAGCGTCGCCAGCAATAGTGCCGCGAGACCGCCCGGGATGATTTGGGACAAAATCTTTGATTTGGGAAGATCGGAGAATGTCATGCCGATGATTCCGGGGACGAACATCACGAAGGAACCGAGCCAGAGCCACCAACCCCAACCGACCATGTCCCCGATCATGATGACGAGCACGGCGTACTTGAAGGCGAGAGACACCCATTGCTGAACCATCGGCGGCCCGGCGACTTCGGTCGGGTTGATTTTGTCCAGACGGTCGGGGAAGCTGCGCGCGGCGAGCTCCTCCAGAACAATGCGAATCAGCGCCACGCTGGTGACGAGAACAACGATGGTGTTCGCATTCTCGGCGAGAGGGACACTTGCGCCCGCGTAGGCGGCGATGCCACCGATCAGTGACAGTGTCGTCAGCGAGGCGACAAAGGCGAGCATGAAGACATCGACGATGCGCTCCCACACATCCATCGGCGTTTCCATGCGAGGACGGCGAATCTTACGGAACGTCGTCGACAGGATGATGGGGGCGAACCCAGAAATGAACATCGCCAGCAGGTATCTCAGGTCACCGAGGTCCGTCATCGGGTAGTGAACCAGCGTGGCGATGGTGAACGCGGTCATTCCGAGAATTCCAGCGAATGCATCGAAGGCACCGATCACGACAATCGCGGTTAACAGCACGACGCTTCCGCTGAGTGCCATTTGTTCTTCGCCGGGGGTGACGGCGAATGCCCCGAGAGCGACAACCGCCACATAGACAATCGTCATCAACGAACCGATCATTGCGCGCAGATACGAACCGTCGTTGATCGTTCGCGACAGGACGGGGGAGAACTGCGCCGTCCAGTGAGTTGCCTTGACGGCGCGTGCGTCCAGCCAGGTCATGAGCGGGATTCGCCACCAGGCGAGTGCGTCACCCCACGACCGGAGGTCCGTCTCAAAATCATCGGCTTCGACTTCGAGGCTGCCGTATTCCGCATCCTCGCTGCTTCCGTCCCCGCCTGAGCTACCGGATGAGCCACCACCACCGGATGAGCCACCACCACCGGATGAGCCGCCGCTGGATGAACCCGCGGAACCGCCACCAGTTGAACCACCGCGGGCGCCGCCACCACCGCCACCGCCGCCACCGCCGCCACCACCGGAGGATCCGCCTGCACCTGACGTACCACCACCGGCGCCGGCGGTGCGCGCACCTGCACTAGAGCTTGAACTTGAGCCACCAGCTGCCGAAGACGCTCCACCAGCGGCACCCGCGGCTCCGGCCGCTGCACCAGCGCTTGACGCTGCACCGGCTGCGGAAGCAGCGGCCGCGGCTGCCGAGGCGCTCGCCACTGCTGCGGTTGCTGCTGCGGCGGCGGAAACAAGGGCGACCGAGGCCACAACGCTGGTTACCTCGGCAACGGTTTCTTGAACGACCTCTTCCGAAACCTGCGTGCCGGGATCGATACCCATGGCTTCATAGAACGCTTCATCGTCCGTCAGGGCGCTTCTCATCTCGGCGGCGCTGGGCTGTGACTCCGAAACTTCTTCGAGAATGCCGCTCCCGGTGATTTCAAACCACGAGACCTCCTCGAAGGGCGAACCGTCGGCCCCTTCTGTGGTCAAGGTGAGCGAGTGCCAACCGGGTTCCAATCCACCGGGAATCGTGAAGTTCGCCAGAATCGAACCGTTTCGCGTTGTCGTGCCAGACGCAACAGTCTGAGGCGTCGAACGCAGCACCACCTTGTAGGGAACGTTCGGCATCAACCCCTCGGACTGAACCGAGATTGCGGCGCCTGCGATTTCGTCGCCGACCGATGCCTTCACATCAAAGTTTGCGCCCGGCTCATAAACCTCAAAGTTAGTGGGGCTCGATGCGTTCGAGCCCGATTCGCTGAGCGCTCCAATCGTAAAAGTGAACTTCCCTGGGTCGGTGGGGGAGCCGGAAATCTTGCCCGTCGTCTTGTTCAAGGTGAGCCCGTCAGGGAGCGATCCCGACGCGACAAAGAATGTTGGTTCCGGGTAACCCTCGACCGCGGTGTACCCGTTCACCGTTTCGCCCACTGTGGCGTTGGGGGGAAGCGTGAGAATCGGTTTCGACGGCGGCTCGAGGACCGACAATGTCAACGGCATCGTGATCGAACCCAACACGTTCTTGGCGGTCACCGTGAAGCTGAATTCACCCGTAACTGTCGGCGTTCCCGAAATCGCACCCGTTTGGTTGTTAAGTGAAATCCCGGTGGGCAACGCTCCCGCTGTCACGGAATAGACCGCTACGGGGAACGCGTCCGCGAAAACAGCGTCCGTGAATGGCACATCGACATTTGTCCGTCCAACGATGGTCCTATCGGTCGCTGCCGGAATTCGATTGACGGTCAAAATCTGCTCGGGAGTGGTGGTCTCGAGTCCCGTCGGGCCGCGCGCCGTCACTTTGAAGCGGAAGATTCCTGTTTGCTCGGGGATCCCCGCGATGACTCCAGTAGTCGGACTCAAGGTGAGACCCTGAGGCAAACCATTCTCGTGGGCTGCGAGTCGGTAACTCTCAACCAGACCGTGGAAATTGACGCGCCCGTTGAAGGCAGTCCCAAACTGGCCGATTGGGGGCAACTCGACGTTGTCTTTGTAGACGGGTTCGGCATACACCTGGACGGTAATCAACTTCGTGCACGTTTCCCGGTCAAAGATTGTCGCGCACACTCGGAACGATGAGACTCCCGCCCTGGTCGGCTTCCCCGAAATCGTCCCGTTCTCAGACAAGCTCAGTCCACTGGGCAGATCGCCAGAAACTGTGAAGGTTGGCGTCGGGTAGCCGCTGAAAGTGGGGCGTTGGTTGTAGTCGACTCCCACGTAGGCGTTGCCGGACAGGTTGTCAAAAGTGACTGCTGGCACAGACGCAACAACGATGGTTTGCGGGGTTGTCGAGTCACCCGGTCCGACATCGTTGTACGCCTGTACTCGGAACGGATACGTGCCGATCGCGCTGGCAACCCCGGTGATGACTCCCGTCGTGGCGTTTATCGACAAGCCCGGCGGCAAGGCTCCGATTCCCGCAGTTGTCGGGTCGTCAATGATGGAATACCGAGGTGCGGGATACCCTTGCGCTGTGATCGCCGACGAATAGGGGTTCACGGTGTCACCAACGAACGTGTAACCGAGCACGTCGTTGTGATCGACGGGGAAGAACGCGTCCCGATTGACCGTGAGCGAAAGTGAGCCGCTCGTCGAACTGCCCATCACGTTATCGGCGGTGACGGTGAAGTGATGAGCTCCCTGACTCGTCGGTGTGCCACTTAACACGCCCGTGTTTGTGTTGAGGCTAATGCCCGTCGGGGTGCCATTTGAGACAACATATTTCGGAGCCGGGTAGCCTGCTTCGCCCGAAACATCGACCGATGTCATTGTGTTGTCGTAGATCAACACTTCCTGAAGCGTCACGGCAGAAAGGTCAGGGGGATCGCCGACAATAATCGTCAACGTTTCGGTCGACGCTGGACTGGAATACTGAGGATCGTCACTGCTAGCGGTGATGGAAAAATCGTAAACACCGTAGGTGGTGGGGGTCCCCGACACCACTCCCGTCTCGCTGTCCAGTTCGAGTCCGTCGGGAAGCGACCCGCTGCCTTCGGTGATCGAATAGGTGATGACGCCCTCCGCTTCCGCGGTCACCCCGGACGAATACGTCGTTCCGCGCCTGACCTTTCCCGTGAGCGTCGAATCAGAGAACGTGATGGGCGGGACTCCAAACTGGTCCAACATCGACGTGGGCACGACGTTCCAACCGCCCCCGGCGTTGTAGTCCAAAATCGAACAGGCTCCGCCGCCCCATTCGTAGAACCAGGCGTCGATGGGGTACCACTGGTTTGCTTGGAACGTAAAACTCCCGCTCGAGGCCGAGGAGCAGCCCTTCAATCGCCAGTCATTGAAAACGGTGGTTTCGCCGATGTTCAGATAGAAGCCATCATCCGCTCGCGCGCGAAAAGCCACCGTTGTGTCGGTTGGGTACGAGATGTAACCGAAATAGTGAACCATGACGTAATCGCCGGGACAGCCGAGGATGTTATTGCCGAAGCTGTGATTGATTTGAGAAACAGTTCCCGAAGCACACACGGTGAGCCCAGTGGTGTTCGGTTGGGGGTTTGGCTGGCCGTAATCAAACTGTGCCTGTTGGGCCGACCCAATCGGATAATACGCCTCGTAGCGCAGTCCCGACGTGTCCGTTGCCGACGCGAAAGTAACCGGCGTGAGGACTCCCGAAAAGAGGAGCACAACAAGGCCGGCAAGAAACAAACGAAGGAGTCTCATGGCGGGGTGGGATGTCAGGCTAAATGGGTACAGCGTTGAAATTTTAGCCCAATAATCGCGTTAGTAACCTAAAACTCAGATTACGGCCACCCAACCGTCACAACACAGCGAAAGCTAGTTTGGCAGGTTCGATTCGATTGCGTCGATGATTGCCGGGTCTGTGGGGACGGTCGTCGGACGGAAGCGCATGACACGGAGGTCCGGGGTGACGACAAACTTCTCGAAGTTCCAGCGGATGTTGCCCGCACTGCCGCGTTCGTCTTTTGCCTTGGTCAACTCGGCGTACAACGGCGAACGGCTTTTTCCATTGACCTTCACTTGGTCAAAAATCGGGAAGGTGATTCCCCACTTTGTCGAGCAGTATTCCGCGATCGCGTCGTTCGACGACAGTTCTTGGAAAAACTGATTCGACGGGAACCCCAAGACGACAAAACCACGAGGGCCGTACTTCTGCTGCAGAGCTTCGAGATCCGCATATTGCGGCGATAACCCGCAGCGCGATGCGACATTGACGATGAGCAAGACTTTCCCGGCGTGTTCACGCAACGTGGTCTCTGCGCCGTCGGCAGTGAGAACGGTGATGTCGAGCAGTGAATCAGTCATCGGGGATCCTTCGGTCGAGAGATTTCAGAGGTGTCAAGCGCGAGGTCGGTTACCACCGCGCGATTTTCGCGAGCTGATTGGGCGAGAACCACACCAACCAGAACAATACCCGCACCGACCAATTGCACAACATTCAGAGTTTCGCCGAGGATGAGCCATGCGGCAAGAAATGCGAAAAGGACTTCGCTGGTCGCGACGATTCCCGACCGCGTTGCCTTGAGGATGCTGATTGACCAGAGCCCGAGAGTGAAGGTGGTGAACGTACCGAGCACGACAATGAAGGCCAACAACAGCCACGCTGGTCCCGAGATTCCGTCGACGTCATCCGAGAAGGGGACGACGCGAGCGAAAACTGCGGGGTCGATCGTCCACCACCCGCTGAACAGCGCCCAAAACACGCTCGCGACGGCCATGCCCCAGAAGCCGACGGCCATCGGATGCCTCACGCCGGTCTGGCGCTCGCCGAGCAGGAAGTAGGTCGTGAGTGAGGCGGATGCAGCGAAAGCCCACAACACTCCCTCGACATTAAGGGTCGAGTTCCACACTTCGGCGACGGTGGCGAGCCCGATGAGAACCGCCGCGATGGATACCCAGATTCGGGACTTGACGTGCTCGCGAAAAAAGAAATGTGCGATGAGTGCTACGAATAGCACCGCGGTGTATTCGAGCAATAGCGCGATTCCGATGGGGAGCAGATATACGGCTTCCGCATACGTCGCCTGCAACATCGCGACACCGATCACGCCCATAGCGATGAGCGGCACGATTTGTTTCCGATTGACGCGCAGAGCGCTGGGGTTGAGAACGAGCATCACAGCACCCATCAGCACGGCGGCTCCGACAACGCGAAGGAAGGTGACCTGGAACCCATCGATACCCGTGCCGTCCATCAACATTTTGATGACGACACCGTTGACGCCGAAAATAAAGGCTGCGACCGTTCCGGCGAGGTATCCGACCAGTGCGCTGGGTTTGGCTACAGCCACTGATCAACCAGTTGGTGGATCGCGTGTGGCTCGATCGCCGCAAGTTCCTCATCGGACAAGGGCTCGGCGTGGGCCGCTTTCAGCGAATCTTCCAGTTGCGCGACGCTGCTCGCGCCGATGAGGGCGGTCGTGACGCCGGGGTGCCGCATGGTCCAGGTCAAGGCCATCTGAGCGAGCGTCTGCCCGCGTCCGAGAGCGATGTCGTTGAGTGCACGGGCGTGACCGAGGTACTCGTCATTGATGCGCTTCTCGTCAATCCAGTTCGCCGTGCGCACGCGCGAATCGGCGGGAATACCATCCAGGTAACGATCGGTTGCGAGTCCCTGGGCAAGCGGCGAATAGACGATTCCGCCGACGCCGAGTTCGACGAGTGCATCGAACAGCCCATTTTCCGGACGACGGTCGAAGAGGTTATAGCGCGGTTGGTGAATCAGAAGCGTGACGCCCATGTCTTTCAGAATCGCGTAGGCGCGGCGCGTCTGTTCCTCGTCGTAATTCGAGATTCCGACGTACAACGCCTTGCCCGAATGGATGGCGTGCGCGAGGGCTCCCATCGTCTCTTCCAGCGGGGTGTCGGGATCGAACCGGTGGGAGTAAAAGATGTCGACGTAATCGAGCCCCATTCGCGAGAGGCTCTGGTCGAGCGACGCGAGAAGGTATTTCCGCGAACCCCACTCGCCGTAGGGGCCCTCCCACATGTCGAATCCCGCTTTCGACGAAATGATGAGCTCGTCGCGGTACGGGTGCAGGTCGCTCGCGAGGATCTCGCCGAAGTTTCGTTCGGCGGAACCGGGGGGCGGGCCGTAGTTGTTCGCGAGGTCGATGTGGGTGACCCCGAGGTCGAACGCGCGAAGCACGATGTCGCGCTGCACCGAGAGTTCTCGGTCGTCTCCAAAGTTGTTCCACAGACCGAGCGAGATTCGTGGGAGCAGGAGTCCGCTTCGACCACATCGACGGTAAGGAATTGAATCGTAACGATTCGTTGCTGCGTCATACGTCATGTTCACAGCCTAGCCCCGCGCCTAGACTGTGAGCATGACGACGTTCTATCTGGCTGGTGGTTGTTTCTGGTGCCTCGACGCGGCGTACCGCGTGCTTCGCGGCGTTCACTCGGTGGTTTCCGGGTATGCGGGTGGGAACGTCGATTCGCCAAGTTACGAAGCAGTGTGCACGGGCATGACGGGTCACGCCGAAGTCGTCGCCGTCACGTTTGACGAGACTGTCATCCTCGCTGACGTGATCCTCGATGCCTTTTTCACCATGCACGATCCCCGCCAATTGAACCGGCAGGGAAACGACGTCGGCACCCAATACCGTTCGGCAATGTTCCCGACTGATTCGGACCAACGCGAATTGTTCGAGGCCGCGCTTGCGCGTGCGAACGAAACGTGGGGCGGTGGGGTTGTGACCACGCTCGAGGATTTCACCGAATTCTTCCCGGCCGAGGACTACCACCAGGATTTCTTCGCAAAAAACCCGACCCAGGGATATTGCCTTGCAGTCGCCGTCCCGAAGGTCAACAAGGTGCGCGCGGGGTTCGCGCAGTACCTCACGGTCTAAGTTCTCCACACCGGTTACACCGGGAACGTTCTGCACTGTTCGGCCGTTTTTTGGCGCGCCACCGTGGTGTTCGGAGCATCCTCATGGGAGGCGCCGGTCGCAGGTTGGGACGGCCGGCGCCGTCCACCGAACAAAGGAGACCCATGAGCGACACCCTCACCATCACCGGACTCATCGCAACGACCCCGCGGCACGTTGTGACGAGTGAAGGCCTTCCAATCACGAGCTTCCGGCTCGCATCGTCGCAGCGACGATTCGACAAAGCGACCTCAGCGTGGGTCGACGCGTCGACCAACTGGTACACCGTCACGGCCTTTCGTCAACTCGCGATCAATGCAGTTCCGTCACTTTCTAAAGGAGACCGAATCGTCGTCACGGGCCGCCTCCGCGTTCGTGACTGGCAAACAGACGACCGCACCGGCACCAACGTCGAGATCGAAGCCGAAACCCTTGGTCACGACTTGTTCTGGGGGACCGCGGTCTTCACACGATTGGTCGCTCTCGGTGCGGACGCATCGACAACGGCATCGGAAGGCGATACAGAACCAGCAGCCGAAGCGGTCGCGGTCGTCTGAATCAACCACTGACGTGCTCTGACCTAGAATGGGGGAATGACCGCACGCGCCTTCGTCTTCACCGCAGCCGCGGTCATTTCCCTCATTCTGAGCGGCTGTGCCCTCGACCCGAGCGGAACGCCCAGCGCGACGCCGACACCGACACCGACAGCATCCGCTGAACCCGCTCCGCTTTTCCAACCCGAAGGCGACGCGCAGGACAACAAGGCATTTTTCGATTGGGTGCTCTCAGGAGTTTCGGTTGTTGACCAGAAACAGCCGGGACGGGCGATGGTCAACGCGCTCGTGCGTGGTGGATTTCGAAAGAAGTCAATCGAAGTGACCCCGGACAGAACCAAAACGGACCTGGTTGCCGATTCCGTGATTGTTGCCGTCAAAATGGGTCGGTCCTGCCTCATCGGCCAACGAACCGATGACAAAAAGTATTATTCGTCCATCGAAACCGCTCTCAAAACAGGTGGCTGCCTCATCGGCGTCACTCGAAAAATCGACTGGTAAAAAACGTGGCTGAATTCATTTACACGATGGTCCGTGCACGTAAAACCGTGGGCGAGAAACTCATCCTCGACGACGTGACGATGTCGTTCTTCCCCGGCGCAAAAATCGGAATGGTCGGCCCGAACGGTGCGGGAAAGTCCACCATCATCAAGATCATGGCGGGGCTTGACACCCCGTCGAATGGCGAAGCCCAACTGTCACCCGGTTATTCCGTGGGGATTTTGATGCAGGAGCCGGAACTCGACGAAACGCGTTCGGTACTCGAGAACGTGCAAGACGGAGTTCGCGGAATGTACGACAAACTCGCGCGATTCAACGAGATATCGATGCTCATGAGCGAACCGGACGCAGACTTCGACACCCTCCTCGCCGAGATGGGCGAGCTACAAGAAGCAATCGACCATGCGGATGCATGGGATCTCGATTCGCAACTCGAGCAGGCGATGGACGCTTTGCGCTGTCCACCGTCCGATTCCGAAATCAGCGTGTTGTCGGGCGGTGAAAAGCGACGCGTTGCTCTCTGCAAACTGTTGCTCGAAAAACCCGATCTTCTGTTGCTGGACGAACCGACCAACCACCTCGATGCCGAAAGCGTTTTGTGGCTCGAACAGCACCTTGCCAAGTATCCCGGCGCCGTCATTGCGATTACTCACGACCGGTACTTCCTCGACCACGTTGCACAGTGGATCGCCGAAGTCGACCGCGGGCGCCTCTATCCCTACGAGGGCAACTATTCGACGTATCTCGAGAAGAAGGCTGCGCGCCTCGAGGTGCAGGGCAAAAAAGACGCCAAACTTGCGAAACGCCTCGCTGAGGAACTCGAGTGGGTGCGTTCGAACGCCAAGGGTCGTCAGGTCAAATCCAAGGCGCGACTCGCACGGTATGAAGAGATGGCGACCGAAGCCGAGCGCACTAAGAAGCTCGACTTCGAGGAACTGCAGATTCCGCCCGGACCGCGTCTCGGTGCGATCGTCCTCGAAGCGGACAAGGTCACCAAGGGTTTCGGCGAGCGAATTCTCATCGACAACTTGTCGTTCTCACTGCCGCGAAACGGCATCGTCGGGATCATCGGTCCGAACGGTGTGGGAAAAACGACCCTGTTCAAGACGATCGTCGGTCTCGAGCCACTCGATGCCGGGTCGCTCAAGGTCGGCGAAACGGTGAAACTCTCGTATGTTGACCAGTCCCGCACCGGAATCGACCCGAACAAGAACGTCTGGGAGGTCGTGTCCGAAGGGCTCGATGTCATCCAGGTCGGGAATGTCGAAATCCCTTCTCGCGCGTATGTTTCGACCTTCGGCTTCAAGGGTCCCGACCAACAGAAAAAGGCGGGGATTCTCTCTGGTGGTGAACGCAACCGCCTCAACCTGGCGTTGACTCTGAAGCAGGGCGGGAACCTGCTCTTGCTCGACGAACCGACCAACGACCTCGATGTCGAAACGTTGTCATCCCTCGAGAACGCGCTTCTCGAATTCCCCGGTTGCGCTGTGGTGATCACCCACGATCGCTGGTTCCTTGACCGCATCGCAACCCACATCCTGTCCTACGAAGGGACAGATGAAAACCCGGCGAACTGGTACTGGTTCGAGGGGAACTTCGAGGCCTACGAGACGAACAAAATCGAGCGCCTCGGTGCGGACGCGGCCAAGCCTCACCGTTCGACGTATCGGAAGTTGACGCGCGACTAATGGCCGTGTCGAAGAGCCTGTCGGTGACCTTCGCTTCTCGCGAGCACATCAGCGACCTCGCAACGTTCATTGATCGATCCGGCCTCATCGACAATTCAGCGGTTCGGCTCGTCGCCAAGGGAAACCTTCTTGTGGCGTGGGTGCAGGTTCTTGCTCCGCGTGGACTCAACGACACCACACCGACCGTGCTCGGGATGCGCGGCGCTGAACTCGTCGCGGAGGCGAAGTTCGACATCGTCGTCCCCATCGATTCGCTTCTGGGGCGTTTCGACAACGCAGAAGAAACCGAGGCGGGTTTTGTCGTGACGATGCCGGTACAAGCGCCGTCCGTGCGGTGGAAGATTCCACTCCCTCCTCAAGCAGGATGGGAATCCCTCGGAAAAGTCGGCTCGTCTGACCTTCAGAACGTTGTCCGCGAGGGGATCAAGATCATCAAACGCAAGATCCCTAACGGCGCAGAGGAACACGTTGTTCGGTCATACCGTTCTCAAGTGTGGGGGACCACCATCAATGGGTCCCTCGGTTTACCGGCCGGCGTCGCTCTCGCGGCCGAAACTCTCGGCTTTTTCGGTGACAAAGTGATGGACGTGTCCTCGAAAGATCCGTGGATTCGTTTGTCGTCGACGCGTGGCGAAATCCTCGCCAAGCACACCCCCGTCATTCTCGACGCGGACTAGTCGCTACAGAGCGGTCCTGTCGCCCCGGTCGACGTCGCCCATGGTGTTGACCATGGCGTGCGCGGCGCGATCGAGATAGTCCATGAGAGTTTCACGGTGCAGCGGTGAGAGCGATTCCGCATCGACCGCTGCCGTCATGTGGCGCAACCAGCGATCGCGTGCGACATCGTCGATTCGAAACGCGGCGTGCCGAGCACGGAGTCGTGGATGGCCGCGTTCGTCCGAATAGCTGTTCGGCCCGCCCCAATACTGTTCGAGGAACGCGGTGAGACGCCACACGGCTCCGTCTAAATCGTCGGGGTACATCGGCAGAAGTACGTCGTCGGTTTTGATGCCTTCGTAGAAACGCCGAACAATGCGATCGAAAGCGGAGTGCCCGCCGATGGCCTCGTAGAAACCGTCACTCATCGACGTTTGTGGTCAAAGTTAGCGACGCGCTGAATCTGACCGTTGCGGACGAACCACAACACGCCTTTCGAATCGCGAACCTTGGTGATGCGAATCGTGACTTCTTCGACGACGCCCGTGGCGTCACCAAGGTCTACCTTGTCGCCGACACCCAATTGGTCTTCGAAAACCATGAAGATGCCGTTGAAAATGTCGCGAATGACATCTTGCGCACCCAGGGCGATACCGGCACCCAGGATTCCCAGGCTCGCGACGATTGCGGTTATCTCAAATCCCAATTCACTGAGAATCAGAATGACAGCCACTGCGCCGACACCCCAGTTCGCGAACGAGCGTAGGACCGAGCCCAACGTTTGAGTGCGCTGGGTCAACCGCGCGTTCTGGGTTTTCGCCGAAGTGCGCGGGCTCGGGGCACCATCACCGGCGACAACTCGAGCGATGACCCGATTGATGGTCATCACCACGATGACCCGAACGACTACGGCACCCAACAGAATCGCCAGAATCCGAAACACAGTGGCGTTCGACCCGAGGAACGCCGTGACGTCAGCCCAGTCGGTCACCGATTGACCTCGGCGTCTCGCCTCTGGGCAGCCAGGGCTCGGTCAACGGTCGCGAGTCCCTCAATGACAATTCGACGGAGCGCCGACGGCGCATTTGTGTTGCTGTCGAGCCACGCGCGCGTCATCGAACCGAGGCTTTCCGTCGCCATAACCGTGGGGTACATCCCGATCGCGAAATACTCGGCAATCTTGAAGGTACGAGAGTCCCACACGGTCTGGACCGCGTCAAAGTACTCCGACACCAAGTTCTCGAACACCGAAGGGTCGTTGACGTGGGTGTAACCGCGTACGTAGTGATCGCACTGCGAGTTCGCAATCGTTGCGTCGTCTCGCATCGTCTCGAGAATCTTTCGCTTTGCTTCCGCGGTCGGAATCGTGGCGCGAAGGCGTGCGGCGGCCTGTTGACCGTTCGAGGTGTTGTCGGCAGCAAGGGCTGCGGCGATTTCGGACTCGTCCGCACCTCCCGCCAAAACCATCCCTTCGAGGAGGTCCCACGACAGGTCGGTGTCGATAGTGATTCCCGAAATGACTCGTTCGCCCGAACGAATCGAGCGAAGGACTGACGCGTGCTCTGCAGTGTCCGCCATCGACGCGAATGTCCGAAGGAACTGAAACTGTTGGTCCGAACCCGGCTCGGCGTTTTCGGCAAGTTCGAGCATCGCGTCCGCAACGCGTCGAATCGTGTTTTCGCGGCGGTCCGGCGAGACATACATTCGGGCTGTCGTCGCAAGCTGAGCGAGAGTCGTCCGAACGGTCGTCGACTCGGATTCGGTGGCGATGTTGCCCAACACGAGGTCAACAAAATCACTCGGCGCCATCTCGGCGTCGCGGGTCGAATCCCACGCGCTTCCCCACACCAATGCGCGGGCAAGTGGGTCAGAGATGTCGGACAGGTGATCGATGGCCATCGCCAACGACTCCCCGTCGAGTCGGATCTTTGCGTATGCGAGGTCGTCATCGTTCACGAGCACAAGCGCGCCGCGGTGTTGGCCAATCAGGTCGGTCACTGTTGTGCGCTCGCCGTCGATGTCGAGTTCGATTCGATTGGTTCGGACGAGGTCACTGCCCTGGAAAGCGTAGATTCCGACCGCGAGACGGTGGGGGCGAATGGTCGGGTAGTCCGCAATCGCGGTCTGGACGATATCGAACGACGTGATGATGCCGTCATCGTCCGTGACAATTTCGGGTGTGAGGGTGTTCACGCCGGCGGTTTCGAGCCACTTCGCCGACCACATCGTGAGGTCGCGTTTGCTCGTCTTTTCGAGTTCGCGCAACAGGTCGGCGAGTTCGGCGTTCTTCCACGCGTTGGCGCGGAAGTAGTTCGTCACGCCCGTGAAGAACGCCTCGCGGCCGACATAGGCGACGAGCTGCTTCAGCACCGATCCACCCTTGGCGTAAGTGATCCCGTCAAAGTTGATCTGAACATCTTCGAGGTCGTTGATGGTCGCCACGATGGGGTGTGTCGACGGCAGTTGGTCTTGGCGGTAGGCCCAGGATTTTTCTGACACCTGGAACGTCGCCCACGCGTGAGTCCATTCGGTCGCTTCCGCCGTCGCGATGGTCGATGCCCACTCGGCGAACGATTCGTTGAGCCACAAGTCGTTCCACCACTTCATGGTCACAAGGTCACCGAACCACATGTGCGCGAGTTCGTGCAGGATCGTGACGACTCGTCGCTCGCGAACCGCGTCGGTCACTTTCGAGCGGAACACGTAGACCTCAGTGAAGGTCACGCAGCCCGCGTTCTCCATCGCGCCGGCGTTGAACTCGGGCACAAACAATTGGTCGTACTTCTCGAACGGGTAGGGGACGGCGAACTCGCGTTCGAAGTACTCGAACCCCTTTTTGGTGATGTCAAAGATGTAGTCGAAATCGAGGAACTCGGCGAGCGATTGACGAACGTAGATTCCCAGGGGAATCGTCCGGCCGTCCGACGACGTGAGTTGATCGTGTTGCGCGACGTAGGGGCCCGCGACAATCGCGGTGATGTACGACGAAATCCGCGGAGTCTGGGGGAACGTCCACGTCGCCGACGCGCCGTCAACCACGGGAGAGGGGGTGGGGGAGTTCGACACGACAACCCAATCGGTGGGCACGACGACCTCGAAATCGAACGTCGCTTTCAGGTCGGGTTGTTCGAACGCGGCAAAGACTCGTCGAGAGTCGGGGACCTCGAATTGCGAATACAGATACACCTTGCTGTCGACGGGGTCGACAAATCGGTGGAGTCCTTCACCCGTGTTCACATAGAACATGTCAGCATCGACGACAAGAACGTTCTCTGTTGCGAGGTCGTCGAGTTGGATTCGAATCCCGTCCGAGACAGTCGCGGGGTCGAGGTCTACTCCGTTGAGAGTGACGCTGTGGACAGCAGACGTTATCGCATCAATGAAGGTCGATGCGCCGGCTGAAGCGCCGAACGTCACGGTCGTGCGCGAGCGAAACGTCGTGTCCGAAGTAGTCAGATCGAGGTGAACGGCGTAGGACTCCGTGCTGACGACGCTCGCTCGTTCGATCGCTTCGACACGAGTCAGGTTTTCTCCGGGCACCGTTACTCCTTTATGTGAACACTTAACGACAAATCTACCTCCCGCATCGCGACGCGGGGATGCGACGGTGGTTAGTCCTCGAGGAGTTCCGCGACGCTGACCGAGTTGTTGGTTCGGTCGGATGCAACGCGGCTACGGGCAACGCTGAGCTCACCCAGATCAAAGCCATTGGTCATCGAACGGATGGTGTACAAGAATCCGCTGATGTCATCGAGGTTTCGACGGGCCTTCTCGAGACGCTCTTCGAGGTCACGCGTGAGGTTGGCAACGAAGTCCTGCGACGACGCGGTGATTTCACCGGTGATTTTCTCGGCGCCGATGAGAGCCTGTTCGGCTCGTGACCGCGCTTCGTCGAGCGTCTTTGCTGCCCGCGCACGAGTTGACTCGAGGTACTTGTCGGTCTCGACCATTGCGAAATCGTCGGCGCCCTTGTACGACTGCTCGGCGTGGTGGTCGGCTTCGCTGATGGTCTGTGCCGAATAGCTTTCCGCTTCGGCGAGAATCGCTGCGATTTCGGCAGCCGCGTTCTCGTCCAGCACCCGGATTTCTTCGTTGATGCGAGCGGTCTGTTCTGTCGCGATACGCAATTCTTCGTTGACCGCGGCACGGTCCCGATCGAGTTCTTCGTTCATCCGAGCGCGGAGAGTTGCAACCTTTGCCTCAGCTTCAGCTAGAACAGCGGCGGCAACTTTGTCAACCTGGGCGCGTTCTTGCGCGATCGTCGCGAGGTTGGACTTAATCTCTTCACGCTGACGAGCAGCGTCTTGTTCTGCCTTGACGCGGATTCGTTGTGCCTCTGCGTTTGCGGCAGAAACGGCCGAACGCGCCTGACTGTTGGCTTCCGTGGTCCGCGTCTTTGCGGTGGCGGTTGCATGAGCAATCTGGTCGCGAGTTTCCGACAACGCGTCCGTGATGAGTGTCAGTGCTTGTTCCTCGGCCAGGCTGATGGCTGATTCGAATGCCGGCCCAAGATCGGCAAACTGCGGACGTGACAACTTGAGTTCGTTCAACTTCCGTTCGAGTCGTCGCGCTTCTGCATCAACCTTCTGGAACGACGCTTCGAGGGCGGACAACGTCGACTGAAGTTCTGCGATAACTCGCTCGGCATCCTTGGGGTCGTAACCGCCAATCGTGCGACCGAAAACTGATTCTGAGCCCTGTGTGGACATTACTTGTCACCCTCCACGATTTCGGCCTGCTGGATCGGTCGTCGACCGGACGTTGCGCCTTGCTCGATTGCATCGACGTTGACCTCGTTCGAGACGTCGCGAATTCTGCTTTCGAAATTGGAAAGCGCCATCGTGTTTCGTTGGATTTCGGTGATGCTGGCTTCCGCATCGTAAATAAAATCCGTGAAGAATTCCTCGCTGGATCGAGCGATATCTTGCGAACGTGTCAGCGCGTCGGAAATCGACTTCTGTACGAGGCTGCGCGAGTCTTGCAAAATTTCGGCTGCGCGAATCTGAGCAGCGCGAAGGTGGTCGTCGGCTTCTTGCTTCAACGCAGCCGCCGTGGCAATCGCTGACTCGACGTGCGCGATGGCCTGTTCGTAGGACTGCTGGGCGTAGGCATCGGCTTCGTCGTGAACCGCGGTGCTCTGAGCCTGAGCCGCAGCAACCTCGAGGCCAATTCGCGTTTCAGTTTCGACCTTGTTGTCCGACGCTTCACGAACCATGTCGGCGGCCTGGCGCTTGATTTCGGAAAATTCTCGATACGCCGCAGCGCGGGTGTCGCTAATCTGCTGTTCGGTTTGGCTGATCATGCTCGCTGACGTTCGTTCCGCACGCGACGCAACGATTTCCATCCGGGCGCGCTCGTCCGCGATTTGTTGGGCAGTTGCGGCAACTTCGCGTTCAACTTGGAGCAGGATTTCGTTCGCTTCGGACTGAGCCGATACCACGATTTCACGCGTCTCGCGTTCGGTCTTCTCTGACAGGTTTTGAAGCTCCCAGTCAGTTTTGTTGGTGATGGCGGACGTCTCGGCAGCCGCTTCGGCGCGCATCCGGCGGGCTTTGTCTTCCGCGTTGCGAAGTGTTTCTTCGAACACTGAACCCAGTTTCGCGAAGGAGGGAGTGCTCGTCGTCGGATCGGCGATTTCGCCCTTGAGTCGCTCGATCGCGCGGCGACGTTCAGAAATCGACAGCTCGAGTGTTTCAATACGGTTCGTCATCGAACGAATAACATCGTCCACCTGACCCGTGTCAACACCGCGGAATGCCCGCTTGATGTCCGGTGTAGCCATTGAAACCTCCAGAAAGTCGGTTTGCGCGCCAAACCGTCCGAGTTCCATAGTAGTGCATAGATTGGCGGAATAAACAGCCGAAAGAACGCGAGCCCAAAGGCGCTGCGCCTATACTTTCGTGCATGCGCATTCACCTCGCGACCGACCACGCAGGACTGGAGTTAAGCGCTCAAATCGCGGAACACTGCCGAGGTTTAGGTCACGAGGTTATCGACCACGGACCGGTTGAATTCGACCCGTTGGACGATTACCCCAGTTTTTGCATCAACGCGGCCCTGGCTGTGCGTCGTGACGAACTCGCGGGCGTCGAATCACTTGGAATCGTCTTCGGTGGCAGCGGAAACGGCGAGCAAATGGCCGCAAACAAAGTCGAAGGCGTTCGCGCGGCGCTGGTCTGGAGCACCGACACCGCCGCTCTCGCCCGCGAGCACAACAACGCCAACGTGTGTGCGATCGGAGCCCGTCAGCACACCGCCGCTGAAGTGATGGCGCTCATCGACGTTTTCCTCACGACCCCGTTCCCCGCAGACGAGCGCCACGTTCGTCGAATCGGGCAGTTGTTGGAATACGAGACGACGGGCGACATCGACGGCTTCGTCATCGATTAGCCATGCCCGAGGGTCATTCCGTTCACCGCATCGCGGGTCAGTTCGCTCGGCATTTTGTCGGTTCGGTCTGCCGAGTCTCGAGTCCGCAGGGACGTTTCGGTGACGCATCATTGATCGACGGCCACTCAATCGTTCGCTCGTACGCCGTCGGCAAGCACTTGTTCCTCGAATTCGACACGGGCGATTCGCTGCACGTCCACCTCGGCATCTACGGCGCCTGGGATTTCGCAGGGGCGGTCCAACAGGACGACACAGTGTCCGCCGCGGGCGGTCGCATGGGTCAAACCGCGGGGCGTGGGACGGTGGTCGGTGAACATGAGGATTCGCTCGCGTCCATCGGAGCGCCGCGTCGCACGAGACTTCGCATGGGTGAACACGACAGCGTCACAGTTGCTCTCGACAGTTTCCCGCCCGACCCCATCGGACAGGTTCGCGTGCGAATTCTCACTGCCGATGCAGTCGCGGATCTGCGCGGGCCGACCGTGTGCGAGGTGGTCAGCCCGGCACGGGTGACCGAAATTCGCGACGACCTCGGACCCGACCCGCTCGTTGACAAAAGAGGTGAGGACCGTTTTCTCGCTCGTGTGAAGCGAACCGGTACGCCAATCGGGCGCGCGCTCATGAATCAGAAAATTGTGGCGGGAATCGGCAATGTGTATCGCGCCGAGATGTTGTTTCGGGCTCGACTGAGCCCTTATCTGGCGGCGAACACGCTGCCCGACGAAACCCTGCGTGCACTCTGGAACGACTGGGTGGGGCTCCTGAAAATCGGTGTGAAGACGGGCCAGATGCTCACGATGGATGGACTCACTCCCGCTCGAAAGCGCGCCGCCCTTGCACGCCGCGAGGACCGTCACTGGGTGTATCGCCGTGCGGGGGAACCGTGTCGCATCTGCGGAACGCCCATCACGTTGGACATCATGGAAGCACGGAAACTGTATTTCTGTCGGAAATGCCAAGGGGTTGCCACATGATGATTCGAAACGCTCTCGACCACGGTGTCATGATCGACATCGAGGTGACGAACGGCATCATCACCGCGATCATCCCGGCGACAGGCGGGTTTCACGCGGGTGATGTCGACGCCGAAGGCGACGAGGTACTTCCGGGGCTCTGGGACGAACACGTTCACATCCGTTCGTGGGCTCAGATGCGCTCACGGGCAGACCTATTGCCCGCTGACGACTCGGACGGAGTCGTCGAGATCCTGCGGAAACACCCCACCGATGGCGTCGAGCCGATTGTCGGGCACGGATTGCGCTGGGCGTTGTGGAAGAATCCGCCGCGAATGTCTGCACTCGACGCGGTCAGCACGACCCGGCCCGTCGTGGCCTTCAGCATGGACGTCCATTCCGTCTGGGTAAATTCCGTTGCCGCCCGCGAGTTCGACGTGGTCGACATCGCGGGGGAGTCGGGAATTCTGGTTGAGCACGACGCTTTTCGGATCCTCAGTCGAATGTCCGACATCGACACGGACACGATGGACTCGCTCATCGCGGATGCGTTCAGCGCGGCGAAGGCCCAAGGGATTGTGGGAATCACGAGCCTAGAGATGGAAAGTCTCACGGATTGGGATCGTCGCATCGCCAAAGGGATCGACCTCATCACGGTGCGAGCGAGCCTCTACCCTGAGCGCATCCACGAGGCTTTCGAACGCGGTGTTCGAACCGGGGATTCTCTCGGCGGCCGTGTCGAGATGGGTTTTCTCAAAGTCATCACGGACGGATCGATCAACACTCGGACCGCCTACATGCACGCACCGTATGAGGGAGATTCGTCAACCGGCGTGCTCAACACTGAAGTCACGGAACTCGAACGACTAGTGCGCGAGGCGACCGACCATGGTGTCACTGCTGCTCTTCACGCGATCGGCGATAAAGCGAACACCGTCGTCATCGACACGTTTGAAAAAGTCGGCGTCGCCGGTCGAATCGAGCACGCGCAGATGGTTCTGCCCGAGGACGTGCACCGCATGGCGCGTCTGGGGCTGACCGCGAGCATCCAGCCCGCACACGCCGTCGACGATCGGGATGTCGCCGAACAACTGTGGGGTGACCGCGTCTCGTATGCCTACCCGATGAAGTCGTTCCTCGACGCGGGAGTCAACCTCATCCTCGGTTCCGACGCACCCGTCGCTCCGCTCGACCCGTGGCACACCATCGAAATGGCAACCGCGCGAACGTCGGACGGCCGGCCAGCGTGGCACCCGGAAGAAGCGTTGACCCGCGGTCAAGCGATCAAGGCATCGGCACGAACCACGATTGATGTCGGCCAGCCCGCAGACCTCATTTTTGTGGGTCCGGACGGGGTTATTCCGTTCGAATAAGCCGCGCCCCGGCGAGGTTGGCGGCAATCAAGGGTGCCAGCGTTTCATTGAACTCGACGGTCAGGTGATCTCCGTCTCGGTACATGTTGACTCCGCCGATGGCCAGAGGGCAGGCGTTGTCGTGACAGTACACCTCTGACAAATCGATGATGTGCAAACCGAGAGTGGTTGCGGCTTGTGTCGCCCTGTCCTCTTTGCGGAAGCCGATTTCGGGAGTAAATTCGCACGAATTGGGATCCGAAAAATTGATGCGCTTGCATTCCAACGTGGCTTCGTCGAGGACGGGGTTGTCCCGAAAAGTTGCCACCGGGGTTCCGCTCGTCACGATTTTTTCAAACACTGTGAGATACGCAGCTTCTGTCATTGCAGAATTGACTGTTTGGGCGGTGATCACGAGGTCGAACTCTCCCGCAAGAGCGCGATCGAAAAACAGTCTGTCTCGTAACTGGCAACGAGTCCTCTTCCCCTCCCAACCGAGTTGGCAGCCCGATTTGGTGAACGACACGATTCGCCACTTGAGTAATTTGCCAACCAAATCCATCGAGTTCTTGAGCTGGCGAGCGTGAGAATCACCAATCAGCGCGACCGTGATTGGGCTGGTTGTGTCACCGATCTCGCAGGGGTCGATTTGGTCGCAGGGGTCTCTCGGTAGGTCCGGTAGCGGGCTCGGAAGGTCGAATTCGGACTCGCAATCGAACAGCCACGCACCTGCGCCGTCACAGTATCGGGCAATGCCGGTCACGTCTAATCCCTTGCGGATCACCCGCTCTTCATCGAAGAACGAGCTCTCGCTCGCGGTCGCGGTCTCGGGGTTGAACGGAACGACCGGTACCGGCGTCACCGCGACAGCCGCAAACGCGACGGTCGCGACGAGCGTCGCACTGGTGACAAGGGCGACGGGGGCAACGATGAACGGGTTTCGCATGCTCGGCCGGCGACTGATTCGCACGGGTGTCTCGACGAATCGGTACGAAATCTCTGACAAGAGAAAAGTGAGGGCGATGGCAAGGATTTTGTGAATCGCTGTCAATTCAACCTTGAGGACGTAAGGAGCAAGAATCAGGATCGGCCAATGCCACAAGTACAACGAGAACGACCGGTCGCCGACCCAGTGCCCAACGCCTCGAACGGTTCGTGCAACGACGTTGGTGGCGGTTGCTGGTCGGCGATTCCCCGTCGCGATGACGATGGCGGTCAGGATGACGGCTGGCGCGACTCCCCAGCTCGGAACACCGGCTTCGAGTTTTGGGACAGCAAACGTCGCGAGCAGAAGGACCCAAGCGACGCGGTTGATCGCCGTTGCGACACCCGCCGACAAACGATACGTTCCCCGAGCCCCGAGAATCGCCACGAACGCACCGAGCCCGAGTTCCCACGCCCGCGCGAGCGAGTTGTAGTAGCCACTCGGTTCGTTCATCGCGGTCAGGAAAAACGCGAACGCGGCGCTCGCGACGACGATGGCGACGATGACGACGGTCAAAGCCCGCACCTTGTGAGAGAACGCGCGAGCGACGGCGACAATGAGAAGGACGGCCACGGGCCAGACGAGATAGAACTGTTCCTCGACCGCAAGCGACCAGAAGTGTTGTAACGGTGATGGTGCTTCGGTCGAACGGAAGTAATCCGCCTGGTCGAAGGCGAGAAGGATGTTTTCCGCCGAGAAAGCCGACGCAAACACGTGTCGCCCGATGCTGGACACCAGTTCGGCTGATCCGATCCACATCACGACCCCCGCGGTGGCGGCGATGACGACGATTGACGCGGGGAGGATTCGGCGGATTCGTCGCATCCAGAAGTTGACGAGGTTCAGTTTCCCGGTCGATTCGATTTCTCGAACAATCAGGGCGGTGATCAAATACCCCGAGATCACAAAGAAAACGTCGACACCAGCAAAACCGCTGACGACGCGATTCGGCCAGAAGTGGAACGCGATGACCGACAGAACGGCCGCTGCCCGTAACAGCTGGATATCGACGCGAATCTTTGGAGCAGGCAGGGTCATAGTTTTCTCAGGCTAACGCGCCTATCGGCAACAGGAACGCGTTTGTCGAGAACTTTAGACAAAAATTGGACAAACCGGGAAGCCGCGCTCGACCTATCGCACTTTGATCACGGACACACCGCCGTTGAATTGTGCGACGTATGCACGTTTTCCGTTGGGGCTGATTGCTACTTGCTGAGGGTAATCACCATTGAAGCTAATCGTGCCTGTCACGTCTCCAGTTGCAACGTTGATAATCTCGACACTGCCATTGTCGCCATCCAAGGAGCTTGATTCCGCGGTTGACACGTAAGCCGTTTTGCCTCGGGGGTCAAACGCCACCGAAACCGGCAGCGAGCTAAGGGTAATGGTGTCCGTTACGATTCCCTTTTTCACGTTGATCACGGACACGCCGCCAAGGTCAAAGTCGGTGGTGGCGACAAACGCTTTCTTCCCGTTCGGGCTGAACGCCACAAACCGCGCCTGAACACCAGCGTCAATCGTTGTGGTCACAACTCCCCTGGAAACGTTGATTACGGACACAGTGCCATCACCGTTGTTTGCGACGTAAGCTTTTTTCCCGTTGGGGCTGAACGCCACAGAATTCGGAGCAGCACCAACGTCGATTGTGTCAACCAGACCTTTTTTCATGCTGATGACGGACACGGTGCCACTTTCCGTGTTCGAAACATAAACCTTTTTCCCGTTGGGGCTGAACGCCACTGAAGTCGGGGCGTCACCAACTTCAAAGCCGTAGCTCGTTTCTCCGTATCTATTGTCAATCATGGACACAGTGTCGTCGCCGTAGTTTGCGACAAATGCATATCTTCCGTTGGGGCTGACCGCAACCGCGACCGGAGCAAGACCAACGTCGATCGTGTCGACCACGTCTCCCGTTTTGACGTTGATCACGGACACGGTGCCACTGTTGGTGTTTGTTACGTAGGCTTTCTTCCCGTTGGGGCTGAACGCCACCGCGGTCGGGGATTCACCAACGGTGATTCTGTCCACCACAATCGGGGCAGCGAAGGCCAGGGTTGTCAACGAGGCGGCCATCATCACGGCCGTCGTGGCAAGGGATAGCGCGGTGTGCCTAATGGAGAGAATCATGTTTTCCCTAATCTCTTTCAAATCGATGGTTTCGAAGAGTCTAGTGGGCGACAACTTCGAAGCGTAGGGGTATCGGGGGTCTTAAACTGAAGAATTGCTGACGTCTCCGTGAACCCCAAAATCTTGTTTGGCGCGAGTGCGGGCGTGGAAGCGTCGCGGTATGGAGGGGATGACGGGAATCGAACCCGCGTAATCAGTTTGGAAGACTGGGGCTCTACCATTGAGCTACATCCCCACAGGGGAGCCTATAACAAAACGTGGCGCGGCAAAAATCGACCAGCCACTACACTGGAAACGCGTCGTGCCCTTTGGGTCGCGAACGTCCGGGGCGTAGCTCAGCTTGGCTAGAGTGCCCGCTTTGGGAGCGGGATGTCGCAGGTTCGAATCCTGTCGCCCCGACTAGTTGTTCAGTCCGCATGTATATAGGAGTAAGTCAGTGCCTACAACCACCGTCGAGCGTTTGTCGGATACCCGCGTCAAGTTGTCGATTTCGGTTTCGCCGGCCGAGTTGAAGCCGTCGATCGATCACGCATACCAGCACATCGCCGAGCAGGTTCAGATCAAGGGTTTCCGCAAGGGCAAGGTTCCGCCGAAGCTCATCGACCAGCGCGTGGGTCGCGGCGACGTTATTAACCACGCCGTGTCCGAGGGTGTCGACCGCTTCTTCCGGATGGCGACGGAGGCGGAAAAGATTCGCACGCTCGGCCGTCCCGCGATTGTGAACACGACACTTCCGAAAGACGACTTCTCGGGGGACCTCGTCCTCGAGATCGAGACCGACGTTCGCCCGACATTCACCATCCCCAAGCTCGACACGTTCAAGGTGTCCATCGAGACGTCCGAGGTCACCAAAGTTGAGGTCGAGGAAGAACTCCTCGCAGTTCGCACCCGCTTCGGAACGCTCGTCACCGTTGACCGTCCGGCCGCGAAGGGCGACTTCGTTGTTCTCGATCTCTCGGCCTCGATTGGCGGCAAGACTGTTGACACCGCATCGTCGATTTCCTACGAGGTCGGCTCGGGTGAACTCATCGAGGGACTCGACGAGGCCGTCGACACCTTGACTGCAGGCGAGAAGACGACGTTCAAATCGAAACTTGTCGGAGGCGACAACGCCGGCGAAGAAGCCGAAATCGAAATCACGGTCCAACAGGTCAAGGTCCGCGAAATCCCCGAGGCGGACGACGAGTTCGCGCAGGTCGCGAGCCAGTTCGACACGATTCAGGAACTTCGCGACGACCTCAAGGTTCAGATCGAAAAGCGTGCCGTGTTCGACAACGCAACGAAGGCTCGTCAGGCTCTGCTGGACGCGCTGCTCGAAAAGGTCGTCATCGCAGTCCCCGAAACCGTCATCACGGACGAGGTCCAACGCCACCTCGAGCAAGAGGGTCGCGAGGCCGACGACGCCCACCGCGCCGAGGTCACCGAATCGACCACCCGATCGTTCCGCGTTCAGATTCTGCTCGACGAACTCGCCGAAAAGGAAGAGGTTCAGGTCGGTCAGGACGAACTTCTTCAGTACCTCATGCAGTCGGCGCAACAGTACGGCATGGACGTCAACGAGTTCATCAAGGTCGTGTCCGAGAACGGCCAGATTCAGAGCATGGTCGGCGAAGTCGCCCGCTCGAAGGCGCTATCGGTCGCGCTGACCAAGATCAAGGTCACCGACTCGAAGGGCAAGGCCGTTGACCTGTCCGACTTCACGAATTCCGCGGCGGCCGCCGTTGCTGACCCCGTCTTTGCAGACGACCACGCGGGTCATGACCACGACGACCACGACGGTCACAAGCACTAAATCGAACGGGAGCCTTCGGGCTCCCTTTCTTTTGGGCGGTGCTAACCTTTGTCAATGAAGAAATCCACACTCTGGGGAATCATTGCTGGCTCGACCGTTCTTGTCGTCGTCGGAGGCGGCCTCGCCGCTGGTGAGTACGTCTATACGTCGGGAACAGCCGTCTCGTGTTCGGTGAAGGCCGACGACGTCAACAACTCGCCAGAACAATTCGTTACACCAGCCAAAGGCGAAGGTCCTTTCGAGGGTCCCGGGTGGGACAAGTGGGTCGGGTACGACTTGTCGGCGTGGTGGCTGACGGACGTTCCATACGAGGCGACCACGATCCCCGTTGCGGACAGCATCGATCTGTCGGCGTGGTGGATCACCCCGACAGAGAGCAACGGCAAGACCGTTATCGTCACGCACGGCATCAACACGTCACGGCGCGACTACACGGTCCTTCTTCCCACTTCGATGTTGGTGAAAAAGGGATACAACGTGCTGTTGGTCGACCGCCGCGACGAAGGTGAATCGACGTGTACGGATGGACGCCACTCGGCGGGACAAGAGGAATCCGATGACTTCGCGGTTGTTGCCGATTGGCTCATCGCCGAAAAGGGCGTCACGCCGCAAAGCCTCGGCATGTTCGGCGTTTCGGGTGGAGCCATCACCACGAGCCTCGTTCCCGCCAAGACGGACAAAGTCTCGGCCTTCGCGATGGAGGGCACCGTTTTCGACTTCAGCGCCGCCGCCGAGCAAGAAGTCGAATTCCAGGGATTCCCCGGATTTTTGTGGCAGTTTGCTCTCGCCGCCGCTCAGATTTTTCACGGTGTCAACCTGACCGAAACGTCCGTGGCCAGTGCGATCGACGCAACGGGCGACCGTCCGATGCTCGTTCTTCACGGCAACGCCGACCAGCGTCTCAACTACCAATCGTCGGTTGACTTCGTTGAGTATGCCAAGTCAGTTGGCGTGGACGTGACCTTTGAAACCTTCGAGGGTGCCGATCACACCGAGGGCATGTTGACCGAAACGGACCGATACGCCGGGGCGCTCGTGTCATTCTTCGACAAGAACCTCGTTCCCTAACCGACGTTCTTTCCCGCAGTTTTGCCCTCGGCGAAATCGTCACGGCTCGTCATGTGCACTGGGTACGCTGGCTAACAAGCCCACAAGGAGTAATAAATGAGTGAATCGGTGTTCCCGCCCAACGTGTTCGATCGTCTGTTGAAAGACCGGATTATCTGGTTGGGCAGCGAGGTTCGAGACGAAAACGCGAACGAGATCGCGGCGAAGCTTCTTCTCCTTGCAGCGGAAGACCCCAAGAAGGACATCTACCTGTACATCAACTCGCCCGGTGGCTCGATCACCGCGGGTATGGCGATTTATGACACGATGCAGTTCGTTCCGAACGACATTGTCACCGTGGGAATTGGTTTGGCCGCGTCGATGGGCCAGTTCCTGTTGACCGCCGGAACCAAGGGCAAGCGTTACATCACGCCGAACGCCCGCGTCCTGCTCCACCAGCCGAGCGGTGGCTTCGGTGGAACCGCGAGTGACATTCAGACTCAGGCGGAACTGATCAACGATATGAAGAAGCGCCTTGCGGAAATCACCGCAGCTGCGACGGGCAAAACGGCGGAACAAGTCTCGAAAGACGGCGACCGCGACCGTTGGTTCAGTGCTGAAGAAGCCCTGGAGTACGGCTTTGTCGACCACATCCGCGCATCGGCTGACGACGTCGTCGGTGGCGGCGGAACGAACACGAAGTAGGGAACAGACACATGAACTTTGACACCAACGACAACGGCATCGCCGTCCCCGAATCGCGTTACATCCTTCCCCAGTTCGAAGAGCGCACCGCGAACGGCACCCGTTTCCTCGACCCCTACGCCAAGTTGTTCCAGGACCGAATCGTGTTCCTCGGTGTTCAGGTCGACGACGCGTCCGCCGACGACGTCATGGCCCAGTTGCTCGTCCTCGAGTCGCAAGATCCCGACCGCGACATCATCATGTACATCAACTCGCCCGGTGGCTCGTTTACCGCGATGACCGCGATCTACGACACGATGCAGTACGTTCGCCCGCAGATTCAGACCGTCGTTCTCGGTCAGGCCGCATCGGCTGCGGCGGTGTTGGCAGCTGGTGGAACCCCCGGCAAGCGTCTCGCCCTGCCGAACGCGCGAATTCTGATTCACCAGCCCTCGACCGGCGATGCCGGCCGCGGTCAGGCATCGGACATCGAGATTCAGGCGAAAGAAATCGCGCGTCTGCGCGAGTGGCTCGAGCACACCCTTGCCGATCACACCAACAAATCGGTGGAAGAGATTCGCAACGACATCGACCGCGACAAGATTCTTACGGCCGCCGAAGCTCTCGAATACGGACTCATCGACCAGGTTCTGTCGAGCCGCAAGGCTCTCGCTAGCTAGTCGAGGTGGTCTTCGGAATCTTTCTTTCCGAGCAGACGGACGAGCAGCCAGATTGACCCGATAACCACGGGAATCGTCGCGAGCCCAATCCACGGGGTCAGATCCGTGCCGGGAGAGGGTGACACGACTGGCGGAGCCGTCGACATAACGGTTGGCTCTGTCGGCGCCGACGTCTCATCGACGAGAGCCACCGGCGTCTCGCCACACACGGGGCGTTCGGCGTATTGAACCAGGTTCGATTCGCTCGCGTCGCCCTCGAAGTCAAACGTGAACGTGCCTTCGACGGGGTGTCCGTCATCCGAAATCACGCGGTATGCAACCGTGTACGTTCCGCGGAGGCTCAACTTTACGTCCATCGACGCGGTGTCGCCCCGGACGGAAACGCACCCGTCACCGTAAAACGCGCCGTCCTCGTCGCTCACGGCGATGACGAAGCCCTCGGCGTTCTCGCCAATGTCGAGCAGGTCCTCGTTCGCGGTGACGGAAACCGCAGAGATCTCGGAAACAGTCGAGTCTGCGGCGGGAGTAGTCCCAGTCAACGCGGCGTGCGCGAGGGCGGGCCCGGTGGAAAGCACGGCGAATCCCAGAGCGGTGACAATGACGGTAATGACGGAACGAATTGACATACTTCCACCCTACGCGCCACGCCGAATAGTTATCGACAGCCCTGCCTAACGCCATGGGTGGGCGGGGTTAGGCTGGAACGGACCACGAAGGAGGAACCATGTCACGCATCGGCGACAGCACCGACGTCATGAAGTGTTCCTTCTGTGGCAAGACGCAAAAGCAGGTCCAGCAACTCATCGCGGGTCCCGGCGTCTACATTTGTGACGAGTGCGTCGAATTGTGTAACGAGATCATCGACGAACGCATGGCCGAGGCGGCTCAGGGCGAGAGCGACGAGATTGTCGACATCGACCTGCCCAAGCCGAAAGAAATTGCGGCGTTCCTCGACGAATACGTCGTCGGTCAAGACGCCGCCAAGCGAGCACTGTCGGTGGCGGTGTACAACCACTACAAGCGCGTTCGCGCCCAAGAAGGCGTTCGTTCCGCCGATGCACACGACGAAATCGAAATCGCCAAGTCGAACATCCTGCTCATCGGTCCGACCGGCTGCGGCAAGACATACCTCGCCCAGACTCTCGCCAAGCGCCTCAACGTTCCGTTCGTTGTCGCCGATGCCACCGCCCTGACCGAAGCCGGTTATGTCGGTGAGGACGTCGAAAACATTCTCTTGAAGCTGATTCAGGCCGCCGACTTCGATGTCAAGCGCGCCGAAAAGGGCATCATCTACATCGACGAGATCGACAAGATTTCCCGCAAGGCCGAGAACCCCTCGATCACGCGTGACGTCTCGGGCGAGGGTGTTCAGCAAGCACTTTTAAAGATCCTCGAGGGAACCGTCGCGAGCGTTCCCCCGCAGGGCGGGCGCAAGCACCCCCACCAGGAATTCCTCCAGATCGACACGACGAACGTACTGTTCATCGTCGCCGGCGCGTTTGCGGGACTCGACGAAATCGTGTCGCAGCGAGTCGGACGTCACGGCGTCGGTTTCGGTGCGCCTCTGCAGCTCAAGGGCGAACAACAGAACCTGTTCGCCGAGGTTCAGCCCGAGGACCTGCACAAGTTCGGTTTGATTCCCGAGTTCATCGGTCGACTTCCCGTGATTGCCTCGGTTTTGCCGCTCGACCGCGGTGCACTCATCGACATTTTGACCGGCCCGCGCAACGCGCTGGTCAAGCAGTACCAACGAATGTTTGAACTCGATGGCGTTGAACTCGAGTTTGATAAGGACGCACTCGAATCGATCGCCGACCTCGCGGTCAAGCGGGGGACAGGCGCACGCGGACTGCGCGCCATCCTCGAAGACGTTCTCGGCCCCATCATGTTCGAGGTTCCATCGACCGAGTTGATCGAGAAGGTTATCGTGACCAAGGAATCCGTCGACACCGGCGCCGCGCCGACGATGATCGAGCGCAAAATCGCCAAGGAAAAGTCGGCCTAAGCGCCCATCTCGTACGTCACCCAGGTTTGACGGGCGGCGAGTTTGTCGTAGATGCTCCGAGCGGTGGCGTTGTCTTCAGCCGTGATCCACGAGATGGTTCCGCCACCGTTTGCATCGGCATGAGCCCGCAGAGCGTTGATGATCTGTGTTCCAGCACCGTGACCGCGTGCCGCGGACGACGTGTACAGGTCGTCGAGGAACCACGCTGGTCCGCCCGTAAACGTGTCCCAGTGGCTTCGCATGTGTCCGAATCCGACGACCGCGCCGTCGATCTCGGCGACCCACGCCTTCGTCAGGTGGCTCGGGTCCATCAGCCAACCCCACACGGTCGAAATCTGTGGTTCGGCGAACTCGGTTTCGTAAAACACGCCATAGGCAACAAACAGTTCGCGCCAGACGGATTCGTCGCGCGCCTCGATCGGTCGAACGGTAACGGTCATGGTGTCACTGTAGTCGTCTGACTGACGCAGTCAACTAGTCGGCGGATTCCTCGAGTTCGATGGCGGTCACGGCAACCTCGGTCGATTCGACGAGCGTGAGGTTCACGATCCGTCCGACCGCAGCGAGGTCGGCCTTCGCCTCCGCGAGGAGAGCCGGGCCGGTGACGGTTGCGTTGGTGACCACCGTCTTTTGCGACGCCTTGGCGTCGGTCTTGGCTCCGCGAATTCCGACGAGTGCGACTCCACACAAATCCAGCAGCCCCGAGCTGGGTCCATCGAACGGGATTTCCCCGACGGTCGGCCACGGCGCGATGTGGATCGAGCCGTCGTGAGTCCACCGCCAGACTTCCTCGGTGGCGAACGGAATGACGGGAGCGAGCAGACGCAAGAACACGTCAATCGCGAGGCGCAGCGCGGCAACGGCCGACGCTTGTTCTGGCGAGACCTCGTCGCGATAGGCACGTTCCTTGACGAGTTCGAGGTAGTCGTCGGTGAAGGTCCAGAAGAACTGTTCCGTCACTTCGAGCGCGCGGGCATGGTCGAATTTGTCGTACGACTCGGTTGCAATTCGTACGACCTCGGCGAGGTGCTTTAGCAGGTCGATGTCAATCGGCTCGGTAATCGGCGCACCTTCTGTGTGCGGGAACGAATACACGAACTTCGCCGCGTTGAGCACCTTGATGGCGAGGCGTCGACCGATCTTGATTTGCTTGGGGTTTTCGGGGTCGAACGCGGCGTCAGTTCCGAGCCTGCTGGACGCCGCCCAGTATCTGACCGCGTCCGAACCGTGCTCGTCGAGCATCCCCTGGGGTGTCACGACGTTCCCCTTCGACTTCGACATCTTCTTTCGGTCGGGGTCGACAATAAAGCCCGAGATTCCGGCGTGTTCCCATGGCGCAACACCGTGTTCGAGTTCGGCGCGCAGAACGGTCGAGAACAACCACGTGCGAATGATGTCCTGGCCCTGCGACCGAAGCGAGTACGGGAAGACGAGGTTCCAGAGTTCGTCGTCCTCGCCCCACTTGCCGGCAATCTGCGGTGTCAACGAAGAGGTCGCCCACGTGTCCATGACGTCGACTTCGCCGATGAATCCGCCGGCAACGCCGCGCTGGTCGTCGGTGTAACCCGGAGCGGGCTGCGAGGACGGGTCGACGGGCAACTGTTCCTCGGTCGGGACGATGGGGTTGTCGAAGACGGGGTTTCCCTCGGCGTCGAGCGGGTACCACACGGGAATCGGGACACCGAAGAACCGCTGGCGGGAAATCAACCAGTCGCCGTTGAGACCGCCGACCCAATTGTCGTAACGGACTCGCATGAAGTCGGGGTGGAAGTCGACCTGCGAACCGCGTTCGATGAGTCGCGCGCGAAGGTCTTCGTCCTTGGCGCCGTTGGTGATGTACCACTGGCGAGTCGTGACGATCTCGAGCGGCTTGTCGCCCTTTTCAAAGAACTTGACGGGGTGAGTGATGGGCTTAGGGTCGCCGATCATCTCGCCCGATTCCTGCAGCATCTCGACGATGCGTGCTTTCGCCGAGAAGACGGTTTTCCCGGCGAGTTCCGCGTACATCGCGCGCTGGTCGTCGGTGTCGATGCCGGCAGGTGGTTCGCTCATGACGCGGCCGTCGAATCCGAGGATAGGGCGGGTCGGAAGGCTGAGCTCACGCCACCAGATGACGTCGGTGACGTCACCGAACGTACAAATCATCGCGATTCCGCTTCCCTTGTCGATTTGGGCGAGCGGGTGAGCGAGAACTGGGACCTCGACGCCAAACAACGGCGTGCGAACGGTCGTTCCGAAGAACGGCTTGTAGCGTTCGTCGTCGGGGTTGGCGACAAGAGCGACACACGCCGGGATCATCTCGGGTCGGGTCGTCTCGATGTCGATGGTTCCACCGTCGGGCTTGTGGAACGAAACTCGGTGGTACGCGCCGGGCATCTCTTTGTCTTCGAGTTCGGCCTGCGCGACGGCGGTGCGGAACGTGATGTCCCACAGGGTCGGGGCGTCCGCCTGGTAGGCCTCGCCACGAGACAGGTTTCGCAAAAACGCGCGCTGCGCGGTGCGCTGCGATTCGTCCGAAATCGTTCGATACGTCTGCGACCAGTCAACCGAAAGGCCGAGAGTTCGCCAGAGTTCCTCGAACTTCTTCTCGTCTTCGACCGTCAACTTCTCGCAGAGCTCGACAAAGTTACGACGCGAAATCGGCACCTGGTCGGCAGCTTTCGACGACGCGTTGTCGCCACCCTCGAGCGGAGGCGTCAAGGACGGGTCGTAGGGCAGGGTCGGGTCGCAGCGGACTCCGTAATAGTTCTGGACGCGACGCTCGGTCGGAAGTCCGTTGTCGTCCCACCCCATCGGGTAAAAGATGACTTTGCCCTGTGCGCGTTGGTAGCGGGCCGCGAGGTCCATGTGTGTGTACGAAAAGACGTGACCGATGTGTAGCGAACCGGACGCCGTCGGCGGGGGAGTATCCACGGCGAACACGCAGTCCTTACCGAGTGAAACGGCCTTCGCGCGATCAAACGCGTATGTCCCTTCGCGTTCCCACACCTCACCCCACGTCGCTTCGAGACCTTCGAGGGCTGGTTTTTCGGGGATTTCGCGGGGCATGGGAGCCTCTTTCACTATCGGCGGCAGCGGGTATGGCTGCCTCACATGTACCGCTCAAATCTATCAGCCCGAAGGCCGGCACACAGGGACTGCTCTAGTTGTTGAAAGCGAGATAGATGTTCAGCGACGTCGCGATGAACAGCCACGCTTCGTAGGGAATGAGCAGTCGGGCGGCCCAGATGTCGACGTCCTTGAATTTCACGATCGTCAGCCACACGAGCACGTCCATCACGAGGATGATGACGGCACCGAGCCAGAACGCGGTCTGGCCGATGAGAGGGAAACCCGAGAAGAAGATGGGCGTCCAGATTGCGTTGAGCGCCAGCTGCCAGATAAACAAGCGAATACCAGTTGTGCGTGCGGGACTGGACGGCATTCGCCACGCGCGCCAGAACGAGACCCCAATCAGCACATAAAGAACTGACCAGACGGGTCCGAACACCCAGTTGGGTGGCGTCCACGGAGCGACGTTCGCCTCGGCGTACCACCCGTCAACGTTCCCAGCCGTCGACAACGCGCCCAGGCCGCCGATGATAAACGGCACAGCGATGCTGAGGACAAGTGCGAGCCCTTGGCGGGGACGGGTCGAAACGGGGGATGCGGACATGAGAACTCCTTCGAGGTTGTCCCCAGACTACGCGCGGTGACGATTAGGGTTTAGCAAGTGGACAGCGAAAAGAAATTGAGGACCCGTCGGCGGACAGGTCTTGCGATGATGGTGGTTGGTGCAGTGTTAACGTTCATCGGTTTAGGAATGCTGTTACCCGTGATGCACCAATTCTCCCAAACCTCTGCCTGTGACACATTTCTCCCAGGAAACCGCATCGATGTTTCGGTCGATGCGTATGAGGAAGGAAAGTTCACCTACATTCCCGTTGGTTTAGAGTGCACCTGGCCAAAAGTGGATGGATCGACCACCACCGCTTATCACGTTGACTGGCTGGTCAGCACCGTTTTATATGGTGGAGTCGCGGCCAGCGCTGTTGGATTCGCGCGGTTTTATCGCGCAATTGCCAAATAGGGGACTGCGTGTTGATAAACTGGTCGCAACGACGTTGAACCGGCCATCACCGGGGAGTCCGCGGAAGAACGGCCCAAGCCAATTAGATCCGCGCGGGTAAGCCCGTCACAGCAGCTATTGAGTGGCCAGGAACTGGCAAACGGGGTGGTACCGCGGGAATTCGTTCTCGTCCTCGGCAGCAAAAACCACGAGGAGCCCCATGACGTACCCCCGACACCGCGACACCGACGGAGTTCAGCCGTCCCCGTCGTTCCCCGCAATCGAGCACGAGGTTCTTGCGTACTGGGCAACGAACGACACGTTTCGCAAGTCGATCTCGAACCGCGAAGGATGCGACGAATGGGTGTTTTATGACGGACCGCCGTTCGCCAACGGGCTTCCGCACTACGGTCACCTTCTGACGGGGTACGCCAAAGACCTGTTCCCTCGTTACCAAACGATGCGCGGCAAGCAGGTACACCGCCGATTCGGCTGGGACACGCACGGACTTCCCGCGGAACTCGAAGCCGAACGCCAGCTTGGAATCACCGACAAGTCCCAGATTGAAGAGATGGGCCTCGCAGCCTTCAACGCGGCCGCCAAAGAGTCGGTTCTCAAGTACACGAAAGAGTGGGAAGAGTACGTCACTCGCCAAGCTCGCTGGGTTGACTTCGAAAACGACTACAAGACTCTGGATATTACGTTCATGGAGAGCGTCATTTGGGCGTTCAAACAGCTGCACGACAAGGGACTGGCCTACGAGGGGTACCGAGTACTGCCCTATTGCTGGCGAGACCAGACCCCGCTGTCGAACCACGAACTTCGCATGGACGACGACGTCTACAAGGCTCGTCAAGACCAATCCGTGACCGTCACGTTCCCGCTGACCGGTGCGAAAGCCCACGAACTCGGGCTGGTCGGAGTCAATGCCCTCGCCTGGACCACAACCCCGTGGACACTGCCGACGAACGCGGCGCTCGCCGTTGGTCCAACGATTTCGTATTCGGTGCTTCCCGCGGGGCCCAACGGGGCTGCAGCGGACGGGGAAAACTTCCTTCTGGCAACCGACACGATCGGTTCGTACGCCAAGGAACTCGGTTACGAGGATGCAGCGGCGGCAATCGCGGCTGTCTCGTCGACACACGCCGGAGCTGACCTCGGCGGGATCACGTACACACGAATCTGGGATTACTACGCCGATGCCGAGGGTATGGAGAACGCGTGGCAGATCCTCGTCGCCGAATACGTCGCGACCGGTGAAGGTACGGGAATTGTCCACCAGGCACCCGCCTACGGTGAAGACGACCAAAACATCTGTGCGGCCGCCGGAATCCCGGTCATCGTGTCGGTGGACGACTCAGGCAAGTTCCTCCCCGAGGTATCCGACGTCGTCGGAATGCACGTGTTCGACGCCAACAAGCCGTTGACCCAGAAACTCAAGGCGGATGGACGCCTGTTGCAACAGAAGTCCTACGACCACTCCTATCCGCACTGTTGGCGATGCCGCAACCCGCTCATCTACAAGGCGGTGTCGTCATGGTTCATCCGCGTTCCCGAATTCCGCGACCGCATGGGCGAACTCAACCAAGAAATCAACTGGGTTCCGGACAACGTCAAGGACGGCCAGTTCGGCAAATGGATCGGGGGCGCTCGCGACTGGTCCATCTCGCGTAACCGGTACTGGGGTTCGCCGATTCCGGTGTGGAAGAGCGACGACCCGGAATACCCGCGGATTGATGTGTACGGTTCGCTTGACGAGCTCGAAGCGGATTTCGGTGTTCGCCCGACCGACCTTCACCGCCCCGCAATCGACGAATTGACGCGCCCCAACCCTGACGATCCGACCGGTAAATCGACGATGCGCCGCATCACCGACGTTCTCGACGTGTGGTTCGACTCTGGTTCGATGCCGTTCGCGCAGGTTCACTATCCGTTCGAGAACCGCGAATGGTTCGATACACACAACCCCGCCGACTTCATCGTCGAATACATCGGACAGACACGAGGCTGGTTCTACACGCTGCACGTCTTGTCGACCGCTCTGTTCGATCGCCCCGCGTTCACCAACGTCATCAGCCACGGAATCGTTTTGGGGAACGACGGCCAGAAGATGTCGAAGTCGCTGCGCAACTACCCCGACGTGTCCGAGGTCTTCGAGCGCGATGGTGCCGACGCGATGCGGTGGTTCCTCATGTCGTCCAGTGTTATCCGAGGCGGGAACCTCGTCGTCACCGAAGAGGGCATTCGCGAATCGGTTCGCCAATTCCTGTTGCCGCTATGGAGCACGTACTACTTCTTCACCCTGTATGCGGGTGACGTCGACGCCGTTCGCCGAACCGACTCGACCCATGTTCTTGATCGCTATTTACTAGCCAAGACCCGCCAGCTCATCGAAAAGGTCACGACCGACCTTGACGCTCTCGACAGCCCGATGGCGGCGTCGGCGATTCGCGACTTCGCCGACGTGTTGACCAACTGGTACGTCCGTCGTTCGCGAGACCGATTCTGGGATGGCAACGATCGCGACGCCGTCGACACGCTGTACACCGTCCTCGAAACCGTGTGTCGCATCGCTGCGCCACTCGCGCCGCTCGTGACAGAAGAGGTCTGGCGTGGACTGACCGGCGGCGAGAGTGTTCATCTGACCGATTGGCCTGACGCCACCGAGTTCCCCGCAGACGACGCGCTCGTCATGGCGATGGACCGTGTCCGCGAGGTCGCTTCGGCAGCACTCGCGTTGCGTAAATCAAAGGGACTTCGCGTCCGCCTTCCATTGGCCGCCCTCACGGTCGTCGTCCCGGCAGCACCGACGATTCCCGAGTTCACCGACATCCTGCGCGACGAAATCAACGTCAAGACCGTCTCGGTTGTCGAACTCCGCGAGGAATCAATCGGCGAATACGGCATCACACGCCGACTCTCTGTCAACTCGCGGACGCTCGGCCCGCGTATCGGTGGGCAGGTTCAGCAGGTCATCGCCGCGACGAAGGCGGGGGATTGGTCGGTCGACGGCGATGTCGTCATCGCTGGGGGAATCGCGCTCGAAGCTGGCGAATACGACCTCGTCCTGGATGTGGCGGACGAGACGGTTGCGGTTTCGTTCCTCGGTAACGCCGGATTCGTTGTTCTCGACACCGTCGTGACACCCGAACTCGCCGCCGAAGGACTCGCGCGCGATGTCGTTCGCGCGGTGCAACAGGCTCGTAAGGATGCCGGCCTTGACGTCAGCGATCGAATCCGCCTCGAGCTGGAAAGCGATGCGGGCACGATCGTCGCGATGCGCACTCATCAGGAACTCATCGCCGGCGAGACCCTCGCGGTCGAACTCGAGTTCGTCGAAGGCACCTCGGGAACCACCGAGGTCGGCGACGACGCACGCATTCGCGTCGGGTTGGAAAAGGCGTGACCGACTTCCGAGCCGAGGTCGCAACCATCTTCGAGTCGCTCGTTGCGCGAATTGGGGAACGGGCACCCCAGCCGCGACTTCACGCGACTCGAAAGGCCGTCGAATATCTGGGTAACCCCCAACAGTCCTATGCGATTGTCCACGTCACCGGAACGAACGGCAAGACCTCGACATCGCGCATGATCGAGGCGTTGTGCCGCGCTCACGGGTTGCGCACCGGCTTGATGACGAGCCCGCACCTCCGTTTCGTCACTGAACGCATCATGCTCGACGGTGAACCCATCAGCGACGAAAAATTCGTCGAGAACTGGCGAGACGTCGAGCCCTACATCAACATGGTCGACGAAGACCTGCTCGCCAACGGCGAGGTTCCACTGACGTATTTCGAAACGCTCACGATTCTCACGCTTGCGGCTTTCGCCGACGCGCCGGTCGACGTTGCAATTCTCGAGGTTGGGATGGGCGGCGCATGGGATTCAACGAACGTGGCCGATGCGGATGTGGCGGTCTTTGCGCCCATCGGAATCGATCACGCTGAATTCCTGGGGAACACCATCACCGACATCGCCCGCACCAAAGCGGGAATCATCAAGCCGGGCAGCATCGTGGTCACCGCGGCGCAAGAACCCGATGCGATGGCGGAAATCATTGCGGCTGCCGAGATGATGGACGGAGAGCTCGTGGTCGAGGGCGACTCCTTCGAATTGATGTCGAGCGTCTCTGCTGTCGGTGGGCAAGTGATGCAAATCCGAGGTCGAGCCGCTGCCTATCGCGATGTTCCGGTCACGTTGCACGGTCGTCACCAGGCCCACAACGCAGCGTTGGCTATCGCCGCGGTGGAATCGCTGTTTGGAAACGGATCGCGGCCAATTCCCGACGACATCCTTAGTATCGCGTTGGGGAACGTCACGAGCCCCGGTCGACTCCAGTACCTTGCAGCAAACCCGCCCATCATCGTCGACGCAGCCCACAATCCACACGGCGCACTCGCACTCGCCGCCGCGATTCGTGATGTCCTCCCGTTCGAGAAGGTGTGGTGCGTGATCGGAGTTCTGGATGACAAGGACGCCCGAGGCATCATCGAAGCGCTCGACCCCGTCGTCGCAGGATTCATCTGCACGCAATCCGGTTCGGATCGCGCGATGCAAGCGAACGACCTGTCCGACATTGTCGCGGCACTGGTCGGAGCCGATCGGGTGAGCGCGGAACCGACACTCACGGCGGCACTCGAGACGGCCTCGTCGATGTGTGGCCCGTCAGATGCGATTATGGTCACGGGAAGTATCACTCTCGTGGGTGACACCATCACCCTCGCCCGAACGGAGAACTGGACATGAGCGAACGCCGACAGCGCAGCGCAACCGAATCACTGCTGAGCGTCGCGTTCGGCGTCGAGATGGCCACCATCGTGTTTGGTGCGATTGCGATGGCGGGGCTCCACAA
>Ga0315905_10000503_pt1 | contig 42399 bp, 35 predicted proteins | sample LakEriMetagenome_5_FD_203522 | JGI IMG/M metagenome (GOLD analysis project Ga0315905, IMG submission 203522) | Freshwater fungal communities from buoy surface, Lake Erie, Ohio, United States - Buoy 4 MA121 | ecosystem: Environmental > Aquatic > Freshwater > Lake | place: USA: Lake Erie, Ohio...
CAGTTGTTGCATCGGCAACCGCAGTTACTGTAAATGATCCGGCATTGTTTGTAATCGTAAATGAACCTGAACTGGCTGAAAAATCACCAGCCGCAGTTGAGATATTATTAATAGTATAATAATATGTTCCATTGGTAATATTTTGTCCAGTAACATTAAATGTTAAAGAACTACCTTCATTGACACTTGAAGATGCTGGTGTTACAATAAAAAGAGATGTAGAAATTGTCGGCCACAAACCACTAACCCTCTGGTTATAATGATTCCGACTTGTCAATATTCCACTAATTGCCATAGTATTTCTCTTATGAAGTGCGTTTAGCGGATACGAACACCGATACTACGTTAGATAATGATGAAAATATATCTAGTTTATCTCCAGTGTACATATATTTTGGTGCCTCACACAACTCGATTGTGGAGTTTGCAGGTAAAATAATCTCTTTGGCCATGTAACCTTGTATTGTATTGGCTGAATTTGTCCAGATAATACTAATTGCGTGGTTGCCAAATGCAGTATCTTGGTTAACAACTTTGATACTCTCAATAACCGCAGGACTACCTGTTGCAGTATAGAGTGTTGAGTAACCTGTGTTAGCCAATTTAGCTTCTCTATCGAATGTAGATAGTGCAGTAGTTTCATACACAATAGTTGCGTGTACATTAGAAGAAGCAGCAACACCATTGAAGAACGATTGCATTTTGATAATGTCATTTTCCTTAACAACTTGTGGCTTCTTCAACATCTCTACAGAAGAACGAGATGGTATTGGAATATTTCTAAACAATGAAACATTTGCAGAAGAACCTGCTGGTGTAAAGTCACCAGTAATAGTTACTGCAGCATCAACATTTGCACCAATGTTTGTAACATAGATAGAATGAACTGTTGCGTTTGCAGTAAATACTACAGCATTTGCCAAAGCACTTGTGACTGCATAACCAGTTGCTACATTGATTGCAGAATTGAACAGACCAGAACCACCGCCACCTGTGTTAGCCTTGGTGAATGCTGCATTGGCAGCAAGAAAAGCAGAGTTTGCGTATAAACCAGCTGAGTTGGCTGTATCTCTAGCAATTCCATCTGTAGAAGTGCCGCCAGATAATGAATTGGCCAAGTTGAAAGCTGATTGTGCTAATGTTGTTCCAGTGTTCGCTTGGGTATATGCTGAGTTTGCTTGAGTATAAGCTGAGTTTGCGTATTGACCAGCTGAGTTGGCTGAATCTCTAGCGAAATTATCTGTAGAAGTACCGCCAGATAATGAATTGGCCAAGTTGAAAGCTGATTGTGCTAATGTTGTTCCAGTGTTTGCTTGAGCATATGCCAATGCTGTATTAGACGCAACAAAAGAAACTGGTTGTTGAATAACGATATCACCAACCATACCCGAGTGTACTGAACATTGGTACACATAAGTTAAACCTACTAGATCGAAAGGAACTTTCCAATAAAGAGTACCGTCTATTTGTCCTTGAGCGGCAGAACCTGTTGATACCACACCGCTAGTACTAACATGTGTTAAGCCTGTATTATAATTCGAACCACCCGATGACACCCGTAACATGAACGGATGACCAGAATTATCTAAAAGAAATGATATTGTTTCACCAGCGGAGATGTATATTGTAGGATTATTTCCTGAATATTGGTCAATACTATAGTACATGCCAGGAGCTGTAACTACTAGCTTAGTGACAGCACTTGTAAAATTGGAGTTAGCTTGTAAGAACGATGCATTAGCATATGAACCAGCACTTGTTGCATTTGTTGCAGCAGTGTTTGCTTGCAAGAAAGCAGCATTAGCATAAGATCCAGCTGTTTCTGCCTTACTGTCTGCTGTTGCTGCATTAGTTGTACCGGTATTGGCTTGAGTGAAAGCTGAGTTAGCATATGAACCAGCTGTTACGGCTTTACCATCAGCAGTTGCCGCATTCGTTGTAGCAGTGTTTGCTTGTGTATAAGCCGAATTGGCATATGAACCAGCCGTAACTGCCTTACCATCGGCTGTATTAGCCTGTGTATAAGCCGAGTTTGCGTATGATTCAGCCGCATCAGAAGCAAGGTTAAAATAGTTTGTGCCATCGTTTGTTGCGGTCCACTTGTCAGTAGATTCATTCCAAAGCAAAGCTGTATTGGCGGAAGAACCACGATCAACTTCAATACCAGCATTAAAAGCTGGTGCAGAAGCTTGATCGATAGCGGCATTTACAGTAATGATGTTATCTGCAATCAATACTGTTTGCGTGTTTGCGTAAGTGCGCTCACCTTGAATAGTTAAATTACCAGTAATAATAACATCGCCAGTAACTGTACCACCGGTGGTAATGTTTAACGAATTGTTGGCTCTACTGAATGCAGAGTTTGCATAAGAACCAGCTGATACTGCTTTTGAGTCGGCCGTATTTGCAGCAAGAAAAGCTGCATTCGCATATGAACTAGCTGAATTGGCTGCATCTCTTACCCAAGTATCAACAGCATTGTTAGCTGCGGTGAAGGCTGCATTGGCTTGTACAAAAGCCGCATTAGCATATAGACTTGCACCAGCAGCATTATTAATTGCTGTATTGGCTTGCAAGAATGCAGCATTAGCATATGAACCAGATGTTACGGCTTTACCATCTGCTGTTGCTGCATTAGTAGTAGATGTGTTTGCTTGAGTAAAAGCTGAGTTAGCATAAGAACTGGCTGCATTTGCAGCGTCACGAACCCAAGTATCAACAGCATTATTGGCTGCGGTGAAGGCTGCATTGGCTTGTACAAAAGCCGCATTAGCATATGAACCAGCTGATGCTGCACCAGAACCAGAATTAGCAACAGCAAATGCAGCATTGGCTTGTACAAAAGCCGCATTTGCATGTGAAACTACAATTGATACATCAGATTCTTTCGCTAAGGGAAAACCACCAGCGACTGAATTGTTATGTACAACAACAGTGTTTTTGTCTGTGTCTATGGTAATTTCAGCCAAAGCTCCTGTAAAGGTGCTGTGGGATACTGTATTACCTCTGCGATGTTTTAATGTTATGGACATGATTATATTTATATTGTTCCGTAATCTTGGATTGTATTATTTACATCAGTTATTAACCCATAATCAAATTCACCAGAAATTGCATTTTGAATACTATTAGCAGTTGCAAATGCTGCATTAGCGTGTGAAAATGCAGAGTTCGCATAAGAACCCGTTATCGTTATGTCTTTGTTTTCCTGATTACCGATATAAGAGAACTTCATATTATGTTATTTCCAACAGACTTAAAATTACATCAGCTGCCGATGCGTTGCTTGTAGATACTTTAAGTGAATCTGTGGCTTCCAATACAAGTTTTTGTTCACCACCAATTGTGATTAGTGAACTGCCTGGATCGATAGTTGCCATCTTTACCATATAGTAATCTGATGCAGAAGATGTTACAATAACATTTGCTGTTATAGGTACATTCAATATGTTTGCGATAGTCATACCAATGACAGTCGTGGAAACACCAGCACCTGCCGTATATATTGTTACGGGTGATGTGCCTACCGCAGCTTGGAGTTGATTTTTAAAAACATTTGCCATTTAAATTTCCTGATATTGTATATTTATCGTGTCAACTAAATGCGATAGTGAAAGCAACAATCTGTGCATCTACATCCAATATTGTTGTGCCCGTATTTGCCTTCGCAAAAGCCGCATTGGCATGAATATAAGCCGCATTAGCCTTTTCAAATGCTGGCGCAACATCGCCACCTGAGGTTGCATTGAATGTGATTGTTTTTGTTGTCGTATTGGTGCTGATGGTAATATTATTACCAGCAACCAACGAAAGTGTGTCTGAATAACCAGATGCCAACACCAAACTGTTGTTAGCATTGATTGTATCAAAAGAAAATTGGTTGGTGATAAACGATGTACCACCAAGTCCATTTTTATAAAACAGCTTTCCATCGGCATAGTTAAGTGCAACCTCACCAAACGATAATGTGCTTGGTGTGTTTCCTGTTACGCCTGATTTTTTTAACTGGATTGCTGTGTTTGACATTTACTTAAAACGTTCCACCATCTTTGATTACGCCATCAACACCGACCAAATCCGTGAGTGTGGTTGGTGTTGCTTCTTTATTTAGCTCATCAATTTTTTTTCTTTTGGCAGGAGGTAGTTGTAAGTATTCAATTTTTGAAACAAGTTCTTCAACCTTTGAGTTGAATACACTCTTTTCAGTTTCATGCTTTTGTATCAGTAAATTAATAGTCTTTTCATGTTGACCATTCAATGCTTCGATTTTACCATTATTTTCACTTATCAAAGAATTGATTTTTGATTCGAGCTCTCCGCGAGTTTTATTCGTTTCTTCTCTGGCTTTAATCAATTCAGACTTAAAGGTATCGACATGCGTTGCCTGATTCCTTACACTATCATAGTCTCTATATTTGTTGTTAAGCTCCGTGAGTTGATTGGTTAAATTCGATACATTCAATTCACTTTCCGCAACCTTAACTTTTAAGTTTTGGATTGTTTCATTATCAGCTTTATTAATATTTTGTTTAAACTCTTCTATAACCCGTTTCAACTCATCGTTTGATTTTGTTAAAACATCAATCTTCTCAACCTGTTCCTTAACAACCTCATCGGTAATTTTTGCATTAGCTTGCATTGAGACATTTCGGATTACACAGTCGGTCATGGTGGCCGTCAATGTCTCAATGTAATAATTTATATACTTGTCATTTCCCATTTCAAACTCCTATCATAAAAAACATAATACATTATATAGTCAGCTTAGAATTGTCCTCCGTCAAGAGTGTTTGTCCATACCGGTACGCCAGCATTCGTGACAGTGAGTAATTGATTAGAGAATGTTTGATCTGCTGTACCTGCAGCACCAGTAACTGCCATTGCGTTTGTACCATCGCCGTACACAATACCCTTTGAGGTAAATGTAGAAGCACCTGTACCGCCTTGTGCAACAGTTAGACCGGATATGTCACTTGATGTTGCAGCAGTTACACGGCCGTAAGCATCAACAGTCAATGAAGTAAGTGTTTTGGCCGCACCGAGAGTACCTGTTAGTGCAAAGTTTGTATTTGCAAGTACACCGATTGCACCAGTACCAGAACCAACTAACAGACCACCGTTACTAAATGTTGCTGCGCCAGTACCACCTTGAGCAACTGTTAATCCAGAAATATCGGCAGCAGTCGCTGCGGTTACTCTGCCGTATGCATCAACAGTAAGTGAAGTGATTGTTTTGGCTGCACCAAGAGTACCAGTTAATGCAAAGTTTGTATTTGATAGCGTAGTTACATTATTACCACCAGCACCAATAATAATAGCGCCACTTGTTAGTGTTGATGTTGAAGTAACTGCAGCATTACCCGCATTGAAAGCACTTGCAATGTAATCTTGTAAGTCTATGCCGTTAGCAGTAATTTTTCCTGGAACAGTAACATTACCTGTCGAGAAGAAGACTGTTGCGTTTGCAGCTGGTCCAACACTTAGGTTACCAGTTGGAGCTGTAACACTTGATGTTCTAACATAATTACCAATAACATTTGCTTTAACAACATTAAGAACAAGATTGGCTGTATTGAATCCACCACTTGTAACATCTATACTGTTGTTGTCAATGCTGCCGGTGTAACTATCAAATGCGTAGAATTCTTTTGTGCCAGCGTGGCGAATTAAACCAGATCGAAGGTTCGCTGCACCCGAATTATAATTTCCAACAAAACCAATATCAACAATGTCTGATACATAATTGTTTCCACCCAAATAGATTAATGGGTCTTTAACTTCTAATACGTTTGTGTTGATAACTGTTTGTGTACCTAAAACACTCAAGTTACCGCTAATCTGAACGTTGCCGTCAATGATCTGGTTCAAGCTTGCTGTGTTCGAACGAACAACAGTATTGTCAACATCTAAAGTTACAGTGTTGTTTGTTACTGTAGATGTAAGACCTGCACCGCCAGCGAATGTTAGTGTGTCTGTAGCAAGTGAAACAGTATCGGTACCGGCGTCACCAGCAATACCTATAGATGTTGATATGGCTGCCGAATTGGCAATCGACATAATTCGACCGTTTGCGGCAACAGTAAGTACAGGAACAGTTGTTGTTCCACCGTATATACCAGCAGTAAGCCCAGCAACAGCACTAAGAGATGCACTCAATGTTGCATTTGCGGTGCCGTTAAATAATTGTGCCGATGCCGTAATGTCACCACCAGATATATTAATAAATCTATCTGTCTGGAATTGTGTTGCAGAATTTGCATTACCAGAAACAGACGCAGTAATACTTGTTGCGGTAATGTGTCCGAACGCAGCATTACCGTTTGCATCACGGCGAACAAGTGTTCCACCTGTTGATGCAGATGTTGCATTATCTACCTGTGAGGTGTAATATTGCCCACCAACATTGACTACACCTGTACCGGCCGGTGAGCCAAGGAATAATGTATTGGATTGATAAGAATACGCGAACTCACCGGCAGCCAAACTCGCTGGTGTTCCTGTCGTAGTGGAACGTTTAATCAGAATTGAGGTATTTGCCATTATTATTATCCTTGTTGTATGGGTTGAATACTATTATCTATTTATTAAAACCCGCCACCGTCAATTATGCTAATTGCATTGGCCACGAAAGCTGCACCGCCAATACCTATAACATTATTGCTTTGGTCGCCAATAAAAAGAGTGTTTGAGAGAAAAGAAAAAGCCAACTCACCATCAGCTAACGATGACGGTTGAGTGTTTGCATACGATCTTAGGATCTGTATGGTTGTATTTGCCATTAAAAGAAGCCTGCATCAGCGCCAGCGAAAGCCAGGTAAGTTATTGAATTGGCCGAAGCAGCTTGAATTGCTGCATCTGAAATTACACCGTTTGCAGATTGAACAGGAACCAAACCACCTATTGGTGACACAACAATCCCAATAGGATTTGGAATGGCAGTAGTTGGCGCAGCTACAAAAGAAATTGCACCTGTTGTGGCTTCAACCTTGATAACTGTACCATCCAAGTCAATTGTATTACCACTCAGAAATAGACTTCGAAATTTTTGTGTTCTGCTACCCAAGTCGAATGTTCTGGACTGTGTTGGTATTAAACTACCATGCACAGGTGTGCCTGTACCCAAACCTTTTGCACTAAAAGTTTTTGTTTCTGAGTTATATATAATTACATCACCTGTATTTGCGCCTTCTAATGATAGGTCGGTTAGACTTCTCATTGTTTTGGTACCATACGTCAGTGTTTGTACTCTTGTTTTTTGACCCTCAACGCGAACCTTAATGGTCGCTGGTTGTCTAACTGTTACTGTTGCCATGTTATTCCTTTAAAATACAGTAACTTGAGGTAAAACATTAACAATTCCTTCTAAAACTCTAGACACTGTGTTTGATGAATCTTTAATAACAACATCATAGACATATCGTCCTGCAGCAATGTTTGCGGTATTCGCATACGGTAATGATAAAAGAAGTATACCTTCTGTTGGATCATTGACAGTGATGACAAATTGAGCTGTAGTGCTGCTGGAATAATAACTCTTCTTCATAACGGCTTTAATCTGTGCGCCGGTTAAAGAGAACGGTGTTCCATCGGCCTGATCGAGAGCTACCGATGTGTTGAAGTTTGAGCCTTGCTCTAAAAATAATTCTTGGTAACCTGCTGGCATTTGTTAACCCCTTTTAGAGGTATTTATCACATTAGGAAGTTCGTTTCCACACATATAGTGGAGAAATACTTGGTGTAAAGTTACTATTTGAAACAGCTTGCCATGTTCCAATGCCCAATAGTGTGTTTGGTGTTTCAGGATTTGAAGCATTCAAGTAAATTGTGCCAACAGGATACGCTGCTTCCAATGTTTCCACTCTACTAAGTATGGTTGGTTTGTTTGATAAATCAACATATGAACCGGATGTTGCAACACCGGATAATCCTGTGACCGCACCGGCTGAAATACCAATTGCAATATTGTTTGCTCTAGTTATTCTTCCTGCAGCATCAATTGTAAACCTAGGTACACTAGCTTGTCCACCATAAGATTGTGCAACCACACCAGACGCAGGTAAACGATCCTTAGACAATGTGCCTGAAGATATATTGTCTGCATTTGTTGTGTCTGTGGTGGCAGAGGGTGACAATCCAGAGACTGCTGCGGAGGTTATTGCAATAGGTCCACTGTTTACTGATGTGAGTCTACCTTTGGCATCAACAGTCAGACTAATTGCATAACTAGTTCTACCATAAGAAGCCGCTGACACACCTGTTGAGGACAGTCTTGCATCCGGTAATGTACCAGAAGTAATGTTGTTTGCACTGGTTGTATCTGTTGTCGCTGAGGTTACTAGTGTTGGGAAGTCTGTTATTTGTGATTTTGGAATTGCAATTGCAACACTATTTGCTGAGGTGATTCTACCTTTGGCATCAACAGTAAACCTTGACACTTGTGTGGCTGACCCAGCCGATGTTGCTGTCACTTTATCAGGAAGTCTTGCGTCAGCAAATGTTCCACTTGTAATTTGTGTAGTACTTAAACTGGCTGCAGCCGCCGAAGCGGCAGTGATTCTACCTTGTGCATCGATTGTAACGACCGACATTTCAGTCGCACTACCATAGGATCCGGCACTTACTGCTGTGTTTGCCAGTACCGATGGCGTGATCTTTGTTGTCATTTATTCTGTCCTTTTAATTCTTCAATCTCGGCTTTAAGTTCTTTAATTGCTTCAATCAAAACACCAACGATGTTGCCATATGAAACGGACATATATTCATCATCACTCAACGCTTCCATAACTACTTCAGGTAGAACCTCTTTCATTTCTTGTGCAATAACACCAACACCTTTGATGCCAGAATCGATTCTTTCATAAGTTACACCACGCATTTTAGATACGGTGTCTAATGCATTTTCAATTGTTTTGATGTTTGTTTTCAATCTTTCATCAGAGTAAGCAGTAACGTTGCCGCTTGCAACAAAGTTGCCTGCTGTATCGGAAGTCCATCTATAAGCATTGGTTCCGTTTGACCATCCACCTAATCTGAATACACTATCGGAGTCGAGTCCCATATTGATTGCATAAGAACCTGGTCTATGAAAAGACATAGAAGCACTGTCACTCAAAGATCCTGAACCATATGCAGCCAATGTTCCTGATTGTCCAGATGAACCAACAGACACTGTTGATCTGAAGTTATATCCTCCAGTAACAATTCCACCAGTTGCTAATGTCGTGGCCTGTGAACCATTAATATCCAACGTTTGTCCGTTAAGGTAATATTTTGTTCCATCATTGTATAGATATCTTGTTCCTGAGCTATTCAAATGAACAATACCAGAAGCTCCTCCGGACCTATATGCATAGATATCACCATTTGGTAGTAATCTAACTTTACCACCACCATCAGTTACAGTGGTTTCACCAGTGAATATTGCACCAGTAAGTCTTGCAAATGAAGCTGGCAATCTGGCTTCAGCTAAGGTACCAGATGAGATGTTGCCCGCATTAGTTGTATCTGTTGTAGCTGATGTTGCTAATGTTGGAAAGTCAGATATTTGTGATTTTTGAATTGCAATTTGTAAATCTGCAGCAGCAGTGATTCTACCTTTTGCATCTACAGTAAATGTACCAACCTTATTTGCGCCACCATAAGCCGCATTGACTACACCAGTTGCAGACAGTCTCGCATCTGGTAGTGTACCAGAAGTAATGTTGGTTGCACTGGTTGTGTCTGTTGTGGCTGATGCTACTAATGTTGGGAAGTTGGATATTTGAGATATTGGAATTGAAATCGCAACACTGTTTGCTGAAGTCAAACGACCCTGTGCATCTACGGTAAATCTTGATACTTGGTTGGCTGAACCAACAGATGAAGCACTAACTGCTGTGCTTGCAAGTTGACCAGATGTTATTACTCCAGTAATTTTGGTATTTGCAAGTGATGTTATAAACGCTGGATTTGCATATGATTCGGAAGTGTAAACACCATTGGTTACTGAGCCAGCATTTCCAGTTGTATTGATTGCATATGTACCTGTGCTACCTAAAACATTTTTAACATATGCTGTGGTTGCAAATGAAGTATTACTGGCAGCAATATTCATTGTCAGACCAGTAACATTACCCACAAATATTGCACCACTTTCAAATGCTGCACTTGTTGTTAATGTATCAATTGCACTTTGTATTGTGTTTGCTGCACCTAAAAATTCATTTGTTGTATAAGCAATATTGTTTGCAAAGTATTCATACACAGCATAACCATCAACTTCAAGAAGTATCGAGTCTCCTACAGCTGGTGCTGTTGAGAATATGATTCTTGAATTGCCCGTATTTGCATGGTATTCAGATTCCAACTGACGAACACCGTTAATGTATGCTCTTAGTTGTGTTGAGTTGTTGAAAGTTGGTGTTATAAATTTAGTATTCGAGCTATCACCGGAATATGTTAATCTCGTAGAGGTTATTGTGGTACCTGGTGTTGCGCCACCACCACCGCCACCGCTACCGGCAGCCCAAAAATAATTACCAACACCACCAGTTGTCAATACATAACCTGATGTTGCACCAGATGGTAGTATTGCATTTAAAATAGCTGATGTTGATGTTACACCAGTGCCACCTTGACTAACACCGAGTGGTGTAGTGAGATTCAATCCAGCAAATGTTGGTGTTGCAGTTGTTCGTATGTCTTGGGCGGTACTAATTGTTAAGGTGTTTGCACCTGTGGAATTAATAGTTATGCCGTTGTTACTTCCAAGTGTTATACCTTCACTGTTGGCTGTTATTGAACCTGATGTACCGGTAACACTTGCAATAACATTATTTGCTTTTGTGAAAGCTGCATTTGCATGACTGAAAGCAGGTTCAAATGAAACATTGTTTGCTGAAACGAAAACTGCATTTGCATGTCTAAATGCTGCGTTCGCATATGCTCCAGCATTAATAGCTTTGGTGTCTGATGTATTTGCGGCAATGAATGCTGCATTAGCATATGAACCCGCCGAGACAACAGCAGCCTGTAGAAAATTATTTGCTGTTGTAATTGTGTTGTTTAATGTGTTTGCTGCAGCAGAAGATGCAACAGTGGCCGAACTTGTTGATGTTAACGAACCACTAATTAAGTCGGATGTTAATATTCTATAGTAACTATTTGAACCAACATCAATAACATCAAAAAGTTTTTGTGGTTCATTCCATCGAATGTGTGCATTTGTACTTCCAGTGCCGCGATTTACTTCAAAATAACCTATGTCTGCTACATTTGTTCCGGCATTTATTACAAATCTGTCGGAATTGTAAACGGTTGTACCGTCAATAACAAAATTACCAGCAACAGTTAAATCATTATTGACGAATACATTGTTTATAAATGCTGTAGCATTATTACCATCAATTAATTCTGAAACACGCAGTGTCTGTGTATTTGCTGACACATTAGCTTGCAATGTACTAGTGACTGTTGCACCAGACACAAATATTGTTGGTGTGATAACGCTGGTGTTTGCTACCAGATGTTTTGTATAGGTTGTGTTTACGATTGAAGCATTCGATGTATTTGTCGATGTGTTTGCTTGTAAACTACCTGTTGTCGAAACACCTGATATGGTTAACAATGCACTGCCGATTCTAGAATTCGCCTGCAACACATCTGTGGTTGTTATACCAGATGTGAACACGGCCGGAATTATTGCAGAAGTATTTGCAACTAAATCTTTTACATATATTGTATTTGTCACACTTGCATTAGAAGTATTCGTAGATGAATTTGCCTGTAATACTTGGATGAATCCTGTACCTTCAACGGTTATGGTTGGTGTTATTATATCCGTGTTTGCTTCAAAGTAATCGGAATAACTAGTTACTGAAAATATTTCAGGTGTAATTATATTTGCAACCACCACCAATTGTGTTGTGGTTGTGGTATCAACAATTGTAAGATTACCTTGTACACTTGCTGTGTTTGCAAAAACAATGTTGGTAGACACATTATTTGTAATACGAGCATTACCAAAAACATCCAAAGAATCTGTTACAGTTAGATTATTATTACTGTAAACATTTCCGGTGGCATAAATGTCAAAACCGGTGATTGTGTTATTTGCTATCAGATGTTTTGTGTATACTGTACCTGTTACAGATGCATTTCCTGTATTTGTAGATGTATTTGCTTGCACAACATTTGCAAACAGTGTATTCATTATCGAAGCTGTTGCAGTGTTAACACTTGTATTAGCTTGTATTGTGTTCGAAAAAATACCTGTTGTTGCCGAGATGGCAGCTGCATTTATAATCGTATTAGCCTGCAACGATGTTGTTGTTATCGATGTGTTGGCTTGAACGCGACTTGTAAAAATATTTGTATTAGCTACTAGACTATCCGAAGAGATGTGTCCGTTTGCAGCCAATCGGTTTGTGTATGTTGTTCCTGTAATAGAAATGTTTGCTGTGTTAACATGAAGTCTGGCTTCTAATACATTTAATTCCAAATCCCCACCAACAACCAAATCGCCAGCAACTCTAGCATCATTTGCAACCTCTAAACCGAATCCTGATCCTAAGACGGTTAATATTCCACCAACATTTGCATTCGCTGTTGTACTGATGCTGAGTCCTGTATTTGTGAAAAGTCCCTGTCCCTGTACCGTTAAATTGTTTTGTATGGTTGCAGAAGAACCCACACCCTGAACTAGCAATTGTTTTTGTGCAATTATATTACCATTGGCTTGTAATGCATTGAGTGTCGATTCGGACAAAAACAGCGTACCTGTATCTTTAACATAGTTGCCTTTTGCCAATATATTATTTTCTGATATGAGTGCATCAGTTGAATTTAGCCAGTGGCCAAATGTGTTGGCAAAACTTAAAGAGGTAACTGTATTAGCCATTTTAACCTTTTTCTAATAGTTTTAGTAACAAACTTTTAATTTCTATCAAATCGTCTTTCACACTTTTCATTTCGGATTTGACCTTATTTATTTCTTCTTTTTGAGACTCCAGGACACGGCGCTTGGAAAGATATTCTTCCAATCCACTTTTGTCCTGGTTGATAATGGCACCACTGCGTGTATCCCTCACCAATTTAGTTCCCTTAACCTTCAGATATTCCATAATTAAGCAGCAACAACACCATTTGAAGGCAATGCAATACACCTCATATCTGACAGATACGGAACAAGTGTGTTGTCCGTTGTTGTCAAGACAATCTTAATTGCGAACTGGCTGAATGTGTAGTATGTCTGGCCATTATTTGACAGATAAGATACTTGACCAGTTTCTCTACCAAAAATTCCTGGTGAAAAAGTATATTCATGTACATCATTTCTTGTCAGTGAATGCAATGCATCACAACTATTTGTTTTTGTCATTAACTGCCAGTAACCATCATCAAAACCTTGAGTGTCATTTCTACTCAAAATTTTGTAATAGACATTGATATCGGTGCCGACTGGTCTGTAAGCCGATAGGTACACATTTAAATCTCCAGAATCAAAACCACCATCAAGCACAACCTTCTTGGTTATATATCTTGCAAGCGCGGGACCACCACTAACTGAGGTTTCACCTGATATTAATGCAGTTGCACCTGTGCCAGGTGTTGTATTCGCATCAACGATTGTAATTGTTGGTGTCTCAATGTAACCTGCACCAGGTGTTGTTATTGTTATTGCATCAATAACACCATTTGCCACATTGGCTGATGCATACGCTTGTTCACCATTCTTGCCCGTTGGTGACGAAATAGTAACAGTGGTTGTTGTGACATTATAACCAGAACCACCAGAAGTAATTGAAATTAAATTGTTTGACAGTACACAATTATTAATATCATATTTAATTGCAAACAACGAGGTGCCTGCATCAGAAATGATAGGACTAACCGCATCGTCAGTTGAACGCAATAGACCGTAAAGTGAGAAAGAAGTTTGTGAGTTTGCAACCAATACACGTTCACCTTTATTATCATTTAAATAAATGTGTTCATACATTGTTGTTCCATATTTACCTGGATTTATATTCACGGCCTCGGTGTTTGTTCCGTTTTGCAGCGTTGCATCATATGTGTAATTTACACTGGTTGTTGATGGAATAAAGTCTGTGGTAGTTACATTGAACGCATCAACCAAAATATTATCATTTGAAATTGTTGTGACAACATCACTCATTGTATTTGCATTTGTGTAGTATTCGATGCCATTGGTAACCAAGGTTCTCTTTGGCAATTTCTTAGGCAAAACCATTCGCACTGTTGGTGTTTGTGTTATATCAAATTTACAACGATCTATTGAGAACATTAGACTTTGATTTTGGTCGACTGTCCATGTCTGCGAATTCTGTGATATGAATAATGAACCAACATATGGTGCAGCTGAAATCTTGGTGATAGAACTTGGATATGGATCTGTTGAAAGATTTTTCACTGAAGAAGGAAGAGCAACATCACCATTTGCAGCAGTATACAGAGTATACTCATTCGATGAACTTCTAACTATAAAGGAGTATAAAGTGTTGGTTTGAATATAGACTGGTGAACTAAACACAAACTCTGTATATGTTGTTGAGTCTAGGTGTTGCGGTGTTGCTGAAACCTTTATCTGATTTGCTGGTAGTGTAACAATGGAGTTATCTAATGTGGTACCATTTGGATAACCATTCAGTGTACCAACAATTGAAAGTGTTACAGGTGAAACATCAGTTGCAGGCTTCGTAGCAAAGAATAATTTAATTGATGAAATAAATGCACCATTAGGAAAGTTTGTCTGGTCTATTATAAATGTTTGTGCAACAGGATCATAAGGTGTGTAAAATCTGGACAACTGTGTTTCGGTTGTATTTGTTGTTGTCAACACATCTCTCTTTAGAGTTTGTGTAAAGGTGTCTTTAGCTCCAGATGGTGAAGCACCGAAATCAATGTTTTGTTTGTTCGCTTGTAATCCAGATGCATAGAAACTACCTTCTGCAAATGTTGTTACCGTTTCTTCATTGTTGTTAAATCGGTTATCTGTACGGAACACTCTGGTGCCTGTGTGGAATGTATTTGCCGGAACAATAAACACACCATAGAAACTACCTTCCTCATTGCTTGAGAATGTTCCTATAGAATATACATCCGTTGCAGCACAACTCACTGCTGACGCCAATGTTACCCGTTTTAACACTCCATTGTATGCTGAAACAACCGCGGATTGTCCTTGGCCTGTGCCTGCATTGATGTATAGTGTACTACCAACATATGATGTGTTTGAAGAAGATGCCAATGAAGACAAGGTTATTGTTGTTGAGTTTTGAACAGATTGTACCAGACCACCGAAGTGTTCTGCGCTAACAAAAGTACCTTGACCGGTATTTGTTTGATAAGCACCTGCAGCATCAAAGAATCCATTCCGCAAAGATAAACCATTGTTGTAGGTTGTTGTTTTACCGTCACCAGCAACATAGAGTCTCAAGTTGTCTGAGTTTGGATAATCATACACACCAACAACAATGCCAGTTGCAATAAATTGTCCTGAACTAAAATAACCAATAACGTCATTTTGATTAAATGTGCCAGCAACACCACTGAGTTCAATTATGTTTGTTTTGTGTACATAATTATCAACATTAACCGTGTCAAAGAAATTGTGTATTTCAGTGTTAAATAATAAACCTGTAGACCTAACAACAATTTCTTGTGGTCTCATCCATGACAAGATACTTATATCAGTGAGGTAACCGTTATTCAACGAATATGTGTTATCTATTTGACTATAGTGTCCCAATAAATTGTTCTGAGTCTGATTTGATATATTCTCATATGTTGAGGTGGTTGTAGTTGTAGTTAAATTTTCTGTGAAGCCAACATTTCTACCAAATGGACCATCAAACGCTCCATGATTTGTAACATTTCTTCGGGAAAATTCAGTCGTTGTGGATTGTCCAACCAATGTACTTGTTCCTGAAACCGTTTGCCAATCACCAGATAGTAAAGTATTTACCTCAGCTGAACTCTGATATATGTGTAAGTTAGGATCAACAATTAATAGTGATGGTGAATATGTTGTGTCAACCCAATTGTCCACATTTGGTGACAATGACAATATACCTTTTGAATTTGTTACTGAAAATGGATTGATGTTAACACTTCTACTCGCCAATCTCTGTGAAATAATATTGGTTGAAGTGTAAGGTAGTGAGAAATAGTTGGTGTATCCATCCGATGTTATGGAATAATTCAATCCAGAAATGGTACCAACTGTAGGCCTACTCATATTATAAGCTAATGCTATATTTTTTAATGGGAAATTATTGACAGTTTGTTTTGCTGTCATTTGTTTTGTTCTGCGATTGATAGATGCATTGAAATTTGCAACACCGGCATCTGCGGCCGCAAAACTCGAAAAGTCATCAACCATAATACCATTTTTAAAACGATTCAATCCATAAACATCTGAAATTTGTAGTGAATTCGCATTCTGTTCTAATGAATTTAGTGCTGTATAATATTCAATACGATTAATTCTGGTGTCTAAGTCAGCAATATCCGACATTGTGTATCGGCGATGTTGTTTAGCTTCAACAGACAAATCGGATAATCCGGATGTTAATTCTGTTGGTAGGTAACCAGTATATGGTCTGTGTGTTATGTTTGCTAACACCAAAGATCCGTCGGGTTCATTCGGTGTTAATGGATTAATTGACGGTGAACCCTCAATAATTTGTAATGACTTGTCTTTAGTTAAAACCAATTTATCTTTACGAGCAAGATAGAAAGAATAATCACAAACAAAGGTGCTCAAATCCACTGGCTGCAATACACCTATTCTGGTAGATCCTGGATTAGAATAACGAAACTCAAAGTTGGTCTGTGCATTCCGACGAGCTGGTCTAAAATCGAGACAATCCCTCAATGCATATGATGCACCATATTTACTTATGTGTACAGGAATTTCTCTGTAATCTTCAGGCGAACTTGAGTTGTCTATGTATGACATTTTACTAAAGTAACCATCGCCACCGGTGTGTTTGTAGTAATCCAATAATACAAGTATATTGCCAACAGGTTTTGTTGCACCAGGTCGCAATGTAATGGAAGCGTGATCGTAATAACTGTCTCTTTGTCCGTTATCAAACGTGTATCTGCTTGTAACATCATACGAACTATTAGTTAACATTGCAACCGTAGGCACGGTGCCTTCCGCTTTGGTATCTATAATTTTAACAATGCGTTTAACATCGGATAGATACAGAGATTGTGTTTGTCCGGGTGTTAACACACCTGCAGCTCTGATGTAGACTTGACCTGTAGATGTTGCAGAATCATCAACAAATGTGTTGGTGTTAACTTGTGTACCCGAAGTGTTACTAATTGCTGTGTTTGAATTTGCAACCACCAAGTTCTTTATTCTTAAAATATGGCTTGTATTAGTTGCATCTGTGACAAATACTTTAGCAATAATTGTTGCAGTGAAGGCTGATAAGTCGGAAGTTGCTGTACTAAATGTTGCAACTGAACCATCATTATTCAATGAAACGCTTCTTGAGTTTATTGTCCAAGGAATAATCTGGCCATTTTGTACACTTGCATTGGCTTGTTTATCCGTCACAATGATGGTGTAACACTGTTCAACAACATCGGATGAAAGTGTTGTGCCTTCATTACCCAAGTGTTTGATAACACCCGCATAACTTCCAGTATAAGCCAATGATGCTGATAGTGTGCTACCAGAAACATTGAAGTTTATACCTGTTATTTCTTGATGTGTCGTATACGATGGTGAAAATATACCAGAAACATATGGATTACCTATTGGGTAAATCATCTCTGGCACATTAGGATTTTGAAATATTGTATCACCTCCTGCAACATTACCAACCTTACCTGTCGTATCAATTTTTGCACTAGCAATTACTGTAGCTGGGTATGATGTTTTATTTACGAATGCCATAGTTTCAATGTCCGGCGTATCAAAATTTAAAACATACACAGAAGTTGTGTCTGGTATTATGCTCCAAGATTGATTGACAGTTGCCACTCTGGTTGATCCGATATAATCGGTGATTGTTCTGGACTCACCAGCATTTGTACCATTTGTAATTACAATGTTAACACCAATATATGCACCATCAACCGATGAGGTTTGCCCGTTAATTGATGGAAATGTTATAGTTATTGAGTTTGCTACGGCTACGGCTACATTGGCAGATATTGATTTGTTTTGAATATCATATACTTGAGCTTTGTAGATGTATGTGTTTGATTGTCCATTTGTTGGGCTGCTATCAAATTGTAATCCACGAATGTAAGCAGTAGCGACTAATGTTGAGTTGTATGTGGTTGCATTTGCTGTGTTGATATTGGCCTGACTTACGCAGTGGAAGTCTACAGTATTAGCTGTTGTAACTGGGAAGGTTGATGTTCCTGAACCGGCAACATTACTTACCAAAAAATAACTACCAAAATCTATGAAAGCTGGTTCATTATTTTGTGTTGCTGATGTTCTTGCTCTGTTGGAAATGATGTTGATTGGTGATGGATTTTCTACACGATGCCCACGAACATAGGCTAAACCTTTGCCAACATTCATTAAATACTTATCGGAATATCCAGTATAAGTTTTTGGTGTAAATCTAAAATCTTCAACAACATAATCACCATTGGTTTCATAATCTCTTTTTGCAAAGTAGTCATCGATAGTTGCATAGACAGAGCCGTCAACCATTTTGTATACACTGCCATCTTCAACACGAACCAATTCAATGAATAGGTCATCGTCACCAAAATAGAGTGGTCTTGAAGAGAGTTGTAAGCTAATTACATAACGATCTGCACCTGGTGCCTGATAGTTGGATGCACCTACAGCTGGATCTAATAATGAGTTATCATTTGCATAATCAAAAACTGTTTCGGTAATTTCCAAACCAACACGCTTCGATGGTGTGTTATCATACTTGTCTAGTATGATAGTTTGTGGTGAAACTTGTACAAAATTACCTAAGATGTAGAAAACACCTTGTGAAATTGAAACGACAGAAGATGATCCTGTAGCCGCACTAGGTATTGCCTGACAGGTTAAGTTTGAATTTGAATCATAGATAACATCATTGTCTGTAAACTGTGTACCTGTTTTATAAGTAACGATTAGTGTTGGTGGATCACCTTCGCCGGCTGTACCTGTAGCTACAGCTGTTGTGAGTACCCTTGCAACAACTGTTCCGTCAGCGTTACGCAATAATTTATTTTGTAATTGTTCAACATCAATGTTAACACTGTTGAATGTGGGTTGTATTTTAATATAGTGTACGTTGAAGTCGGTTGTAACTTGACCTCCAGAAACTGGAGAATTTTGTTTGAATATGTTGTCCGCAAAACTGGTGATTTGATTTTGTAAAATCGTTTGTGCTTGAGTTAATTCTCTTGCTTGTACCGCAACACCAGGTTTAAATAACACTCGATGAAAGTTTTTTGCTCCATCAAAGTCATCATAATAAGGATCAACATTAAAATTTAAAGCCATTTTTTTTCCTTAGAAACCTAATACGAATCTGAATTGTTCTATGCCATCAACACTTCTCTGTACACCTGAACGATTTTCAATATAGATCATGTAACCTGAGTGTACTACAAAGTTTGGTATACTGTAAGATAATAGTGTTCTTGTTGTTTTGGATGTTTGTCCAAATATTGGACTGTTATTTGACGGAGTTCCCGATGTATTTATCAACTTAATTAGGTTGGACTCAGTGTTAAAACTCAAAACTGTAGCATAAAAAGATGGATCACTTAACAATCCTTGATATACAAACTCGTCTGGTACATAACCTTCTGTTCCGGGAGCAACAACAATATTTGTTGTCGCACTGTATATACTTCCATTGGCTGGACTTGGATTATATTGTCTTGTTGTTGGGTTCACCAATATACCAACCTGATGATAATCAATATCTGTCGGTACAAAATTGTTTTCATCACCGTCAAACTGTGCTGTCAACATAACATGCCCACAGCCTAACTCTGATATTGGATCGAATCCGTGGCCGCCAACGGGTGATGTTGATGTCGAGACTACACAATTACCACCAATTGTGGAGGTAACAGATACGTTTGCAAATGTATAATTGCCACCTGGACTGTTGACGATGATATCTTGTACAATACCATTAGCACTTACGTTAGCTGACGCTGTTGCGCCGGTACCATCACCTGTTATTGTCACAAAGACAACAGCATTAACAGTGTCGAAACCACTACCACCATTTTCTACATTGATAACATCAATACTTCCTGCACCAGCTGTCGTAATAAGTGGGTTTGGTGTGTTTGATCCAGTCTGTACTGGAATCCATTCTCTGTCCATAAACTTCAACTTCAAACCGGTGTCAATGGTATACATAAATTTCCATTTATAACCATCATCTCCCTGGAATATCTTGTTGGATGAATATGTTCCTGGTTCAAAATATGGTTCGCGTGTCGATGGATTACCTTTGTTATTCCACAAACACTTGAATATCTGGTCGTATTTGTTCTTCACATAAAAGTGTTTCACCAAATAACCATTGGCATCTTTTGCTGTCATGTCAACATCATCTTGGAAATAATCATAAGTTTCATTTGCTGTCCAGTCAATACGTTGTATGATTGGAGAAATGTCACTTGTTTTAATTTGCTTTGCAACAAATATATTTTTGTAGATTTGTTTGATTGATTTTAAATCGGCGCTGGGTGTTGTTGGTTCTGCATCGTTTGCCCAAGGTGTTGGCTTAGACAGAAAGCAATAGAATGAATTGATAGGTGTTGTAATTGCAGGCGGCACCACAGCCACTGGTGCGTAATACAACAAGTCTATCTGTGAGACTTTTGCGTTATTTGTGAGTATGTTTTTATTTGCCATGGTTTATTTATTATGCGCGTATAATGGATACAAAACTATTCTGAGAGGTTTCATCAAAACACATATATTTCACACAAATTGTTGATGTGGATGGAATAGCATATGTTGTTGCGTTGGCGGTTGATTGTATTGCTGGTAAACCATGTGTAAATGTCTGATTATTACCTGATGTGTTTGTTACCCAGAGAGAAACTTCTTTACCGGATAATAAATTGGATACTGTTACTGTTAAACCTGCCGCGGTTTGTGCTCTTACCACCGAATCATTTGTTATATCGATGGTTATAGCAGTCTGTGCGCCAGGAAATACTTTTGTTGTGTATACAAAACCTTTTTGTGCAGTAGTAGTACCAGTAACAGTTAGATTACCAGCAAGCAGTCCTGTTGTGTTTGCTAATGCATTGTTTGCTTTAGTAAATGCAGCATTGGCCTGTATAAATGAACCATTGGCATAGAGTGCTGCTGAGTTTGCTATAGATGGTGGTGTATTGGCTCGTAAGAATGCTGCGTTGGCCTGTACAAATGAACCATTGGCATAGAGTGCTGCTGAGTTTGCTGTTGATGATGGTGTATTGGCTTGTATGAAAGCACCATTTGCATACAAAGCGGCTGAGTTTGCAACACCTGATGTGGTGTTTGCCTGTAAGAATGCAGCATTAGACTGAATGAAAGCACCATTTGCATACACCCGAGCTGATAGTGAAGAAGTATTTTGAGAGGTGCCGTCAGTAAAGATAATGTTACCAACATTTAATGTGTTGTTGGCATAGAGGCGCGCTGATAAAGTTTGTATGGTAAATTGTGAGGTGACACAAGATGAAACATTCACACCAATCAATATTGTATTTGATGTGTTTGCATCTAAGTTAATTAGATTTGGTAGTTGCGAAATTTTTACTGTTGACATTGTTTACCCCAATAGGATTATTTTTCCGTCTTCTGTTTTTAAAGTTTGTCCGGACTGTGTGATAAGTTCTGGTATATATGATAGACCAACCGATCCATATACCTTAATTTGACTTGATGTTATCGAACTGTTTGCAATAAATTTTCTATTAACTTGTAGATATGAATTTGTAGTTGATGATAAATTGGCTGTTAAGTATATTTTACCATTCACATAATCAATCTGGTTAACAATTTTGCTTGTATTATTATCAACCAGAACCGAATCACCCACAAAAACAATATCTCTTATTGGATAAGCTGCATCTGTATATTGTCCGTTGTTCATCAAGTCATATAGACCTGTTAACGATGTAATATTTAGTGTATTGGAACCAGTATTGCCTGTAACTGTGGCAACATTTGAATATGTCAACCATACATTACTCGCAAGAGTGATTGTGTTTGCAGCAGTGCTAACAGAGACAACCTCAGAGTAAACATTTGGACCATTTTTTGTGGAAATTTGAATCGAACTCACATTTGCAGTGAATATGTTCGCCAGATTTGCACCCAACAAATTGTTGAATTTAATTATGTTGTTGCTTCTATTGGTAAATGTTGTCACAATACTCACAGCATTAGAAACATCTCCACCAAGATGATAAGATAAGTTTCTTCCATCATTCAGCGCTGAATATGTATGATAATCTACATTATTATTTGATTTTAAACCATAACGACCTAAAACATTTGTGCCCAATGGATGCAATAGTCCTAATAGAACTTCTTTATACTTTGCAATCTCTTTCTCAACGGTGATTAAATAAGTGAAGTTGTTGTATCTTTTGTCCTGCATAATGTCAAACGAACTTGGTTGTCCCTGAGTCGTTAGATATTGCCCATCACCAATCACAAGACCATTTAAGAAGGTTGCATTTGCCTTAGCTGAACCATCACCATAAGAGATATAACCTTGTTTGTTATAATTTCTTGTAAAAATTGTTTGATTGCCCAATGAATCAAAATATTGATACGATTTTTGAAACTGTGGAAAAGCCGTGTTGGCCATCTTCAAGTTGATGTTTCTATCGTCACCCAAAATTTTCATCTGTAAATCTGGATTCGGATTTGCATTGTAATTAAACACTTGAAGATTGTACAGTGATAACTGTGTGTTTGCATCAGGTGCCAAAAGAGAAACAGAATTGACTACAGCTGTATATGAAGACAGATTAATAGTAGGACCCTGATAGATGTACTCACCTTTACGTGGCAAGTTTTCAATTGCAACATTTGAAACTACTATGTCCTGTACTTGCAACGAAACTTGTGGTCTAGTTTCATAATCTTCACCATAATTTAAAACATCGATTGTTGTGATGGCACCAACTCTATCTACAACCAAGGAGAATGTTGCACCAGTTCCCAGTATACCTGGTACCGATAATACCGCTCCAGATGCGGAAACATTTGATGAAACTACGGTTGCCGTTGGTAAATATTCATTCTTATAACCCATACCACCTAGTGGCGTTTTTGCAAACTGGTCTAATGAGTTAAACACATAGGTTATACCGGTGATGGCGCCATTGGAACCAACCGAGGTCACATTTGCAAATGCACCTGTGCCTGACCCACCAGTAAACACAATCTTATCGTTGACTGCATATCCACCACCACTCCGGATTACCTGCACTGGAGCTAATATACCTAACGGAGCAATGTCTGAGTTTGAAGCTTCATAATCATTAAATTCATCTTCGGTATAGTATGTTGATGTGACTTCAATTTCTGGTATAGTTGCTAATCCGCCGCCGCCATTCTCCACAATTATGTTAAAGACTGGTGCGGTTTCAAGTGTTGTGAAAGTGAAAGCATCAATGAGTCTTGTGTTTGCATTTGCACTGGCTAAATTGGCAAAAAAGAAATTAGCATTGCTTAATATTGTATTACTTTTAAAACCAATAACATCTGTTGGTAGAAAACTTACATTCGACCTTGCATTACCTACGGCTGATGATGTTGTTATAACAGCACCTGATGCCAAAGCATTTGAAGATACTACAACACCAGTGAGTCCAACAATTGCTTGTGCATTTACAGAAGGAACATATTTTATACTTGTGATTGAACCGTTAGCACTTACACCAGAAACATATGCGAATGCTGCATCATCATAGTTTATTCTATCATTTATTTTATAACCTTGGCCGGCATTGACAATTCTGTATGATGGAGGTAGGAAGTATGCCAAAGAACCAACATTGGCCTTAGCTCCACCACCATTTAATATTGTTATTGTGGTATTTGGTTTTAAACTGTAACCAAAACCGCCCTCAACAACATTGATACGTTGTATTGATCCTTTGGTTGTATCACGAACAGTAGCTGATGCGCCAATACCATTGACAGTATCTTCTATGCCACCATAAACAACAACAGGATCACCCGGTTGATACAATGAACCTCTGCGTACCGTATCAATTTTAATCTGACTGATTTGACCAACAACTTTAGCTCTCAGTATTTCACCACCAAATAAAACATCTTGGTTATTACTGTCAACAATACGGACAAATTCACCAGATTCAAATAGTCTTTCGATGTTTGAAATGAAGATTTCGGTTTTATCACCAGATAATACACAACTTTCAATCGTTGCGATTGATTTAGATTCTTCACCAAATACTCTTAGGTTTTGTGTGCCTAAGAATTTTCTGTTACTTGAAGCCAACTTTAAACTTTTGGCAATGTACCATGTTCCAGCTGAGGCTTTAAACACCGCATCTTTTGTATTGAAAACTTCAAACTCAGAGTTGAATAGTATACGAAAGAGGAACTCATAAGATGCCGGTGTACCTTTTGTCTGGTACAATTGTCTTGCGACTTTAATCGATTCTTGTTTGCTTAATAGAGTATCTTTTGGAAAAAACGGTAGAAATTCATTTGTAAAATAGTCCAGAAATTCATTCGTTGTGGAATCAATGTCTTTATAATTTAATAAATTCTGTGACCTATCCGAAACCTTACCTGTTTGTTCCATCCATTGGTAATATGCTTGCAAAAATTCATGAAAATTACTATACTCCGGATTATCCCGAATGTGTTCTGGTAACTGATTCTGTACCAGTGCGGAGGTTAAGTGTCCGGTTTCTATCATGTTGTTTTAGCAGTTACATTTACAATGATAGCCTGTGGATCAAATTCATCAACTGTAATTATCCTGTTGAAAGATGATGACACAATTGTTGTTGTTGGATTAGCAGACAATGTTAATTGTCCCAATTCATTATCAACATTTATTGGAGAGAGTGCATTCAATGTTACTATACCTAAGTTATAGTCAACTGTACCTACATTACTATTGAAAATAGTTTTCACATTTAGTGTGTCGTTGAAGTATGTTCTTAATGTTCCGTATCGACCTTCAAGTGATGCAGTCGCAGCCGCAAGAGAACCTGTGGTGTCGCCACTTGAATTTGTAATCTTGATTATTGCTGATGTATAGTTTGTACCTGGAGTTAATACATTTATTGATCGAATGACACCATTGGTTGTAATTACTGCCTCAGCTGTTGCACCCGAACCATCACCTAATATTTCAATTGTTGGTGGATACTGATAACCAAAACCAGGATTAGTAACAGTGATACTTTCAACGCCGCCTGTTGAGGAAGGAACTTCTTCAATGTACAAACCTTCAATAGTTTGTGCCAGGTTTAGTGGATTTCTATACACAATGGTTGGAGAACTCAATATACCACTTAAAAACATACCTTTGGCCAAAGGTGCGCCGTAATATAGTTTATATGTTGTTGGTGTACTTAGATTTGGATAAAATTTCTTTTGTAGGCGTATAGAAATTTCATTTGTTATGATAGATGAATCTACCAAATTAATTCTGTTGTTAAACTCTGAAGACTTAAACGTTGAGTTGAATGTGTTTAGAGTTGTTTTTGCATAATTATTGATAACTGTTCTTACCGCAGATTTAATTTGTGCTGCTGTCGATGTTGTCTTTTTAGGATCATACAACACATTCGCAGTTATTTGAATGTATGTATAGTCTGGATCAACAATAGTTGGTTCTATTGTCATCATAGATATTGGTCTGAGAACATCTTTGATTAATTTAACTTTTTGGTTTTGTGTCATTGTGTATGCACCGGTTGGTTTCATACTTATAAACACTTGCCCGTAAACTGGAGGATCATTCTCTTGGCCACCCCAAACATTTACCGCATCGAATGAAAAACCTAAATTATTCTGTTGAATTGCGGTAACATAATCATCTTTAGTAACAGCACGACCTTGTGCTGAATATGATTTTGGTGCTTGAAAACGAATAGAATCCAGTGTTTCTCTCAATGCACCTTGAGAAGCAGAGGTTATAGGTGTCAGAACCGTATTCGAATAACCATTTATTGTATCCATCAATACGAAATTGTTTGCACCAGATGCGTTCGTTCCCCCGGTTGTAATGTACGAAACTCTTACAATGTTACCGTCATTTAATTTTTTACCTATAATATTGTTACCAAAGTATATTTCATAGTAACCATTCATACCCTCTTGTAGAAAATATACTTCAGAAGAATTATTTAATGTGAGAAAGTTTGATGCTGAGTTGAATGTTCTGGTGTAATTGTTTGAAGTTGATTCTTGCACAGAAACCAACAGTGTGGTTGTATCTATATTCAGTTCAGGCAATTTAAATTTCTGTGTAGTGTTTCCACCATCAACCAAATAAGAATAGTTACTGGCCGCACCTTCTTTTAGTGTTATGTCTGTAAAATTTGCAACACCGTTCACAACATTCACTGTAGTTGCATCTGTGTTAACAAAATTATAATTCACACCATCGATGGCTTCAGATAAAAAGTTTGTGTATTTTGGTAATGTCAGAGATGTGTCTGTAACGCCATTTACTCTTATATTGATGCTTGCAGATGGTGCCAACGCAGATTTTGGTATGTAGTTTAACAATTTTGCTTGTGAAACCACAGAATTTCTTTGTAGTGCGGTGTCTAAGAACATCTCATTAGCTACCATATTCAAATAGTATGCATTGTACTGAGTGTTGTACGCCAAAACATCCAACAATGTGGATATTGCAGAGCCTTCATAATTATAGTCTTGAAGAACGCCATTGTCCTTCATATAATTCTTCAAACTGGTTTTAATATTATTAAAATCAAGTTCGGTTATGTTGAAATTTGAATTAGCACCTGCCATTTTATCTGTTTCTCTCTAAAAAGACTGTTACTGTAGTTGGTTGCGTTGCATTTACCAGGTAAAAAGTTAAAGTCACGCTGTAACCATTTTTTTCTGGAAAAGACGAAACAACAACACTTTGAATACTCACCCTAGGTTCATAATTCGTCAGTGCAAAAGAAATTTCTTTTTCTAAAGCAGAAGCTGTAATGCTAGATATGTTTTCAAACAACAAAGCGTCTATATTTGATCCAAACTGTGGATCGAACAACTTTTCATACCTCTTTGTGAGTAATATATTCCTTATTGAGCGTATAATTGCTTGAGAATCATAACTCAAAGCAATATCACCCACCACAGGTCTCTTTGCGAGTGTGAAATCTATGTCCGAATAAATCTTTTGTAATGTTGCCATCTTTTATTTATGTGTAGGAGTAAAGCGCTTTATTGAACTTTTGAAGCTCGCGCAAAAAATTCTTAGGCCGGAACGAAAATTTCGAAAATTTCGGCAATTATGAGATTCTAGCCTTTAATTTGTCGGTACCGATGTAATTCATCACAAGATAGTTCTCCGACTGACCCATACTATTGAACCTTTTTGTTTGATTGTACTTTTCAATGAATGCCGTCAAGTTTTGATAGTATGACACATCACTAGTTTGTCTGAAGGTTATAAAAACATTAATTCCAGTCATAAATGAATTTAAATTCTGTATAGATGCACCGGCCAGATTAGAAGTGTACGGTTGTGTATTTGAGATTGTGTTTGCTATATTCAAATCTGATATAATTTGTATCAATGTTTCTGCATTTGCTTCTAATTGTGGTTTAATAAAAAGACTAGTGAAGCTTCCTAAAATTGGGGAAGTGTCAATTATACCATCAGTTTGATTTGTAATATACAGTGCAGTTTTACCAGCACTCATAGCCATATCTAAATGTGGTTCTGTATTGTTTGAATGTAAACCCGAAAACGGTGTTACGCCTGAAATTCTATTAGTGTGTTGTAAAAATGAATTTGCGGTATTTGATAATGCTTTTGCCGTGGTTGCCACATTGGCTAGATTTATTACACCATTCGCTAAAGTAAATAAGCTATCGGCCGTAGTTTTCACCAACATTGCACTAGTCTGCATCGGATTTTGATAATAACCACCAATATCATTGTTAGCAATGTCTTGTGCCTGCCAAGTGGTAATAAAAGCCGGCATAGTATTTAAGTGGGCTTGTGTGTCGGCTGAGAGTGTGGTTATAGCACCATTTGGATCATCAAAGTTATAACCCAAAGATGCATAAATTCCGGAAGCATTATTTACAGTTGCCATATTATAAACTCAAAAATTGAATTAGTGAAGGTGAAGTATATCCAAAGGGAGCTATATGTATGTGTCCATTAAAAACTGCTGAATTTATAACATCTGTCATTAAAACTGCGTCCATAATACCAATATTTGCCAATCCAAAGTTGGCCACCGGTGCATTTACTGCCGTCAATGAATTGATTGCTCCCATTGTATTAATACAACCAGGAACTGCAATAGGTGATGCCGGCGTAGGAAATCCCAAGGATAAACCTCCCAAATCCGACACGAAACCTGCAGGCCCAGCAGACATGCCTACCAGAGCATCTACCCTTGTTTTAGAAGTTATAATATCTGCACTAATTGAACCTGAAACTACCAAATCTGAAGCTAGATGAAAGTGGTCACATGCAGATAATCGTAAAGCACCTCCAAAATTTTCATTTGCACTGATTGAGACATCATCATCACCCGAAATGGAAATGTCTCCGCGTGAACGCATTTTGGTTTTACCTTTTACAAGAGATGTGTAATCACCACCAACTTGTACATTCATATCACCTTTTACATCAATATTGTAGTTACCTTCTATAGATAGATTACAGGTTCCTACAATTCTTACATTTTTGTTCTTTACAATGATTTCGTAACCATCACCATAAACTTTATGCACCTCATCACCATCTGGGTGCATTTCAATAAATGTTCCAGACCGATGGTTCAATCGTATGCGCTCGCGAGTCGGTGTATCATCCATCTCAAATGTATGACCCGATTCTGTTTGCGTTACACTATTGTATGGATAAGTTGGTTGATAGTCTGTATTAGCAGCAGACTCCGGTTCTGTCCATTGTTGACCTGCTGGGGGTAATTTTATATCACTCATATTTTAAGGTGCCGATTTCTTTTGATCTTCTGGTGCTGTAGATGCAGCAATACTTTCTACCGTTGGTAATTTGCTTGCGTATGTATCAATTGTTCGGTTTGCATCTATTAACTCAGCTTCACTTACGGGATTTAAAAGTCCAACTGTAACAGCACTGACAATAGTTACAGCACCAACCGCAATTTGTGCAGTCAGATTAACAGTTCGGTAAGCTTCTTCAGCAAATTCTTGTCCGGCTTTAATGGCATCACCTAAACCCGTATCAACACCATCAAACAACACTTCAAAAAAATCACTAAACACATTTTTGACCAATAACAGCAATCTAGTTAAACAATCTCGCAATACGGCTAAAAATTTTGCAGGTAGTCCAAGAATCCACTGAATTATTGCGCGTATATTTGTGATGTAAGCAAGAACATATTTTTGAAAATCTAAAATTGGTTCCAGTATTTCTTTTTGTATTCGTTTCAACCATCTAGTTGCTGTTTTTAGTTGATCCACATATTTAGCGAGCATACCAGAAAGGTCACTTACTCCCAAAGCCGCCATAATTTTTCGTATACCTTCTCTTAATTTATCCGCAACAGCTTTAAGAAATTCTTTCAATGCAACATTTTTACGCATTTCATCAACAAAATCACAAACATGTGATAGGTTTTTATTTGAAAATGCAATCATCGTATCTGCAAGAACACCTCGAGCTAATGCTGGTATTGTTGGATTGCCAGATGTTGGACCATCATTAGTAAACAATGGTCTCAAATTTTGATTACTTGTCCGAGGTAAACTATGTGTTGCCATTATGCTTGTATTCCAGGTAAAACACCCATCATAACAGGTGCTTGTGCGGATTCTCCATCCATAAAGAAACCAACTATCCAGTCACCAATTCTTGGTGCTGAAAACGATTTTGAATTATTTATTGGATATATTGGTAGAGCCCAAGGTAAATCACCAGTCGGTAAATCCATAACATTGTCGGTATGCCAACCGAATATGCGGACCTTACACCTGCCTAAGGCCAATGTGTCGGCTCTGTCCTCAACAACACCAACCCACCAAATAAATCCATCTTTGCCAATAAAATTATTCATTTAATCTTCCTGAATTTCCCTGTGTATCATAATTAGATTTCAAACTTTCTTTTGCCAATTCCAAAACTGTTTGATACACACCTTGTGTTTGTATGATGTGTCGAACAGCTGTCACTAAATATATGCCAGAAAAATATGTATCAAGCGCTCGGGTTGCATTCTCCGCATCGCCACCAAATTGTAATGAGTAGAGTAAAATGTTAACAGTTCTTCCTGCGGTTATGGTACTATCTCCAGGTATTATTGCTTTCATCACTGTGTAGTTGGACAAAGCAATTTGTGCTGACCTGTTTGGCACAGAAGTTTCTATGAAAATATCTTTTCCGACTTGACTTTCGCCTTGCTTTATATATGGCCCGTTAATTTGATTGGAATTACTAAAAGCAAGTTTTAACGAACTATCATACATATCTGTTAATTTTTTACCAAATCTATTACTTGGTGATCCAGAGTTTGAGTAACCAGTCAATTTGTCTTTATTGAAATCGGTAATAGTCCTTTTTCTCAACAACGGATCAATACTTATCAATCTGTTTGCGTATATACCAGAAGCTGTTGCATCAAGTGTATCATAAGTTTTGATAAATTCATAGTCTATAATATTAAAATTATTCTCGTAACTATTTTTGAAATCTAAATCGGACGGTTGATATTTGTAAGTTGCATATGGTGCCGCTGTAAACATAGATTGTAATGACTGGAAATAAAATCCATCATTAGTTTCATAGAACAACATGTCTGCACCTGAGTCCCTATTGTCTCGGCGTTCCGGCCTAGCATATGTAGACAACCAACTAATGGCTTCAAGTGGTTTTAGTTTTGGTATAACAAAATCATAGACACCATAAGTTTTTTCAATTTTCTGTATTTTTGATCCGTTCACTTTCAGACCATTGTTAGTATCTCTTAATATACTATCAACAATTTCAGATATCGTTTGGCCCTTAAAAGATTTGGATATTTTTATTTGTTCAGATAAAAACAATTCTTCTGAACAAAAATACATTGTGAAAAATTCTGTTGTTTTATTGCCTAAAGGCTTTCTGTTACCAATCTTATACAGTCTATATTTTCTAGAATTTTTTTCAGATTTTTGTTGTGAGCTTGTTTTACCATAAGTAATTTCAATTATTTCTGAACCATCTAATTTAAGTTTCTCAATTAAACCAACAGCATCACGCAACACCACATTACCCGAACACGCAAAAGCGTATATGTCTTCAAAAAAAGACAATTCAACAACAAGGTATTTTAGTTTATATACATTTCCAGAATCTGTAGTTATGTCTACAGCTTCTAAACTAAAATCTTGTGGATAATAAAAACCACCATTTGGTGCACCTGTATCTTCCATATTATTTCATTAAATCCATAAAATCTTTTTCAAATTGGTCAATAAATGATTTGTTTAACAATTTTATACTTCTTTTGGTCTCATTCAGTTCAAGTTCATATGTATAATTTGTAACTATTCTTGATTCTGTTGTAATATCAACTGAACCGGTTGGCAGAACATATGTATTCGTTTGTATTCCACCCGCATTCTGCATCACGGTGTATTCTTCTTCTGTAATCGAAAAGATATTTGTTGTAGTTTTTATATCGTAGTCTGTACCAGATGTTCTATTTGTTTGTGTAATAGTCTTTTCGTAGTGGTGAACATCTTCCGCGGTATTGCCGGCATATTTTTCATTCATATATTCACGAAAATTTCTATCTTCCAATGGCCAATCCCATTGTGCATCATTCATTTGATTCACATATAGTACCACCCAATATCTATAAGAATCACCATAATATTTGTATGCTACAATTTCCGGTGTGTCACCGTCTTGTATGTCATAATCATAAAAATTTAATGTATTGTTCAACAGATTTGGAATTATACTTGCTCTAGCCAATAGGTTGGTGTATATTGTAGAAACACCATTTGTATTGGTGTATTGAACTTTAGGTAAAGAATTAAAGTATTGCATTTTAGTATCCAGCATTCACTTTTGCACGGTCAATCAGTACGATTTCCTTCAATTGAATTGCCATGGTTGTTTGTATTGGTGCACCATCACTGTGTGCAGCCCACCCATTTGGCGCATAATTAACATCAACCGATTCTACAACACATCGTTCTAACTTTGGTAAATTTGGGTTTATTTTACCCTGAAACTGAAATTCTACACCAAATAACGCAGGTGGAACAAAGAACATACCAGCTCCAGCTGCGGCTGTTTTTGGCGCCGACCACATCCTAAACATTTTAATAATTTTCTTAACATCTTCTGCTTCCCTTTGTGAATAGGGTGTGAAGGTGAAAGATAGATTGAATTCTCTGAACTCAATACCTTGAAACAACATCTGTTTTTGTGGATTAAAAACATAACCGGCTTTGTTTAAAGCAAGTTTAACAGCGTCATTCGAGACTGCGTTAGTCAACTTACTAACTACGCCGCCAATTATTGGTAATGCACCGGCCGCCGAGGCTATTGTTGTACTATCATCATATGACATATTCGATGTAATGTTAAAATTTTCCGGCATATAAAGAGCAATGTAACCTACCGGTATACCTTTTCTACTACTAACTTCTCTTATGGCACCACCAAGAGCATTTGATAACGATCCAATTACATCAGTTGTTGTATCAACAACTTTATTGAAAGTTTCTGAAGAACTAGACACCACAGCTGATGCACCATTCAATCTAGCATTTTCTAAAAGGTCATATGATCCGTCGTCTGGCTGGCCAACACTGCCATCGGTACCATTAATAAAATTAGAAAAATCTCTTCCAAGTCCTTTAGTAAATGTTCCAACATCTTGTAATTTTGTTTCTTGTATCTCTTCTATCGTAAACAAAATCGAGTGTGACTTTGTTGCACTACCCAAATCTCTTGGATATTGTACATATTCCAGTCCACCTTTTCGATATAGTGAACCTAAAGGTCCGCCAAATATTCCTGCGGGAATGTTTAAACCACCTATAGATGTTGGTATTGTGATAAGTGCCATTGTTTTTCTTAGAAAAGAGTGTGTATAAAATCTATTTATGTATCATATCCACAAAAAGAAATCACATATATATTCATAACTGACGTTCCACACCGGCGTTGGATTAATATATACACAATTATTTATGAACTATGGCATATTCCGGCACATTTAAACCAACAAACCCACAAAAATATATGGGTGACCACAAAAATATCATATATCGCTCAAGTTGGGAGTGTCGAGTGATGCATTGGCTTGATAAAAATCCAAATATTGTATCGTGGGCATCAGAAGAGTTGATAGTTCCGTACAAGTCTCCAGTGGACAATAAGTTTCATCGATATTACCCAGACTTCTTAGTCAAAGTACGCACCAAAGAGGGTAAACTAAAGACATTGATGATTGAGGTTAAACCCAAAAAACAGACACAAGAACCTAAAAAACAGAAGCGCGTCACTAAACAGTACATAAATGAAGTCACTACATGGGGTGTTAACAGTGCTAAATGGAAAGCAGCAAATGAATATTGTCAAGATAGGGGCTGGGCCTTCCAGATTATTACAGAAGATGACCTTGGACTGTAACTAAATATCCAATGATAACGAAATCCATACTAACCACACTGACCGAACAAAAGATTGCAGCTGAACATCCAACGATGAGCAGTGAGTCTTTGAAATGGTTGATGCAAAAAATTGCAGGCCTGAGAAATCCAGGTCGTTTGTCTATTCCTATCACAAAAGAAAAGGAAAGATGGACGAGACCAGCCGATAGACAAAAATTCTTGATGGGTGGTATGTATTACTTTGTGTATGATCCTAAAACCAAAAATGACTTGCCTTATTATGATAGATTCCCTCTGGTGATACCACTAAAGCGGCAATCAGATGGATTTATTGGTTTGAACATACATTACTTACCACTTAGATACCGTGTAATCTTCCTAAAGAAGTTGTTGAGTTTTGCTTTATACAATGACGAGGATGAAATTAAACGAGTCCGGGTGACTTATCCTATGTTGGATGCGTCATCTAGACTAAAAGAGTTTAGACCTTGCCTGAAGAAGTACCTGTACAGTCACATAAAATCCAGGATTCTTGCTGTTGAACCAGAAGAATGGGATGTTGCAACATACTTGCCAGTACATCAATTCAAAAAAGCACAACCAAAAGAAGTCTGGAAAGATTCACTAGAAGAAATAAGGAACAATTAAATGCCTAGATCAATCAGTGATTTTAAATCAAGTTTTTCAGGTGATTTGGCCAGACCAAATAGATTTGATGTAAACATTCCTATACCAGTGACATTGATTCCGTACATCTCAACCGCAAGAGCTCTTACATACAGATGTGAAAACGCACAACTTCCAGGTAGAACATTTGCAACAACGGAACAAAAAACTTATGGACCAGTTGAGAAACATCCATACCTCACTACATATGCTGACATAGATTTGACTTTTATAATTGATGACAACATGGAATCAAAAGTGTTTTTTGATGCATGGTTGAACTATATCAATCCAATGTTTAATTACAATATGAGATATAAAGAAAATTATGCAACAACGATTACGATTAATCAATATGATGTTACAAACAAACTTTCATATTCTGTGAATTTATATGATGCATTTCCCATTTCCATGAACCAATTAGACTTAGATTGGAATGCAGATGGTTATCATAAACTGTCTGTAACTTTTGCATATACCTATTGGAAAAACAATTCGTTGCAAGCAATAGGTATGGAACTGATCGATGCTGGTCTAAACTCGGTGGCCACAAGTGTAGGTGGACTTGGTGGTGGTGCAGCTGGCGGCATCGGAATAGGTTTCAACTCAATTGCTCAATCATTGGAGTCGACCGTTAAAATTGAAAATAATTAAGGAGATATTATGGCTTTACCAAAACTTGAAGTGCCAACTTATGAACTGGAATTACCACTTTCTAAGAAGAAGATAAAATACAGACCGTTTCTAGTAAAGGAGCAAAAAGCTCTTTTGATGGCGATGGAATCTGGTGATGCACACAGCATACAACACAATGTACGAGAAATCTTGGATGTGTGTACACTATCCAAAGATTTTGATATCGATGAACTTTCGATAGTTGATGTTGAGTATTACTTTATTCACCTGAGAGCAAAGTCTGTTGGTGAAATTTCAGAAACAAAATATCGTTGCAATAATGAAGTTGAAGATGGTAAGACTTGCGGCAATGTTATGGAAGTAAAGATTAATTTGATGGAGATTAAACCTGAGTATCAGGAACATATTGATCCTGAAATTCAATTGACTGACAAAATTGTTATTAAGATGCGTTATCCACCATTCAAGTTAATAAAAGACTCGGTTGATATCGACAACATTACAGATGTTACCTTTAACATGTTGGCACAGTCTATAGAACACATATATGATGGTGAACAATTTCATTATGCAAAAGAACAGACACCTCAAGAATTGATTGAATTTATTGAACAGTTAAGCCAAGAACAATTTGAGAAATTGGAAAACTTTTTCAATAGTATTCCAAAATTAAGAAAGTCGGTTGATATCACATGTTCAAAATGTGGTTTTCCACATAAGTTGGATGTGGAGGGACTCGAAAGTTTTTTCGTTTAATACTTTGTTATGATGATTTAAAAAATTACTTTAAGACTAACTTTTCTTTGATGCAACACCATAAGTATAGTCTTACTGAACTTGAGAATATGATACCTTGGGAACGAGATATCTATGTCGCCATGCTAATTCAATATTTGGAAGAAGAGAATCAGAAATTAAAAGAACGCATGAGAAAATAATAGATGGCTGAAATAACAAAAAGTTTAAAAGATACAGCTGGTAAAATTACTGGTGGTCTTGGCCGTGGATTATCGAAATTAAGTTCAGTATTTAAATCAAAAAAAATTGAACCTGCCATGAGTGATATGTCGGGAAATATGTCCAATACACAGTACCTTGGATCGATATATCAATTGATGGTTGATTCTGATGAAGAGAGAAGATTAGAACAACAAAGAGAACAAAATTTAAAAGAAGAGAGTGATTCTGAAGAAGACCGTCAACATAGAGAAATTATTAAGGCATTGACTTTACGCAGAGTACCAAAACAAAAAAAAGGTATTAGTGAAAAACAAAAGCAATCTGAAAAATCTGAGAAAACTGCAAAATCTACTGTTGGTAAAAAAACTAAAAAACCGAAAGTACCTAAAAAAGATGAACCTGCCAAGAAGGATGAACCAGCCAAGAAACCTACAGATACAGAAAAAGATAAAAGAAAAGAACAAAAGTCTTCTGCAAAAGATGAACAGATAAAAAAAGATAAAAAATCAGCAGATGATGCCAAAGCGGCCGCCGACAAAAAAACAGCCGATGCAAAAACATCAGCGCAAAAAAAAGAAGCTGATCGAGCTCAAGAAGCAGCCAAGAAAAAAGCAGATGATGCTAAGGCAGCAGAAGAAGCCAAGAAGGCTTCAGATGCTAGACGAACTGCTGATGATGCCAGCAAAAAACGGATAGCTGAAGATAGAGCAAAAAAAGAAGCCGAAACTAAAGCTAAAAAAGAAGCTGAAAAAGAGGTTAAACCGGTTAGACCACCAGAACCAGTTAAACAAACACAAAAACCACCAACAAAAACTGCTGAACCGGTTAAGCCAAGTGAACCAGTTAAGCCACCGACTGCAACACAGAAACCACCAACACCATCTAAGCCGGATGTTTCTACTGCTGTAAAAATTGGTGCCGGTGCAGCTGTTATTGGAATAATTTCAGGTAGAGAAGCTCTAGCTGCCAATATTTCAAAATACGAATCTGGAGCTAAAGGTTATAATGCATATAATAGAGGTGATTATTTTCTTGCCAAGAAGAACGAAGGTGCATATTTAAAATCAAATAATATAGATTTTAGTAAAATGACAATCACTGATTATTTGAAAAGAACAAATAAAAAATTAAAGGCTGGCGGCGTGTTAGATGCATCTGATCCAAATGTATTATTTGCTGTTGGTAAATATCAACTTATTCCTGGTACAATGAAGGTCATGGCTGAAAAATTAAACCTTGATCCGAATAAAACATATTTGACTCCAGAAACACAAGACATGTTGTTTGCTAAAGGTTTAACAACTAAAGGTAGTGGAGGTAGAGCTGCGGTTGATGATTATATTAATGGAAAAGAAGGAACAACAAGAGATGCTGCTATACTAGCACTTGCAATGGAATTTGCATCTGTTGGTGTTCCTTATGATATAAAAGCAAAAAGTTTATTTAAAAATACGTTACCTCACGTTGATTTAAAAAAAGGAGAAACTTTTTACAAAACACCAGGTGGATTTAATGCAGCACATAATCCACCTGAAGCTGTGGGTCAGGCATTAGATACTGACCGAGCCAAAAAATTAAATAAATCTAGTACTACACAATCAGTACCAGCGAATAATACAGGAGTTACGATTGATAATTCCTCTGTAAAAAACAAAGATATGAAGGTACAAGACAAACCAGCACCCGTGAATGTTCAACAAAATACAACAAATGTGTCGAATACAAGTGAATCATCCACACCAGCAAAAGTTGATGATAGACCAGCACACAAAAGAAAGTAAAAGATGGCAGACAATAAACTGAATTATCAACAAGCTAAAAGAGTTCGCGGCACAAGTTTCAAGGACCTTTTTGTCGACCAATTGGCCAGCAAAGGTGTGGTCGGTTCTATTGGCAAAACAATATCAATGAAGACACAGGCCAAAATAAAAGGTATCAAAGAGAAATTTGATCCTCTGGCTATTGCTAAGTTTATGACATTTGGTTCTAAATTAGGTCCGGCACTTTTGGGTAAGATGATGGGTCGAAAGCAGGAAGATATTGACTACTTCACCGGCAGATTACGACATATTCGTTTTGGTGGTAAGTCTGAAAAATTGAATAAGATGGGTGGTGAAGGTGAAGGTGGATCTGGTATTAACGAACAGTTGGCTAAAATTTATGGTTTTCTAAAAAGTTCATATGAAAATCAAAAAATCTTAAAACAAAAGTCGGAGAATTTTGCAGAAGAGTTGTCGATGGAGAAAAAACGCCGGCATGATGAGTTGATGACAACACTCAAAGAACTAATGAAACGGATTAATCCTAACGCCACAGCAGAACCTGAAGGATCAAAATCTATGTTCGATAATTTGTTTGATATGTTATCAAATTTTGGAGTTTTATTGGCTCAATTGGGTGCAAAGGTTGCTGGGCTTGCCGTAGATTTAGCTAAATCAATTGCTCGAACAGCTGCACAAGTGGCCGCGCCAGCTATGAAGTGGGCTCTTGGTGCAGCTTTGAGTCCTTTAGGACTTGCAGCCGGTGTTGCATCAGTTATAGCTACTCCGTTTGCGTTATCGGCAATAGAAAAACGTAAAATAGATGAGAACCCATACTCGAAAGAATATGATAATAACGCTTATGCTCTAAGTGTTAGAAGCAAAAAAGAAGGCGGCAATCTTACAGAGGGTCAGGCTACAGAACAACTTAGAGCCAAATCAATGAAACAAGTGAATAGGCAAACTGTTGAGGAATTTGTTAATTCTAACCAAACAGATGATGAATTAGTACGCGAGTTAGGTAAAGATAGAACCGGTTTAAAACAGTGGTTGCAAGAAAACCCTAACAGAGCTGCAATGTATCAGGTACCAATGCAAGGATTGAGTGTGCCACAGACAGCCACACCAATGCCAGCACCTGCGGTCAATCCAGAAGCAACCACAACATTTGGCACACCTAATGATGTTAGACAAGGCCGAGGATTTAACAGCCCCAGTTCAACACCTGCACCAATGGCAACACCTGTACCACCTGCTTCACCAGTCAGCAATCTCACAAACAATAATATTGACTTGAACATGCAAAGTGCGGCTACTGATAATAGTTTAAATGATGTTGTCAATAAAACGGTAACCAATGTGTCTCAGAATCAACAGAGAGTGGGACTAAGACCTAGTGAAATATCTGTTAGGAACGATGAGGAAACCTTCATGGACCTCATAATGAAATCTACTAGAGTAGTATAAACAAAAAACCCCGCACAAGGCGGGGTTCTAACTTTCCAGTGGGATAGTTTTAGTCTTCTTCAGCCAACTTACTGAAGTATGCCATATCATCATCATCATCTTCCGATGGCGCATCAAATGAAACAGGCTTCTTAGGTGCAGCTTTTGCTTGTTCAACAGTGGTACGTGCTCGTGGAGCATCACCATCATCATTCAAACCAAGAACTTTTTCCAACCGAGTCTTTAAGAAATCATAAGACTTGAATTCTTTGTCAGCAACCAACTCAGACAGAGCTGATTCAGCTTTCCAGATTTTTTCAAGTTCTTCATCATTCTCAGACAACGGCGCAGCTGAAGTAAATTCAGACTTGTCGTAGTTTTGATAACCAGCAACCTTCGTGATCTTCAGTTTAAAGTTTGCACCTTTCCAGAAGTCAAACGGATTGATTGGTGTTTCATCTTCAAAAGCCGGATTCATCGCTTCAGTGATTTTGTCGAAAATCTTCTTACCAAACTTGAAGAGTTTAACTTGACCTTCATTTTCTGGATGTTTCGGATCACTAACGATGTAGATGTTTGCAATATAATTAAGCTTACGCTTTTGTTTGCGAACAATTTCTTTGTTGGCTTCGATGCCAGAGTTCCACAATTTGTTGTTGTGTTCACATACTGGACATTGCTGGTTCTTGGTTGTCAAACAGTTGTCAATAAGCCAACCGCCTGGTCCTTGAAAACCATGTGAGAAGATTTTTACCCAAGGCAATCCATCATCACCATCTTGTGCAGATGCCGGGAGGAATCGAATTGTTGCCATGCCGTTGCCGGCTTTGTCAACTTCTGGACGCCAGAATCGATCTTTATCAGATGAACCCTCGGTGGATGCATTGAGTTCAGAGACTTTCGCCTTCAATTTGTCCAGATTGCCTGAACTTCTTTTAAGATTAGAGAAATCTACCATAATTTACCTTTCTAGTATTAACGGAGTATATTTGTATTAAACGGATTATCCACATGATGCATTATATAATAATATTTAGGCACTGTCAAGTATAAACTTTAACTGTACCAAGGTGTCTGCAACATTCTTATGTAAGATTGCCGTACCACCTGCAGCGCGCCAATCTCTGATAACACTTTCGGTATCATCAATGATTAACGTATCTGTTCGAGCGTATTTTTTTTTCAGTCTTTTACCTGGTACAAAGTTTTTTTGAAAATCTATACCATGTTTTTCTAACCAAAGCATTTTCTGTTTTGAGATTGCATCGTGTCTGCCCTCACTGGCCGTGGACGATAAAATCTGTGTTGGTGGTAGTGCATTACGCAATGCTTGAACCAACTCCATTGCATCAGGCATTAACTCTAGTGTTTCAAAGTTACCCTCTGCAATGAATTTATCAAAGTAAGTATCAAATTCTCCACGATCTCTAGTTTTTTCCGGACTTATTGCAAATAATTCCTCATACCGTTTTTCGAAATCGGCGACAACACCGTCCATATCCAAATAGATGCAATTAATTTTCGGCATGTTCTTTCAAACTTTCTTTCAGGATCAATTTAAACTTCTCTTTATCATAAGTTAGAAACGGTGTATACTTTTCAATTCTTCTCTTTAATGAAGGCCAAACAACATCATCCGATATTTTTTTGTTCCACATTGGCAGAAAATTCATAATGTCATTTAGTATGCACACCGTTTCTATGTTGGTGTCGTTGTGTGTCATTTCTTTTAGTAGCATTGGGTATTGACCGTTCTCTACTGTCAGAAGTTTATTTGGTGACTGAACTTCAACCAACAGTCTTATTATATCTTGTTCGAAGAGATAAGTCAAGCTCTGGTTTCTTTTTTGCCACTTGGTATAGTTTTCATCACCATCTTGTAGTAAGTCACCTACCCAATCACCTTTACCTTGTATAAAGTTGGCAACATAAAAATTCTTCAATTCTTCCAAATCATATTTGCGAGATAGTTTATAGAATTGGTATTTTGATTTGTTAGTGGTAAATGTCTGCTTAGATACATTTGTTTTTCCGTTATACTTAAAATAATCATAAGAATCGGAAGTAAAATGTAATTTCAAAGCATTCCACAAGGAATAGGCCGCAAAACCTGTATTTTCTGTCATAAAAAATCAACTACCTTCCTGGCTAACACAACATTTTCCGGCCAGTTTGCTACTATATGAAATTGTGGACAATGATTATAACCATCACCTGTTCGATTGCCTTTCATCTGCAACCATAATATTGGCTTATTATCTGGTGTGATACACTTTAAAATTGTTCCCGTAGGCATGGTGATCCACTTACAATGAGAACCAATGAAATCAATTAATTTAGGTATATCGAGCGATTGGAGCACTTTACTTTTTTTATTATACCAAAGTAAAATTTTAGATACACTATCTCTCTTTAGAGATTCAATTAATAGTTTTGGTAAACTATAATTTTTATTGTTTTCATTAAACCAATTCTCAACTTGATTCCAATTTTGTATATTATGACTAGACAAACGATTGTGATCTTTTTCATAATTTGTTAATACAATATCTTTTGACCAAGAATTAAATTCAACATCATCATTACTCCCCAACCAAACAACCAAAGATGAGTTCACATCATTTGGTATATTTAAATCAGAAGATAATTTTTTAATAGTTGTTAAATGAACCTGTGTGTTTTTACCTGAAACACATTTTAATGAATGTGAAATTTTTTCGCCATTCTTTTCTGCAATAATATCACCCTTAGTCGAGTTTTTTCCATCAGACTTCACAGAATCATAACCATGCGTTTTTTTCAAATATGAATGTAACACAGAATTTTTTTCCATGTCACGACCTTCATAATATTCTTTACTTGCCATAATATACTCAAACAGATTTGATGAAAATAATTTTCTTATTCTCACCTGTAGGTTTAACAAACAATTCTTTTAATTCTGCGTTATTATTCCACTTCATACTACTTGATTTGTGTGCAGGTAATCCTGATGTTTCGCCAATCTTTTTCCAATTATCAGCCAAGTATACTGCACCATTTTTACCAGCACCAACGAAAGTAATAATGTGATTCAACTCATCACCATATTTTTGTTTCCATGCGGCTGGTGCTTTCTGTCTCAATTGC
>Ga0315905_10000504_pt1 | contig 42353 bp, 36 predicted proteins | sample LakEriMetagenome_5_FD_203522 | JGI IMG/M metagenome (GOLD analysis project Ga0315905, IMG submission 203522) | Freshwater fungal communities from buoy surface, Lake Erie, Ohio, United States - Buoy 4 MA121 | ecosystem: Environmental > Aquatic > Freshwater > Lake | place: USA: Lake Erie, Ohio...
AATCTAGAAAGGTTCTAGCTTTCCCGCTTCCTAAATTATAAATGCCCGAGTTTTTTCTATGATGCATTAAAAACATACACACCTCTACCACATCTTTTACATAGACAAAATCACGCATTTGACCTCCGTCTGTGTAATCTTCTCTATGACTACGGAAGAGTTTCATTTCTCCCGTTTTCTGAATCTGGTTGTAAGCGTGCCAAATAACACTTGCCATTCTGCCCTTGTGATACTCATTCGGGCCATACACATTGAAGAATTTCAGTCCAGCAAAAAAGTATGGTTTTTCCGTTTGTTGAAGTGCCCAAACATCAAAGTCTTGTTTCGATTGTCCGTATGGATTTAACGGACGAAGGTTCGGAATGGCAGATTCATTGTCATCATACCCCAAAGCTCCATTGCCATAAGTTGCTGCTGAACTTGCATAAATAAATGGAATGGCGTGCTTTGCGCAAATTTTCCAAAGTGATTTGGTATAGTTTAAATTGAGTTCGTTGAAGATCTCAACGTTGAACTCAGTTGTATCTGTTCTTGCACCGATGTGGAACACACATTCAACCTGATTCTCATTTTCCTCTAACCAAAGCGGAAACTCTTTTCTTTCGATTTGAGCGGTAAATTTTTTGTCAGCCAAATTCTGTTTTCGATCCTCTCTTGAAAAATCATCGACCAAAATAAGATCAAAGAATCGATCTTCATTTAATCTAGCCACCAATGCAGACCCTATGAATCCAGCTGCTCCTGTTACAATAATCATGGTGCGAATTTAATTGTGTTTATTCATTATTTCAGCCAAAACCCCTTCTTTCAATGCATAGTCAGAACACAACAAGGTGTTAAATGCATGTTGAGTTAAAATATACTTCACCAGATAGCTTGAAATTTGCATGTATTCCGCACGAAGTGCTGGTATTGCAGGATGTGCGAGTCGCTCTTCAAGCGTGCTTGACATGAGCCATTGATGAATTTGAGGAAAATATGAAAACGGAATTTCATGTAAATTTTTTGAAGATGATTCACTTTTAGTTTCCGTCAAGAAGAAATCATACAACGTATCGAATGAACCAGAGGAACCAACCAACGTTTGTATATCATTTTCTTTTATTCGATGTACCAACTCCTCCCATTCCGCATTGCATTTCAACTTGAGTTGATGTATTTCTTCACTTGTTATGCGTGATGAAGGTTGAAGCCATTCAAACAAACGACTCACCCCCATGAGGTAACTCTTTCTCCAAACCACTTCATGATTTTTTACCAAAACAAACTCCGTACTTCCCCCTCCAATATCCATAATTATATAACTTGGAACCGTCCCATTCACGGCTAATTTGACTCCTTCATAAATGAGTTCTGCTTCACGATCACCAGAAATTACCTGTACATTCCAACCAAAGACTTCTTTGACTTTTGAGACAAACTGACTTCCATTTTGAGCTTCGCGAACAGCGCTAGTTGCAAAAATCTTCACTTCATTTACTTCAAACGACGCACATGTTGCGTTGTATGAGGATAAAGCATCCAATGCCCGAACCAAACGGTCTGGCTGAATAATTCCTTGGTCGAATCCGCCAACTCCAATTTTAACGGCCTGCTTGGTTTTAAAGATGGTCTTCCATTCTTCATTGGCGAATTCTAGAACCAACAAATTGAAAGTATTGGTTCCACAATCAATAACTGCTATTCGTTTTGAATCCATTAATTTTTCTGTTTAATCCAGCGCCAAATGTCTCTGTATCCCACGCGCTTGCCGTAACTGAGTATGCCAACACGATATATTTTTCCACCTAACCAAATGAAAAACAAAAAGGCAATAACCAAAGACAACATACTTCCAACCAAATGCAACCAATGCACGCCTGTATTTCCACCATCGCCAATGGCTATTTTCACCATAATTGTAATTGGACTTGTCAGCGGGAAAATTGAAAAGAAATTTCCTATTGAGCTTGCGGGATTCTCAATGAGCATGAACGATACAAAATAGGAAAATACAAGTGGTAAAGTAACTGGCAACATGAATTGCTGAGTATCAGTATCACCATCGACCGCTGCTCCGATAGCCGCAAAAAGACTGGCGTAAAGTAGGTATCCGCCAATGAAAAAGAATACGAACATGCTAATCATAAGTGGCCAGTTGATCTGAAACAACCAGTTCACCGCTTCGTTATTCATGAGATTCTGAGCCAATTGAGCTTGTGACATGCCATTCATGACTACAACTCCATTTTCAACAGCAGCACTTCCACCGGCCAACTGAGATTCAAAATAGCTCATTGCCAATGACCCGGTTAGCGATGACAACAAGACCCAAATTAAAAATTGTGTTAAACCGACCAATCCAATTCCAACCACCTTGCCCATCATGAGCTCAAAGGGTTTAACTGAACTCACCATAACTTCAACAATGCGACTTGATTTTTCTTCAATGACACCGCGCATAACTTGAACGCCATAAAGAAAAATGAAAAAGTAAATAAGAATGGCAAATCCAAAGCCCACCATGGCTTTTTGTTGTGTGTAATCTTTTTGTCCAAGATTCTTCAAGTTCACTTCTGCAAAACTTACTTTCAATTTCGCACGTTTGTATTTTTCATAATCCAGTTGCAGGGAATCAATAACACGAAACCTTTCCAAAGACTCTTGGAGATCAGCCTCCATTTTATCTTTAACCTGAGAGCTGGGATAATCAGAAAAAAACAATTGGCATTTTCCGTCAGTGATAGTGACATCATCAACTTCCACCATGACATTGTACAAACCGTCTTGCATTTTTTCTGGCTCAATGGACTTATCGGTAAACGCGTAAATGACGTTTTCAGAATTTTTGAATCGATCAGGAAATCGCGGAACCAAATGTTGATCGGTATCCGAAATTGTGCGTGTTATTACTCCATAAGGATCCGAGACCAACACTTTGTATGTTTTTTGATCTGCAAGGGTTGCCCATACCGTACCGAACATTAATCCTGCAAATAACAATGGCCCCAATAAAGTCATAACAATAAAAGACTTTTTACGAACCCTTGTGGTGTATTCTCTTCGAATGATTAATCCAATTTTACTCATGACCTACCTCCTGTTGTGATTGTATGGTTTGCACGAAAATATCATGTACACTCGGAATTTTTTCTCGGATAGAGACAACTTCAACATGGGGTATAAGCGCTTGCAACAACTGATTTAAATTCTGCGTTGTAGTCATTTGAATTTCAGCTTGGTGAACCCCTCCTTTTTCTTCTACAGCTTTAAGCTCAAAATGATGTCCAAGGGCAATGGTCATATCCAACTGTGTGCCTTTGAATTCCAACATATACGTTTGGGTCTTGTAGGTGTTGCGGATTTCTTGAACGCTTCCATTGAGAATCATATTCGATTGGTGAATAAGTGCTATTTGATCGCAAAGCGATTCCACACTTCCCATATCATGGGTAGAAAGAATTATGGTAGCACCTTCAGACTTCAATCGCAACATTTCTTCCTCAATAAGTTGCGCGTTAATGGGATCAAAGCCACTGAAGGGTTCATCTAAAATCAACAATTTCGGTTTGTGAACTACGGTGGTAATGAACTGAATTTTCTGTGCCATTCCTTTTGAAAGGTCTTCTACACGCTTATTCCACCAACTTGATATTTCAAAACGTTCGAACCAAATGTCTAATTCTTCCTTTGCCTCTTTTGCAGATAAGCCTTTCAATTGAGCTAAATAGAGACACTGCTCACCTACTTTCATCTTTTTATACAACCCTCGTTCCTCAGGTAAATACCCTACCATCTCAACATGCTTTCTTTCCAAAGGCTGATTGAAAAATGAGATGCTACCTGAGTCTGGCTCAATAATTTGATTCAGAATTCTGATGAACGTTGTCTTACCCGCACCATTGGGTCCAAGCAAACCGAAGATTTTTCCTTCTTCAATGTCGAGATGAATGGAATTCAGAGCTTGATGACTACCGTATTTTTTTGAAATGTTCTGTGCTTGAATCGCTAACATAAACGAATTATTACAACGAAAGTAATCTTATTTTAAATGCTTGTTTATCGAAAGATTCATTTCTTTTGAACCATGCAATCGTTAAATGTTGTTTGGTTTAAAAAGGACCTGAGGCTCATGGACCATGAACCATTAACGCGGGCATCGCGCGAGAGGCATGCGGTTTTACTTTTATATATTTTAGAGCCCTGTGTTTGCAATGCTCCCGATTCGCATCCGAGACACATTCAGTTTATACTGGAGAGCATTGCTCAATTAAATCAGCAATTGACTCCATTCAAAACGCAAGTTCATTTGGTTAAAGGGGAAGCCTCTGAGGTATTCGCCGAGTTAAATGCATGTTATGCCATTCAGCAGGTTTTCAGCCACGAAGAGTCTGGAAATCAACTCACCTTCCAACGTGATTTAGCCATGAAGAACTGGTTCAGAGCACATCATATTTCATGGATTGAATCACCTACCAATGCCGTTCAAAGGGGACAACCGAAAGTGCCATTTGATTCCTATTGGAAATCATTCATGAGCCAGCCCCAACATGCTCATGAGTTAGAAAAAACCACCTTTGCTCTTTGGAAAACTTCACGAATTGTTGAAATTGAAAATCAATGGAATTACGAACATCCCGTTCAAAAAGGTGGAGAAGACCAAGCCTGGAAGTATTTGAATTCTTTCCTAGAAACAAGGCATAAGAAATATATGAAAAGCATTGGAAAACCGGAGCTTTCTAGAACCGGATGCAGCCGTCTTTCGCCGTATTTAACTTACGGAAACATCAGTGTTCGAAGTGTTATTCAGGCAACCGAATTCAAACTAAAGCAAGGAGCCGACAAACGAAATTTAGCAGCATTTCTTTCCCGAATGCATTGGCATTGCCATTTCATTCAAAAATTTGAATCCATGTGTTCCATGGAATTTATCAACGTTAATGCAGGATACAATAACTTTCGGACAGAAGAGGATTCTGAATTGATTGCGGCATGGAAACAAGGTCGTACGGGTTTTCCATTAATAGACGCATGTATGCGATGCCTTGAAAAAACAGGATATATCAATTTCAGAATGCGGAGCATGCTTGTTTCATTTGCAACACATCATTTGCAGCAACCTTGGCAAGCCATTGCCTACCATTTGGCGCAAAGCTTTTTAGACTACGATCCAGGAATTCATTATCCGCAATTGCAAATGCAAGCGGGAACCATGGGCATTCATACCATTCGCATTTACAACCCGGTTAAACAAAGTTTCGATCAAGATCCTGAAGGACATTTCATACGAAAATGGGTTCCAGAACTTTGCGATTTACCAACGCCTTTTGTGCATGAGCCTTGGAAATTATCTGAAATGGAACGCCAATCTTACGGTATTGATTACCCACATCCAATCATTAACTTACAGCAAGCTGCTCGTCATGCAAGAGAAGTCTTATGGGGGAAACGAAAAAGCAGAGAAGTCAAACAGCACAATGCTGAAATTATTCAGAAATTAGTTACCCGAAGATCAGAGGTGCACGATTAACTTCCTTGACTATCTTTGCCCTTCTAAATTAAGATCTATGAATATTGCAGTTGTTGGAACTGGCTACGTTGGTTTAGTAACCGGAACATGCTTTGCTGAAACCGGAAACAATGTCATTTGTATTGACATCAACGAAGAAAAAGTGGCACAAATGAAGGCTGGTAAAATCCCCATTTATGAGCCACACCTCGATGTACTTTTCGAACGCAATATTCGCGAAGGACGCTTACAATTCAGTACCGAATTGGCAGCATCTATACAAGATGCTCAAATTATATTCTTAGCTCTTCCAACGCCTCCTGGTGAAGACGGAAGTGCCGATCTCAGCTACGTTTTAGGGGTAGCCAAAGAGTTGGGGAAAATCATGACTGACTATAAAATTATCGTAGATAAGAGTACTGTTCCTGTAGGTACAGCCGAGAAGGTTCGTGAAGCCATTGCCGAAAATTGTACCGTACAATTTGATGTGGTGAGCAATCCTGAATTTTTGAGAGAAGGATTTGCGGTTGATGATTTCATGAAGCCAGACCGTGTTGTTGTTGGTACTCGAAGTGATCGTGCGAAGCAACTCATGGGCGAGTTGTACAAGCCTTTTATTCGCCAGGGAAACCCCCTCTTGTTCATGGATGAGCGTAGCGCTGAGCTCACCAAATACGCTGCAAATGCCTTCCTTGCTACTAAAATTTCGTTCATGAATGAAATTGCCAATTTCTGTGAAAAAGTGGGTGCCGATGTAGATATGGTTCGTTTGGGTATTGGAACTGATGATCGAATTGGCAAACGATTCTTGTTTCCAGGTATTGGTTATGGTGGAAGTTGTTTCCCGAAAGATGTGCAAGCCCTTGCCAAATCTGGAATTGAAGGAGGATATGAATTCAAAATTTTAAAGAGTGTCATGAAGGTGAATGAGCGTCAGAAAACGGTGATGCTTAAACCCATTTTAGATCATTTCAACCAAAGCTTAACCCACGCCAAAATTGCAATTTGGGGATTGGCATTTAAACCCGACACGGATGATATTCGCGAGGCTCCTGCGCTTTATATGATTGAGCATTTACTTGAGGCTGGTGCTACCATTACAGCCTACGATCCCGAAGCCATGGAAAATGTGAAGAAGCAAAAGAATTATCCAATCACATACACTACTGATGCATACGAGGCGCTACGCGACGCAGATGCTGTGTTAATTTGTACCGAATGGGGATTGTTCCGAAATCCCGATTTTGAAAAGATCTCGGGTCTCTTGAAATCTAAAGTCATTTTCGACGGACGTAACCTCTATGAATTGGAGAAAATGGAACAATTGGGTTACACATATTACAGCATAGGAAGAAACACGGTTCACGCAAAATAAAATGGAAAGAGTACTTATCACCGGTGCAGCCGGATTTTTGGGAAGTCACCTGTGTGACCGATTCATCAAGGAAGGGTTCGAAGTTGTTGGAATGGACAACCTCATTACCGGAGATCTAAAGAACATTGAACATCTTTTTCCGAATGAACATTTTACATTTTACAACCATGATGTATCGAACTTCATTCATGTTCCCGGAAAGCTTGATTACATTGTACACTTCGCGTCTCCCGCCTCTCCTATTGACTATTTAAAAATTCCAATTCAAACTTTAAAAGTAGGTTCTCTGGGAACTCACAACTGTTTGGGATTAGCGAAAGAGAAGAAAGCCAGAATCATTGTAGCATCAACCTCAGAAGTTTATGGTGACCCGTTGGTACATCCGCAGAAAGAAAGTTATTGGGGACATGTGAATCCTGTTGGACCACGTGGTGTCTACGATGAAGCAAAACGCTTCCAAGAAGCCATTACCATGGCCTACCACACGTACCATGGACTTGAGACACGCATTGTTCGCATATTTAACACCTATGGTCCTCGCATGCGCCTAAATGATGGTCGTGTACTACCCGCATTTATTGGCCAAGCCATTCGTGGAGAAGATTTAACTGTTTTTGGAGACGGATCTCAAACACGTTCTTTCTGTTATGTAGATGATTTGGTAGAGGGAATTTACAGATTGCTTTTGAGTGATCATGCTCAACCCGTAAATGTTGGAAACCCCGACGAAATAACCATATTAGATTTTGCGAAAGAAATCATTCAGCTCACAGGAACTGACCAAAAAATCATTTTCAAAGAGCTGCCTACAGATGATCCGAAACAACGTCAGCCAGATATTACACTGGCTCGAGAAATTTTAAAGTGGGAACCACAAGTGCATCGCAGTGAAGGTTTGAGAATCACCTATGATTACTTCAAGTCATTGACTCAAGATGAACTGAACAAAGTAGAACACAAAAATTTCGATAAATACGCCAGACACTAATATGTCATTCTTTGCCCACGAGACTGCAGTAATTGACGAAGGATGTGTCATTGGAGAGAGCACAAAAATTTGGCATTTCTCACATGTTATGACCGGATGCACAATTGGTGAACGTTGCAATTTGGGTCAGAATGTTGTTGTAAGTCCACAGGTCACTCTTGGCAACAACGTGAAGGTTCAAAACAATGTAAGCATATATACGGGTGTCATTTGCGAAGATGATGTTTTCCTGGGGCCAAGCTGTGTGTTCACCAACGTCATTAATCCAAGAAGCGCCGTTGTGCGAAAAGAGGAATACAGACCAACGCATATTCGTAAAGGAGCTAGTATAGGAGCCAATGCTACTATAATTTGTGGAAATGAAATAGGCGCATATGCTCTTATTGGTGCTGGAGCCGTAATAACCAAGCCTGTCGCCAATTATGCACTGGTTGTGGGGAATCCAGCGAAACAAATTGGTTGGGTTAGTGAATATGGTCACCGATTGGATTTTGATTCGAATGGTATAGCTGTATGTCCGGAAACGAATCAGAAATACCAACTTTCAGAAAACAGCGTTTCTCGCGTTCAATAATACATGGCTGTTTGAACAGCATAATCTGCAAGAATTCTTCCGCATCCGAATGCTGGATGACTATGTCCCGGAAAATCTGATGTTGCCTCTAAAATAGAACGCACCTGTGCAGCATTCAAATTTGGGTTTTTCGACCAAACCAATGCTGCAAGCGCCGCTGCAGTAGCCGTTGCAACACTAGATCCTCCGAAATAATATGCACCTCCTGAAAACGACGCAAGTGAAATGGCAGTTCGAGACACATTGTTCCCTCGTTCCATGACAATGCCAAAATCCACTTCGTTACCTGTATGACAAGTGCTGCATGGAGCATAATTTTCGTTCATGCCCGTCACGGCAATGCATTCCGAATATTTCGCCGGATAAATTACCGGTGCACTGTTGGTTATAGAGGTAGAAGTACCTGCGGCACAAAAAACAAGCTTATTGTGCGCAACAGCATATTGCAATGCATCATGTAGCAACCCCGATGAGAATGGGGTGCCCATGGACATACTAATGATATGGACTTGCGGTTCATTCGACAAGTAGATAAACGCATTTTTCACAGCTAATTTTTCTGCGTATGTATCTAGTAAAACATTTTCAGCTGCGCGAAATGAGACCAAATTGCAAGAATACGCGCCACCGGTTAATCCACCAGAACTTCTTGGTGCCGCAATAATTGCGCTGGTAGAAGTGCCGTGTGTGCAAGTTGAATACGGTGAAGCACCATAAGTATAGGCTGGCCAATGAAACCTAGAAGAACTGCTGTACCCCATTTGAAATTGGTTCATTAACTGAATTTGTCCTGAAATTAATCCGGCATCGACACACCCTACCCCTATTCCATTTCCTGTAGACAAACTCCAGACTTGAGGCATACCGTGATACAGCCAATGCCACGAAAATTGCGTGTTCGGAAGATGCCCGACTTTATCTACCATTGAGACAGAATTGCTGTTCGCAGCGCATCCCAAATTGGATTTGAACGTATTCACAGGGTCATTCATAGGTTCAATGTATCTTACCCGAGGGTCTTGAAAGAGGTGATGAATCAACTCTTTATTCGTTTCGAAAAAGATAACGACTGGTAAATCCGAATCCATTTGATATTTAGGCAAGTCGCCTACCGCATTTGCTAGTTCAAGGAACCACGTTTTTTGATTTTGATAGATGTCATCTGAAATTCCAACTGCCCAAACACCCCCCGTATGTTCGATAGAATGAATCAATTCATTTTCAGTGGCATTGTTCCAATCAAAAAATCCTTGACTTTCAACTTTTTCTAAAACGGTTTGCTGCAGGAATGAAGTTTGAATGTCTGAAGACGAGTCGTGATTTTCTTTTTCACACCCATTCAGTACTATACTTCCTGCAATAAGTGCTTGTGTTGTCCATTTTTTCATGATTCAAATGTTACATTTGCGTGGTCAACTATCTTATATGCAGTTTATTCAAGGAAAAACAAAAAAAAACTTGTGAGATATAAAAAATGAGTTAAATTTGCACTCCAATTTTGATTAGAAATGGCAAATCACAAGTCAGCAATTAAGAGAATTCGTAGCAATGATGCTAAACGTCTTCGCAACAAATATTATCACAAGACTACACGTAATGCAGTGCGTAAACTGCGTGCGTTGAAAGACAAAGCTTCTGCTTCTGCTCTTTTGCCTACTGTAGTATCTATGTTAGATAGACTAGCTAAAAACAATGTGATTCATGCCAACAAAGCATCAAACTTGAAAAGTAGTTTGACTGTGTTTGTGAACGGATTGAAATAAGTTGTTTTCATTGGTTTGTGTTTTTAGCCGCTTTTAGCGGCTTTTTTTATTGCATAACTACTTTTCCTGCTGTCTTTTTATTCTATGTTCATTTGCCAAATGAATTTAAAAGATCACGTGCATGTTTCAGAGATGCCAAGGGAAAAGCTTCAAAAGTTTGGAGTACAAACATTAACAGATCAAGAGTTGGTTGCCGTTCTTCTGGGCACTGGAAACTCAAAATTTTCAGTTACAGAACTCGCCCAAGAGGTGTTGCAATCTGCGCATCATTGCTTGAATGAATTAGGCAAATTGCACTTCGAAGAATTGGTTAATATTCAAGGCATGGGACCATCAAAGGCCTGCGGCATCTTAGCAGCTTATGAATTAGGACGAAGAAAAAGAACGAGAGAACGCAAAAAACGTTCTCCCATAAATTGCTCGGCGAATGCCTATGAATTATTTCAAGAACATTTAGCCGACCTCATTCATGAAGAGGTTTGGCTGCTCATGCTTTCTCGAAGCAATGTTCCTCTCAGTATAAAAAAAGTTTCTGAAGGTGGATTCAGCGGAACAGTCATTGACCCAAAGAAAATTTTTCACATTGCCTTGCAGCATAAGTGCTCGCATGTTATCATAGCTCATAACCACCCCAGTGGAAACTTAATACCCAGTCAAGAAGATATTCGCGTTACAGAAAAATTAGTAGCTTGCGGCAGATTGCTTGAACTGCAAGTTTTAGATCATTTAATTGTTTCAGACAACGGATATTATAGCTTTGCGGACGAAGGGAAAATATAGGTATGAAAAAAATAATTAGCATCATTGGTGCGAGACCTCAAATCATTAAATCTGCTGCATTGACGCGTGTCTGCATGAATTCAACAGAACTAAAAGAAGTTGTAGTTCATACCCAGCAACATTACAGTGATCGTTTGAGTTCTGATTTAATTCGCGATTTAGCCATACCCGAGCCAGCCATTAAACTTCCCTCTCCGAGTGGAAACAGCCTTGCACAAATTGCACACATGATTGTGGAGTTGGAACGCGTTTTTGTTTCGGAAAAACCCGATGCCTTGGTGGTCTATGGCGATACAAACAGCACCATTGCAGCCTCTATAGTAGCCGCACATTTAAATATTCCCCTTGCCCACATTGAATCTGGATTACGAAGCTTTAATCGCGAAATGCCTGAAGAAATTAACAGAATCGTAACGGACCATCTGAGCACCTTGTTGTTTTGCCCTTCAACAACAGCTTCGAAACAACTTTTGAAAGAAGGTTTTTCTACTGGGTCAGCCACACAAGCAACAGCTGCCTCCCCCTTACTTTTTGAATGCGGCGATATTATGTTCGATAACGCGCTGCATTATGGGCAAAACGCGCCAAAACCAGATCTTGAAAATTACATTTTCCTGACATTGCATCGCCCCTCGAATGTTGATAATCCTGAAGCTTTGATTTCATTTTTAAAAGGACTTCTCGAAATAGCACTGGAACTGAATTTGAAAATAATGTTTCCCATTCATCCACGCACATTAAAAAATTGCGAATCCTCTGCAGCATGGAAAGAACTATCTCAGTCGGAACAACTGCAACTAACAGAACCTTTACCATACACCGAAACCATGGGCGCTTTGAAACATGCTCACTTGGTTTGGACCGATTCAGGTGGCTTGTGTAAGGAAGCTTTTATGATGGGCACCCCTTGCCTCATACTTCGTTCAGAAACAGAATGGGTAGAATTGGTTGAAAACGGATACGCACAGGTTGTTCATAATGACCTGAATGCCATTAAAGAAAAAAGTGAGGCTTTTTTAAACAATGGTATGCCCGCTGCTAAAAATCTTTATGGCGATGGCCATGCAGCTCAATTCATTCATGACACATTGGTCCAATACCTGAATTCATGATTCTTGTATACAGTCAACAACAAAGTCCAAGGCTATCGTTTGTATTAAATGAATTGTTTCAACCTGTTGGATTATTGGTGACTGTGACTACGAACCTGGAGCAATATACCATTTATCAGGGTGTAAAGTTTCAGTATGGCGGAGCATTACCAGGTCCCAATATAATTGCCTCATCGCTACTCTTTCAATCTCATGTAGTTCCTCAGAAAATTACCATGAACAAAACGTTCAGCGGTGATTGGGATGTGTTGGCCGCAGCATTTTATCTCTTAAGTCAATACGATGAATACCTGGATTTAGAGCGCGACGAATACGGTCGGTTATATTCTTCAAGTATGATGCATGTTCGAAAAGAATTACATGATATTCCTATTGTAGATAGTTGGCGTGCAGATATCTTTACATGGTTGAATTCATATTTTCCAGATCTCAACTATACCCCAACTGAATTTCGTGATATCTTAACTGTTGATGTAGATAGCGCGTTCGCCTATTCATACAAAGGTCTTTATCGTATTCTTGGGGGCTTCGGGAAAGACATTAGCAATTTCAAATTTGGAAATGCTGCAAAACGCTTGCTTACACTTCTTCGATTGAAAAAAGATGTTTTTGACACCTACAATGAGCTCTCTATCTTGAGCGAAAAATACAATTTAACCTTAATTTACTTCTTTTTACTTGCTGATTTCAAAGGTCAAGACGTTAGCATTTCTCACAAATCAAACGGACTACGCAAACTCATTGAAAAGCTCGCATTGAATTATACCTTAGGCATTCATCCGGGGATATACTCTCATGAGCATGAAGAAAAATTAAATATTGAAATTGCTCGACTAGATAAAATCACTCGAAGAAAAACGACTATTTCCAGACAGCATTTTCTACAATTTCAATTTCCTACTGACGCCTTAAAATTGAGTCGTTCCGGTATTCAGACAGATTACTCAATCGGATTTTTCGATGCCATTGGATACAAAAATGGCACAACGCTTCCCGTACAATTTTATGATTTAAGAGAAAATCAAGTGATTCAATTTCACATGCAATCATTTTGTGCTATGGACGCTACCTTGGTTCGTTATCTCAAATTAACCCCCGAAGTGGCGGTAAAACAATTGAGAAAAATGAGAGCCTTCAATGAAGAAAACAATTTACCATTCATTCTTCTTTGGCACAATGAAACTCAAAGCAATTCACACGGATGGAAAGGTTGGAATCATGTTCTCAATGACGTGTTCAGCGCTTCCACTCCTTTAAACTAAATACGCCGTTTTCCCAGACACCGTAGGTGAAATGCGATAACCAATCACCAATGTTAATGTATTTGGAATTTTCATTCAATTGAATTTCCATTGGAAGATGTCTGTGTCCGAATATGAAATAATCAACATGGTTTGTTTTCAACGATTCTTTCGAGTAGATCGCCAACCATTCGTTTGCTTCACCAAGAAAAGTTGCGTCTTTATGCCCACTGCTTTTTCTACTGTAGCCACTGCTCCATTTCGCTAAGGCAATTCCAAAATTGGGATGTAAACGAGCAAACGCCCACTGACAAAAAGCCGAACGGAAAAACCATTTTAAAAATTTATATGACGCATCTCCGGGTCCTAAGCCATCACCATGACCAATGAGTAATTTCTTCCCTTCCCACTCAACAAGTAAAGGTTCTTTATGCAGGGTAATACCGCATTCTTGAGGAAGGTAATCGAAAATCCACATATCATGATTACCTATGAACCAATGAACGGGTATTCCGGAATCGGTTATTTCAGCAATTTTCCCCAATATGCGAACAAATCCTCTTGGCACCGCATGTTTGTATTCAAACCAAAAATCGAAAACATCACCAACCAAATAAATGGCTTCGGCATCGTTTTTCACAAGATCAAGCCATTTTACAACTTCCTTTTCACGTATTAAGCTCTCCTTGAAATTAGGAGCGCCTAAATGAAAATCAGAAGCGAAATAGACCTTCTTCATATCAATTCAATTGAATGCTGCGAATTATTTTGAACGGATCCATTACGCTCAAATTGAGTGTAAATAATACACCTCTGAAATAACCTGCTGATGCGGCATCTTTAACATTTTGATTTCCAAAAATGGGTAACGTAACACTTGCTATTCCTCCACCAAAATTAATTTGTGCTGCCGTATTCCAATAAATTCCTTCTGCATGGCGCTGGGGACATTCAGGGCTCCATGCATCCAACACAGTTGCTTTAAGCGTTATTGGCAATTTGGGAACTTCAAACTGAACTTGTCCACGAACCAAACGTTTTGTTGCTCCCAACCCATTGAGATTAATTCCAAGACTTCCCATACCATCAACATTTTGTGCGCCCCACAGACCACCTGAGCTGTTTCTTCCAAAGAACAATTGATCATAGGTGTAATCAAATGAAGACCCTACTCCGCTTAATCCGAATGCTCCTTGATTGAATACACCAAGTGCATTGTCATTGGCCTGATATCCTATGTATGCTCCAACTGAAACGGTTTTGTTCGACTTTAGGCTATACTGATAACTATAAGAGCCTGATGCGCTTAAAATGGTTCCAATATCTTGACTTCCTTTCCAAACGTAGTTGGTTCCATACAGAATGCGACCTGAAGCATTGAAATTCGATCTAAACCCTAACTTCTGTGATAAGCCGCCGCGCAGTTCTACAAACTCTTTTGTGCTGTGTGATCTGAATTCGGCATCAACTAAATCATTTGTCATCACATTAGCAAAATATTGGAAATGGTAACCCAAGTTCAAGGTCATCACGAACTTCTTATTCAAATTCTCTGGTTTGTTTCTGAAGGTGTATGAAACGTTGGGGTTGGCTATAAGATATTGTTCGTACTCAGAGCTTGTATCGAATTCATATTTTGCATTACCAAAACGCTGAACCCGCACACCCGCTGAAAGATTGCGTTGGTGGTAATATGCACTTGCGAATCCATTCAACGTATTTCTTGAAAACGAATAAAGAGGAGCAATGCTGTATTCCCAATTCTGACGTATGATGTGTCTATTGTGCAGATTTAACCCCAACATTACACCATCATTTGCATTCCAAGCCAGCAGTGGAGAATAGTATACTTGAGAAAATTTCGGATTTTTAATACCTATTGCAAATTCCATTTTAATCGGCTCTACCTTTTTAAAGAGCCCCTGTTTGCGAATGAAGTTATTTCCTCTATTCATTTCAGGAATAACGCCTTCTGCGTCTATGCGAATGGCATTTCCCTCTAAATTTTCATACTGAACCCATGTTGATTTTCCCTGCTGAATGGGGCTATACCATTGTGATTTACCGTCTTCTTGTCCCAATGAAAATCCGCCTTCCGCTTGACCCACGTTTTTAACTTTCACTTGATAACCTGTCCCCGATTTTTTCACACGAGCAATTTCAAAGTCAATTTTTTTCGTTGTGCGAATGAGATCATGGAAGAACCAATCTAAATTTTGTTTCGACACACGTTCAAAAACATTTTCAATATCTTCCGGTGATGGGTGTTTAAATTTCCATTCATTGTAATACGTATGCATGCATTCGTCGAATAGTGCTTCACCCAAATAACCTTTCAAGTAATAGAACAAGATGGCCGTCTTTTTATAGACAATTCCACCATAATTTAAACCTGTAAAGTTGTCTGAATTCAATTGTAAGGGCTGATCCACATTGGTTGCAGCAGACAAGAAATAACTCAGTTCAGATAATGAACGCTGCGAAAAATCTTTTGTTCTGAATCGTTGATCCAATGCTTCTGCGCCAATTGCAGCTCCCAGTTTTGCATTCGGATATTTCGTATCCATGTATCGGTCTTCATTGAAAGAATTCAAGCCTTCATCCATCCATGCATTGTCACGTTCGTTACTTCCCAAAATACCATAAAACCAATTGTGTCCTACTTCGTGCATGATAACCGTTTCAAGCATGCGGGGGGTGTTTGAAGTACCGATAACTGTAACGTTAGGGTATTCCATTCCACCTCCGGCACTGATGGTACCATCTACTGCTGTTACTTGATTGTAGGGGTAGTCACCATTCCACAATGAATAGTAGTAAATAGCGTCATGCAAATACTCATTTCCTTTCACCCAAACATCTGCACCGAGTGGAGTAAACAGAGCCCAGGTTGTTACTTTCCTTCCTTCCTTTGGAGTTGTAACTTCCCCCTTGGTAACAATCCAACGTTTATCTGCGAACCATCCAAAGTCGTGCACATTGTTTTGGGTATAACGTACCGTCTTCCATTCCGATGAAGAAGCTGGGAAATCATTGTTCATTCCTTGCTTCAATTTAAGTTCACTTTGAGCTGCTTGTTCGTTCATAAAAGCCACTTCAGATGGAGTTTGACAGTCGCCTGTTGCACCTAAAATATAGTTTTTCGGAAGTGTTATACTCACATCGTAAGAACCATACTCACTGTAAAACTCACCTTGTGTTAAGTACGGCATCGCGTGCCAACCCGTGCGATCAAAAACAGCTGGTTTTGGATACCATTGTGTAATTTGATAACTCTGACCTACGTGTCCCAATCTTGAAATACTTCCACTTGGTAGCTTTACGCGAAAAGGTGTTGCAATGGTACATGTTTGACCAGGTTTCAGAGGAGTTGGCAAGTTAATGATACAAATATCAATGTGCTCTGGATGGTATGTCCATTTCACCTTTTGACCATTCACGCTAAAATCAAGCGAGTCAATATATCCTTTGTTCTCTTCCAACGTGGTGAACAAGACAAAGTTTTTCATTCTTGCCAATTGCCTTGCTAAAGCTGTTTTTGAATTTTTATACGCGTTGGGCCAAATGTGCATGTATATTTCTTTAAGCTCATATGGGCTATTGTTTTTGTATGTAAATGACTCTGAACCATTCAACATATGTTTGGTATCATCTAGCTTCACCTGAATGGTGTAGGCTACATCTTGCTGAAAATAAGCTGGAATGTCTGCTTGCGAGAATCCAGCAAGTGAACAAACGCTAAGAAATACGGTGACTAATTTTTTCATATTCTCTTGATTAAAGGCCTAATGATTTAAGTTTTGATTCCAATCCATTTCCGCGGAGAGATTCTCCAAGTGCAATTATTTTTCCTTCTTGATTGATTAAAACAGGAAAAGGAATACTTTGAATTTGATATAAAGGTACCACGCTGCTTTTCCAACCGGCAAGGTCTGAAACGTGGTTGTTCCATAACAGACCATCTTTCCGAATAGCGTCTGTCCATTTCGTTTTATCCTCGTCTAATGACACTGAAAAAACTTCAAAACCTTTATTTCTGTAGGCTTGATAGACCTTCACAACATTCGGATTCTCGGCGCGACAAGGCTGACACCATGAAGCCCAAAAATCGATAAGCACTACTTTTCCTCTAAGGCTACTTAATTTTGAGATGCCTCCGCTTGTGTTGGTCAAAGCTATTTCAGGTGCCATAGCCCCAACTGCAATGGCGGCTCCGCTTGTTTGCTGTTGTGATTTATTGCCAGCATTTTTGAACGATGCCACTTTTTTCTCAAGGCTTGAATAGGCCGGTGACGCTTGGAAATTTGGTTTAGCATCTGCCAATACTCGGGAATACCATTGATATTCAAAACGTGGATCCAAATTTTGGACAACAATGAGTGATAGCAATGACCCGGAGTGGGTCTCTAACCAGGACTTCAACATAGTTGAAGCTTCCTTATTTGCAGATTCAAAATTTTCAGTAGCCACTTGTCTCGAAGTTGCAGAAGTATCACTATCGAAAAGCAATTGCGCCTCAGCCATTTTCTTCGCATAGCCTTCGTATTGAATGAGAAGCCCCTGCAATTCAACTGTTTCATTTGACCCTTTCACTTGAGCTTTCATTAAATCATCGAAAGTACCGTCAATTTCAATTTGATCTTTTGTAGATACAATGAGTTGCAAATAATGATCTTGGTCGAAGTACAATCGATAATTATCAAAAGGCAGCTCTTCCAACCCCTTCAATGAAAAATTTCCGTCGGCATCCAAAACAGTGCTATCAATGGGCTTTACTTCATTGTCTGAAAGTGACTCTAAATAGATGGTCTTTCCTCCTGCACCTGAAACTCTACCTTGTACGGTTGGAGCGTTTTCGCACGATGCAAAAGCAATGGAAATGGCTGTGAAAAAATATATGGCGTACTTCATGATTCCAATAGTTTTTGAATGAGTGCAGACGCCGATTTCGGATTGGCCTTACCACCACTTTTTTTCATTAATTCTCCCATAAATAGACCTAGCATTCCTTTATTTCCATTTTTGTAGGCCTGTACTTTATCTGGCCAGGAAGCCAAGATTTCTTTGGCAAGAGTCAAGATGGTATCTTCATCGGCATCTTGAATAAGGTTTTGCTCTTGCGCTATATTTTCTGCTTTAGCTGATTTCGATTTAGCCAATTCCGGAAGTATTTTTTCTGCAGCGGTCGACTGCGAAATTTTCCCACTTTCTACTATTTGAATCAGTCCAACAATTTGCTCCGGTGAAAAAGGAGATTCCGTAACCTCTAACGCATTTTCATTGAGGTATGCTTTAACGGGGCCCATTAACCAATTGCATGCGGCTTTGTAATTTTTAGTGTGCTTTAAAATCTCTTCATAGGTTAAAGCAATTTCTCTTTCTGCGGTTAATGCCATGGCATCATATTCAGATAATCCATAGCTTTTGGTATACGTCTCATAGAGGGCTCTTGGAAGGGCTGGCATTTCCGTTTTTATTTGCTCAATTTGTTCATTGGAAATGACAACCGGTGGCAAATCGGGCTCTGGAAAATAGCGGTAATCTTGAGCATCTTCTTTGGATCGCAACGTTGAAGTGGTTCCATTTACGGGGTCGAAGCTTCGCGTTTCTTGATCAATCTTACCGCCGGCCTCTAAAATATCAATTTGCCTTTTAACCTCCGCCTCTATGGCTCTTTGTACATTTCGAATGGAGTTCATGTTTTTCACTTCGCAGCGTGTACCAAAAACGGTTGAACCTTTCTTTCTAACAGAAATATTCGCGTCGCAACGCAATGAACCTTCTTCCATATTACCATCACAAATTTGAAGGTATCGCACCAACTTTCTAATCTCGGTCAAATACAGTCCGGCCTCTTTAGAAGAGCGCATGTCTGGTTCAGAGACCACCTCTATGAGAGGCACTCCGGCTCTATTCAAATCAACCAAAGTATCAAAAGGATCTTGGTCGTGCATGCTTTTTCCAGCATCTTCTTCCAAGTGTGCTCTTGTAATACCAATTACTTTCTCAGAGCCATCTTCCATTTGAATGGTAATGGATCCGCCGGTACAAATGGGCGTTTTGTCTTGGGTAATCTGGTATCCCTTGGGTAAATCGGCATAGAAATAATTTTTTCTAGCGAAGTACACCTCTTGGTGAATGGTCATTCCGGTAGCATGTGCCAATTGAATGGCAAATCGAATGCTTTCTTTATTCACTTTTGGAAGTGTCCCCGGATGTCCTAATGTAATTGGACTTACCAACGTATTTGGTAGTGCTCCGAATTCATTTTTATCAGAAGCATAGGCTTTTGAATGGGTATTCAACTGCATGTGCACTTCAAGTCCAACTACAGTTTCATATTCACTATAAATGTCACTCATACGCGTGTTGTCATTGTTATCAAATCAATCAAATCTTGCTTTCCGAATCCGACTTCCATTTTCAAAGGCAAATAAAAAATTGGAATTTCCTTTTCCTTCAAAATGTGTCGAACTTTAACCGCATCTTTTTCTGTAGTTAAAACTTGGGTTTGATTTGCGTCAAAAGTACGCCATTCATGCAGAATTTGATCTAAATCCGTTTGCGAATAATTGTGATGATCAGGAAATGATTTACAAACTACAGCTCTTGAAAGTTGCATTCCCTTTTGAAAAAAAACGGTGTTATTTGCAAGTCCCGCAAACACATAACTTGGAGCCGTATTCTGCCATTGGAAATGACCAGAAATGGGTTTTGGCGTTTCATAGTTTACATGGAACAAAATGATTTTCTGACTTACTTTCAATCTCAACTTTTCTCTAAGAATATGTGCTGTTTCATTGGTGCATTGTTCAAATGGAACATGCGTAACACCAACGGCATTGGCAAATCGCGCTCTGAACTGTAAATCGCGAAGGCCTCCAACTGGAAATACAAAATCATCTACGTACAAATCATCAAATTTCGTAAGCAGAAGTGAACAATCTGGAACCAATTTCCGATGCTGAAAAGCGTCATCTAAAACAACCCATTGCAATATTGAATGATGATGTATAAGTTCATCAATTCCTTTCAATCGGCTCTCAGATACGGCGGCAGTTATATTGGGAAAACGTTGTGCAATCATCAAAGGCTCATCGCCAACTTCTGAAGGTGTTGATTGGGATTGAATGAGTTGAAAGCCTTTGGTGCTTCTGCCATAACCTCGCGATAAAAAAGCGACTTGGTGATTTAGATTCTGCATTACGTTAAGGACGGCAATGGTAACGGGTGACTTGCCGGTGCCTCCCATTTTTACGTTTCCTATAACGAATGTGCGAACAGCGCCTTTTTTAGAGGGAAGGAAGGACAACGTATAAAACACATGTCTGAAAAACAGAAATACCATATGCAGCCATGAAATTGGCCATAAAAGTGAACGGAATACCATGCGTTACGTAACTTGCCGCAAGTTAAGAATTTAAGATGAAAATTAAAGATGTCACAAATTACCTTGAAGAATGGGCTCCCTTGTCTCTTCAAGAAAGCTATGACAATGCTGGATATATTGTAGGAAATGGCAATGAGATATGTTCCGGAATCATTGTTTGCCTGGATTGTACAGAAGATGTGGTTCAAGAAGCAATAGATAAAAAATGCAATTTCATTGTTGCACATCATCCCATTATTTTTTCAGGACTGAAGAAATTAACTGGATCAGATTACGTGCAGCGCGCAGTGATTAAGGCCATCAAGCATGATATTTCCATTTATGCTATTCACACCAACTTAGACCACTGCATTGATGGGGTAAACGGAGAGATTGCCTCTCGTTTGGGTCTCAAACAATTAGCTATACTACAACCCAAAAAAGGCGTCTTGCTACAATTGGGTGTTTTCGTTCCAAATGAACATGCCGAAGTTGTCAAGGAAGCTTTGTTTTCGGCCGGAGCTGGTGCGGTTGGAAATTATAATGAATGTGCTTTTGATTTGGTCGGAAAAGGAAGTTTTAGACCATTAGAAGGGTCGAATCCTACAAGTGGGGAATGGGGAATTCGGTCTGAGGTTGATGAAACTTTTGTTCAGGTTGTACTTCCTGAATGGAAAAAAAACGAGGTGCACCTCGCGCTTCTAACCGCTCATCCCTATGAAGAGGTCGCTCATCAGTATGTTCGCATAGAAAATGAAATAAAACAATATGGATCTGGTGTTATTGGAAAACTCCCAGAGCCCATGGTTGTTGCGGACTTCCTAGAATTGGTTCGACGTGAATTTCAAACGGGAATAATAAAATTTACAGGAAAACTTGACAAAGGGGTATTGAATGTTGCAATTTGCGGTGGAAGCGGACAGTTCCTTACAAAACTAGCCATGCAAAAAGGTGCCGATCTCTTTTTAACTTCAGACATTAAATACCATGAGTTTTTTGATGCGGAAGATAAAATGACATTAGCAGACATGGGGCATTTCGAGAGTGAACAGTTCACCATTGAATTACTAATCAGGAAAATAACTCTAAAGTTTCATACCTTCGCGGTCCACAAAACGGGTGTAGTTACAAATCCTGTATCATACTTTTAAGTCATGGCAAAAAAAACCATCAAGACGCAGAAAACAGTAAAACAAACTGTTTCTAACAAGAAAAACACACCTGCGAAGAAAGCAGCTCCTGCGAAAAAAGCAACTCCTGTAAAAAAAGTGGCTCCTGCGAAGAAAGCAGCTCCTGCAAAGAAAGCAGCTCCTTCAAAAAAAGCAGCTCCAGCGAAGAAAGTAGCCCCTGCGAAGAAAGCAGCTCTGGCGAAGAAAGCAGCTCCGGCGAAGAAAGCAGCTCCGGCAAAGAAAGCAGCTCCAGCGAAGAAAGCAGCTCCAGCGAAGAAAGTAGCCCCTGCGAAGAAAGCTGTAGCCGTCAAAAAGACGGAAAAGATTAAGTCGAATAAAAACAACCCAACAAATAAAGGAAAAGGAATGCCGAGTAAGCCAGTGAAAAAGAACGTGCCTAAGGAAGTGAAAAAGACGAGTGCAAGTTCAAAAAAAGAAGTATCAGCAAAGTCAAAGGTTGAAACGAAGAAAAATGTAAAAGTCGCCGTAAAGGAGACGAAAATTGCGAAGAAAGAGACATCCCCTGCGAAGAAGGACGTAAAACCTACAAAAAAAGAGACTCCAGCTGAAGTAAAAAAAGTAGTAACGAAAGAAAAAGAAGTTGTTGTTAAACCCATCAAAGGATTAAAAGAAAAGCCTTCGAAGGAAAAAAAGGAAGTGAAATCTGGTGATGAAGAAGTGGTTATTGTCTTGTCTGAAGAAGATAAAGCCATTTTAGCTGAAGCGGAACAACTTGCTAAGACCAAGAAAGAACCCAAGACGCGTAAAGAGCCATTTTCAGATGGTCCCATTGATGGCAAGCCAAGATCTTTCAAAATAGGAATAGCTGCGCAACCAACCGAGAAGCGCACTGCAAATCCAATACACATTGCGTCTGAAATGCCAAAGGATCAGACCATTTATGTTCCCATAGCACAACCTGAATTCAATCAGGCTCCGCCAAAGGAAGAAAAGTTTGAACCCACGCATACCAAAGCAGAAAACGATGCTGTTAAAAAATCAGGTACTGTTGAAGGAAAATTGAGAAATATTTACACGCTTCAATTGTTAGATTCCAAGCTTGATAAATTAAGAGCTTCAAAACACGGATTACCGCAACAAATTGCGGGAATGCATGCGGAAATTGCTGCGATGAATTCCGATTTGAATCAGCAAGAAACATTGAAGTTGAATATTGAAAATCGGATCAAAGATTTCAAAGAGGTAATTAAAAATTCTGAATCCGAAATCAAAGACTTCAAGCAAAAAATGTCAAAGTCCAAGGGTGCTGAGAAAGAATTTTTTGAAAAAGAAATAGAATTTCAAGAGTTGGAAATTGAACTTCAGAAAAAGCACATTCGTCAGGCTGAAAAAGAACTGAAAGAGCAAGAAAGTGAAATTCAATCTCAACACAACAAAATAAAAGAACGTCAAGGCGACCTAAAAGCAAAAGAAAAAGATTTAGCTAAAATCATCTCAGAAACGGAGACTGAAGAGATGAATATTTCGAGCAGAATTGAAGATCAGCGTAAGCGTATAGAAAAACATTTGCTTGAGAGGTATGATCGTTTGCGCAAGTCTACTTCGAATGGTTTAGCCGTTGTTCCTGTTGAACGCGATGCATCTACAGGATCTTTTATTCAAATTCCAGCACAAATAAAAATGAATGTTCAAAGCAGAAAACGGATGATTACAGATGAGCATTCTGGAAGAATTCTAGTCGACGACATTCTATCGAAAGAAGAGGAATTCTTTTTGAATCAGGCCTTAAAAAAAGGAAAGAAATAAATCCATTAACTCATTCCTTTCACCAAGGAACTGAGTAAATAATGGTCCTCAATATTGGTGGGGGCCGGCAACACATCCAGCAATCTTTGATTGCTGGATTTTTTTGTCTCATCACCTTTCAACTTCATGGCTTGACGTATGGTTTTCAAAAAAGCAATGCTGTCTGCATGATCGCGAGTCTTACCGTTGTAAAAACGAATAAGAGATTTAATAGCATACTCTACCACATCGTCATTATTCAAGTTATAATGCACGAAAATGTTCAAGACGCGAACATGACCGTAGATATCCTGTCGCAAATCTTTTCCCGCTTCATTAATAACATAATTGACAAATCTGAGAGCACGTTGAAATTCTTTACGAGAAAAGAAAACCAATGCCACTCGGAAATTGAACATCAATTCAAACTCCTTATTTGCGTGAAGCGAGTTCGACTCTGGAACCTCTGTCATTAAGGAGTCAATATCAATGGGCAAATTGAAGGTCAGTGCCCGCTCTATTTGAGCCAATATTAAAACGCGCTTACCAAAAACCTGAATATGCATTCCTTGAAATTCAGCTCTTCCCATTTCATTTTGAATACGCTCATAAATTGCATCGGCTGTTTTCTTATCCTGCTGAATGATTTTACACATCAGATAATTACTCAAGGTTCTGAAATATCTCTTAGCCTTATCTAACCTCAACCATTCATTTTGATCAAAAATCTCTAAACACTTTTCAAAAGAAACAACTGCCTTTTCAATTTCATTTCGGCCAATTTCGGCAAATGCAATGGAGTATAAACGAATACACTTCGAACGAATAGATAGTGCTTTCTCCTCATTTTGAATCAATGAACTATTCAACAGCTCATTGATAATCCCTTCATTTTCAACAGACGGACAATACCCATGCAACTTGAATATTCCGTTTACCCGTCCATAAATTTGCTGGTATGCAGCAAGATTTCTCAATTTTTCCAAAACAAGTGTCTCCTCGAGCGCTAATCCTTCCGTAGTCTCTTCAAACTCTCCGTTTTCATACTCCTCTTCAATTAATCGCTTTTCCCAAGATATGATCTCGAAATGGTAGAAATAAAACTCATACTCCACCGCGATTTTCTTTGACTTTTTTAACGATTTTCGACACTCGTCGAACAGTCCCTTTTCAAAAAGTATTTCTACATTTTTGAGTTCCAACTTAATTAAACTCGAGGCATTGTTTTCAGAGTGATACGAGCGCAATGACTTTAAAATAAGCTTGAACAAATGATTTTTCTCTGAAGGCAAATGCTTCAAAAATACTTCCCCCTTAAATATTTCTTTTAATTCTTGCTCATCATATTGCGACATTTTCTCAATGGCATCAAACAAACGCACATAATTTTTCTCACCGTTTTGAAGCGAACTCTGTAATTTGAAAAAACGCTTTTCACTCTTAGTCAAAGCGTGTATTAAATCGAACAAATCGTTCGTTGGTTTCATACAATAGGTTTTGGTTTCTTTGGTTGCTTTCAAAGACCCGAGCGATTTTGAAAGGGTTGTTTCAACTTTTTGAATAATTTCGAATCATGCGAGTATTCCTAACACCACTTTCAATTGTCATTTTCTTTGCACTTTCCTTATTGTCACTTGAACAAAAAGGTCAAAAATGTCAACATCAGTCACATTTCTTCAAAGAAAATTACAATTCGCGTTCTGACTCAATTGACCTCTTGCATCAGAATATACATCTCGATTTCACCGAATTTTCAAATAATTTCATTCGAGCCCATTCTCAAATTACCGCCTTGCCTCTGCTCAGCAACTTGAATGAGATTCACTTCGACTTGGAAGGTTTAATTGTAGATAGTGTTTTTATCAATTCTTCCCCTGCCTTGTATTCTCAAGGAATTTCAGATTTGCGTCTTGACCTTCCAAATTACATACTTGGCGATACCCTCTTGTGTCAAATTTATTACCATGGGAATCCCATTCACGACACCTCTTGGGGCGGTTTTTATTTTCAAAGTGGCTATGCATACAACATGGGAGTAGGTTTCGATGCGCTGCCGCATAACTATGGTCGAGTTTGGCACCCCTGTTACGACAGCTTTCGGGAGCGATCCACGTATGAATTGCATGTCAAAACAAATGGGAATAGAACAGCTTACTGCGGAGGCCTCAGAATGAGCACTGATTTTTTAGGTGGCGACACACTGGTGTCACATTGGAATTTAAATCGACCTATCCCTTCATATTTGGCAAGTGTTGCCGTATCTACATACACACATAGCACATTTAATTTTCAATCCATTTCAGGAAGCACCATTCCAATTTGGCTTGCTGCCAAGGCCATTGACACCACAGATATGCAAGCGAGCTTTCTGCATTTGCCAGAAGCACTCGAATCTTTTGAGGCCAATTATGGCCCCTACCAGTGGCCCCGCGTAGGATTTACAGTAGTGCCGTTTTCAGGTGGAGCCATGGAACACGCCACGAATATTGCTTATCCACTTTTTGCAGTGAATGGCAACTTACAATATGAAACGCTCATGGCTCATGAATTGAGCCACCATTGGTGGGGCGACCTAATCACTTGTGAACGGGCTGAAGAAATGTGGATCAATGAAGGAATGGCCAGTTACAGCGAACGAATTTTCACTGAATACTTGTATGGATATTCCGCTTACAGCGAGAGCATTCGAGACAATCACCGCGATGTGCTATTGAATGCCGCTCGGAACGACGGCGGATATTTTCCGTTATCAGACGTACCTGAAAATGTAACCTACGGAAGTACCGTGTACAACAAAGGTGCTGACTTTGCACATTCGTTAAGGGGAATTATGGGTGATGCTAATTTCTTCAATGCCATTAAAGATCTCATGGAAACTTTCGCTTTTTCAACTGTAAACACAAGCCAATTGAGAGATTTCTTCCAATCGTATACAAACGAAGATCTCAATGCAGTCTTTGATTTATGGGTGTTTCAGCCTGGATATCCCGATTTCAGAGTTGGATTTTGGAATGTGGTTTCCAACAATTCAACGTATCAATTGAATTTGCAGGTTGAACAATACCTCAACCATGCCACAAACTATGGAAATAATATTCCTGTAGATATTGAAGTTCAAGGAGTCAATGGAGAAGTTTTTACTGATCGGTTCATGTTTACGAATGTTTCTAGTAATGATTATGCCCTGTACACAATTGATCTTCCTTTCGAACCCAAACATGTATTTATCAATCGAAACGACTGTCTACATTATGCTTGTTTGGCCCAAGAACAGACCGTTAATTCTGTTGGAAGTCATGACTTGACATTTGCCAACACAGAATTTGACATTTTAAACATTGCTCCGACCGATAGCGTATGGATTCGAAGTGAAATGCACCTCACTGCGGCCGATCGATACACGTACCTGCCACTCACGGAGTATGCCATTTCTCCGGACCGCAATTGGTACATTCAAACAAATTTTCCGGAAGGAGTTGAAACGAAAACTACCTTTCGTTTCAATGGAAGTGCGGCTGCTACAAACGCTCTTGACACCGCATTATTTGCCGAGATGGCCATATTGGGCCTCGATGAAACGCAATTGGTTTTATTGAATCGGACAGGAAGCAACAACAATTGGCAGGAAGTAACCGATGCAGTTTTGTTCACATCTGGCAGTGCAACCAACTGGAACGGAAGATTTGAAGTTCCCAACATAACAACTGGATATTATGCATTTGGAATAAAAACAGGTGTTGTGCAGTTAAACGAATCCAATCAAAACACACTCAACTTCCAAGTCTTTCCCAATCACATTGAAACAAAAGAGAATCACGGCGTGCTTCGAATTATCAATGTTTCGGGACAAGTCGTTTATGAAGAATATATTTCCACTCAAAAAAACATTTCAACTGCTGGATTATCTTCGGGTAAATACATTGTTCAAATGAACCAACAAACCACCAGTTGGTTTAAACCTTAAGATAAATGGAGTACATAAATACGCGAAGGGAATGGACCTTCATAGCGCTAGCGGGGCTTTTCATTACAAATGCCATTACCGCCGAATTGATTTCAAGCAAACTCATTCAAATTCCCATTCAAATTGGAAATTGGAGTCATACATTCATAACTATCATTGGCGTTTTGCCTTGGCCAATAGTTTTCTTGTTGACAGATACACTCAACGAGTTTTATGGCGAAAAAGCAGTTCGCCGTTTGAGTTGGCTTACTGCTGGATTCATAGCATTTTGTTTTTTAATTGTAAACCTGGCCCTTGCCATTCCTGCACATCCATCTATAGGCGTGAATGATGAACAATTCAATGCCGTTTTCGGTCAGGCTCCTTGGATCATGATAGGAAGTATTACAGCCTTTATATTGAGTCAGATTTTAGATGCAACCCTGTTTCATTTTATTAAAAACAAGACCGGCAATCGATTCATTTGGTTACGAAGCACAGGCAGTACAGTTGTCTCTCAGTTGATAGATACCGTGGTTGTCTTGTACATTGGATTTGTTCTACCGGGAAAAATGAATCTTTCAACCTTTACAGAAATTGCCCCAGTGAATTATGCTTTAAAATTAGGAATTGCCATAGCCTTAACCCCACTCATTTATGCACTACATGCTTTCTTCAAGTGGTTTCTGAAAGCCAAAGACAGCAAGCCTTCCGCATAAATTGTTCATAACAATTCTTGACGAAGCAAAAAAGGTTTCTGATATTCGTTGCTCTAAATTTTAAGTCATATGTCATTAGAAGTAACCGGTACCTTAATTAAGTTTTACGACGAAAAAACCTTTCCAAGTGGATTTTGTGTTCGTGAATTTGTAATCAGAACTGAAGAGCAATATCCGCAGGAAATTGTTTTGCAAGCAACAGGAAATGCACAAAGAAGAGACAAAATAGACACGCTGAACAAGTTCAATATAAATGATGTGATTCGTGTGAAATTTAATCTTCGTGGGAGAGAAGCCGCCGGAAGACATTACAATTCATTAGACGCTTGGTCAATTGATTCATCTGCAAATGCCGGTGGTGCCGCTGTAAGTAATCCATCTCAAATGGCTCAGCCAGCTGCTGCGCCTGCGCCAACCTATGCAGCGAATGCCAATCCAAGCGCGGAAGACGAAGATTTGCCATTTTAATACATGCCCGCCAACAAGTACGCATTGATTCGCTATAGGGTCATTGATCGCTGTTTAACAAACAAGCAGCGTCCCTATCCCTCTAGAGAAGATTTACGTTCTGCATGCGCTGAGGCTTTGTATGGCTCAGGTGCCGATGATATTTCTTTAAGCACCATAGATAAAGACATTTGGGCCATGAAAAATGAATCTGAATTGGGGTATTACGCCCCAATTTCGTATTCAAGACTTCACAAAGGTTATTTCTATGAAGACGAAGATTATTGCATTTCAGAGCTTAATCTTGAGGAAGAAGATGTTGAGGCCATACGTTTTGCCACAGCCATTTTAAATCAATTTAGACATGTGCCTCTATTGGCTCAATATGAAAGCGCCGTTGAAAAAATCATTCAACGCGTGAATTTGAATACAGCCATTGAAGAGGAAAAACACAAAGCGCTGATTCAATTCGAAACAAGTACCGTAAGCAAAGGAAATGAATACCTTGGTCCACTCTTGGAGTCAGCCAAAAGCAAACGGGCTTTGATCTTGTTTTATCAAAGTTTCAAGGGAGAAGAAGTTAAGAAGTACACCATACATCCGCTTCTATTGAAAGAGTATTTGAATCGTTGGTATTTGGTTGCTCATGTGCCTGAGCGCAATAAAACATTGACCTTCGGACTAGAGCGAATGGTGAGCATTGAATCCACTGAGGAGCGATTTAAAACGCCAGAAAATTTTTCCGCGAAGAATTTTTTCAAGTTCAGTATGGGTATTTCTGAGAGCATTGGTAATCCAGAAATAATTGAACTCGAATTTTCTCCGGTTGCAGCAAAGCTGATTGAAACCCAGCCTCTGCATTGGTCACAAAAAAAACTAAAAGAGCTACAAGGATCAGTGGTGTTTCAATTTGAAATTCATCCGTGTCAAGAACTTTACAACTTCATACTGAGTTATGGTCCAGAGGTTAAAGTACTCAAACCTACTTCTCTCAAGAAAGTCATTCAGCAGCGAATTACAGAGGCTTCGCAGCAATATTCTAAGAAATAAGAAAAAAAATCAAAAAAAAATCGCTTCGTAATTCCATTACAATCTGAGAGTTCAAGTTTGTATCCTAAATAAAACGGATATGACACAACTAGCAGAAATTAAAAGGTACATTGATTCTTTTCCCAGACCAAATGGCTTGAATGTACATACCTGGGAGCTTACCAAGAATGTGGCCTTTGAAGTATGGCAAAATCACATTCAGAACAGACCCAATCGTAGAAACGTAAATTATTTATGTAGAGAATTCTACTTGCTTATTCGCAAACCGAATGGGGAGTACATCATTCCTCCCACACATTTCCGTCGAGCATAATTCACGTATCTTCGCGTGGTGAGAACAATGTGGATTTTAGTCAAAAAAGAGTGGCAACTTGACATGCGTAAGCAGCAGGTGATATATAGTCTTTTGCTTTTCATTATTGCTTCTGTTTTCACATGTTATTTAGCCATGGGAAAAATATCTGATTCTCAGATCTGGTCTTCCTTGTATTGGATTGTGGGTATATTCATTGCGTTTCAGGCCATGTCGAAATCCTTCAGTCAAGAACTCGAAGGTGCGGAATTGCTGTTGAATACCTTGGCACATCCCAGAAGCATTTTTTTCGCCAAAGCTTTTTATTACAGTCTATTTATTATAATTCTGAATCTGATTAGCTTCGTCCTATTTCTGTTGTTTTTCGGATCATCTTTTTTTCATGGGAATACTTTTTTTCTGACATTAGCATCGCTTTTCAGCGGAAGTGTGGGTATGGCATTAACACTCACCTTCCTCTCTGCACTTTCTTTCAAAGTCAATCAAAGTTCAGCATTGACGGCAGTATTGGGTTTTCCCCTCATTATGCCTTTCCTGATTATTACAACCAAATCGCTTTACGCTGCTTTATTGAATGATGCAGAAGCTTTATACCTTTCTGCCATGAATATTGCCATTGGTTTTTTGATGCTCCTTTTGGGAAGTTTTTTAGTTCCTTTTTTCTGGAAATCCTAATAAAAATTAAACGTGTGTTACTTGCTTCTTGTGTAACTTGCGCTTCAAATTAGTACGGCCATTGCTTATGCGTCATTGGTATAAAATTCTCGGTAGTATTCTCCTTCTGTATGTAGGCATCTTTAGTTTGTATCACCCACTCAAACCGGCATTGGTTGAAACCGATGCAGCTGTATTGAAACCGGGTTATAACCGTATAACCTACAAAGGCTTCTATACCAGTTATTCCGAAGGTTCACTTGCCGGTATTAGCTTTGGTGACGAATACCTTCCCGGAAATGTTCAAGTCATCTCTGATCATGAGCTTGCTGTAACTTTCACCCTGCCAGACACCCTAACAAGTTCTGATGTGGTATACAGAACCTATAGCGAAAAAGATGGCGGACTCGCTGCCCTTAGCGGTGCCATGACGCTTGAAGGGTTCACCATTTTACCTGAATACAAAAGACCCAATGCCTTAAGTAAGCCTACATGGGAAATCAAAGATGAATTTGCTTATCCGAATTTACCCAGGCTACATGAAACCATTCGCAATTTGAATTGGCATGTCCCCATGTGGTTCACCATGTTTTTTGTTATGATCATTTCATTCATTCAAAGCTTGAAAGTGTTGAATGCCAAAGCCGGCATTGACCAAGTGGATCGTATGGTGAAATTTGATTTACGATCAACGATGTTAAACGAAATTGGATGGGTGTTCTGTGTTTTGGGGCTCTTAACCGGATCATTATGGGCTCGCTTTACCTGGGGTGATTGGTGGACAGACGACCCTCAATTAAACGGTGCTCTGGTTGTCTTCTTGGTCTATTCAGCTTTTTTTATTTTACGTCCTTCCATTGAAGATGAATCGAAACGTGCGCGCATCTCCGCCGTTTACAACATTTTTGCATTTGTATTGATGATGCTCTTACTCATGGTATTGCCGCGATTCACAGAAGGACTGCATCCGGGCAAAGGCGGCAATCCTGCTTTTTCTCAATACGACCTCGACAGCACTTTGCGAACCGTATTCTACCCCGCCGTGGTAGCGTGGATGTGTATTGCCTTTTGGATGTATCGCCTTCGCCTTCGAACCAAACGCATTAAAGAATATTTCTCAATAAACGAAGATTAATCACATGGACTTTTTTGAACAATTTGGAAAAATGCCTGTAGTTATTGGAGTAGTCTCCATTATTTTACTAGGTGTCATTGCGTATCTATCGCGCTTAGATTTCAAAATATCTCGAATGGAGAAGAAAATTAAAGAACAAGAAGAGCAATTGAAACGATGAGCAAATTACAAATCATATTGGTAGTCATGGTTGCAGTGGTTCTAGCCATTGTTATTTCAACCTATACCAGTAGTACTTCGAACACCACTTTTGAAGATGCGACAGAAAAAGTCAATGAAAAGGTTAAGATAGTGGGAACCTTAGACAAATCTTTCGCTATTCAGCATGACCCGCTGAAAGATGCGAATCTAACTGTCTTCAAAGTAATTGATAAAGACAATTATTCACAAGTGGTATACCTGCATTCAGAAGAGGGAAGCCCTCAAGGCTTGGCCAATTCTGAAAGTGTAACACTTGAAGGTAAAATGAACGAATCTGGAGAATTTCATGCCGACCACATTCAGTTGAAATGTCCAAGTAAATACAACGAAGAGCAACACAGTGTACAATAAGATTGAAGAATGAACGAGATTGCATATGTAAACGAACACGCATTCATAGGACAATTGGGGCATTTCGCCGTAGCATTGGCTTTCGGTAGTGCCCTTTTTAGTTTTGTGGCCTATTTTCTAAACACCAAAAACAAACAAGTCGAATTCATTCGCCTTGGCAGATACGGTTATTACACACACGCCATTTCTGTAATTACCATTGTGTTTGCCCTGTTCATGATCCTTTTTAATCATTATTTCGAATATGATTATGCACATGATCACTTGAACAGCGAAATGCCCATGAAATATGTCTTTTCTTGCATGTGGGAAGGACAAGAAGGAAGCTTTCTTTTGTGGCTCTTTTGGCAAATGGTGCTTGGCTTCATTGTCTTGAAACGATCCAAAGAATGGGAACCCTACGTGATGGCAGTTATAGCATTGGTTCAGGTGTTCTTAAGCTCCATGTTATTGGGCGTCTACATTGGTGATTTCCAATTTGGATCATCTCCGTTTTTGTTGGTTCGGGAAACAGCAATGAACGTTGGCCTTCCCTGGACCGAGCAAGCCAATTACATGAGCTTACCTCAATTGCAAAATGGAAAGGGATTGAATCCGTTACTGCAGAACTACTGGATGACCATTCACCCTCCTACCCTATTTCTTGGCTTTGCGTCGACACTGATTCCATTTTCTTTCGCCATTGCCGGACTCATGAAAGGAGACCGAACAGGATGGATGAAACCCGCCATTCCATGGGCGTTCTTTGGCGTTATGATTTTAGGAACAGGCATTCTCATGGGCGGAGCTTGGGCCTATGAAGCCTTGGGATTTGGTGGTTTCTGGGCATGGGATCCCGTTGAAAACGCCTCCCTTGTGCCATGGCTAACGTTAGTTGCTTCAGCCCACCTTCTGGTCATTAACAAAAGAAAACCAACAAGTGTATTCGCTACGTTTATACTGACCCTAAGCAGTTTCGTTCTCATTGTATATTCAACCTTCTTAACCCGAAGCGGTGTATTGGGAGACAGCAGTGTGCACAGCTTTGTAGATAGCGGAATATTAGCTCAACTGCTTGTGTATCTGCTGGTTTTTATTTTCGTTTCAACCTACTTCCTAGAAAATACAACGCGTTGGAAAAAAATATACCTCTACAGTTCAATTGCTCTTTTAATAATTGGAGTTGGACACGTGTGGTTCGGGAATTTTGAAACCAATTCAACCAAAGAACTTCTTCCCGGAGAAGGTACGTGGATTCCAGGAATGTGCTTCATCTTTTTATTGATTTCCTTCCTTTACCTCATTACTTCATATAGGAACAAATACGCCATTCAAAAATCTGATGAAGAGGCGTTATTGAGTCGGGAATTTTGGATGTTCCTAGGAAGTTTAGTTCTTTCGCTGAGCGCCATTCACATCACTTTTGTTACTTCCATCAATGTTTGGAATATCTTCCTAACCCCGTTCGAAGGATTTTTCATGTGGCTGCACCAAGTAACCGGTAATGGGTTCATGAAAGAATTGGCCCAACATCAGTTCTCTGCGGCCAGCGGCGATGATCGCTTCACCACATTCCACCAAATTCAAGTACCACTTGCAATCATCTTGCTGGCCATCATTTCCATTTCACAATGGTTGAAATACAAACAAACAGAAACCAAGAAATTTTTGTTTTCACTGGTTATGGGAATGGCCTTAGCCGGAATAGTTACCCTGCTCTTCATTCAATCTCAAGCCACGTATTCTGTTCCTCTTGGCTTACTCTTTTTTGCCTCCATGTGGGCGCTATTCAGTAACGCCGAGTATGCCGTGCGGGTTCTAAAAGGAAAATTCAATGTATTGGGAGCAAGTATAGCCCACATGGGTTTTGCCATGTTGTTGCTTGGGGCTTTAATTAGCACTGGGAGCAGCTACTTCATTTCTAGAAACGTGAACGGCGATATTCGAAGCATGTCGAAAGAGTTCAACAACAACGAAGACCTACTTCTCATACAAGGCGACACGCTTCAAATGGGCGATTATCTGGTCAGTTTCAGAGACAAAAGAAAAGAAGGATCTCACATTGTAACCTCTGTAGATTACTTTGAAATTATTCCGAAAAGTTATATTGCCGGTCAGAAAGTAATTATGAACGACGGAATTTTTATCTGTCTTAAAAACCATACTAGCACAGGAGATTTCTTTGAAGATGCTTATGAAATGAAGCATTGGTCTCCATTGAGTATTCCCTCTGACCAAGATTACGCAGAAGCTAGCCTTTGGCGCGGAGGTCAGCCAGGAAAACTTGTGTTCACTCTAGAACCGAGTGTGCTCTTAAGTATGAAAGGGAATAGCAGAGAACCAAGTATACAACATGGTTTAGGAGAAGACCTATACACCTACATCAAATACATTGATATCGAAGAGAAAAAATTTGATGAAGATGGTTTTGCTGAAGCGAAGAACATGATGATTACTCCGCTCACCCCTGTAAAAATTACGGAGACGCTAACCATGAAGTTAGACTCCATGTATACCATTACTGAACTTCCTGATAATTTACCAGCTGGAACTACAGCCAAACGCTCACTCCTATACTTAGAAGAAGGCGCCAAAAGAGATACGCTTGAAATGATTGCCGTGACTGTAAACGGAGAATTTTTCCCTACAGAAGTTGAAAGTGAACTTTTTCACCGCAGGTTTTCTGTTTTCGATACACCCGATGGCATACAACTGAGCATGCGTGAACACAAATCCGCACAAAAAGAAATACTCATTCTTTCGGCAGAAATCTTCCCTATGATCAACCTACTCTGGTTGGGCTGCATCATTATGGTCATTGGAACTGTCTTGGCCATTCGTCATCGCATTCAAATGAACAAGAAAAAAGGCGCCTAATGCGCCTTTTTTTTCATCTTATCTGAAGATTTATCCTTTGTAACAAACTTCTTTCGCTGCTCGAACCAGGTCCTCAACCTGAGGTAATGCCGCCTCTATCAATGTTGTTGCAAAAGCAAAAGGCGTATCTGTTTGCGTTAATCTGCGAATGGGTGCATCTAAATAATCAAATGCATTGCGCTGAACGCGATACGCAATCTCAGTTGAAATACTTGCCATGGGCCATGACTCTTCCAAGATTATAAGTCGATTCGTTTTCTTAACGCTTTGAATAATGGTGTCTATGTCTAACGGACGAATGGTGCGCAAATCAATTACCTCAGCTGAAATTCCTTCCTTCGCCAATTCTTCAGCACCCGCTAAAGCCGTTTTCATGATTTTCCCAAATGAAACAATGGTGACATCGGTTCCCTCACGTTTTACATCTGCTACTCCAATGGGTAAAATATACTCACCGTCTGGAACCATACCCTTGTCACCATACATTTTCTCTGACTCCATGAATACCACAGGATCGTTATCACGAATAGCTGCTTTCAATAAGCCCTTCGCATCGTACGGATTCGACGGTGTAATCACTTTCAATCCAGGAACGTGCGCGTAAAACGCTTCAAAACTCTGTGAGTGTGTGGCTGCCAACTGACCTGCTTGTCCGTTCGGTCCACGGAATACAATAGGCACATTGTATTGCCCGCCAGACATTTGCAACATCTTAGCTGCTGAATTGATGATTTGATCTGCCGCCAAAATAGCAAAGTTCCAAGTCATGAACTCAACAACCGGACGCAATCCATTCATAGCTGCTCCAACAGCAATACCTGCAAAACCAAGCTCGGCAATAGGAGTATCTATAACGCGCTTTGGACCAAATTCATCTAACATTCCTTTGGAAGCTTTGTAAGCTCCATTGTATTCAGCCACTTCTTCCCCCAATAAAAACACGCTTTCATCTCTGCGCATCTCTTCTGTCATAGCCTCACAAATGGCCTCTCTAAATTGAATTTCTCTCATAACATCTTTCCAATTAATGGCAACGAATTTAGGGCGAAATTGACTTGAACAAAAATCTTCGTGTACAAATTACACTAAGTCACCAATTTCTAGCCTGCAATCGCAACCGAGTCAATAAAATAAATAAGGTGCTCACGCCAACAAAATACAATACATCGCGTGAATCAATGAGCCCAATACTGAGTCCACGATAATGCTCTTCTATTCCCATAGAGATAAAAAATTGATCCATAGACCCCAATAAATCAAACGTTCCCAACGACTGAAATCCGTTATACAAAATATAACTACCCAGGGCAGAAAGCAAAAAACTTACAATTTGATTGTTGGTTAAACTTGACGTCAGTATGCCCAAAGAAACAAAGATGGATGCTACAAATAGCAGCCCCAAATAGGATCCCCAAGTTGCTCCGGTATCAATGTTTCCAACCGGGTCTCCCAATTGAAACACCGTAACAAAATAAATGAGTGTGGGCAACAAAGCCATAACCACCAGTGTAAGACTTGCAAAAAACTTCGCAAGTATAATTTCCATTTCAGAAATGGGCTTGGTTAGTAGAAGTTCTAGCGTTCCTTCACGCTGCTCTTCTGAAAAAGAACGCATGGTAATGGCTGGAATTAAAAATAAAAACAGCCAGGGTGTGATATAAAAAAAGTTGTCTAAGGTTGAATATTGAGCGTCTAGAATATTCAATGAGTTTGTAAAAACAAATAAAAAAAGTGCATTCACAACCAAAAAGATACCAATGACAATGTATCCAATCAGAGAAGATAAAAATGCACGTAGTTCTTTTAGGTATAGCGCTTTCATATTACAATTCTTGCATTTCAACTAAGGTTTTATACAGGCCTTCCTGCGAAATTAAGGCTTTATGGTTTCCGCGTTGTACTATTTCTCCATCTTTTAAAACCAAAATTAAATCGGCCTGCTGAATGGTGCTTAGGCGGTGTGCAATAACAAGGGCCGTTCTGTTTTCCATTGTTTTGGCAATGGCATCTTGTACATACTTTTCGCTCTGGGTGTCTAAAGCCGATGTGGCTTCATCTAAAATAAGTACAGACGGATTCTTATAGATGGCCCTGGCAATGGATAAGCGCTGACGCTGACCACCACTTAAACGCATACCACCGTCGCCAATGTTGGTCTCAAAACCTTGCTCCAACTCAAGAATAAACTCCATTGAATTTGAGATGGTGGCTGCTAAATGCAATTGCTCTTCGTTGAAAGGTTCATTCAAAATAATATTGTTCTTAATACTATCATTGAACAACAACGCGTCTTGTGTTACCATTCCCAACTCATGTCTCCAACTGTGAATTGTAGTTAATGAAAGCGACTGACCATCTACTCGAATTTCTCCTTCGGTTGGGTTATAAAAGCGAGCTAAAAGCATAGCCAATGTTGTTTTTCCACTTCCTGAAGAACCAACCAGTGCTACTGTTTGCCCCTTCAAAATTTCAAAATTGATCTTGCTTAAAACGTTTTGTTCCCCGTACTTAAATCCTAAATTTTCAAAAGATATTTTCTCGTTGAAGTGTTTCAAAGAAAGGGCAACTTCAGAATCGGTTACTGTTTCTTCAGCCAACAATACTTCTCTAATTCGTTCCAAACTTGCCATTCCCTTATTCACCTTGAAAATGGCGTCGCTGAATTGCTTTGCCGGCTGTATGATTTGGGAAAAAACAACCAAGTATCCAATGAGCATTTCTCCACTTAACTCTCCACCAAAAACAATTGTACCACCTACGTAGAGCAAAACGCTTATAACAAGTAGAGAAATAAATTCAGACATGGGCGAAGCCAGATACTCGCGCTTGTATAGCTTGTGCATCAATTTGGAATATCCCTGATTGGTTTCATCAAACTTCGCCTGAAAATGTGGCTCAGCATTAAAAACTTTTATGACACGCATGCCAGTCAAGCTCTCATCAAGCAGCGCAATTAACTCACCCAAATTGTTCTTACTGCGTTTGGCTGCGTTCTTTAAACTTTTGGCAATTCTTGAAATTAAATAACCGCTGATTGGTAAAAAAACAAATGCAAAGAGCGTCAACTCCCAACTCATGTAGAGCAGGGTTGCTATGCTTATAAGAATCATTACCGGCGATTTCAACAAAGCTTCCAAGGCCCCAATGACGCTGAATTCTATTTCATTCAAATCATTGGTCATTCTAGAAATCAAATCTCCTTTTTTCTCATTGGAAAAGAATGTCAAAGGCAAACGTAAAACTTTGGCGTACATGTCTCTGCGTAAATCGCGAGAAACACCGGTTCGAATGCGAGCAATACTTAATAAAGAAATGTAATTGACCGTATTCTTCATCAAGGCCAAAACAACAATAAACACACACATGAGCAACAGCACCTCGCCTTTCCCAATAGTCAGAATTAATTCATCTAACTCCAATTGAATAGCACCCCAAATTCCAGAGGCTCCTTTCGGAACAGCGCTGCTACCTTGATTCACATCAAATAAGACATACAAAAAAGGAACAACACTTAAAAAAGTAAACAAAGAAAAAATAGCGTTCAAAACGTTGAAAAAGAAATTCCAAATCAAAGAAGACTTGTAGTTTCTTAGTAAACTGAAAATAGCTCTGAACGACTTCATTCTTCGTTGATCATCAAATTTACTCCGGTATAGTTCTCAGGACGAATGCGCTTCAATTCCATTTTTAATTCATCAGAAACTTCCAATGAATCTATGAACAGCTGCATATCTGCCTCAGTAATTTTTTCTTTACCTCTTGTTAAGGCTTTTAAAGCCTCGTATGGTGCTGGATACCCCTCTCTTCTTAAAACAGTCTGAATTCCTTCGGCTACAATGGGCCAATTGTTTTCAAGATCTTCATTGATTTTCTTTTCGTTCAGTTTCAACTTTCCCAATCCTTTTTCAATGGCGTTCAAAGCTATGAGTGTATGAGCCATTGGCACTCCAATATTTCTCAAAACGGTGCTGTCTGTTAAATCGCGCTGCAAGCGTGAAATGGGAAGCTTCGCAGCCAAATGCTCGAACAATGCGTTTGCAATACCAAGATTTCCTTCAGCATTTTCAAAATCAATTGGATTCACTTTATGAGGCATGGCCGAAGAACCTACTTCACCCGCTTTAATTTCCTGTCTGAAATAATCCATGCTGATGTAGGTCCAAATATCACGACAAAAATCTATCAGTATGGTATTTAAACGCTTGAGTCCGTCAAAAGTCGCCGCCAAATGATCGTAATGTTCAATCTGTGTTGTGAATTGAGATCGTGAAAGTCGCAGTTTATCTGCTAGAAAATCATTCGCAAAGCTAATCCAGTCAACATTCGGATAAGCGACATGGTGTGCATTGAAATTACCAGTTGCACCACCAAATTTTGCTGCTACTGGAATCTGTTCCAACAACTGCAACTGTTCTTCCAATCGCTCAACAAAAACAAACATCTCTTTACCCAAGCGTGTAGGTGATGCCGCTTGCCCATGCGTTCTGGCTAACATGGCAACTTCCTTCCACAATTCTGAACGGGTGGCCAATTGATGCATAATCTCATCTATTTTCGGAATGTAAACATTCTCCATTGCATCGCGTAATGTAGCCGGAACAGCTGTATTGTTAATGTCTTGAGAGGTTAATCCGAAATGCACAAACTCCTTCACCTCTCCCATCTTCAATTCATCCATTTTCATCTTTACGAAATACTCCACGGCTTTCACATCGTGGTTGGTCTCTTTCTCTTTGTCTTTGATCCATTGCGCATCTGTTTCTGAAAAATCGGCACAGATAGATCGAAGCGCTGGAAAAGAATCTTTAGAAACCTGATCCAATTGAGGAAGTGGAATTTCACACAACGAAATGAAATATTCAATCTCTACCCAAACGCGGTATTTAATGAGTGCATACTCTGAAAAGTAAGGACACAATTCCTGGGTATGACGAGCGTATCGTCCATCGACCGGAGACACGGCAAACAAAGAAGCATTATTCATGTTGGTATTCAAAGTGCAAAAGTACAAATGAAAAGCACTCCGAACACCATTACCTTTGTGTCATGAAATTGCATGTTCTCGACACTGGATTTTTTAAGTTAGACGGAGGCGCCATGTTCGGCGTAGTTCCAAAACAAATTTGGCAAAAAACCAATCCCGCAGATGACCTCAACCTCTGCACCTGGGCCATGCGTTGCCTACTCATTGAAGACGGTGAAAAACTCATCCTTATCGATACCGGAATTGGCAATAAACAAAGCGAGAAATTCTTTTCTCATTACCATTTGCAAGACACCCAAACCCTCGACCAAGCACTTGCTTTAAAAGGGTTTCAAAGAGCTAACATCACAGATGTTTTCCTGACGCATTTGCATTTCGACCATTGCGGTGGCAGCATTGAGTACAATTCTACCCGCGAGCATTTTCAACCTGCCTTTCCAAATGCAAAATTCTGGAGCAATGCAAACCATTGGAAGTGGGCCACAGAACCCAACTCAAGAGAAAAAGCCAGTTTCCTTTCAGAAAATATTTTACCCATTCAAGAAAGCGGACAGTTGAATTTCATTGAACGTGTGCATAATGTATCACCCACTCCACTCGGCTTTGATGTGTTATTTGTTGACGGACACACCGAAAGCATGATGATTCCACACATAAATTACCAAAATAAAACGGTGGTTTTTATGGCCGATCTTTTGCCTTCTGTCGGACACATTCCGCTGCCGTATGTGATGGGCTACGACACCCGTCCGCTTCTGACCATGACCGAAAAAGAACTATTCCTCAAGACCGCAGCCGATCATGGCTACGTACTATTTTTCGAACATGATAGCGTGAACGAATGCTGCACCTTGCAACACACTGAGAAAGGTGTTCGCGTTAAAGATACAGGGAAATTTACCGATTTTTTTTAGACCCATTTCCGGCTATTCGTTCCAAGCTTTTTGTTAAACAAAAAGGCTTTCCTCTGCTATCCGGGGTAAATCAGGTAGTGCATGAACCTCGCATATTTACGCATAACATCTTGAATTGATTCGGAATAGAATTCGTAAATTTGATTCATGCCAATCGCATGTGAAATCGCAAGAAAAATGCCCCAAGTGTATGAGCTACTCGAGAAATTCGATGTGAGCGATGCTTGGGTGTTTGGTTCTGCACAATCCGAAAAATTCAGGGAGAATAGCGATGTAGACATAATGGTTCAGTTCAAAGAGAAACTCACCCCATTTCGGCTTGGAATGAATTTGAACAATTTGAGCTTTTCCCTTCAAAAACTTTTTGAACGTGATGTCGACTTGGTAAGTTACAGCCATATTAAAAATCCTGCATTCTTTTCACAAGTAAGCGAAAACAGCACTCGCATTTACGGAGAAGAAAATCCGAAACTTTATTTGCGACACATGATGAATTGCATTGTAAAGATTCAAACCTTCATGCGTCCTTGCAAATCATTTCACGCTTACAAAAAAGATTTTTTAATTCAAGCCGGAGTAGAATGGAATCTGACGATTCTTGGCGAAGCAGCAAAGCGATTGAAAAACATTTCTCCAGATATTGCCATAACCGAAATTGATAAAATCATTGGCACACGAAACAAGCTCATTCACGGTTATGATGATATTTCAAATGAAGAAGTCTATAGCATTGTGCGCAAAAACTTACCCGAATTGAAAAGGGAGTTGAAGAAACTGTTGTAGTTAATTGAAGCAGAAAACCATTATTACATTTCTTTAGCTTCAATTCAAAGTCCCCTTGAAAAAGGACGTCTTTCAAAACACTCATACGCGCTGGTTTCCCAACTCTCTGTGCTAAATACCCCTAAAATTTAGTCAATGATCAACGTACATAATCTTGCATAACAAGTTTTAGAAATCTAGGACAGACACATCTAATTTTATCAATAATAAATCAATTTATTTTACTTATCTTTGGCGTTAGTAACGCTAAGCGTTATTATGATTAAATGAGGAAAATCAGAAACATTCATCCTGGCGAAATTCTGTTTCGAGAATTTTTAGTGCCTTTGGAAATTTCTTGCTATCGTTTAGCGAAAGATCTGAATATACCTCAAACTCGCGTATCTTCAATTATAAAC
>Ga0315905_10000506_pt1 | contig 42256 bp, 32 predicted proteins | sample LakEriMetagenome_5_FD_203522 | JGI IMG/M metagenome (GOLD analysis project Ga0315905, IMG submission 203522) | Freshwater fungal communities from buoy surface, Lake Erie, Ohio, United States - Buoy 4 MA121 | ecosystem: Environmental > Aquatic > Freshwater > Lake | place: USA: Lake Erie, Ohio...
TTTAGTTTTCCTGAACTATCCTTGGCGGAGGCTGATCTTGAATACCTTCAGTCCTTGCTCAAAGCAGCTGTAGTGCAGCAGGAGTATTTGGAAGTGGCTGACCAAGATTCTTTGGAAGTAGTCACTGGCTTTGTGGAAGATTATAGCTACAACCTGGACGATTACACTCGGTTTGAAGATGTGGAAACGGTTTTGAAGGAATATGTTCCCAGCGTTGCAGTTCGTCTAAAGGACAAAAAGAAAACGTTCCGACTTTTGGATGAAGCGGAAAAGGGTGTTTTTGACACCAATCCCTTGATTCTAATTGATGCGATGCCTGTATTTGATTCGGATCTTTTGGCCTCCTTCAATCCCAAATTTCTCCAGCGATTGGAGGTGCTCAACCGTGAGTTTTACCTAAATGATCGCACTTATCCAGGTGTGCTCAATTTTTCGAGTTACGCCAATAATTTTGGTTTATTTCCACTCGCACCAGCGGCACGGTTTTTTGATTATCCGGGGATTCAACCCTCTGTGATTTTGGATCGAAACCAGTTTGTGCAGTCCTCTACTGCCTCGCGAATACCTGATTGGCGAACGGTGCTGTTTTGGCAATCTAGTGGTAAAGAAGTAAGCACCAAGCTACCCAACTTAGCTGGAACATTTGTGCACTGGGAGCAAGTGAATGTAGGCGGGAAGCTGACTGTTCGCCGCACATTTTTTGAAGTGAAAGACTAATTGGTTCTTCCAGCTGGCGGGTTGGTAGTCTTGCAGTGAAGAAAGTGGACTTAGTCGGGAATGAGGTATTCCATTAGTGTTTTTCCGTAGCGTGTACGAATCAGGTATTGTCCTTGACTGGGGAGGTGGCTCAATTGGATTTCACCATTGCTTTGAAGTGGAGTGCTGATCAGTAGATTTCCTTCTAAGTCATACAGATACCCCAATCCCTGCTCTAGGTCGGTGACTGCGACAATTTTCCGGGAGGTTCCAAAATCAAAATAACCTATCCAGGTTTTACCTTCAGCCAAGGGGAGAGTCATCAGCAGACGCTGTTGACTATCAAAAAGCTGTGTTTTATTGAATTGTTCCAGGACCAAAAGGGAAGAATTACCTTTTTGGTCACTCAGACTTCGAAATTTATCGTCTCGATTTGATTTTTGTGCTTGGGTTTTTTTGATGATTTCCCCGGAAAAGGAAATGTCCAGGATTTCACCACTAGTTGTGACTGCTTGAAGTGTTGGGGTGCCTGTCTTATTGAAAATAAGCGGACTGGCAATTCCTTCTGGTAGTTTGAGAGGGGAACCGCTTCGAGATTCGCCTTTACGGCTGAAGAAATGCAAGTCACCGGAGATACCTAACACTACCATAAAATCACCTTTTCCCGGTACACGAGCATGAAAGGGAGTTCCGCTGGAAGGTTCTCCTAGAGGCAAGGGGTTCCAGTTTTCTAAATCCTTTCCCATTTTGTCCAGTAACCATAAATTCCCCTTTTCAGTAGCTATAAAGTAGCGGTACTCTAGCGTTTGGTCATAGTCTAGCACGCTTAGATGGGTGATTTTTTCTCCAGGTATGGCCTTTGGGAACCCAGGCAAAGGTTCTCCTAGACGGTCTATGGCATAGATACGATCCGCAGTAGCAAGTACGAGCTGTAACTTGCCATTTTTGAAATAATCAATTTGAAAGGTTTCGGATAGGATAGGGCCAGTTAACGCTTGGCTATATACTTGCTCACCAGCTGAATTGATGACATACAAGACATGATTTTGGTCTTGTACTACCAGGTCTTCGGTGTTGTCATTGAAATTTTTGATTGCTTTGGGACCAAAAATTAGATTTTCAGGAAGCGCTACCTCTTTGCCAGATGCCAGCTCAAAAGATTTGTTTGCATCTACTGGAGCGACACCCTCACTGGTATAGCCCAAGATGAGGGTTGCTTCGGGTCCTTTTGAACTTTGGTGGATCCGCAATCCCAAGCTAGTGAATGCCTTCAACGCTGTTTCGTATTTCTGGATAAATGTGCTCCAGCTAGGGTTGGTAGTTTGAACCCAACTTGTCCAAATTTTTGGAAGCAGGAATGTTTTGCTGTATCCCGCAGCGGGGGTTAAACGGTTTTTCGTTTCGTTTGGCTTTTTTGCCCAGGTATTTCCTTGCGCATAATCATCCAACACGCTTCTCATGCCATTTGCTGAATTGCTCATCAGCAGAATCTGTCCCACTTGGCTGATAAAGGTTTGTTCAAACCCTACAAATCGTCCATTGAATAGGTGAGCGGGAAAATTCTCCTCAGGAAAAAATAAGATTTCCTTTTGTAAGTATTGCTCTGAAGGATCAAATTCAGTGGTGTCTCGGTATTCCTTGAGGATTTTCCACGCTTGTTCTGGATTCTCCAACTTTACCAGTAGAGCAACATTTTTTTGAGGCCCAGATAGGGGTTCCATTTCTAAAAAATATTGTTCTCCACTGAGGAAATCCAAAAATCCCCGATCGATTAATCGAGTTTGAACCTCCCCACTGACGGTAGATTTGGGGACAAAGGAGCTGTTTCGAAGTTTTTGCACTTCGTAATTATCCTTCAAGTTGACCTGGGTGATTGCTTGTGTCCGCGTGGAAATCAAGTTTTCAAATTCCGCAAGTTGAGCTTGCACAGAAGGCAGAAAATCCACTTCTGGAAGGCCTTGAATTGGCCCTTTAAAAACGAGTTGTTTGTCTTCAAACTTTAACTCCAAGGAAAGTAGAAAATCCGTGGTCTGAAGCTCTTCAATTGCCGCTGAAGTTTTGGCAGCACTTACACCGTTGAGTAGTTTGACTAGCCCTTTTGAGGAAAGGATTAACCTGCCCAAGCCTTCTTTATTGGGGAGTTGTTGGCCTAGCTTGGTTGAAATTGGGTTTGCGTCTTCACTGAGGTAAAATCGAATGGCCTCTTCAATGACAAAAGAGGAGGAAGAGATGAGTAGGACATTGTTGAGGACAGTAATGCTCCATTGGATGCTATTGTTGCCATCCAACACATCGTAAATCTCTTGCTCACTGTATTTTCGTGTTTGAAATCGGGTAGTTTTTGGTGCTTTGGATTTTATCTTGTCCAAAAGTTCCGTTGGGGAGCTGGATCCAAAATTCAGCGTGAAAAGCAGACTAAATTTGTCGGTGCCTACTGCATGATAAGATACCGTTACCTGCTTATTGCGTAGTGTCTTGGTTACAAATCCTGTTTCGCCAACTAGGCTATCTAATGCGCTTAATTGGTTGCCTAAGGATTGGAATGCTGGAAATTGCGATAGCGGTGCCCAGATGTCTTGATTTTGGAGTTCTTGCCAGGAAAAATCGGCTTGTTGGGTTTCGAATAAAAATACGGCATCATCCGAAATGAGTTCAAGACTGTTGATGGTTCTGGACTTGATAAACCGTTGGTATACTTCATAGCCTCCCCAGCCAAGAAGGGATAGGACTAGAATGACCAACAAGCTTTTCCAGATTTTCAAGTTGCAGTATCGAGTAGGAGTAAATGAAGTAAAAAAAGACCTAAGCAACTTTCTTTAGGGAAAGTCGCTTAGGTCATCGGTCTGGTGTAGACCAGTTTAGTTGCTCAAGCGATCCAAAACCTCCATCACTTCTTTGACGTGGCCTCTGGATGTTTCTAGCAATTGCTTTTCTTCCGCATTGAGATCCAGTTCAAGGACTTTTTCGATGCCGTTTTTGCCCAGGATTACCGGTACACCAAGGTAGCAGTCATCAATGCCGTATTCACCATCCAATTTGATGCATACTGGGAATACTCTTCTTTGGTTTTTCAAGATAGCTTCCACCATTTGGGCAGCAGCAGCTCCTGGTGCATACCAGGCAGATGTTCCCATCAGCTTCACCAATTCCCCGCCACCAAATTTGGTTCGCTCGATGATGGCGTCTAGTTTATCTTTTTCAACCAATTCAGTAACAGGGATGCCCGCCACTGTGGTGTATCTTGGAAGTGGAACCATGGTGTCTCCATGGCCTCCCATAAGGATTGCTTGAATTTCTTTTCCAGAAACATTCAATTCTTCGGCTAGGAATGCACGGTAACGGGCCGTATCTAGAATTCCAGCCATACCCATCACTTTATTTCTTGAAAATCCAGAAGTTAAATGGGCTTGGTAAGTCATTACATCCAAAGGATTGGACACGACGATGATGATTGCATTTGGAGAATACTTCGCTACATTTTCAGTAACTGACTTTACGATTCCTGCATTGGTTTCGATCAAATCATCACGAGTCATTCCTGGCTTTCTTGGAAGCCCTGAGGTGATGACTACCACATCCGAATTTGCAGTTTTGCTGTAGTCATTGGTGCTGCCAACGGTACGGCTATCGTATTGATTGATGGGTGCTTTTTGCCAAATGTCAAGTGCTTTACCTTCTGCAATGCCCTCTTTGATGTCTACTAATACAATCTCTTCAGCTACCTCGCGATATGCCAATACATCGGCACAAGTGGCGCCTACATTTCCTGCACCAACAACGGTTACTTTGCTCATGGTTTTATGTTTTTTGGTTTGATTGCCTAAAATTCGACCCTAAGTTAATAAGGGATATTTAGGAATTGAAACCGCTTCTGGATTAAGTTCGTCACGAAGGCACTGTTTTTTTAATAAGCATCGTGTATTTTTTTTATAATGCACTATTCAAACATTTGCCGCAGGCTAAAGAACCCAAAAGATTCGCGGTAGGATCGGAAAAGACGCTGGTTGTTGGCATTGTAAAATTCAGCCAGTGAAGTCATCATTTTTGCCTTAATTTTTGGATTGTTCTCAAAGATTTCGAGTAGCGCAAACTGCGGGATGACCAGTAATTCGGCTTCATCCGAGCTCACCAGGGCGGTATAAGTTCTTTTCGAGTTTTCCAGAAGAGAATTTTCACCGAAGGCATCTCCTCGCTTCAGCTGCATGATGGTTTCAAAGTTTTCGCTAAGATCAATGGTTAAATCTATATGGCCTTTTCGAATGAGGTAGAGCGCTTGGCTTGGGTCTTTGCTAAAAAAAACAACTTCATCACGAACGTATTTTCGCTCGTGCATAGTGGGCAAAAAACGCGCAAGTTCTTGCAGCTTGAGTAGCTCGAAAAATTTGATGCCCTGCAGAAAGTCAAACATCCGCAATTCTTGGGGCTCATAGGTTTTGGAAAAAGGGTTTCTCATGGCTTAGCTTTTTTGAATGTGCAAGCATTTTTGGGTGGCAGGGCTCACTTTTGCCCAGTCGGCAATTCGCATGCCTAGAACCCAGGCTATTTTATTTCCTGAAACTAGGACTTTCACCTCTTTTTTTAACGCAAAAGGCACTTTATTATCAATTAGAAAGTCGGAAATCTTCTTTTCGGATTCCATTCCCAATGGGTTGAATCGGTCTCCTTCCTGCCAACTTCGGATTTGAAGCGGAAATTCCAAACAATCCAGATCCAATACTGCATTTGAGGGATTCCGATCGATTGCTATTGGGAGCAGGTCCCAAGTGAGTTGGTAGACTCCGTCAGGGAGCGTAAGGAATGTTGTTCCAATCGATAGTTCAACCGCTGGAAATTCAACAGGTATCGGATACAAAATCAATTCCTCCCGATCCAGACTGAGTTCGTACTGTGTGCTGCGCAGTAATCGGCCTGGCTTGATCTCTTCCAAGCATTTGGATAGCGTCAAAGCTTGGTCGGAGTTGAATCCGTAAGGGCGCAACCAGAAATATAGCAGGGTGGCAGCTCCGGGTAGGTTGTGAATGGACTTGTAAGAGAGGAAGCTCATTCCATGTTGTTCTCGGATATGCTCCTTTTTCCAAGCCTCAACTAATCCCGTAAACGCTTTGCCTGTATCCTTTAATCGTGCAAAGCTTTGCAGGAGATTCTGTCGGGTATCAGGTTCGAGGTTGTATAGTGCCGGTAATCCGCTATGGCGCAGTTTGTTTCTCTTGTAGTCGGTAGTTGCATTGGAACGGTCTTCCCGCCAAGTTTGCTTGACAGCCTCCATGTAGGATTCAAGCTGGACTCTGGAAAAGGGGAGCAGTGGACGAATCAGCCAGCCTCTATGCTCGCTCATGCCATACAATCCCTCGATGCCAGTGCCTCTGGCCAAGTTTAGAAAAATAGTCTCCAGCTGGTCATCCTGATGATGGGCTAGGAGTATGCCTTCCAGATTTTGTTGACTTCTAATTTCTTCAAAAAACTGGTAGCGAATTTCTCGAGCGGCCATCTGTATGGAAATGCCATTTTTTTCTGCCCATTCCACTGTATCGGCCCGATGAATATGAATCAGTAGCGAACGGTCCTGCGCCCAGTTTTTTACAAATTCCTGGTCGCCATCGCTTTCTGAACCGCGCAAGCCAAAGTTGACATGAGCCAGCTCTAGCTGAATTCCCGAAGCATGTAGTAAATGCGCCAAAGCCATACTGTCTAGTCCGCCACTGCAGGCTAGAAGGTAGCGTTTGTTGGCTTCAAAAAGTGAGCTTTGTCGGATATGCGAGATAAAGGCGTCGTACATTGATCAAAAATAGCTTTTTCTGCTAAATTTGCCTCCATTACCTCCTGTATGAAACCTCCTTTTTTCATTCTATTCCTTCTCTTGGTACTCTGGGTGCCCATCCTTGGCCATGCGCAGTCCTCTTCGCTCTTGGAGATTCGGAGTGCGGATCTCCTTCAGGGTGCCAAAGGCTTTGAGCGCTTGTTGGGGAATGTGAAAATGAAGCACCAAAACTCATTAATTGCTTGTGATTCGGCCTATTTTTATCGGGATGAAAATCGTGCACAGCTTTTTGGGAGGGTGCAAATCAAGGATGAGGTCGATCCCATCACCACAACCAGTTCCTACGCTGAATACGATGGTGCGACTAAGGTGGCCAAGCTTCGCAAAAATGTGGTCTTCACCAATCAGAAGACAAAGCTGTATACCGAACACCTCGATTACAACCGGGAATCCAACGTGGCATCTTACTTTGAAGGGGGAAAGGTGGTGGATTCCGTGAATGTACTCACCAGTGAGCTGGGTACTTATGACATCAATTACGAGCGGATAAGTTTTCAATATGATGTGATTTTAGTGAATCCAGATTATACGCTCAAAACCAAGGACCTTATTTATCTAACCGTTCCGAAAACCGCACAAACCCCAGGTTTGACCAATATTGTGTCCAAGGAGGGATACAATTTGGATGCCCAAAAGGGAAGTTTTTACGACACCCAGCTCAAGCAGTTTAAGTTTTTTGAGGGCTTGGTGGAGACGGAGGAGAGTCGGGTGAAAGCAGATGAATTGTTTTACGATGAACCCAAAGCCTACTATGAGGGCAAAAAAGATGTACGGGTTCTGAATAAAGAAAGAGAGCTGGAGGTATTTGGGGATGTGGGAAACTATTGGGAGACTAAAAAATACAGTCAGATGTATGGGAAGGCGTTGGTGCGAAAGTATTTTGAGTCGGACACCCTTTTTCTTACCGCAGATACGTTGATTTCACAGGATGGAGAAGCCGATTCATCCAAATTTTTGCTTGCCTTTCATCAGGTGAACCTAGTCAAGTCCGATCTTTCGGGAAAAGCAGATTCCTTGTTGTATGCCTTTGGAGACTCGTCTATACACCTCTACAAAGACCCAATTTTATGGAATCGATCCAGCCAAATTGCAGCAGACAGCATGGTCTTTTTCCTCAAGGATGAAACCTTGGATCGGGTATACATGAAGAACAAGGCCTTTGCGATTTTGACAGATACCTTGTTGAATTTCAACCAGATGAAAGGAAGAAAGATGACCGGATACTTCAAAGATGCGCAGATGAGTAGTTTGTTTATTGAGGGGAATGGGGAGTCACTGTACTATGCCCTCGAAGGAGATACCTTGACTCAAGGAATCAATCGAATCCTTAGCTCAACCATAGGGCTGACCTTCGTAGATGGCCTAATTAAAAAATCAAATTTTGGTGTTCGACCCGACGGTAAATTTATTCCAGTCCAGGACATTGATGAAAAGATGAGTCGGCTGGAGGGATTTCGCTGGAGGGTAGCCGAAAAGCCTGCGCGAGCCACAATAGATGCCTGGCGGATGGTGGTTGAAATTGATCCTACACTTGAGAATTTTTTCAACGAGCCGGAGGTAAAGCTGACCATGCCCACGCAAGGGCAGCTTCAAAAAGTGCTGCAAGAAAAGCCTGTTAAGCAGACAGGAGGCGGCTAAGCGGCTAGAAACACCTCATTTTTGAAACTTAACAACAATTAACCCAGTTTTGGGAGAAAACTTGTATCTTTTTAAATACATTTAACGTAAAGTTTCTAGACTTTATTGTACCCACATCAGACTTATTGAGTACCTAATTTTTATGAACACCCAATTGCTCAAATTGATCGTTATGCTGCTGCTTCTGTTCCCGATTTTTGCGGGCGCCCAGCAGGTACATGTCTTGAGTGAAGCCGTAGAATTTTCAGGCAAAATTGGTTCCTCCCAGCGAAAAACTGTACTCCTTCACAACGAGTCCTCCCAGCCGAAAACATTCCTGTTGCGAAACATCAAGGGGAGCATTGGCTCTTCTCAAAAGATGCGCATTTGTCTAGGAGATCAGTGTTATGATCCGAAAAAAGACTTGGCAAAGGTCATGTTAAAACTTGCTCCAGGCGAGATTTATACTGACCTCTACTTAGAGTTTGAATTAGGCATCGCGGAGACTTTAGGAAGTTTTGATTTGGTGTTTGTGAATAGTGAGGCCTTGCGTGAATTTTTTGTAGTGGAGGCGAAATATTCCGTGTCAAGTGAGCCAAAATCAGATTTTTCACACAAAGACATCAAGTTGGGGGATATTTATCCCAATCCGAGCAACCGGGTAGCGCAATTGGATTACACCCTCGTCAATCCAAAATCAAAAGCAAAAATCACCGTTACCAGTTTCATAGGTAACCCCATAGCGGAATATGAATTGGATCCCACACGAAATAGTTTGGTCATTCATGTCGCGGACTTCCAGCCAGGGGTGTATTTCTACACCTTATTTGTTGACAATAAAAACGTGGTCACTAAGAAATTACAAGTGAAAAAGTAAGGCTTCTCGTCGAGGCTATTTCATTTGAAATCTTACAATTATCCCTTATATTTGCGGTCCTTAAATTAATCATGCGTCACTATTCGATCTTCTTTGTATTCGTCTTGGTACTCCTTGGAGCCTGTGGACCTTTTGCCAAGTTGGAAAAAAGCACCAACTGGGAGGAGCTGTACAACGGTGCCAACAAATACTACCAAGAAGGCGAGTACAATAAAGCGATTATCTTGTACGAAAAGGTGCTTCCTGTCATCAAGGGATCTGAAAAGGCAGAAATGGCAGAATACAACTACGCTAACTGTCACTTCAAGACCAAGAGGTACATCGAGTCTGCTGGGTATTTCAATACCTTCTTCAAGACCTACAACCGAAGTGCGTTAGCGGAAGAAGCTTTGTTCATGCATGCTTATTCCCTGTACTTAGACGCTCCTGATTACAACTTGGATCAGCAGAGTAGCAAAGAAGCGGTCACGGCCATTCAGCAATTTGTAGGTAAATTCCCTGGTTCCGCCAGCTATGAGCGAGCCATGGAGATGTTGAAGGATTTGGAGGCTAGATTTGAAGAAAAGGCCTACAGCGAGGCTGAAATGTATTACCGATTGAAAGAAGGTTTGAGGCCTGGTGATTTTTACAGGGCCTGTATCATCAACTTTCAAAATTTTGCCAAAGACTTTCCAGAAAGTAAGCGCAATGAAGAATTGGCCTACCGCTTGGTAGAAGTGGGCTATACCTATGCCAAAAACAGTGCCTTTAATAAGAAAGAGGAGCGTCTGAACGATGCCTTGAAGTTTGCATCTAATTTTTACCGAAAATACGCAGCAAGTGGGTATTTGGGAGAGGTCAAAAAATTAGAAGCGGAAACCAAAGAAGAAATTCAAGCGCACAACAAACAGAAGAAAGAGTTTGCAGATAAGAAGGCTGCTGAAGAGGCGGAGGCAACTACCACCTCAAATTAATTTAATTACACGCATTTAAACACAAACTATATGGCTGTTAATCCATCAATCATCACCAGAGACCTAGATAAAATCGCCGATCAAACAGGCAATATCTATGAGTCGATCCACATCGTGGGTCAGCGTGCAAAGCAAATTTCTTCAACCTTGAAGGAAGAGCTGAATAACAAGCTTTCTGAGTTTGCTTCTACCGTGGACAACTTGGAAGAAGTATTTGAAAACAAAGAGCAGATTGAGATCTCCAAGTTTTACGAAAGAATGCCTAAGCCAACTTCTTTGGCAATGGAAGAATTTACAGAAGGAAAAATTCACCACAGGTATCCAACGCAAGAAGGAGCGGAGTAATTTCCAATGAACCTGCAAGGCAAACGAATTTTAGTCGGTGTTACGGGCAGCATTGCCGCCTACAAAACAGCGATTTTAACGCGCTTGCTCATCAAATCTGGAGCAGAGGTACAGCTAGTAGCGACTATGTCTGCTCTTGATTTTATTACCCCCCTCACCTTAGCGACACTTTCCAAACGGCCGGTATTGTCTGCTTTTTTTGAAAAAAATTCAGGCCAATGGCACAATCATGTGGAGCTCGGCCTTTGGGCTGATTTATTTTTAGTGGCTCCACTGAGCGCGAATACGCTCTCCAAATTTGCCCAAGGAGGATGTGATAATTTACTAACTGCTACCTACCTCTCCTGCCGCTGTCCGGTGATGCTTGCGCCAGCGATGGACTTGGATATGTACCAGCACCCCTCCGTGCAGGCCAATTTGGCAAAAGTAGCTTCCTTCGGAAATATTGTGCTAGATGCCGAAACAGGTGAGTTGGCCAGTGGGCTTTCTGGCCAAGGGCGCATGATGGAGCCAGAGCATATCCTCGAGCAGGTGATTCAATTTTTTAATCCCAAGAAGGATTTTCTGGGAAAGAAGGTGCTAATTACCTTGGGTCCTACTCAAGAAGCACTTGACCCTGTTCGATTTTTGAGCAACCATTCCAGCGGAAAAATGGGCTATGCCCTAGCCAAAGCATTTGAAGCCCAAGGTGCAGCTGTTACAATCGTAGCAGGTCCCGTTTCCTTAAAGTTGGACGAAAGCCGATTCCAAGTGCATCGGGTGACTACTGCAAGCGAGATGTTTGAAGCAGCCAAATCCCTGCATACAGAGATGGATGTAGTCGTATTTGCCGCAGCAGTGGCAGATTTTAGGCCTGAAAATGCAGCTGTACAAAAAATAAAAAAGGCAGGGGAAGAACTTACGCTTCGCTTGGTGCCAAATGTGGATCTTGCCTTTGAGCTTGGGAAAATAAAAAGCACCAAACAGATTCACGTGGGCTTTGCCTTGGAAACAGAGCAGGAAGAAGCGAATGCCAAAGCCAAATTAGAACGCAAAAACTTTGATTTGGTCGTATTGAATTCAGCAACTGAGGATGGCGTAGGTTTTAAGCACGACACCAACCAGGTTCGTATTTTTCATAAAGGAGGAAATGAAGTTCAGTCCGCTCTTTTGCCGAAGGATGTAATTGCGGAACTTATTTTAGAGGAAGTCAAAAAAGTAGCTTCTTGACGAGGAGCTAAAGATTTTTTGTAAGTTTAGTACATGAAAAAAGGGATACTCATCCTAGTTGGAATTCTTGGATTTTTGATAGAGAGCAAGGCTCAAGAGCTAGATTTTAGGGTCATTATCAATAGTGACCGTTCTAGATTTCAAAGTACAGATGTCTTTAGCCAGATGAAAACCAGCTTTGAACAGTTTTTGAATGGGAGAACCTGGACTTCAGATGAGTTTAGACCCGAGGAGCGCATCAAAGGAAACTTATTGATTACCATCAATCAGGTGCCTCAAATAGGGGTTTACAGTGCGACGGTTCAGGTGCAGGTGGTCCGCCCGGTATATGGCACCAACTATGAGACAGTGGTGTTGAACTTTATTGATCGCAATTGGTCTTTTGATTACCAAGAATCACAACCCCTCGAATTCAACCGTGTTTCTTTTTTGAATAACATCAGTTCCCTACTTTCTTACTATGCGTACATCGCTTTGGGAATGGATTACGACAGCTTTGAACTGAAAGGGGGCAATCCCTATTTTGAAGTAGCCAATGATATCGTAAACAATGCCCAGCAATCGGGGCGTGTCGGCTGGGTCCAAAACCCCAATGACCGAAGAAGTCGTTACTGGCTGATCAATGACATTTACATTTCAACCGTGTATGCCCCTATTCGGGAGGCGATTTATTTGTATCACAGAAAAGGGATGGACCAACTCGCTACCGCACCAGAAGAAGCGTATAATTCGATTTTGGGAGCGATTCAACGCGTGGCGGAAGCCAATCGATTGCAGCCCAATGGAATTTTTACCATCAGTTTTGTCGATGCTAAAAGTGATGAACTGGTGTCCATTCTCAAGAATGCTCCATTTGACATTCGTGAAAAAGCAGTTCCCTTACTCCTTGAAATTGATCCGAATAACGCTAGAAAATACAACGAGCTGCTGAAAAGCTAACTCCTATCCTTTAGTTTTGCTGTAAAGCCATCCTTAATACATGCTTACTTCACTTAAAATATCCAATTATGCGTTGATCGACCACTTGGCCATGCAGCCCAGTGCTGGATTGAGCATGATTACCGGTGAAACGGGAGCGGGTAAGTCGATTATGCTTGGAGCGGTAGGCCTTTTGCTTGGCAATCGGGCAGACACCAAGGTCTTGCTTCACGAAGAGAAGAAATGTGTGGTGGAGGGGGTTTTTGACATTCGTTCCTACGGCTTACAGGAATATTTTGAGGAGCTGGAACTAGACTATGAGGACAGTTGCATTATCCGAAGGGAAATCAGTCCAAATGGCAAATCCCGGTCTTTTGTAAATGATACGCCGATATTGTTGGATCATCTCAAGACCCTGGGTGAGAAGCTCATGGATGTGCATTCCCAGCACGATACCCTACTCCTTGGAGAAGGGGATTTTCAATTGGGATTGGTGGATGCATTTGCTCAAACAGGAGTTGAGCGAGCTGCCTACCAACATGTTTTTAAAGAATTTAAATCTGCCAAAAAAAGGTTAGAGGAGCTTACTCGTCAGGCAGAAACACTCAAAAAAGAGTTCGACTTCAATCAATTTCAATTGAATGAGTTGAGTAGTTTATCGCTCGTAGCCGGAGAGCAAGAGGAGTTGGAGACGAGTCAGGAGATCCTTGAAAATGCCGAAGATATTAAAGTGAAAATTCAGGAGATCCTTTCCCTTTTCCAAGATGAACAGTTTGGAGTACTTCAGGGAATGGGACAGATCCAATCGAGTTTGCAGGGCTTGGAGCGTTTGGCTCAGGTATTTGGAAGTTACCGACAGCGATTTCAAGAGGTATTCATTGAATTAAAAGACTTGGCAGAAAGCTTGGCAGATGAGGATAGTACTGTAGAAGTGGATCCTGAAAAGTTGGAGCGTACCCGTGAGCGTCTCAGTAAAATCTACCAATTGCAAAAGAAGCATGGCCTACAGTCCATTGAGGAGCTCCTGGCTTTGGAAAGCCACTTGGCGGATCAGGTTTTTCAAGTGCAGCAGGTCGAAGATCAGTTGCTTGAGGCCAAGCGAGTTTTACTTGAAAAGGAAAAGGCAATGCTTCAGGCAGCTGAGCTGCTTAGCGAAAAGCGAAGAGGATGTTTCCCTTCTTTTGAGCAGGCATTGGAAGCCTTGCTCCATGAATTGGGAATGGAAAATGCCCGCGTTCAATTTGAAAGGCAGGCTTTTGAACCCAATGGTAGCGGGATAGATCGGGTGGAGTTGCTTTTCTCGGCCAACAAAGGAATGCCACTACAGCCATTGAAAAAAGTAGCTTCTGGTGGGGAGTTTTCCCGTTTACTTTTTGCGATTAAGTATTTGATGGCCGACAAAATGGCCCTTCCAACCCTTATATTCGATGAGATCGATTCTGGTATTTCGGGAGAAGTAGCCTTGCAAATGGTTCGAATGATGCTAGTAATTGCCCAGAACCACCAAGTGATTTGCATTACACACCTACCTCAGGTGGCGGCTAAGGGGGCGGTGCATTTTTTTGTGTACAAGGATCATAGTGCAGAGAAAACCATCTCTAAGGTCAAGCAATTGACTGCTGAGGAACGCGTGCATGAGCTTGCCAAAATGATTGCTGGAGCCAATCCATCTCCTGCTGCCCAGGCGAGTGCCAAAGAGCTCTTGATGAATTGAGGGCCTAACTCCTAAATTTTTTGTAGTTTTACCGCAGACTTTGAATTCAACCCCATTGCTATATGTCACAAAATTTACTTAAAGGAAAAGTAGGAATCATTACTGGAGCGCTTGATGAAAATTCCATTGCATGGAAGACAGCGCTCAAAGTAAAGGAACAAGGCGGAAAATTTGTCTTGACCAATGCCCCCATCGCCATGCGTATGGGAGGGATCAAAGAACTTGCTGAAGAGTGCAATACCATCGTCATTGGGGCGGATGCCACCGTGGTGGAGGATATTGAAAAATTATATGCTGAAGCAAAAGAGTTCTTGGGATCAGATTTTGACTTTTTGCTACACTCCATCGGCATGTCTCCTAACATCCGTAAGGGCAAAGCCTACGGTGACCTCAATTACGATTGGGCTATGAAATCCTACGATGTATCTGCAATCTCTTTCCATAAGATGATGCAGGTAGCTGAGAAGATGGATGTGATGAAGGAGTGGGGATCTGTAGTAGGACTTTCCTATATCGCAGCACAACGGATATTTCCTTTCTACACGGATATGGCAGATGCCAAGGCCTTGTTAGAAAGTATCGCCAGAGGTTATGGGTACCGTTACGGTAAACTGAAAAAAGTTCGTGTCAACACCATCTCTCAATCTCCTACCAAGACCACTGCAGGAAGCGGAATTGGTGGATTTGATTCCTTCTACAACTTTGCAGAAGCACTTTCTCCTTTGGGAAATGCCTCTGCAGATGCATGTGCTGATTACATTGTAACCTTGTTCTCAGATTTGACCCGTATGGTGACCATGCAAAACCTTTTCCATGATGGAGGATATTCCTTTACAGGAATTTCTGAAGAGATTATGGATAAATTTAAAGACCTGTAATTTCTACAGAATCAATAAAAGCCCCGTCCATACGGGGCTTTTTTGTTGCCACTCCTTTAAAAAAGATTTGTTGATTTAGGGATTTCCCCTAACTTATACACTTCAAGAACCCCAACTAGCTATGTTGAAAAAAATACTTTTCCTAGGTCTCGCATTGGTTGCTAGCGTCAGCTGGGCAAGTGCACAGATCATGCCTTCCCCTGCAAGAGCAGAAGGAAAGGGCCCTTATGAGAAATTGATCATTCGTGGCGTGACGCTTATCGATGGTACGGGTGCGCCGCCACTAGGTCCTGTAGATATCGTGGTAGAAAAAAACCGAATCACCCAAATCCAAGCCGTCGGTTACCCTGGAGTGCCAATCAACGAAAATCGTCGTCCAAAAGCTGATGATAAAACAAAGGTCATGGACTTGACCGGGCACTACCTCATGCCGGGCTTGATCGACATGCACGGGCATATCGGTGGTTCAGGACAAGGCACTCCAGCAGAATACGTATTCAAACTATGGATGGCGCATGGAATCACGACTGTTCGTGATCCATCGGCAGGAAATGGACTTACCTGGGTGTTAGACCACAAGAAGAAATCTGCTGCCAATGAAATCACTGCCCCCCGAATTTTGGCTTATAGTGCCTTTGGGCAGGGAGCAAAGGGTCCCATCACCAATGCAGAGCAAGCTAAAGCATGGGTAAATGAGAACAAGGAAAAAGGAGCAGATGGGATCAAGTTTTTTGGTGCCAAGCCCGAAGTAATGGAAGCTGCAATCTCTGAAAATAAGCGAATCGGATTACGTTCTGCCATGCACCACCAGCAGTTGGATGTAGCCCGATGGAATGTGCTCCACTCCGCACGTGCAGGACTTACTTCCATGGAACACTGGTATGGACTACCTGAGGCGCTTTTCACAGATCGTACCATCCAAAATTTCAGATTGGATTACAATTACCAGAACGAGCAGCATCGCTTTGCAGAGGCAGGGAAACTATGGCAGCAAGCAGCGCCACCTTTCTCCGAGCATTGGAATAAAGTGATGAATGAGTTGTTGGAATTGGATTTCACCTTGGATCCTACACTCAATATTTACGAGGCTAACCGAGATCTCATGCGTGCGCGTACGCAGGAGTGGCACGGCGTGTACACACTGCCTTCCCTTTGGCGTTTTTATGCCCCCAATCGTCAATCTCACGGTTCTTACTGGTTTGATTGGACTACCGAAGAAGAAGTGCTTTGGAAGGATAACTACCGCCTGTGGATGACCTTTGTCAACGAATACAAAAATCGTGGAGGTAGAGTGACTGCAGGTTCTGACTCTGGATTTATTTACCAGTTGTATGGCTTTGGGTACATCCGTGAACTCGAAATGTTGCGTGAGGCAGGATTTCATCCTTTGGAAGTTATCCGAGCTGCGACCATGCATGGGGCGGAAGCCCTAGGCCTGGATAAGGACTTAGGTACGGTAGAAGTAGGGAAGTTGGCAGACTTTGTCATCTTGGAAGAAAACCCACTTCAAAACCTGAAGGTATTGTATGGTACAGGTGCCATTCGTGTCAACGATAAGAATGAACCTGTACGCGTTGGTGGAGTTAAATACACCGTGAAGGATGGTATCGTCTACGATGCGAAGCAACTTCTTAAAGATGTGCGCACCATCGTGGACCAGCACAAGGCTCGTGAAAAGGCACGCATTACCCAGCCAGGTTTGGATTGGTAAGCTTGCCATATTTGGCTTTGTCAATAGAAAGAAGGAGAGATTGCCTAATGGCCTCTCCTTCTTTTTTATAATCTGAAAATTGGATTAAATCTCAGTCACTAACCGCTTTAAACTATGCCGTTTGTAACACTTTCTCAGACCAAACTATTTTACCAAGAACATGGATCTGGATCCGAGACCTTGGTTTTTTCACATAGCTTACTTTGGAGTCACAAGATGTTTGCGGCGCAAGTGGCTGAATTTTCGAAGCAGTACCGCGTGATTGCATTCGATCATCGAGGTCAAGGCAGTAGTGAAGTTGGCGGACCCTACGACATGGATACCGTAGCCGCTGATGCCGCAGAATTAATCCGAACCTTGGTGGGCGGCCCGGTGCATTTTATAGGCTTGTCCATGGGTGGTTTTGTGGGCATGCGTCTCGCTGCTCGTCACCCAGAATTGGTCAAAAGCTTGGTTTTGCTCGAGACTTCTGCCAATGCGGAGCCTGTAGAGAATTTACCCCAATACAAGTTGCTCAATGGGATGGTGCGTTGGATCGGGATCATTCCTCCCATCGCGAGCAAGGTCATGAAAATTATGTTTGCAAAAAGTTGGTTGGCGGATTCTAGGAATAGGGAGTCCATTCGTCATTGGAAAAAGGAATTGGCTTCCAATAAAAAATCCATCACAGGCCCTGTGGAAGGGGTGATCTACCGCAAAGGGGTGGAGGAGGAGCTGTCCAAAATCTCCTGTCCTACCCTAGTGATCGTTGGAGATGAGGATGTGGCGACGACCCCAGCAAAGGCAGCGGTTATTCATCAGGGAATTGCAGGGGCCAGGCTAGAGACTATAGCAGGGGCTGGGCATAGCAGTTGCATTGAAAAGCCGGAGGAAGTCAATCGATTGCTGAAGGATTGGCTAAAATGAAATGTCAACGGTCGACGGTTCACTGTCGACAGCAAGTTGTAGCACAACGGATTTTAGCATCCAAATTTAAATACGTTTTTCGCAGTAAACTGCAATTGACTGTGGACACTTTGTCGACGGATTTAACTTAAAAAGACTATTTATCAAGTGTTTAGGTATCCCTTGGTAATTTTTTTCAACAATACCTGAACCTTTTACCTACAATTAATGTATATACATCAATTGAAAGGTGAACCCATGGGAAAGATTGAAGAAGCAATCAAGCAGTCGGAATTTAAAGACAGCTACAATAAGGTTGTGGTCAACTTATTGTACACCCACAGTTACCTGGCGAGTTTTCAAACAGCTGTATTGAAACCCATGGATCTTTCTCCGGAACAATACAACGTATTGCGGATACTGAGAGGTCAGCAAGACAAGCCCGCCACCATCGCCGCCATCCAAGAGCGGATGCTGAACAACATGTCTAATGCCTCTCGACTGGTGGACAAGTTAAAGGCTAAAGAACTCGTAAAAAGAGAAGAGTGTCCGCTCAACCGCAGGCAGGTGGATGTGGTAATTACCGAAAAAGGCTTGGCCCTCCTCGAATTACTCGAACCGCAGATCAATGCAATTAACAAGAAGGCCATTCACTTGGAAGATCAAGAATTAGATCTCTTAAATAGACTATTAGACAAGCTTAGGGGCTGATAAACTCCCCATATTTTATTGATTATACACATTCAACTTAATTTCAAAACTTAAACCAAAACAATTATGAGCACCACAAAATGGATTATCGATCCTACCCACTCTGAGGTAGCATTTAAAGTAAAGCACTTGGTAATTTCTACCGTAACCGGTTATTTCCGCAAGTTTGAAGGAGCAGCGGAATCAGCTTCTGAAGATTTTAATGGAGCTTCCGTTACCTTCTCTTTGGATGTAAACAGCATCGATACGAATCAATCCGATCGAGATCAGCACTTGAAATCAGCTGACTTTTTTGATACTGCCAGCTTCCCATCGATCACTTTTGCGGGGAAACTCGTCAATCATGGAGGAGAATACCAACTCCAAGGGGATCTCACCCTAAAGGGAATTACCCAGCAGGTGACCTTAGATGTGACTTACGGAGGAACAGTAGCTGATCCTTACGGACAAACTAAAGCGGGATTTGAGATTGAAGGAAAACTAAACCGCAAAGACTTTGGCTTGACCTGGTCTGCCATTACTGAGGCAGGATCTGTGGTAGTTAGTGACCAAGTTCGCTTGCAGCTAAGCGTTCAACTTGTCAAACAATAAGTCGAGACCGTAATTAAATCAACTCCAAAAGGAGCCTCTTTTTGAGGCTCCTTTCTTTATCCCTACTCATTCCATGCAGCCCTTAATCTTAGGAATTCACCACATTACTGCCATCTCTGGAGACCCACAGCAAAACATAAATTTTTATGCGGGCATATTGGGTCTTCGTTTGGTAAAGAAGACCATCAATTTTGATGCGCCTGATGTGTATCACTTCTATTTCGGCGATGCGCTCGGACGTCCCGGAACAGTTTTTACCACCTTCCCATTTACAGGAGCACGCAGGGGAAAAAAAGGTGTGGGCGAATTGACCTACACGGCCTTCTCCATCGGTATCAATAGCCTAAACTTTTGGGAAGACCGACTCAAAAGATTTGGAATTCCCGTTTCAGATCGCTTGACCCGTTTTGGGGAATCCATCCTCCGATTTGAAGACCAGGATGGCATGGGTATCGAATTGGTCGCCAATGCAGCCGATCAAAGAGAAGGATGGACTTATGGAGGAGTTCCACTCGAGCATTCCATCAAGGGATTTTACGGTGCCACCCTGGCACTTCGAAGCAAGGAATTTACTGAACGCTTACTTATAGATAGTATGAATTACCGATTCCATAGTCAAGAAGGCAATCGCTACCGCTATGGATTGGACGGTAAACCAGGAGAGTGGGTGGACATTCTTGTCGATCCCAATGGGCAGCGAGGCGTTCAAAGCGCAGGAACAGTGCATCATTTGGCATTTCGAACAGCAACGACAACCTCGCAACTTGAAATGCAGCAACGCCTACTCAAGCAAGGCTATGGAGTGACGGAAGTTCGGGATCGAAATTATTTTTTATCCATTTATTTTAGGGAGCCAGGTGGAGTATTATTTGAGATTGCTACCGATGTGCCTGGATTCGCAATTGACGAGGATGAAGTGCATCTGGGAGAACTCTTAAAGTTGCCCGATTGGGCAGAGAAGAGCCGATCGCAGATTCAAGCTGCTTTAATGCCTGTGACCTTTCAACCCGAAAACTATGTCTAATTGGATCCAAACAGGCTTGTCTCTTTCGGAATCGAAGAAGGCAATTCTCCTTTTGCATGGGAGAGGAGCAACGGCAGAAAGCATCTTATCACTAGCCGACTACCTGGAGCTGGCTGACTTTTCCATTTTTGCCCCTCAGGCAGCCCAGCGAACCTGGTATCCCTATGGATTTATGGCGAGTGATGAAGGCAACCTTTCCGCTTTGAATTCGTCTTTACAACAGGTTTCCCTTCTATTTCAATTTTTGATTGAGAATGGAAAAGCTCCAGAGCAGATTTATGTGATGGGCTTTTCGCAGGGAGCCTGCCTTTCTTTGGAATTTGCAGCACGAAACGTGCAGAAACTAGGAGGTGTTGTCGCCTTTACAGGCGGCTTGATTGGAGAAAAATTAGAAGAAAAAAAATATAGCGGAGATTTTAAGGGAACACCTATTCTCCTCAGTAGTAGTGCGCATGACATGCATGTGCCTGCCCAACGAATTCATGATTCTGCCCAGCTTCTTCAGAAAATGGGTGCAGAGGTTCGCCTTACTCTTTTTGAAGACGAACTCCATACCATCCGTCCTGAAGAACTGACTTGGGTCAATCAAACGCTTTTTTTGTAAGGTTTCTTGGTTAAAAAATCCCTGGCACTAGCTGGGGTTTTTTTGTTTGGCACCAGGCTAATCCTCTAGTAAGAATAGGTTATCTGTGAACCCAGTTCTGGATCGAGCTCGATTTGTGCATAGACTCCGACTTCTTGCTGTAGTTCTTCTACGTGGCTGATGATTCCGACGACTCTGTTTTCATGCCGCAGCGCTTTGAGTGTTTCAAAGACCACCCGAAGCGAATTTTTGTCGAGTGCTCCAAATCCCTCGTCCAAAAAGAAGAAACTTTGATCCGCCTGATTCAGTGCTTTTACTTTTTCTGCCAAAGCCAAAGCAAGGCAAAGAGAGGCCTGAAAAGTTTGCCCACCGGAGAGTGTTTTGAGTAATCGTTTCTTACCTCCATTCAGGTAGTCCATCACCCAAAAGGTATTGCTGTCATCAATCTCCAAACTCAAGCTATTTTTAGTGAGCATTCGAAACCGCTTGTTTGCGGTATTGCAGAGCTCACGCAAGTAAATGGAGCTTACATAGCGGACAAATCCCTTGCCTGTAAAAAGTCTATCCAACTCCCTCAAATTGGTTTCTCTGTTTTCAATTCGTTCAAACTCTCCCAAAAGGCTTTGCTTTTCGTTCAGTTTCTGTGAAATGGCGATGAGCTCTTGATTGAGTAAGGTGACCTGCGATTGGAGGTTTTTTTCCTTTTCCTTTGCTGAAGCAACCTCTTCTTGTAGGGTTTGAAATCTGTCTTCTGAATATTCTTCAATCCCCTCTTCTGCTTTTAGCACTTTAATTCGTGTCTTGGTTGCAGCAACCTGCTGCTCATATGCACGAATTTCCGCATCCATTTTTTCCGCATCTAGGTCCTGCTGGAAGAGTTGAATTAATGCATCTTTTTCTTCAAATCCATGCTTAGCCATCATTTGAGCAAATTCCACATTGCTTGCCGCAAGTCGATCTTGGGTAGTAGTCAGCAGTACCTCAAAATTCTGGAGATCGGCTAGATTTCTAGATTGAGCAATTTGTCGCTCCTGGAGATGTTTTTGAATACCTACTAGGGATTCAGCTGCATTTTCAATATTTTTTTCAACTAGTGCAATCGCACTGCCGATGGTGTCTGCGTCCTTATTCATGTAAGGCTCACAAAATTCCGGATCCTTGATCTCCTGCTGCTTCCCAGCTATTCGGGATTGTAAGTCTTGGTTTTGGAGCTGAGCCTGTTGGAGGGTTTTTACCGCTTCTTCCTTTGCGTTTCGTAGGTCTGTACTCCTCTTTCGCAATTCATTGAGCTGATTTTGAAGTTGTTGCGTAGTTTGAAAAACTTCAGTTAGTTCAGAAATTTTGCGTACCAACTCATTCTTTTCTACTATCCCGAAGGACTTTAATTTTTCCCAAAGGGCGAATTCTTGATTTTCAACTCTCAGTTTTTCCTGTTCTTTTTCTTCCTGATTTTTTTGAAGGTTGTTGTATTGTATTTCTTCAATATTTTTCTTTTGGATTAGCTCTCGAATATTCTCCAATACTAGATTTCCTTGCTTTATTTCAAGCTCTGTTTCTTGAAGTGCTGATGCGGTGGCACTTACCTGTAAGGGGTTTGGATGTTCACTAGCTCCACACAGCGGACAGGGCATCCCATTTTCCAAAAGATGTGCATGTGAGGCCAATCCTTGAGTTCTGATTAGCTTTTCACGGGCCATCTCTAGCTGAATTAGTTCATTTTTTTGTAGCGCCAACCACTCATCCAAGCTTTGATTTGCTTTTTCGGGTACTAGACTGGTGAATTCAGTCAAACGAGCTGAGGTAGAGTTCAAAAGAACCGCTCCTGCTTGAAGGGCTTGCTCCAACTCTAATTTTCGTTGCTGCAGTTCCTCAAGTTGATTCCTTGCAATTTTTAACTCGGCAAGTAAACCTGGATCTGAATCTGGGAGTCCAATTCGTTTCCCTTCAAGCAAATCAATCTCTTGTTCTAGGGATTGAATTTCCTTATTCTGAAGTTCAATTGCAGGCAGCAAGGCATTCAAGTTATTCTGAACTTGGGTTTGCTTGCTGGTTAATTCTTGGATTTCAAGCACTTTTTTAAGGTCTCGAATCTTTCCCTCACGTTGCGGACGTAGGGCGTTGATTTCTCGGAATTTAACTTCATCCGCCAAAAGGGCTTTGATTTCCTCGGCAAAGGATTCTTTAAAGCGATTGCATTCGCTGAGGCTTACCTGGTATTTTTCAAGATCCTTTTCAAGGTCTAGGATCCGATCCCAAATGGGCCTGAAGTAGGTTTTGGCACTTTGGAAATCCCGATAAAGCTGCCGTTTCCCGTCCATTTCGGGTTGCATCGCCACGAGACTTGCTTCAACTTTCACTAAGTTTTGAAGCTCGAGAAAGGATTTACGAGTCCCTTCCATCTTGCGAACTTCCTCAGTCATGGCCTGTAGGTTCTGAGTCGCCTCCAGCATTTCTTGGCTCAATCCAGCATACTCCTCTTGTTTGGCAAGCAAAATTTCAGAAGAAATCCCATCCATGCTATTGATGAGGGCCTCTATTCGTATTTTTTCTTCACGAGCTTGTTTCAACAAGCTTCCTGTTTGAGGAGAAAGGTCGAAACGATCTAAGCCAAACAAATCTTGCATCATCTGTGCACGCTCTGTAGGCTTTTGGTCTATAAAATCCCGAAACTTTCCTTGGGGGATGATGATGGTTTGTTTGAAGTTTTCTCGGCTCATGCCAATCAGCTCTTCAGCTTTACTTGGAGTAGCCTGCCATTCTTGCCCCACCTGTTCATAAAAACCATGGCTTGCGGTTTCTATTTTTTCAGGGTCTTTCTTGTTTCGTTTGACGGTATAGCGAGCCAGGAAGGTGCTTCCATTATTTTGTCCAGACCTAAAAACAAATTTGAGGTCTACCTGCTGGTGCTGCAAGTTAATCATGCTTGAGCGCTCACCCGAGTTGGACACGCGCTCTGGGTTCCCATACAGTGCAATTAGAATTCCCTCCAAAATGGCAGACTTACCGCTACCAACGGAACCAAAAATACCAAATAAACCTGCCGCAGTCAGGGTTTCAAATTCAATAACTTGCCGTTCTCTGTAGGAATACAGGCCTTCTATTTCTAATCGAATAGGAATCATGAGGCAGTGGTTTTGCTAAGTACTTCTTTAAATAAATCCACCAGTTGCGCATTGGGTTCTTGCCCTTTTTCGCTTGTATAAAAAAGCCGAAACAAGCTTTCCATATCTCTACTCAGGTCTTCAGCCCGCAGTTCATCCTGGGCTTGACCAGGAATATGCCGTAGTTGCGGGATCAGGTTAACGATCCCATCGTGTGCTTTCAAAATGGCTTTTCGGGTACTGGCATCGATGGACTCATCTGTGAGAAAGGTGATTTCAACGAAGCAGGAGGGATGAGCTTCGAGCCATGCCAAGGTGTCTGGTAGGTTGTCAAAACTTACTTTGTACAGGGGTCTACCTTGTTTTAATGGGATGGGCCGGTACTGCACGGGCTCGTTTGGTTTGGCCTGGATCAGCACCACATTTTTTTCTTGATCTGCTTCAGAAAAGGAGTAGGCTAGTGGGGAACTTGAGTAAACCACAGGGCCAGGGGACTTGCTTACCGTCTGGTAGCGGTGCAGGTGCCCCAAGGCTGCATACTGAATGGCATCTGGGAGCTGCTGTGTAAATAAGGATTGCGTGCCTCCAACATGCAGAATGGGACGTTCTGATTCTGGCTCTGCATCTGGAGGGGTCGTGCTCCCTTCCTCCACAAAAAAGAAGTGGCCCATAAACAGGTTGACTCCATTCTCATCACAGTAGCGATCCGCAAGCAACTGCCAATTCTGCCCAAGCAACTCACGAAAAGCCTCTTCCCGATTCTCTTCCCCAAGGTAGGTACGAAGACTTACCTCATTCGCATAGGGAGCGAGGAGGATGCGAATTGGAAAATCAAATTTGGGAAGCCGGAGTTCCACGAATCCGGAATCCGATTGGCTGATTTCCATCCCTCCATCCAAGGTGCCACAGGAGATGATGTTGTCGTAACGGCTGTAAAAAAGAATGCCCAGCTCCCTCGCCAAGGGGTCCGGTGCCTCCACAAACTGGCTGCTATCGTGATTGCCTGAGATAGCCACCACGGGTCGAGTCCCATTTTTGGAAAGCCTGCGAAGCGTTTTGTACAGGAGTTCCACCGCCTCATGGCTGGGGTTGAAGGTGTCAAAAATATCGCCAGCCAAAAGCACCAAGTCTACTTCCTCTTGGTCCGCGATCTGGCAGATTTCCTCCAAAACTAATTTCTGTTCGGCAATGCGCGAGTACTCTTGGAGTCTTTTGCCTAGGTGCCAGTCCGCAGTATGTAGAATTTTTAGCATGAATTACAGGGTGCGCCTTGATGAGGGCTTCGGTTGATCAATTGGATGAATAAAAAAAGTTGGGATCAATGTTGGGTTCAATCACTAATTCATTCGAAGATAGGAGAAGGAGGGGAATTGCACCAACTACTAAAAACTGCTTTGACAGAAATTGGCATCTTTCTTGATTAAAATTGGTGAATCGAAAATTTCCATCATGATTTTCAGGTACTTACTTGTATTTTTTTTCTTTATTTCCTGGTTTCAGGCAAAAGCGCAAACAGATTCCTTGCTGATTCAAAATGGAATAGCGAGCTACTATGGGGGGAAATTTCACGGCCGTAAAACCGCAAGTGGTGAAATTTACCACAAGGACAGCCTAACTGCTGCGCATAAAATTTTACCATTTGGGACCGTACTGAAAGTAACAAATCTAAAAAGGAACACTTCTGTAATCGTCCGTGTCACGGATCGATTGCCCATGAGTTCAAAACGGCAAATCGATCTTTCTGTAGCTGCAGCAAAGCAATTGGAAATGCTCAGAGATGGAGTAGGCAATGTGAGAATTGAAGCCATTGACCTAGATCAGCTCGACAAATTAATCCAGTATTTCGAAGGAAGGCCACATCCCAATCTGAGGCTTAGACCCTATTACAGGGGAATTATTGTTCCCTTCACTAAGGATTCCTTTAACTTCATTTTTTAGGACAAGCTTACACTTTATCTGGTTCTGGGTGCTTCCAAGGACCTCGATACGGCCGTCGTAGTTTAGCGGTAGCCTCGGGATCATTCACCACCGTCCTAGTTTTTGCATCATATTTTAAAGGCCGTCCCCCAAGTTCCATGGAAATATTGGCCAAAATGCAGGATGCGGTGGAAATATGCCCGTCCTCAACATCTGCGACTGGCAATAGGTCCTTGTCGATGGCCTCCAACCAGTTTTTCATGTGGAGACGTGTGGCAGGTGCTGCATTTAGCTCAATGCGATCTTCGGTGATATCTTCTGGATACTGCTCCTTTTCAAAGACACAGTCGAAGTGTATTTTCTCAGCTTTTGCATCGTAGGGAAAGTAATCCGCTTGCATGGTGCTCCCTGCAAGCATCCCATTTTCTCCATAAATTTTAAACGCCCAAGGATAGGCTGGGTCGGGGGCATTTCCCCAGGTGCGGTGCTGCCATACCACATTCAACTCGGGAAACTCAAAGATGGCAGTTTGGGTATCTGCAATGTTGGATTTGCCCTCTTTCTGCACATAAATCCCACCTGTGGCAGTGACTTGTGTAGGCCAGCCGAGCTTGAGCATCCAGCGAACCGTATCCAACATGTGGACGCACATGTCGCCAGGGATGCCATTGCCATATTCCATAAAGGTTCTCCACCAGCGGGTGTGCGGAAGTCCATCATAGGGGCGTAGCGGAGCTGGTCCAGTCCACATGTCGTAATTCAAAAAGTCAGGAACGGGCTCCACCGCTGGACTACCATTGGCACGCATGTGGTAATAGCAGCACACTTCCGCATGACTGATTTTACCCAGTAGTCCCGAATCAATAATTTGTTTTTTCGCTGAAATCAAATGCGGCGTACTTTTGCGTTGGGTGCCAATCTGGCAAACGCGCTTGTACTTTCGTGTTGCCGCGATAATGGCCTCTCCTTCGATGACATCCACAGAAATTGGCTTTTGCAGGTACACATGCGCACCTGACTTCATGGCTTCAATCGCCTGAAGTGCATGCCAGTGGTCTGGGGAACCAATTACCACCAAATCACAAGCATGAGCTTTGAGTAATTCCCGGTAATCTTCAAATAGCTGCGGTACTTTTTTGGATTTTTGACGCTTGGAAACGAGTTCACCCGCCTCAGTCAACATTTTTTTATCTACGTCGCAAAGGGCTACGACCTCCACATCGGCAACTTGAATCAATCGAAATAGATCGGATTTGCCATACCAACCTGCGCCAATCAAGGCTACCTTCAAGGGTCCGGTCTTGGTGTTAAAATCCATTCCTAACAAGCCAAAGCTTGCTAGGGTCAAGAGCGCGCTGGAGCCCTTCAAAAAGTCTCTCCGATTCAGTTCGTTCATTTGTTTGCCAATTTGATAGTGGAGTTTGAATATACAAAAACCAGCTACTTATGCAAATTGGTTTTGGAAGAATGGCAAAGCTACTCCCAAGAAATAAATAGGCTAGTTTCCTGGATGATATACTCGCTTGGCCTGCTGCAGCACGGTCTTCTTATCCAAGGTCATTGGCTTCAGTTTCCGTGTTACAAATCGCTCCATCTGATCGGCATAGTGCGGAGAATCGGGGCGATTGCTTGCTCCATACACATTGATGCTTTCCAAGACAGGAAGCCCTTTTCCAAATCGGGCCATCAAGATGTAGGATTCTCCTTGGGCGGCCTTCCGCATTCCTTTTTCCCAAGCCGTAGAGCGGATGGTGGTGAGTACGTCGTCGATGCCCCAAAGAGGAATTACTTTATCCCCACGAACGAGCTTTTGGTACTCACCCAGCTGTACGAGCTCCTTTCCAAAATGAGTTTGAAAGTGGGTCTTGGCGGCTTGAAGACTTTTCACCGCTTCCTCCTCGGTAAGTATCGTATCAATAGACCTTCCTGTTTTGGTAAACTCATCCCACCAGTAATAATATACAAAGGCAAAAAGTGCCGCTCCTTGGCTTTCGATATTCGCTTCCTTGTCCCATGAAGCTAGTGTCGTGATTTGGGTTGCTAGCGCTGGGTATTTTTTGGAATCCAAGTTAAACAAGGCCTGTAAATTGGTTCGGAAGACCAGGTCCTTTGGAAGCGTTTGGTCAAACTTGATTTGATTGAACTGCTGCCAATTGATTTTTCCTTCGGCGGGCATCAGCTCCCGAAAGCGTACGGATCGATTGTTGTCCCGAAGGTCGAATCCCATTTCCTGAGGGTGAGCAGTAGCTGCTACCGTATCCGCAAGGTCTCCAGCTTTGAATGGAGAATGGTTGGTATTGTAAAGATAGCCCGTGGTAGGGTTGAGCTGCTGCGGAAGTTCTCCAAAGGAATGGTATTCCTTCCACAGGACTGCGGAGCTAGTTCCTGGAACAGTTTCTTCATGGTCTATTCCAGGTGTGCGCTTGGGCAGCAGGGCGTTGCTCACGTAGTAAATCGTATCATAGCGATCGGCATAAACCGTATTGAAGTTGGGCAGCTGCAGGCTTTCCATGGCCGTTTTCCATTGGGTAAAGTTTTTAGCTTTATTCATTCTCCACCACTGTTCCGGTGCACCAATCCGGTCCAAGGCGCCCAATCGGAATGCGTAAGTTCCCTTTTCAGTAACCAGCGTAGGTCCGTAGATTGATTTCCAAACGGTTTGCGGAACAGGGAGCGTGATCCAGTCCCAGAGTTTCACTTTCAACCAAACTGTTTTTTCTTCCAGGCGAAGCCATTCTCCATCTACACGGTAGCGCATGGGGTCATCGGCATCCACTTCCAACTCAAATAGATCCAGTAAGTCGGGGGAGTTGACCGTATGTGCCCAGCCCAGGTGCTCGTTGACTCCATGGAAGATCATTGCCCCACCCGGGAAGAGTCCACCAAGTGCATTCCAGCCTTCTTCCGACTGTATGTGTGCTTCGTACCAGGCTACAGGTCCTTCCAAAGGTTGGTGGGAGTTGATGGCCAAAAAGGCTTCACCCGAATCCGTTCGTGAAGGGTGGATGGCAATGGCATTGGAACCTTTGGGAAGGGAGTCTTCCGCGATTTTGGGAACGGTGCCGTTAAAGATCGACTGAACTGCCCGATCTGCCCCAGCCATTTGCGCTAGCGAAAGGATGTAGGCGGAACTGATTTCTTGGGCCGTGATCGGAAAAGCAGGTGCATAGAGGAGTTCCTCAGGATGCTGGTAGGCATAGTCATTGAGTCCAGCAGCATAGCCTTCGAGTACGCGTTTAAACTCGGGTGAAAAGCTTTCCTCGTATTTTTCCTTGGCAATTTTTTTGGTTTCCAGGAGGTGGACAAAAAAATCAATGGAAGCACCTTCTTCACCAAAAACCCTACCGGCCAGACCTTTTCCGGCAAGCACTGTTTTTTGGATGGTTTCAAAGTCGTCTTCTGCATGTGCCCAGGCCAAGCCATAGGCTGCATCGGCATCTGATTTGCCAAAAATATGGGGAACCCCAAATTCATCTCTAGCGATTTGGATGTTTTTGGTATTCCAGCCGGTAGGTTGGTGGATGCGTTGGCAGGAGATTAGGAAGATCCCAATTAGGAAAAGGAAGGCTGTGTTTTTCATGGGGTGAAGTAAACTGGATGAAAGTTAAGCGTTCACCCGAAATTTTTAGCAATGCCTGACAAGTTTGACTGTTTACTTCCTAGGCTAAGAATCAGGTGGATTGCTGAGTACTTCGCTTTGGCTTTTCGGAAGTTACCTCAGTCCATTGGTCACAAAAATTACCTATTGAACAAAACTATTTCTATTTTCATGCCACTAAGATTTGACCTATGAAAAAACTACTCGTACTCATTTTCCTCTTTCCTGTATTCAGCGTCCTCGCGCAAGAAAAGGAAATCCTATCCAAACTGGATGCAAAAGCGGATTTCTATGGAGACTTGGCCCGCCAAATTTGGAGCAATCCAGAACTGGGGTATCTCGAAAAAAATTCCTCCCAATTGCTTCAAAAAACGCTCTCTGATGCTGGATTTAAAGTTACTGCAGGTGTAGCGGGTATTCCCACCGCATTTGTAGCGGAATACGGTTCAGGCAAACCAGTGATCGGAATCATGGCTGAATTTGATGCGCTCCCTGGAGTGTCACAAGAGGCAGTATCTTTCCGCAAGCCCGTAGTGGTGGGTGGCGCAGGTCATGCCTGTGGACACCACCTGTTTGGCGCGGCTTCTGTAGCTGCAGGTATTTCGGTGATGGATTGGATGAAAGCCAACAAGATTAAAGGCACCGTTCGTGTGTATGGCACCCCAGCTGAAGAAGGTGGAGGAGGCAAGGTATACATGGCCCGAGCGGGTTTGATCCAAGATGTGGACGCCATGCTTCACTGGCATCCTAGTTCTCAAAATGCAGCAGGTGCTACTTCTTCTTTGGCCAATATCTCTACCAAATTCCGTTTTTACGGGGAAGCTTCCCACGCGGCAGCAGCTCCTGAGCGGGGCAAATCTGCCTTGGATGCAGTAGAAGCCATGAATTTTATGGTGAATCTGATGCGCGAGCACGTGCCTATGCAAACCCGCATGCACTACGTGATCACTAGAGGTGGAGAAGCACCCAATGTGGTACCTGCCTTTGCGGAGTCCTACCATTACGTACGTCACCCCGATGCTTTGGTCGTTCAGCAAATTTTTGACCGCATGGTCAAAGCAGCCGAAGGTGCTGCGCTAGGTACTCAAACACGCATGGAATACGAGGTAATCAATGGGGTATACAACTTGTTGCCCAACGAGACCTTGGCGCGTATCATGCATAAAAACTTAGAAAAAATTGGAGGGGTAACCTATTCTCCTGAAGAGAAAAAATTTGCGGAAGAAATTATCAAAACCTATCCAGAAGGTGTAAAAGCTAGCCCTGAAGATGCTACCAAAATCGCTCCCTTTGTGGTGAGTGAGGAAGGTGGTGGAGGTTCTACAGATGTAGGTGACATCAGCTGGTTGGTGCCGACGGTAGGCTTAGGCACTGCTACCTGGGTGCCAGGTACCTCTGCGCACACTTGGCAGGCGGTAGCCGCTGGAGGCATGAGCATTGGCCAAAAGGGCATGATGGTCGCCGCCAAAACATTGACCTTGACGGCTATGGATATTTTCAACAATCCAACAGTTACAGGACAAGCGCTGCAGGAACTCAATATGCGCAGAGGAGAAGGATTTTCGTACAAAGCCCTAGTGGGTGATAGAACCGCTCCTCTGGATTACAGAAAGTAAGCTAGACCTTGAGAATAAAAGGCTGGATTTCCGTTGATGGAATTCCAGCCTTTTTTTTATGCCTTATTTTTCAAAAGGAGTATATTGGAATTGCATTTTTCTTGCAAACTGTATTTATGCAAAGACGAACTTCTCTTAAACTTCTAGGCGCAGCTGGTGCAGGTATTGCAGGGCTGGTTCTTGCGGACTGGAAATGGCAAATTCTGGATCGCCTGACTCATTCAGGGTTTTTCACCTATGACCAGGAGCAACTTTTAGCTTCTTTGGCGGATACGATCATTCCAGCCGGAGTTTCGGGTACTGCGGGCACTGCGCCTATTGGTGCATTGAGCACAGGCACAGACCAATTTTTAATCAAATTCTTTGAAAAGTGCCTCGAAAAAGAGGAGCAAGAAATCTTAATCCAGGAGTTAAAAGCCTTGGAGAAGCGGGGTTTTGCAGCACTTCCAAAGCTTGAAAGAGAAGCGATTTTGGGAGAATATTCCAAGATAGAAAATGAGAATCAAAAGAAATTCTACGAATTGATCCGAGCCAATACCATTTTTGGATTTACGACTGTCCGAGAAGTGATGGTCGATCATTTGGGCTACCAAGTAGCTCCAGGATTTTACAGCGGCTGTGTGGAGGTGCCTGCCGAAAAGGCGTAAATCAACGATGTTACAAGATTCAAAAGCAAAACGAACCTACGATGCGATTGTCATCGGCTCTGGCGCTTCCGGAGGATGGGCGGCCAAAGAGCTTACCGAAAAAGGCTTGAAGACCCTGGTGTTGGAACGAGGACGCATGGTCCGTCACATCGAAGACTATCCCACCGCCTCCAAGGCGCCTTGGGAATTTGAATTCCGTGGAGCCGTGCCCATCGACAAGCGATCTGGACTGGGTGCTGCCAACTGGAAGCGGGAGGAGACCATGCATTGGGCACTCGCAGAAGATGAGCAGCCCTACATCGAGGAGAAGCCTTTTCGCTGGTTTCGGGGCTATCACGTCGGGGGTAAGTCCCTGCTCTGGGCACGAGGCACGCAGCGCTGGTCTGACTATGATTTTGAGGGACCCGCTCGCGATGGCTATGCGGTGGATTGGCCTATTCGATACAAAGACATGGAACCTTGGTACACCTATGTGGAGACCTTCGTGGGTTTTGCCGGAAGTAAAGATGGCTTGGACGTGCTTCCCGATCAGGTGGTGCAGCCGGGTTTTGAACTTAGTTGCGTGGAGCGCTACTACAAGGAGAAGCTCAAGGAAATGTATGGTTCTGAGCGGCACCTCGTCCAAGGTCGCTGTGCCCACCTCACTGACCCCCAGCAGATCCACCTGGATCAGGGGAGGTCGAAGTGCATGAACCAGAACATGTGTAACAGGGGTTGTATTTATGGAGGCTATTTTTCTGCCAATGCCTCTACTTTGCCTTGGGCCGAGAAGACGGGTAACCTAACGCTTCGACCTGATTCGGTGGTAGAATCGATTATATACGACGAGCAAAAAGGCAAAGCCATCGGTGTGCGTGTGATTGACCGACTTACTCAAGAGAGCATCGAGTTTTATGCGAAAATCATTTTCGTGAATGCCTCGACGATCAATAGCAATGCTATATTGCTCAATTCCACCTCTTCCCGTTTTCCCAACGGCTTGGGGAATGACAATGGCCTAATGGGAAAATTCATGACCTGCCACAACTACCGGGGCAAGGGGTACGCTACCTTTGAGGGTTTTCTGGACCAGGTTAATCTGGGCAGAAATCCAGGTCATGCCTACGTGCCGCGCTTCCGCAATGTCTACCGCCAAGAGACAGACTTTCTGCGTGGCTATGCCATCGGGATGTCGGCCAACCGGCAGCTGGATGGAAATGGAGAGTTGATCGGCGATGCCCTTCGGGACAAACTACTCAATCCGAGTTACGGGCTGTGGGGAATGGCAGCCTGGATGCAGGGGGAAATGGTGCCCGAAGAGTCCAACCATCTGCGGCTGAGCAAAGACGAAAAAGACAAGTACGGCATCCCTAAACTTATTCTTTCGGTAGAGTGGAAAGAAAATGACGACAAGATGACGCGTGATTTTCTGGAGCAGCAAACCGAAATGTACGAGCGGATGGGATTCAAAAATATCAAAGTAGAAGACACGGGAGCACCTCCAGGTTCGGATATTCACGAAATGGGAGGCGTACGCATGGGAAGAGATCCAAAAACTTCCCTGCTAAACGAATTCAACCAGCTCCATGCCTGCAAGAACGTGTTTGTTTCTGATGGCGCTTGCATGACCAGCGGCAGTACCCAAAATCCCACCTTAACCTTTATGACCCTGACAGCTCGAGCGGCAAATCATGCCGTGGAGGAGTTGACCAAGGGCAACCTTTAACCATTTCCCAAGGAGGCAAGTTGATTTTTAATCCAAATCAGCAAACCTCTGAGGGAGTAAAACCCAAAATACCATGAAAAATACACTTGCTATCTTCATCCTTGTCTTGACTTGGATGCTTTCGCCTACAGCGACCATCGCTCAGAAAAAGGGAGATCCACTCTTCCAAGCCCAGCTAGGAATTGCTGCCTACACCTTTCGTGATCAATGGAAGAATGGGGTGCCAGAAACCCTAGACATCATCCAAAAAATGGGATTTAAAACCTATGAGGGAGGGGCACCGCAAGGTGTTGACCCTGTGGAATTCAAGAAAATGCTGAATGAAAGAGGAATCAGTATTCCATCCACGGGTACCGGTTTTGAGCAGTTGGAGAGCGATCCTCAGGGGGTGGCTGACCGAGCCAAAGCATTGGGAGCTTCCTATGTAATGTGCGCCTGGATTCCTCATGCTCGAGGACAGTTTTCCAAAGCCGACGCGGACCGTGCGATCAAGGTCTTCAATGCAGGAGGAAAAGTATTGAAGGAAAATGGAATCACTTTCAAGTACCATGTGCATGGATACGAATTCCAGCCTTATGGTCAAGGCACCTTGTTTGACTACCTGGTAGAAAATACCGATCCAAAGTATGTGTCTTTGCAAATGGATGTGATGTGGACGCACTTTGGGGGAGGGGATCCAGCGGGATTGCTGAAAAAATACGGCAAGCGCTGGGTATCATTGCACCTCAAGGATTTTAGAAAAGGGGCTCCAAGAGACATGACCGGATTGACTGGGCCTGAAAATGATGTGCCCTTGGGACAGGGGGAGCTTGACTTTGTGGCGATCTTGAAGGAAGCCAATAAGATTGGAATCAAGCACCTGTTTATCGAGGATGAGAGTGAGAAGGAATTGGAGACCTTGCCGGTAAGTATTGCCTATTTGAAAAAGTTGACCTATTGAGGGAAGAAGGTCTAGACATTCGATTTTGAACTTAAAAAAGAAAGGGAGGGTCTGAAGCCTCCCTTTTCTAGTCAACTTAACTGGATCAACCTATCTTATGAAATCAATAACTGGAGAAACGGCTGCATATTCGGTAAGGTTGATTTTTTTGAATGAATTGATTTTATCTTACCTATAAATCAGCCTAGTTCAGCAGCAAGGCTATTTTTTTGTGCAGTTTCTGAATTTCCAAGATTTTTATTTTTTAGAACTTAGCTACCCGCTGAGGCCTTTTGAGGCTGGTTTTCACGAGTACTTTCTATTTATAACTTCGGGTTCTCCTTCAGGAGCCTAGTATTCATTCATTTTTTGATTTTATTTTTTTATAAATAAATTAATAAAAAATTGTTTTTTAAAATTTTATTAATACATTCATTTATTCTTTAATTTAATTTTTATGAAAAAACTATTTTTAAATCTAATTACCAGTCGATTGGGGCATTTTTTAACCGCCCCAGTCTTTTTTTTCTATTTCAGTTTTCGGAATTCTCCCTACAATAGCTCCATCCTTTAGAAAGGGATCTTATCTAAGGGTTTGGGAACACCACCTTTCTTTTCTACTTGTCACCTTATTTTTAATTTTTAACCTCAACCAATTATGAAAACCACTTTTAGAAACTTCCTTTTTTTCCTTGGATTGACATTTCCTTTTCAAGCTTGCTTCCAAGATCCCATTCCTGAAATTCCTAGAACTCAAGCCGCTGAACTTGAATTTATTGGTGTTGAGCACAACGAAAAGTTGCAGGATGCTTTTGAATTTCTTGTTGCAAACCGAAATTCAATGGGACACAAATCCCCAATTGTCAACAAGCAGGTCCTAGAGAATTTTTTGATTGCCCAGATTGAAGGAAATACCCAGTATCCTGCCAACATGAACGCCATTGGGGTAGCCTATACCAAGCAACTTTTTGCAAGCTCTAACCGACAATTTGCCCGGCAAGAGGAGTATTTTGAAGGCTTTGAACTTGGAAAAAAAGTAAAACTCTATTTAGGTGAGTTAAATTCCATTCTTTCGGTAGAAACCTTTGGAGATACCCGCGTCGCTCAAGAAATCAGGGTTTTGGAAGCGACAATCGCGCTACAAAATGACCTTAGTGATCGAGAGTTAGTGCTTTTGTACTCCGCAACTTCCGTAGCGAGACACTCCTATACCTACTGGTCCGAAAATCATGAAAACTGGGCTCAGCTTGGGCCAGATTGGACTTCGCAGCAGAACTATAAAACTGGCCCTGCAGGTAACATTGTCAAGGCAGATGTAGCGGGTGCGGTGGCAGGTGCTGCTGGAGCTTGGGTAGTCAATGCAGTGATAGGTCCTGGGCAAGTGGCCTATGGAGGAGCTATTTTGGGAGGTGCTGTTTCAGGCTCGGTATTCCAAGGGGTATATGAATTTCTAGATTGGGCATGGTAAACACTACAAAAATCAAAATTTTCTTCCTGAGCTTGCTCGTCTGTGAGGCTGTTGCGCTTGGAATTTGGGTTGCCTTTGGCGAAAACTATGCCGTGCATCTAGCCGTGGTCGCCATGGTCATTACCTTGATAGCAAGAGGGAAAAAAGAAGCCGCCTAGTAGGCTTATAAAATATCATAGGGAGTGGACAAAACCACTCCCTTTGGTTTTTTAAGTAGCCGAATACGCCTCAAAAAAAGGAATTAACACATGTTAACACTGCTTAACGCGTGATTTGACTTCTCTTTACTTCTTTTGCAGGGTAAAACAACACAACTATGAAACGTACGATTGCAACTCTCTCACTACTTCTCTTCTTAGGGGTAGGCCTTCAGGCTGCTTTTGCTCAAGGATTTACAGGCAGGGCCTATTACAAGTCTACTTCCCAATTCTCCATCAAAATGGATTCTACGAAGATGGCGCCCGAGCAAATCGCGCAGATTCAAGCCTCTTTGAAAAAGCAGATGGAACAGAATTACATCCTGTCCTTTAACCAAACGGAGTCTACTTGGAAGAAAGAAGAAAGTTTGGGAGGCGGACCAGCCACTGCTTCTGCCGGTGGGGCGGTTTTTATGGTGGCTAGCAGTGGAGAAGGATCGACCCTATACAAAAATATTGCTGATCAAAGCTTTTTGGAAGAACAAGACATGATGGGGAAGGCCTATTTGGTCAAAGATATGCTCGAGCCAGCAGAATGGGAGCTTTCTGAGGAAACTAAGAAAGTAGGAAACTACACGGTTCAAAAGGCGAGCTACACACGCATCGTAGACAGCAAGCAATTTTCTACAGGAATGACTGAAATGGAAAACGTAAAAGATACCATTCAAGTAACGGTATGGTTTACTCCAGAAATTCCAGTTTCCCATGGGCCAGAAAATTATTTTGGCCTTCCAGGATTGATTTTAGAAGTTCAAAATCAAGGAAGAACACTCATCTGTGAAAAAATTGAATTGAATCCATCTGCCGATCCGGTGATCATCGAGCGTCCATCTAAAGGAAAAGAAATGACCCAAGCAGAGTTTCGAGTAGTACAGGAAGAGGGGATGAAGCAGATGATGAACCGCTACCAAGGGAAACCTGGAGAAGGGGCGACCATGCAAATTCGGATTGGTAATTAAGCCAAGAGTTTAGTTTCCAGTCTTTCTTTATTGAGGGCCTGAAATTCGGCTCGCCTCATCTCTTTTGTCCCACTTGTTGATGCTCCTATTCAAAAGAATAAGTTTGCTAGCCTGCTTTTGCCTGTTTGCAGGGCTTTCCATGGCCCAAACTAAGCCGCTTATTGGTCAGGTCTTGGATAGCCTAAATCGGCCCATCGCCTATGCCAATGTGGTAGCCATCAACCAGAGCACTCAGAAAATTTCAGGATTTGGCATATCCAACAATGAAGGTAAGTTCAAAGTGACCCTAGCGGAGGGAGCCACCTATTTGTTAAGGGTATCTTTCGTGGGTTACCTGAAATTCGAAAAAGTGGTTTCTGATTGGAATTCGGAAGTTCCGCAAGTGGTACGTCTCAAGCAAAATGATACGGAACTGGGTTTGGTGGAGGTAGTCTCTGAAATGCCTGTGTCCATGCAGGGCGATACGCTCACCTACAAAACAGATGCATTTACCACTGGAACCGAGCGAAAGCTCGAGGATGTCTTGGAAAAGCTTCCTGGATTTCAGGTGGATGAAAACGGGGATGTCAAGGTGCAAGGCAAAAATGTAGACAAGGTCTTGGTGGATGGAAAGCCCTTCTTCGATGGCAATACCAAATTAGCCACCAAGAATCTCCCTGCAAACGCCGTGGATCGGGTGCAGGTGTTGAAAAATTTCAACGAAGTTGGCCCCATGAGGGGAATGGATACCAACGAATCTCTGGCGCTCAACATCGAACTCAAGGACGGAAAAAAGAACATGGTCTTTGGAGACTTGAGCGCGGGAGTTGGACCCCAAGAGCGATTTCTTGGCCATGCCAATACCTTCTATTATGCTCCCAAATTGAATCTCAACCTGATTGGTGGCTCCAACAATGTGGGTGAACAGCCTTTTACTTTGCAGGATTATTTCCGATTTAGCGGAGGCATGGGAGGCCTAGGTTCTCGTGCAGGATCTCGGGTTCAGACGAATGGAGATGATCTCGGTATTCCTATGGCTACGAGAGCCAATGCAGCCGACCTAACCACCACCTTGGGTGCCATCAACCTCAACTATTCCCCTTCGTCTCGATGGAGACATACGGGCTTTGTAATAGGCTCCACCTCAGACAATAGTTTGGGGAGCAGTTCCATTCGCACCTACCTCAATTCAGGTCAAAATAACCTCGAGGAGCTTATCTCCTCCAGTAGGGTTCAAAATAAATCTGGGCTAGGTAAATACGCGGTGACCTACACCCCGAAAGAGGAGACCTACCTGAAGTATTCCTTTTTTGGCAAGCTTGCCGAGGTAGACAATAGCAACCTGCTCAACTCGAGTTTTGGTGCCTTCAATCAACAGATTGCTACCGCCAGCTCCCGTTCCCCCTACACACTTCAGCAAAAAGTGGAATGGTTTCATGCTCCCAATGAGGACCAGGTATTTAGCATGGAGGCGAACTGGGAGAAAAAATTTGCCAACCCATTCCTAGACCTCAGCTCTTCTCTAAAACCCTTGGTGGGCTTGTATCCCTTGCGCAATGCGGATAGTTACCGCCTCCTACAGGCACAAGAATTGCTCACCGAGACACTGGAAGGAGTCGCTAACTACTACCATATTCTGAATGCCACCAACCACCTCAACTGGTCACTAGGCATGCAGCAGCTGCGTCAGCAGTTTGACAGCAACTTGAGCCAAGTGGAATCTAGCCAAACCTTTGATGCGTTTTTGAACGATTCTGATTTCCGCTTTCAAGATTTGTACCTGGGGATGAGTTGGAAGACGAAGTGGAAAGATTGGATCCTCAGTCCTTCGGCAAACTTGCACCGCTACAACTGGAGCGATCAGCAGCGAGGCCAAAGAAAGGAGCAGGAGCGTATTTTGCTTTTGCCCGCGATGTATGCCAAGTGGAACCTTACCTCTAATCGCTCATTGACCTACCGATTTGGGACCGAAGCCAACTTTATGGATAGCCAAAAATTGGCCGAAGGACTGTTGCTGCAGGATTACAACGCGCTCTTTCAAGGAAATCGGCAGCTCGACCAGGGTATCTTTTCTACGCATACCCTTGCCTATACCCACTTCGACATGTTTTCGGGCTTAACTGTCTTTGGAAATATGAACTACCAGCGCAAGCGCAACGACATCGTAACCACGACGGACTTTATTGGTATCAATCGCTTGTTTTCCGTGCTGAATGTGCAGCCCATCAACAAGACCCTCAACGGGGATCTCCGCATGGATAAGGCCTTCAATAAAATGAAAGTAGAGTTTGGAGGGCGTTGGAATTCGTATCAAACCAACTCCTTCTTGGATGAGGTGCTGATTCAAAACGAGCAGTTTTCCCAGACTTACGACGCCAAATTGACCAGTACCTTTTTCAAAGTCTTGGAAGCCAAGATTGGGTATTCCTTCACGGCAAATCAATACGTGTCGGGTAGGATTGACAATACCTTCACTACCCACAGTCCGAGCCTAGATATCGATTTGGATCTATTCAAAGGATTGAAGCTAGAGGCTGACTATACCTACACGGCTTACCTCAATAAGGCCCAAGGCACGCAGAGTGGATTCGACTTTTTGAATGCCTATTTAAGTTACCAGGGGAAAAAGAGCCCAATTGAAGTAAAGCTATCCGTTTGGAACCTGGCCGATACCCGCGCCATCCGTAGGGATAGCTTCAGCGAAAGTGTGGTGAGTACTTATTCCTACTTGGTTCAGCCTAGATATGCCTTGCTTACCTTCAAATACGATTTGTAAGCAGGAGCAGCTTTATTGATTTGAGAAGAACATCAAAAAAAATCCCCAAGAAGGGAAACCTCTTGGGGATTTTTGTGAGTAAAAGTGGTCGCTTATATAGCAGCTACCAATTTCACATCTAGTTTTACCTCGTCGTAGATCATTTTGTCTGCAAGATCTTCGAAGTAGCTACCAGAGCGGTATTTGATCTCGAATTTGGTGCGGTCAAACTTGATTTGTCCAGTTGCGGTCACTTTTTTGCCGGCTACGGCTACCTTGGCTGGAAAAGAAACTTTCTGCGTAATGCCCTTGATGGTCAAGTTGCCAGTGATTGTGTAGTCTGTACCGTTGCTGGATTTTGCTTCCGTGATTTTGAAGGAAGAAGTGTTGAATTTTTCTACAGAGAAAAAGTCGTCAGACTTCAAGTGGCCCGTTAGGTTTCCTTTTGATTTGGCATCTGTAAGATCTTCTACGGTCAAGTTAACCATGTCCATGTCAAAAGATCCACCTTTAATTTTTCCGCCGCTGTAATCTAGCGTCGCATTTTTCAAAGGAACATAGCCCCAGTGGGTACCTGTTACCTTGGAAGCTTCCCAACGAACTTGGCTTTCGGTTTTGTTGACAGTTGCAGGAGCGATTAGGTCTGCAGCAGCAAAAAAGGTGCTGATTCCTAGGACCAGCGTTGCAAGTAATTTCATAAGTAGTGTTGTTAAATGAGTTGAAAATAGGTTTCTCTTCTATAGACTAATAAAGAAGGCAATTGGTTTAACGAATTTTCAAAAAAAAGAGTTCTAAAAAATAATACCCAAAGAATGGTTGGTGTTTTTTGCTTGGGAGGTTCTTTTTCCCGTAACTTTTTCAACGAAAAATAAACTTCCCCCATCCGATGAAAAAAATACTCCTCCTGCTCTTCTTTTTGCCCCTGCTTGCGGTAGGGCAAAGCCATGAATCTCGAATCAAAACAATTTACGATACCGAACTTTCCTCAGGACATACCTATGACAACTTGCGGTACCTCTGCAAGGAGATTGGCAATCGACTTTCCGGTTCTCCTGGTGCTGCTGCCGCAGTGGAGTGGACCAAGCAATTGATGGAAAGCTATGGGTTTGACACCGTGTACCTACAGCCCGTCATGGTGCCGCACTGGGAGCGGGGTGGAAAAGATGTGGTGCGGGTAGTGAATTCAAAAACACATGGAACCGTAGAATTGGCCAGTTTGGCACTCGGCAATACTCAGGGAACTGGTGCCAAGGGCTTGCTGGGTCAGGTGGTGGAGGTTAAGGGTCTGGCTGGATTGCAGGCGCTAGGGAGCCAAGTAAAAGGAAAGATCGTCTTCTTCAATGGGCCCATGGATCCGACGAAGGTGGATGCTTTTGAAGCGTATTCAGGCGCTGTAGGTCAGCGCGGCTCGGGAGCTGCTGAGGCAGCTAAGTTTGGAGCGGTTGCTACAGTAGTGCGGTCCATGAACAATCGAGTGGACGACTACGCCCATACGGGAAACCAGCGCTATGCACCTAATGGACCTACTATTCCTGCCTTGGCAATTAGTACGAAGGATGCTGAGTTGCTCAGTAGCCTGCTTGCGGATCAGTCCGATTTGCAGTTGTATTTGGAATCTCATGGCGAGATGAAATCTGAAAAGCTTTCTTACAATGTCATTGGGGAACTGCGAGGATCCGAAAAGCCCGAGGAAATCATCGCTGTGGGCGGTCACCTAGATTCCTGGGATGTAGGAGAGGGGGCACATGACGATGGGGCAGGCTGCATGCAGGGCATTGAGGTGCTTCGCTTGTACAAGCAGTTGGGATGGAAACCCAAGCGCACGCTTCGTGCGGTGATGTGGATGAATGAAGAAAATGGTTTGCGTGGGGGGCAGGAATATGCACGTGTGGCGAAGGAGAGGGGAGAAAAGCACATTGCGGCCATTGAGTCTGATTCGGGTGGATTTTTACCCATCGGATTTTCTTCAACGGGTACTGCTGAACAGCGAGCAAAAATTACTTCTTGGGCAGAGCTACTTCGACCATACCAGTTGTGGAACCTTCAAAAACCAGGTGGTGGAGCAGACATCGGCCCCCTTCGTGACCAAGGAACCCTCTTGATTGGATTGCTGCCTGATTCTCAGAAGTACTTCATTTATCACCATACCGAGGCAGACGTGTTTGAGGCGGTGGATAAGCGGGAACTGGAATTGGGAGCAGCGGGAATGGCTGCACTCGTGTATCTCCTTGACCAAGAAGGCATTCAGTAGTTTGGGTGTCGCTTTGGAAAAATTCTCAATTGATGTAGGTTTTTAGGGGGAAGGAGTCTTTTCCAACAAAAAATAATCTTAAAAAGTCAATAGGCATTGATAATCAATTGATTAATTATTCATCAGTTAAAAAAAAGAGGAGAAAGAAGAATTTTCTTTGGTTTGAAGCCTTTTTCAATTACTTCCATTCGTGTAAAAATTGCCTTCATTTTGGTTTAAATGCGGTGTTGGAAAAAAAAAGTTAAAAGCCCCTCTTGTTTTTTGAAATTAAAAAATGATAACTTTAAAACTCGATTTATTCTGGAAACCATTTAACCTTAATCCAAGTCAATTAAAAAAAAAACTATGAGAAAGTTCATCGCTTTGTTCATGCTTGCAGGTATCCTATTCGTTCCTGCGTTCGCTAACGCTCAAGATGCACCTGCAGATTCTGCAGCTGCCACAGAAGCAACACCTGCAGCAGAAGAGACTGCTGCGTCACCAACAGTAGTTGACGACGAGATCGTCGCTGAGGAGCAAAGCTTCCATCAGCTTATCAAAGAAAAATTTATTGAAGGAGATCCATTGTACATGACTCCAGTATTGCTTTGCTTGATCATCGGTCTTGCAATCGC
>Ga0315905_10000507_pt1 | contig 42242 bp, 43 predicted proteins | sample LakEriMetagenome_5_FD_203522 | JGI IMG/M metagenome (GOLD analysis project Ga0315905, IMG submission 203522) | Freshwater fungal communities from buoy surface, Lake Erie, Ohio, United States - Buoy 4 MA121 | ecosystem: Environmental > Aquatic > Freshwater > Lake | place: USA: Lake Erie, Ohio...
TAAAATTGAAATATCAAAACCCTAGTTTCAAATAGTCTCGCCATATAAAATGCCCCTTGAACCTTTCTCGCGCGAAAATATGCGTTCCTTGAAGTCACAGAAGGATGAAGAGGGGCATCAGCGTAAATTAGAAGAAGTTGTTAGGAACATTTATACTAGTGCGGTGTCTTTTGCGGAAAGAAATGCGGAAACATCCTATACATTCTGCTTTCCAAATACATACCAAAGTTTGGTGAATATTCCTTCCACTATTCCTTCCAATCTTTACCAATCTATTCAATTCCAAATAACTAAAGAATATATTGTGGGAAACATGGATGAGATTCTAGGGCGCCTCCGCAGTCTATTTCCAGAATGCTCAGTGGAATACAAGAAACTGTCAATGGCAATGGCTAGGGATGGAAAAGAATATGATATTTCAAACTTGGACGAGAAACTTCGCCCATTTATTGATACACAGCGGGCAGTCACTAAGGAATATATTGTCATTGACTGGTCTTAGCTAACAACCCTAAATAGATCTTATATACTGCCACTGCAAATCCGCACATATCAGCCCCCAAATCTTATCCTGGTTGTATAGTTTATCACGATTTTTCAACAAAGGAAAGCACTGTAAATAATCATCCAGCTCCAGCAATTCGCAGAACTTGTAAAGCACATACGAATAGGACAAGAAATTGCTCCGATTCTTTGGACAGTGCTTTACGAATGAGCTTTGTATCTCTTTGAACATAAATCGCAACTTCTCTTCCACTTCGCGTGACATAACGGGAGCCGTTTTTCCATTAATACGATTCAAAATATAAGGCACGTGCTCGTAAAAATTCGTATGTTTGAGTTTCTTCAGAATCTCACGAATCTTAGCAGGTTTCAACCCTTCTGTGCTAGATATCCGCTCCTTCTTGAGTTCCTCCATGATTTCCTCAAAGACCTCCTCAGGAATCTCCGTGCTCTCCTTGGCCTGGAATTGTGCGAGCCACTCATTGAAATGATTAATACGTTTATAGGCGTAATATGTCACCTCGCGAGGAGGGTCCTTATAACTTGGCTTATCACTGTCTATTAGTACAAATTCCTGGTAGCCACACTGATCGCAGAAAAAGAGGGCTTCGTTAATACTGAAGGTCATCTCTTTATCACAGCGTTCACATATACCATAAGGATCTTCTATAGAATTTGTGGCCTTGGCGTGTTCTGGATCTATTTTCTGTAGATATTTTTCTAGTAAGACCTCGCGCCCTTCTTCCTGCTTGAAACCCCTCTGCTGCGGAACAAAAGGAGTTTCCACAATACCTTCATTTAAGGCAGCCAAGACACTTCCTGGCTTTACTTTGACAGCCTTGGAAGAGCCTGTAGAACCTTGTTGAATCTTTTCCTGAAGATCATAGTATTTATAGAGTATTTCACCCGTCTCAAAAAAATAATCATACATTGGTTTATTTTCTCTCCAATCATCCCTCTTTTTTCTCAGATTATCATATTCATCTTCTAATTTAGTCTTTTCCACAACATCTGTGCATGCTTCTATTCGTTCTTTTAGAACTGATAATTTATTTGTCATATTTTCCACTTCCTCTTTTTCTCTTTGTAAATTGCCAACCTGTATATGGTGTAAATTATCTAATGTTGTTCTTGTAGGCTTCATTCTAATCCAAGGACAGGGACTAGTTTAGGTCGGCTTTATAAAATTGACCAACCTATAAACAAATACATATAGTCCTACTGAAAATGGATAAGACGCGTCAGGAACTTATTGCGCTTTGTAAGGAGAAGGGTGTAAAAGGGTATAGTGGAAAGAAGAAGGAGGAACTTGTGAAACTGTTGGATGAGCCCTCTGCGCTTGGGCAAGGCCCAGTGCAAGCCCCAGTGCAAGCCCCTTCTTCTCCAACACCTCTAAGAATGGTGGATCTGTTCGCCGGCACGGGCGCATTTAGTCTAGCCTTCAGTGCCTCAAACGCGGTCACCGTGTCATTTGCAAATGACATGGTGAAACACTCCAAGGAGGCCTATGATGCAAATTTCAACCACAAACTTACTCTAGGAAATCTAAACGACATCAAGGTGGAAGATATTCCTCCACATGATATTCTGACCGGCGGATTTCCTTGCCAACCGTTCAGTATTGCTGGCTATCAAGAAGGTTTCAATGACGAGCGATCCAACGTCTTCTGGAAGATTCTCGCGATTATTGACTATCATCAGCCCCGCTGTGTGGTTCTGGAAAATGTGAAGAATCTTGTCACCCACGATGACAAGAAGACGTTCCAGACTATTCGCACTGAGCTGGAAAACCGTGGATACCACATTTGTCACAAGGTCCTTAATACCTCAGACGTCACGGGCATTCCTCAACACAGGGAGCGAATTTATATCGTGTGTCTAAAATCCAAGGTGATTTATGACAAATTCAACTTGGATTTCCCAAAGATGGAGAAGAGACCTATTGCCGAGATGCTAGAAACAGAGGTTCCTGCAAAATACTACTACAAGGACACCTCTAGTGCCTGGCCTCTCTTAAAAGATGCGGTGACGAAGCCCCTGACGATTTATCAATACAGGCGCGTATATGTGCGTGAAAACAAGAGCAAGGTTTGTCCTACACTCACGGCAAACATGGGTGGTGGTGGACACAATGTCCCCATCATCCTGGATAGCAAGGGTATTCGCAAGCTTACGCCCAGGGAGTGTTTCAACTTCCAGGGATTCCCGCAGGACTACGTGTTGCCTGCACTATCTGACGCGAATCTCTATAAGCTCGCTGGCAATGCTGTATCTGTGCCCGTCGTGAAGCGAATTGCTGAGAGACTTGTGCCCTTACTTGTATGAAATGGCCCCCTTAAGTATTATTATTTACATACTGTTCTACTATATGATAATTCACAGTTTCTTCTCCATTCCAGAACCACTTATGAAATATAACCTCATACGGATTAATAGAATTATTGTAAAAAGTATTATTCCTTGATGGACTTTCACTATTATTTAGCTTATGATTTTTACTATCTCTCCACTCTATACCTTGATATTTTCGTAACATACAGTCTATAGAGTATCCGTTCACGAACATGCATTCAGATAGTGCATATTCTCCATTTATAATTGCAGAAAATTTTGTGGGATGATTGTAAAATATTGTGCCACTTTGCTTCAATATATCTAGACCAATCTGATCAACCATGAAGAAAAATCCTTCTATTTTTGGACCAAATCCACCAGTATCTCCCTCTGGCAAACATGTAATTGTTGTACCTACAAGTTTCACAGTGTAATTTATCTTTTCTATGAAAAACTGCGACCAATGGGGTGTTTTTACATAATGGGGTAGTATAGGTCCTATAACACCACTATTCATAAAAAAATAGTAATCATATACTTTGCCATTGCTTTGAATATATTCCAGGGCATGTGCATGTCCTCCAAAATCAAATCCAACATTTTCCCTTCGTATTACCTTAACATTATCCAAGGTAGGAAAGACAATTGATGTATCGGTTTCAAAGCCATTCACTACAAATATGTAATCTATATCATCCCTTAGCATAACTTCTCTTTTTAAGAAGAAAGCTAAATTATAGTTGCTCGCAGTAGAGTTATAATATGTATATATAATAACGGATTTCATCTTTCATACATGTATTATAATATCTTTAGACTAACTGTCCAACCCGCACAAGTTCCACCGGCGTAATAACCTTGATCACCCCACTCTCTAACATCTTCCATATAGAATCAGACCATCCATACATCTGTGCAACTCCTTCCTCACATACCACAGCATAAGAATAACAAAAAGCTCTGCTCACATTCCAAATAATAAGGAGAGGCGTCTCATAACCTGCCTTGGTAAATGTTTCACGAACCCCTTTTACATCAAACGCACAAGCGCAAACATCTTTATAATACATGTCGGTAACTACAAGCAATTGTTTAGGAACAGATATTTTGCCACAAAGGATTCCTTTTAGAATAACAGCATATGCAATATTAAAATCTGTCTGTGATGACTTACTAATATCACGAGTAGAAAGAATCTTCTTTTGAATAGTATCTTCTTCTCTGAATATGTGCCACTTAGGTTGCTTCTCAAATGTCAATATACGAGTATTAATAACGCCAAGGGCCAATGATATATCCATCGGTTTACCGGACATAGATTCGCTATAATCACACATAAATAGAATATCATCAGAAAATTTCATAGTGCCGATAGTTTCCATATCATGAATTAATTCCAAGGGGTGTAAAATGTTCTTTAGGAATGTATCGGCAAAAGAAGATCCGCCTTCTAAAAATATTCTTCTCTCCGGCTCTGCTGTGGCAGAGAGTCGCTTCAAGCAGGAAACGGCTTTACGATATCTACGCATTTTATGGGCGTCCTTCGTCAACGGAAAGAGGAGGCGAGCAAAACGCTTCGTCAAAGGATTCTTCAAATCAACAGGAAGGTATTTTACGAACTGGCTCGGGTTCTCCGATTCCTGGTCTTCCGAAAATTGTCCAACGACCACAGAATCAATCATTTTATCCCCAGCCTCCGATATTCCATACAAATCCCACAGATCTCCCCATGATCCATATACAGGCACCTGGGCCAATGCTTTCTCAGCCAAACTGCAAATACCCTTTAACACTTCCGTCATAATTGTATTATATCCTTCTCTATACCCGAGGCCCAACCAATAAAACGCCAGGGCCACCACCTCTTTTTCAAACGCACCGAGGACTTGGCGAATGAGGAGAGGTTCTACTGGTCTCCGGTGAAAAAGCTCGGTAAAGAGTTCTTCTTTAGGTGTTTGCGTCATTATTTACTCCAACCAGGCGATCTTTAGGCAGCTGCGAAATTTTCTGCAAATACTGTAGGAACTCCTCTCCGGCAGATTTTTTTTCTAAATTAGGGGTATAACAAAATGACAGGTGGTGGTCTCATGCAGCTCGTGGCTTATGGCGCCCAGGATGTTTACCTGACGGGTAACCCCCAGATTACTTTTTTCAAGGCGGTGTACCGTCGCCACACGAACTTCGCGATGGAGTCCATCGAGAACCCCTTCAACGGCAACCCCCGCTTCGGCAACCAGGTGACCTGCACTATCCAGCGCAACGGTGATCTGATCTACCGCATGTATCTCCAGGCCACGCTTCCCTCAGTGAAGCTGCTGTCCACGGACGGCTCTGGTGCCCAGTTCCGCTGGCTGAACTGGGTGGGCCACAACCTGGTTGACTGGGTTGAGCTCCAGATCGGCGGCCAGCGCATTGACAAGCACTACGGTGACTGGCTCCACATCTGGAATGAGCTCACCCAGGAGCCTGGCAAGCAGGCGGGCTACGCGAAGATGGTGGGCAACGTGCCTCACCTGACGAACCTGATCGTGCAGGGTGGCGAGGACTGCGACAATGACTGCGCCGGCGGTGAGCCCAACTCATCTGGCGAGCTCCTGGGCTGCACGCCCGAGTACACGCTGTATGTGCCCCTGCAGTTCTGGTTCTGCCGCAACCCTGGCCTGGCGCTCCCCCTGATCGCTCTCCAGTACCACGAGGTGCGCATCAACCTGCAGTTCAACGACCTGAACAACCTGGTGTGGGACAATGCGCCCAACAACGGCTCCAGCAACGTGCACGTGGTGCGCGACCGCGTGAACGCGGCGAACCTGGTGGCTGCTTCTCTGTATGTGGACTACATCTACCTGGACACGGACGAGCGCCGCAAGTTCGCCCAGGTGTCCCACGAGTACCTGATCGACGTGCTCCAGTTCACGGGCGCGGAGTCCATCAACTCCTCCTCCAACAAGCTGAAGCTGAACTTCAACCACCCTTGCAAGGAGCTTGTGTGGGTGGTGCAGCGCGACTCCTTCGTGTCGTGCGACGACAACGTGGTGAACGCCTGGAAGGGCCAGCAGCCGTTCAACTACTCCGACTGGTGGGACCGTGCGTGCCTGGAGTCTGGCTACTCCGTGACCCGCGTGGAGGGCATGGCGGGCAAGAACCCCGTGGTGACGGCGCTCCTGCAGCTCAACGGCCACGACCGCTTCACGGTGCGCGAGGGTGACTACTTCAACCTGGTGCAGCCCTACCAGCACCACACCAACGTGCCGGCGGTCGGCATCAACGTGTATTCCTTCGCGCTCTCCCCTGAGCAGCACCAGCCCAGCGGCACCTGCAACTTGTCTCGCATTGACAACACGACGCTCCTGCTGACGGTGTCCAACAACTCTGTGGGCTCTGCGACGAGCTCTCAGGTGCGTGTGTATGCGACGAACTACAATGTGCTCCGCGTGATGTCAGGAATGGGCGGGTTGGCTTACAGCAACTAAAGACCTTTATGACACAAACACGTCATGGATTACGATTTATATTCATTTTAGCATGTGAGCATGACCACGGCAACTCCTCGTCGGGTTAAACCACGGCAGAAAGCCGTGGACACCTTAAACAGTTTATACGTTTCTATTATAGAATGGAAACGTGTAAAGCAACCATACAGGAAGGTCCTAGAAAAGGAAACCGATGTAAATTCCCTCCGAATTCTACAATGTATTGTGGACGCCACCAGAGAAATAAGGTATATGATGATGGCCTGGCAGAAGGTAAGAAGTGGTGTAGATTCTTTTTCAGAGGTTGTAATAATCAAGTTTTAGAAGATGGAATGACTTCTTGTGAAGATTGTAGGACAAGGCTTATGAAGAAGGAGAATGACTGTAAACATGAAGGGTGTACATTCAAAACGAATGATGAATACTGTAAGAAACATCTGCGAGATATTTATTATTCGGAAGAAAAGGAGAAGGGTATCGTATTTTGTGATATCGCACGAGGATGTTTTACTGTCCTGGATGGATCTAAGAAGACATGTGAAAGCTGTCTAGAAAAGACAAGGGAAACAGATAATAAACGCTACGAATCTCGCAAACAACTCATTGCGGTTGCACAAACTACGAATAATACTACAAGATCCTGTGTAAAGTGTACAAAAGATTTTGAATCATTTCAAACAGGGTGCAGAAAAGATTCTATGCATTGTAAAGAATGCTTAGAAAAACAGGCAAAATGTGATAAGAAGCGCGAAGATCGTGCGAGGAATTATAAGAAAGAACGCATAGATAACTTAGATACTTATTATAAAAGCCATGTGACCAAATCTTTAGTTAGAGGTTACGGCGACTTCCAGATAAACTTTGATGAGTTCAAAGAACTTGTTACGAGTCCTTGCCATTACTGTAAATTAAAAACAGAATCAGAAGCTGTGGGTATTGACAGGATAAATAATGATATTGGATATACGAAAGAAAACTGCGTGCCCGCATGTTGGACGTGTAATAGGATGAAGCATTTCTATCATCCCGCCTTTTTCATAGAAAAGTGTAAGATCATTGCAAAACATATGAATCCCTCAAAGGCTTTTTATAATAAATGGTCACTCTATTATTCTAGGACATCATATCATACCTATTCAGCATATAAAAAGGAGGCAGAAGGACGTAAATTAGAGTTTGAAATTACCCAGGAACAATGGGATTGGTTGAGTCGTTCCCCATGCTATCTATGTGGATTCCAGTCGGCAAAAGGAATCGGCTTGGATCGTGTGGATAATACTATACGCAAATATACAATTGAAACATCTAGGTCATGTTGTGGTTCTTGTAATAGTATGAAGAATGAAATGACTCTCCCAGAACTTTTACAAAAGTGTAAAGATATTTCTGAGGCATATCCTTCCTATGAAGAGTTTGCCTCCGTGCCTATCTCCAAGAATCCTCTGAAACCTGTAAATCAGGTAAAAGAGCCTCGCACTTACTGGAAGGCGAGCACAGTTTATTACGCAATTATGAGTAATTCCACAGAAAACTTTTACGAAGTGTATAAGTCATCTATGATAGATGATGAATTTACGACACTGTGTAATGATGTGAAGTCTTCGCCGAAGGATTCTGCGCAGAAACGCATAGATACTTTTCTTCAAACTATGCGTAAACGGCGGTATCGTAAAAACCATATAAACACCCCCAGCAAATAACTCATAATGGAATTCTTCCTGAGAAAAGGCACTCTAGGATTTTTCTCAGATGCATTCCGTCTCTTGGAGAGCTATATGGTATGCAAACAGAAAGGCGTAAAACTGTATTTAAATTCATCGGAGTGGACCTTTGGCCATACTCTAGGCTGGTCAGACTATTTCACAAGTATGGCAGAGAAGACTGAAGGTCCCCCCCTTCCAGAAATCTCCATAGACGGGGAAGAAATACGCCAATTCACTGTTGCACAATATAAACAATCGATAAAACAGCTCTTTATCTTTCAACCGCATCTCCTAGAAAAAGCGCGTGCACTTCAAATAGAACTTGGTCTGGATAGATTCGTGGCCGTATTTATTCGCAGAGGCGATAAACTTTTAGGAGAATCTTTGTTTATACCTGTGCAATTTTATGCGCAACTTGCATTATCAAAAGATCCAACGGCGATTTTTGTCCAGACAGATGATTATAGAGCATTCTTGGAGTTCAAGGATATTATACACTCCATTAATACCACTATCCGTGTTATCACTACTTGCCCTGAAACAAAGTTCGGAATGTTCTTCACACCACTAGATATTACGAAAGGTCGTTCATTTTCCTATGAGCATAATAATACAAGATATGTATATTCTCAGAATTTGCAGTATCTTTCTACAAATCTTCCCCAAAAACCTTTGATGGATTATACAAATGCCGAGATGCGTGAACATGTGGAAGAAATGTTGGTAGGTATTATTATTTGTCAAAGCGCAGATTTCATTGTCCTTGATCATATGAGCAATGTTTCTCGCTTTATTCATTTTTCACACCCCAAGGGAAAAGTTGCTATTCTAGCCATTGAAGATATGGGTATACAAATTAAAGAAGGTGTTTGCCTTGTAAAAAGATACGACTATACAGAAGATAAACTCATACGAAACCCGAGGCATCATTCCATATATAACGATTATATTTAGGAAGAATGTTTAAAGGCATTTATAGATAAATATAACAGTAAATGTATATTGTGTATAGTCCCCCAGGCCCCATCAATACATGGTATAGTTATGTAGACCGTTTCCGCATTGCACGCACAAGCACGGTGGCACTTCGCGATCCCTACGTAATGGAAAATTATATTCGCTGTGGCTTCAAGCACATTCGTCAACTACACTATGATTATAATAAGATTGCGCGCGAGCCCACTATTGGTTGCTACGTAGAGCTTTCTATAGAGCCAGATGTTGGCACAATTCCCATTGACTCTCCCAAGGCGCGGAAACTCATCAAGCGCAATTCGTATTTCTAAAAATTGAAAGCACAGACGACCCTATATACCTGGTCCCTAGCAACCAGAGAATGAACTCCCTGATTGTCCCCTCGCCCCAGACGAAAGCAGTGATTGTATTTATCCAAGATTATCTCGGTGAATATAGCTTATCTCTATTTGGCCTCTATTCTTTCCTCGTAGCTCTGGTCCTCGGCTACTTGGTGAATGAGTTTCGCAAAGTGATTCTACTATCTAACGAGCCACAGCCTGACCTTCTTCAGGTATGGGTAGGCACATTCTGCTTTCAAAAATACGGACGCACAATCGAAGGGAATATAAAAATCTTCCAGGATCGTGTCTTTACACATAAGGAGAACAGTGACTGGCTCTACAAACGCGCATCAGGCAATATGCCAAATCCTTCATATATTTCCCAGATCGTAGCATATGGTTCTAAAGACAGCACGATTCATATTCGTTACTATGGTTGGAATAATACGGCACATTGTATTCTGCATCTAGAAGACGCAGAAGACATTCGCTATCTTGTGTCAGCACGAGAGGTTCTCGCGCTCCACCTCGCAGCCATCAAATGGTCCCCCCAGCTTCTAGAGAGGGACTCTGTCCGAACCTAACATGATTCCATGGTCCGCCCAATAACAGCACATGCGATCCGCCGACCTGAATGCCCAGTCGTAAGCGAATCCTCTTTTTCACCGAGCCCAAGATCATCCGCATCTTCATGGACAATAAGAGAACGGCCGAATAGTTCCTCTGCAGATATGCCTCGTAAGGTATATACATATGTGCCCGCCCCAGAGATATTTCCTAGATCACCCGTGTGCCTAGGTCCTTTTGATCCAGGTGGGCCACCATGTGTACCAGGTTGCTCTCCCTTGTGGAAATGTGCACAGGCCCCCTTACATCCTTCACCACGTAAATCGCCCGCCTGATGAATATGAAAGCCGTGCTCACCTGCAGGCAACTTTGTGAACACGGCTTCTACCAAAACACTAGCACCCTTATTCGTAAAGCTAACATCCCCTTTTACACTACGCGTATTGAACACGGCAGTGGCAACAGCAACCTGTGGCATTTGCTTATAGGTGCGCAGAAGAAGTTTAGACCCCAATCAATTCCTCCGCACATTCAGATACTCTGGCGAAGGACTATACAGAACCCCTTTTACACATTCCCGAGTAAGCTCCTGAGGTTTATGAAACCCGATATTTGGAAAGGCCGCCCGCACAATCGTCTCATCGTCCTCTGCCCAGTGTGTAATACCATCATGCGGATAATCCTTGTCGCGTCCACAGCCCACGAGTTTTACAGGCACCTTCTCATAATTCACATAATTACGCAACATTTCAAAGGGTCTATACAACAAAAACGGGGTGATAGTGTAACATACCACTATTTTTTCTACATAGGTCATGCCGATCGCCACGCCGATCATTAAACTCTCTGAAGAGCCCATATTGATGACTCTCTCGGGAAAACGCATGCGCAAAGAATCCAAAACACCAAACCCAATGTCAGCGGTCAATAGGATAATCCTATCGTCCGCAGCCATTTCTTCCTCTAAGAAGCTCGCAAATAGCCGACGCATCTTCCTTTTTATCAGGCCCGACTTTTAGCCCTGGATAACATATTGCGAATAGAATTGCGCGAGATTCAGACGTAATTCTAAAGAAGTATTAGGCCAATGGATGAGGAAATCCCCCTTCTCCCACTGACCTCTATGACCCTGGTCATCTTCCGAGAACTTCTCATGGCTCATCTCATGGGAGAACCCCCTCTTTGTCCATTTAATCGTCCTATACTCATAAGAATTGAAGCGATACTGAGGCATTAGTTGAATCATCTGCCTATATCTCTTTGACAGACGCCCGTAACCACCATAAGAATCCTGGATGAATGCCTGCTCATGCGGATAATTTGGTATAGAGCGAATCATCTCATCCAAATACCGATACGTCTCTGCCGAATTTCTCATGAATAAATTTCCCGCATTAATACCATTCGCATCCGTGGTAATAAGCATATGCACACTAGGATCTACACCTTCCACAATAGACTCCAGTGTAATATTCATATTTGTAATGAGGGTATCACACTCGGAGAAAAACAGCCACTCCACATAAGGATGCGCATCAAAAGCTTCCTTAAATAAATACGCCTTCTCATAACCCATAGCAATCCCATGCCATCCTGAACTCTTCACAACAAGCGGATATCCATGCTTCTCGCAATACACCTTCTTGTTCTTCTCCAAAGTAATATTGGCCAACTTCTGGTATCCGTCATCATGCATACTCGTTACTACGAAACGAGGGACAGCCATCTAAATCTCCATCCGGGCTAAATCGTTTAGGCGTCTAATTACAAGCAATGCCGATATCAGTCCTCATCACAGGAATCCGTGGACTAATTGGATCACACCTGAAAACCTCATGTGAAGCCCTAGGATATACAGTCCATGGGACAACACGCGCTGACTCAATAGAATCTACACTCAATCTACTTCGTCAAGTATCCCCCTCTTACATTTTCCATACGGCGGCAGAACTCTTGGATGAATCTAAGATGTTCTGCACAAATGTATCTTTGACGCACGCGATTCTGCACTACTGTAAGTCGGCAAAGGCTTCTCTAAAACGCCTAGTGATTATAGGATCTTCCAGCGAATATGGGAGAAAGGCCGAGCCTATGGCGGAACACATGTCGCTAGAGCCAGAAACTATGTATGAAGGAACAAAGGCGGCAGCAACAATGCTTGCGCGCTCCTTTAGCATAAGCTACGGTATCCCAATTCTCGTTATACGTCCTTTTACAGTGTATGGACCGGGTGAAAAGCCCTCTAAGTTTATTCCGCTTCTTTTGGCTCTTCCTGATAAGATTCGTCTTTCAGAAGGTGCTCATGACTATGTATATATTGACGATTTTGTGCGTATTCTCCTAGAAGTTATGTCATCTTGTAAAAGCCTCTTTGATATTGTCAATATAGGCACGGGGAAACAAACAAGTAATCTAGAAGTTGTTCGCACAGTGGAACGGATTACGGGCCATATGTTTTATATGGAGCCAGCCCAGGGAAAGCCCTATGACTCTTCTTCCTGGGTCTGTGACACGGAGTATTTGCGCACCACCTATGGCCTGACAGCAAACATAACACTAGAAGAAGGCCTAAAATCTACCATCCGTTCCTTAAATAATGGAGCGCATCATTGATATATCTTATAGGCATGGCCTCGCGCATCTAAGCAGTTGCTTAACTATGTATCCTATTCTAGAATCGATCTATACCATGAAAGACCCCAAAGATATCGTCGTTCTTTCTGCAGGACACGCGGGAGTGGCCCAGTATGTAGCTTTAGAAAAGTTTGAGGGTCACAACGCCGAAAAACTCGTAGAGGATTTTGGCGTGCATCCTTCAAGGGATCCTTCTCGCGGTATTCACGTATCTTCAGGCTCTCTGGGAAGTGCCGTGTTAATAGCTATAGGTCTAGCTATGGCAGATCCTTCTCGGCGTATTTTCTGTCTTCTTTCCGATGGGGAATGTGCCGAGGGCACTGTATGGGAAGGACTCGCATTTGTCAAGTCTCGTGGTCTCCGAAATATGATTCCCCATGTAAACATCAATGGATACGGAGCGTATGACGCAATTGATAGGGAAGATCTCGCCACCAGGCTCAAGGCCTTCTGTCCTTGGACCATAATACACCATACCCAGAATCCCGAGGCACCTCATATGCGCGGTCTAGAAGGTCATTACCATATTATAAAAACACAAGAAGAGTCTGATAACCTTGTCTCAGCAATACACAACAGATAGCTCATCCCCTGGACCAACCCTTTTACTCCATTCCAAACAAGCATCCAGCCCTTTCTGACGACGTGTAAGAGGATCTGCCTTTATCTTCTTTGAGTAGTGCTTCCAGTGCCACTCAAAGCTGAGTGCAGAATGCTGATTTGTAAACCCGGCTACATGACATACACGATACCACTGCCCTGGTCTTCTGCCAGTGGCACGAGCTCCTCCTGAGAGGAGTCCATTATGTTGCGAAAGTCGACGGTCCAGATCAACAGTTGCTCCAATATATGTATTTGTAGGTTCAGAGGTTGTAGCAAGGCAGTAAACGAACCACGACATTTAAATTGGTTTTCTACTATATATATAGGATGGTGTTAAAGTATAGAGTAGTGGCTCAAGGAGGAGGAGTGCGTGTTATTACGCGCCAAGGACTTGAAACCTGGTCGGATAGACATGCAGGATATATGTTTCCCACTATACCAATGTTTCGTTATATGGTTAGAACACCCGAGAATTATATTCGCGTCATTCAAGATTTGATTAGTGATACTACTATACGCGGGCAAAATATTCCTGAAGGGACCGCCCTAGAATCCATTGGCAGAGATTTCAGCGTAGGTTTGGCAGGTGAATATGGCCTTGTGCGATTTGTCATGGTGCGCTATCCAGGTGGAGAGGATCTTGGATATCTTTTAGAGCGTGTTACACCATCTACGAAATATGAGAAGTTAGTGCTTGACTTAATTCCTGAAATTGAGCAGGATGTATTATAATAAATTTATTATATATATAATACCCTAGATATAATATTAATAACGGTAAAATAAAATATAGTATAATATAAAACACAAGACTAAAATATTTATAGGACAACTTAGATATATTGCTATGCCATGACGATTCATGACGATGATCCATAATAGATTCTTCACAAAAATTACAAAAAGGATTATCTATATAGCAAGGTTCGTAATATTTATTATCTAATATATAGACATCCGCGGAATGCTTGTAGATAACCGATAGTAATATAAGGGGGCCCGTTGAGATAAATATATATAGCAATTTAAATAAACAGTATTTTTCATTTATGTTTGTTTCTACAATTTTCATAATTAGTTCCATAAGTATGGTATTATTTTTTTTAGACATTATTACTCCGTTATTAATAAAACCTAGTTTATTTGAAGGGTATGGTGCATAACTAATAATAAAATCTTTTGTTTTAAAATTAGGCGTCTCTACAATGGGTTTTAATGAAAACATATCTGTATCCACATATATTCCGCCGTAATTATATAAGATTACATATCTTCCTAAATCGGCCTTTTGCACAATATATTTCAAAGAATCAAATTTGTCCCTGACCTTGGTGGATATCTTTGCACATTCTTCCCGAAGACTGTTTTCATCCCACGTCATATGAGTAAAATCGGGATTATGTTTCTTCAATGATTCTGTATTTACTTTGAATTTATCCGGTATTACATCCCATCCTTGAATCCATATTTGATGAGTTATAAGGGGTATACTCATTTATTATAGGATCATTATAGCAATATTAAAAAATAAACGAACTTTTTCTAAAATTGACGGTTGCCCAGCTCTGTAAATTAGTCCCAGCCATGGAACAAGTTTCAGCCTGTCCCATATGCGCATCCCGCACACATTCCGCCTATGGATGCACAGCACTCACAGGCGATTTGAAAGAGGGGTTCTATTCACCCCCGAATGGTTATCAAGGGGGTGGCGATGATGAAGATGATTCTCTCTTCGTTCACGACGATATAAAAGAAATTCCCTATACAGCAAACAAATGCCGGCGTGGAAAGTTATTGGCCAGTATCGAAATGTGCCTCTCCCTTTCCGCCCTTTGCCACCTGCCGGTTCAGATGTGACTCTTATACCCCAGAAGATCCAAAGCCCCCCGCGCCTCTCACAGTCTCGTCTAAGGAATCCACCACCTTTGTCTGAGAAATCCAACCCATATCCGGAGCAACAATCTGCACAAGACGATCACCCCGTTTTACGGTAACTGGCTTGTCCGTAGTATTCCACAGATATGCCATGAGCTCTCCACGATAGCTCCTGTCAATCACACCCACGGAATTACAGAGCATCAGGCCGGTCTTGCTTATACTGGACCTTGGATACATATAATAGTGGAATGTCTCAGTGCTATCGGCAAAGGTCATTACCGCCTTAACACCCATGGTGACCAGCATTTTTTGTCCAGGAGCAAAAGTCACCTCAGCAGGGACAAAGAGATCATATCCCGCATTCTCGTTATCACGGCTTGCGTTAGACACATAGAAGGGCTTCGCATCCTCAGAGGGGAGGAGGTTGAGCGTATACGGCATTCTGCTTCAAATACGTAGATCCCCTTTAACACACTTTATAAGTCAACTCTTATCTAAATATATTGTATAAGAATGTCAACGCATACGTATGATACCACTCCTCAGTCTATAATGCACTGGGCGAATTCAGAACTAGAGCATATAGGTCGCATAGCATCCATGAAAGATAAGGATCTTCAATATTCCTATGCGCAATCTACTGTGAATGGAATGGCACACTTGAAGGATGCGATTTTCCAGCTCGTGAATGACAAAGACTATGTTCATCACAAAAAAGAACTTTTGGTTTTACACGGAAAAGTAATTCGCGCCATGAAACATCTGATAAAGGAATATCGTGTGGATTTGAAGGAGATTCGTAAGTTCAATACACGGAAGGTTCTTAGCAATTTCTCTTACTTGAAGCGCACTAAAAACACTCGTCGTCGCAAAAATTAGATGAATGCGCATTTCAAAGTGGCAAATAGATTTTTCAAATACAATAAACTAGAATGGGTGTATTTAATGATCCAAAAAAGTCGCCCAAATTCAAAGCAGCCTACGGAACCGCGAAAAAAGCACAAAATACTCTAAAACGGCTACGCCGAGCAACTCGCAGTAAGGCACAACAGGTGGCACGCACTATGTATTATCGTGCAAAATATCACAAGTATCAAACGCCTGGTATGAAAGATGCGATGAAAGTATACGGAGATTATTTGAACTACCAAATTTAGACCCGCGGGCATTTCAAATCGGCACTTTTTACTTCCAAATAGGGTTGTGACACAAGGGACAAGCATTTCACACATTTATATAAGTTATAGTAATTGAACCATCGCCACCTTTGCCATTATTAACGCCCCAAACACCATATGTATCACCAGGTTCATAAATACATCCAGAAGGACCGATACTTCCACCTGCACCTCCACCCCCTACTTCTCCCAGAATACCGCCTCCCCCACCACCGCCATAGCCACCTCCGCCACCTCCGCCACCCAATGCAACACCAGTACCACCATCACCACCAACACCTAACCCATTTCCATTGCCACCTAAACCACCTAATGCGCCCCCACTAGCAACCCCACCCCTGCCACCCCCGCCGCTATTGCCATTACCACCTTGTCCCCCATTTGCAGCGCCACTACCACCAATACCAGGAATACCAGCAATACCAGCATCACCACCATAGCCACCACTTATGCCACCTCCATTGCCCCCAGCCCCAGTATTACTTATAGCACCACTACCACCGCCTTGACCGTCGCCACTACCCCCACCGCCGCCTGCAACAATTCTATTACTAGTTAAAACATTTATATGAGTTGCACCCCCACCACCTGCACCACCAATTTGTCCTGCTGCACCGGGCGAAACACTATTATATCCCCCGCCTCCGATAAAAATTGGCAAAATATCTCCAGGAATAACTGTTAGTATTGCAGTGACCTTAGCACCTGTACCACCTATTGCATTTGATTTTGCCGCTGCACCGCCACCACCAGTTGCTATTACAGTAATACTGGTAACACGATTTGGTACTGTAAATGAAGCTGATCCTGGTGTCGTAAATCTCACCGTTATAGGATTATTATTTGTATTGTTAATTATGTTCATATTGGTTATAAAAGGAGGACCTTGATATATTTTCATTTCGGTTAAAACACTTGCTGGTGTAATCCCTAAAGGGCCACTAATTTGTTTATATGGATTCTCATTGTGAAAATTAAGAAGCGTTTTGCCTCTTATCTGTAAAGCTCTTGTTGTTTGTGAAGTATCACTTGTAGGCATCTACGTATAATTTATAATTTTTTTAAAACTTAGAAAGGCGGGCATTTCAAACCGGCACTTTTTCAGAGTATAATTGAGTGCTCTAACTGGAGAACTTGTTTCTTCTTATAGTTTTAGCCAATCTTGAAGGGACGACCTTTTACAATAAAATACTTCACAGGTTTCTACCTGATTATCTGTTGGTAAAGCATACTTGACGGCAGATAACTTATAGTCTTCTGTATGATGCTTTCCCATTCTCTCTTACTTTTAGTGCCGGTTTGAAATGCCCACCGGTCTAAGAACTTGTCTTCTTAACTTTGATATTTGACAGAAGCCAACTTTTACATGTTCCTATAAAAAGTGATTTGCGCGGGGGCTTAGACAATTCATCCCAATCAACTAGAAGATGCCCGCCGGGTTCAATTTGCCTTCATCGGAAGTAGAGCCCATTGTTGGCATTCAGATTTGCGTGTTCAGCCCCGAGGAGATTGAGCGCAGGTCAGTGGTAGAGATCACCAACGCCGGCACATATGAGGGCACCGAGCCGAAAATCGGGGGCCTATTTGACCCCCGAATGGGTGTGCTTGACAATGGCAAGGAGTGCCGAAGCTGTGGGCAGACGAATCATAAGTGTCCCGGCCATTTCGGCCACTTTCGCCTCGCCCGCCCCGTCTACTACATCCAATTCCTGCCCTTTGTGCAAAACATCCTCTCTTGTGTATGTATTCGGTGCTCCAAGCTTCTCGTGGACAAGAACTTCCGCAAGCATTATCTGAAGCGCCGTGGAGAGGCGAGGTATCGCGAGGTTCTCACGGCATCCAAGGAGATTAAGCGCTGTGGTCAGGAGACGGAGGACGGGTGCGGTGCTCGTCAACCCGACCGCTATGTGCGCGAGGGCATTGCGCGCATTGTTGCCGAGTGGGATGACGCCAACGGCAATGGCGAGAAGCAGAAGCAGAGCCTGGAGGTGGAGTATGTCCTTCGTCTCTTCCGTCGCATTGCCGATGAGGATGTAGACTTCCTTGGCCTAAATCGCTTCTGGTGTCGCCCCGACTGGATGATTTGCACGGTCTTGCCCATCCCTCCTCCGCAGGTTCGTCCCAGTGTTATCCAGGACAACAACCAGCGTTCCGAGGACGATCTCACGCACAAGCTGGCCGAGATCATCAAGACGAACAACACCTACCTCCAGCCTCGTATTGAGGCGGGTGCTGCCAAGTCGGTCATTGACGAGTGGACGAATGTGCTCCAGTATCACGTGGCCACTCTTGTGGACAACCAGATTCCTGGCGTGGCCCCCAGTGCCCAGCGCAATGGCCGGCCTCTCAAATCCATCCAACAGCGCCTGGGTAGCAAGGAGGGTCGTATCCGCTACAACATCCAGGGCAAGCGCGTTGAGTTCAGTGCGCGCTCCGTGATTACTCCTGATCCGAACATCTCCATCGGCGAGTTGGGCGTCCCGGAGAAAATCGCGATGAACCTGACTTTCCCGGAGCGTGTCACGAAGTTCACGAGTGAGCACCGTGGAAATCTGGACAAGCTCTACAAGCTCATTCGCAATGGACCCAATACGTATCCTGGTGCAAAGACAATTCGTCACGCCGATGGACGCATTACGAGTCTGCGCCATGTGAATACGAAGGAGCTTGTTCTTCGCGAGGGCGACATCGTGAATCGCCACCTCATGGACGGTGACATTGTCCTGTTCAACCGTCAGCCTACTCTGCACCGCATGTCTATGATGGGACACAAGGTGAAGGTGCTCAAGGGCAAGACCTTCCGTCTAAATGTCTCAGTGACAGCTCCTTATAATGCGGATTTTGACGGCGATGAGATGAACATGCACTGCCCGCAGAGCTACGAGGCTGCCACAGAGCTGGAGGAGATCGCCGCCGTCCCTCACCAGATTCTGCGCCCTCGTGATGGACTTCCTGTTATTGGTATCGTGCAGGATACCCTCGTGGGTAGCTATCGCATCACGCGGGACCACGTTACACTGAATCGCAGGGAGTTCATGAACCTCATGATGTGGAATCGTCGCTTTGACGGCACCATCCCTGAGCCGAAGGGTGATAACGGCAAGTGGACGGGGCGCCAGGTCCTCAGCCAGCTCCTGCCTCCTATCAACCTTGATATGAACAACAGCTCTAAGCGCAAGGTAGTTATCCGCGATGGCGAGATCCTGGAGGGCCAGTTTGACAAGGGCATCTTCAGCAAGGCATCCAAGGGTATCATCCACATGACTTATAAGGACTACGGGAGCAAGGACACCGTTGACATGATTGACGCCCTACAGAACACCATGGAGCAGTTCCTCGTGTATAACGGCTTCTCCGTAGGAATCAGTGACTTGATTGCTGACTCTGCCACGAAGGAGGAGATGAACAAGAAGATCAAGGATACCAAGTCCGATGTAGAGACCCTCCTTTTACAGATTCACCAGGACCTCTTTGACAACAACACGGGCAAGTCTAACCAGGCCGAGTTTGAGGATAAGGTGTTCGGCACCCTGAACAAGGCCACGGAGGGTGCGGGCGAGTCTGGACAGGCTTCTCTTGCGAATGAGAATCGCATGACGGCCATGGTGCGCGCTGGATCAAAGGGTGGGCCGATTAATATTGCGCAGATGATTGCGTGTGTTGGTCAGCAAAACATTGATGGTAAGCGCATTCCATATGGCTTTGAGGATCGCACTCTACCGCATTTCAAGAAATACGACGATGGCGCAGAGGCGCGCGGGTTCATTGAGAACTCTTTCATCGCGGGACTGACGCCGACCGAGTTCTTCTTCCACGCCATGTCAGGCCGTGAGGGTCTCATTGATACTGCAGTGAAGACGGCGAACACGGGCTATATCCAGCGCCGGCTAGTGAAGGCCATGGAGGATCTTGTCGTTCACAACGACGGCACGGTTCGCGACGCCAACATGAATATCACGCAGTTCCGCTATGGCGAGGATGGGATCAACTCAACCAAGATTGAGAGTCTGGCCCTGGAGATTGGTGAGCTGACCGATGAGCAGATTGACAAGGATTATGGTCTGAAGGGCGCTGATCTCACGGCGATCCTCGGTGAGGGCGTGGATCGCGGGAATGACCAGGAGCTTCTGCAGGCCTTGGCTGATGAAGTAAAGGCTGACCGCAAGATGTTGGTGGAGGGTGTCTTCCGTGGTGGTCGCGTGGGCGGTGTCTTCGCTGCCGTGAACATGGAACGCCTCCTCTTCAATGTGAAGGTCAAGTTCGGCCTCAATGGAGAGCAACGCACAAACCTCACGCCGGCACATGTGGTGGCAGGCGTGAACGCTGTCGTTGAGAAGACGCAAAAGTTCCATAAGATCTGGGCGGCCCTGCTCCGTTTCTACCTGTCGCCCCAGAAGATCATCGTGCGCGACCGTTTCACTGAATCTGCTTTTGACACAGTGTGCGAGATGCTTGTCACCAAGAACTGGCAGGCGTGGGTGCAACCTGGAGAACTTGTAGGGATTATTGCTGCCCAGAGTATTGGTGAGCCGTCGACTCAGATGACTCTTAATACATTTCATCTTGCTGGCGTGGCTAGTAAGTCTAATGTGACCCGAGGTGTGCCCCGTCTAGAAGAGATTCTCAAGGTGACTCAGAATCCGAAGGCCACTTCTCTGACTATCGCACTTCTTCCGGAATTTGCCGATAATAAGACGAAGGCACGTGAAGTGGCACAGGAGCTAGAGCTGACTCTTCTGCGCGACATGACCTTGAAGACGGCAATTTACTATGACCCTGTGGATTCGGCGAGTATTCTGAAGGAGGATCGTGAACTGCTAGCATTCTACAAGATGTTTGAGTTGGCCGATGCACCGGCTGCGTGGAGCAAGTATATTCTGCGTCTGGAGATGGATCGCCAGCAGATGTTTGATAAAAATATTACGATGGATGACATCCACTATGTGTTGCGTGAGCGCTTCGGCAAGGATGTGAACATGGTCTACTCGGACTTCAATAGCCAGAAGCTGGTGATGCGCATTCGCCTGCTCATTACGGGCGAGACGATGTCAGACCCGTCTAGCTTGGATGTCATGTCGGCGTATAAGAAGTTCCAGAACAAGCTTCTGAACTCAGTAATTATCCGTGGTCTTCCTGGAATTAAGGCAGCTACTTTCCGTAAGGGCGACGGTCGTTTCCTCTTCAACGCGGCCGAGGGTAAATACGAGAAGAAGGAGGAGTATATTCTGGATACTGACGGTAGCAATTTCCTCGAGGTCATGAATCATCCTGCCGTGGATGCTACACGTGTATATAGCACGCATGTGCATGACATTTATTCCCAGCTGGGTATTGAGGCAACGCGCGCTGTGCTATACAATGAGATCCAGACACTGTTTGAGGAAGGCCAGATTAACTACAGGCACCTTGGTCTCTTAGTGGATACCATGTGCAGGGCGGGGCGACTGATGTCTGTGGACCGCTACGGGATTAATAAGCAGGACATTGGCCCTCTGGCTAAGGCGAGCTTTGAGGAGACGGAGCGTATCCTCTTGAAGGCTGCCGTATTTGGCGAGATGGACCCCGTCACTGGCGTATCTGCGAGTATTATGACTGGCCAGCCTATTCGTGCTGGCACGGCATTCAGCGACATTATGCTGGATGAGATGGCCGTGCTCCGGCTACAGAAGGGCCTGCCTCCTGCTGCGCCTCTGGGTGGAGATGATGAGGGGCCGACACAGGACCAGGTTGATCAGGAGCTAACTCTGGATCCGAATGACATGTGCTCACAGAGCCGTCTGCGTCTGAATATTAATTTGCCGAAGGCGAAGGCTACTCTGGAAGAGGAGCCTGATATTGAGATTGCCGTGGTGGAGGATTAGTGACCTAGGCCTTAATGTAAAATATTTTTTCTTGCATAAGAATATAAAGATGTCTGGAGTTGGACCTTTTGGAATGGAAGGAACAAAAGTAAATTTATCTAAACTTCTCGCCAGTCCCGCTGCCAGGGCAGAGAATGCCATTGCCAAGGTTAAAACTGCTGGTGAGGCTGTCATGAATCTTGGAGCCTTTGCTACTACTCCTAAGGGTGGTAAACGCAAGTTAAAGAAAAAGACCCGTCGTAGCAATCGCAAGGGAACTCGTCGTAATAAAACTCGTAGCAAACGCAACTAAAGGCCAAAGGGCCAAATGGCCAAAGGGCCAAAGGGCCAAAGGGCCAAAGGGCCAAAGGGCCAAAGGGCCAAAGGGCCAAAGGGCCAAAGGGCCAAAGGGCCAAAAGGGCCAAAGGGCCAAAGGGCCAAAGGGCCAAAGGGCCAAAGGGCCAAAGGGCCAAAGGGCCAAAGGGCAAAAGGCTAAACAAACCCCATGAATACTCTATAATGTGGTCAATGCCACCCTGGGAAAATAACCAATGTATTTCGTTTCAGGGACCACTGCCACGAACTACATGCATTCAAGAAGGCTGGAAGGAGATGGAACACGATGCAATCATAGAAGCAAAAAACCGAATAGAGCACATAGATTCCCACGCAGAGTGGGAAATCCGCAAGAAAATCACGAATCCCTACGAAGCCATTTTTTCAGGCAGTTCCGAAAACACCTTCCCCTCACTCACAAATCTACATCCCCTAAGCCGTTCCTATTTCAAGATGATTGAAATGCTGAAGATCTCCGATTTCTGGAAGTCTATCGACCATAAAGCCCCCTTCAAATCTGCCCACGTCTGCGAGGGACCCGGTGGATTTATCCAGGCCCTCGTGGAACAACTCCGCAACAGGTCAATAAACACAGAAGCCATCTACGCCATGACGTTGCGTCCCACGAAGACGCATATTCCAGGATGGCGCAGATCCATCCAATTCCTCCGCAAAAATCCACAAATTAAGCTCCTCTATGGTGCAGACGACACAGGCAATATCCTTTTACACGAAAATCAAAAAGCCTTCTGTGATACAGCAAAAGGCTCTATGATTTTTACGGCCGATGGAGGGTTTGACTTTAGTGTGAACTACGCCAATCAAGAACAAATGGCATTTCCTCTGCTAGTCGCCTCGTTTACTATAGGTCTACAGTGCTTGGCAAAGGGCGGGACAATCATTATCAAACTCTTTGATATTTACAGCAATGCAACCCAAGATTTGTTCCTAGGCACCGCCAGGCTCTTCCAGCGCTTTACTCTTTATAAGCCGGCTACGAGTCGTCCTTGCAATTCGGAGCGCTATTTCATCGCCATGAATTATGTGGGCGAAGACGACGCCACAGAATGGATTAAGCACCTACACACCATCTCAGAGGCCCATGCCACAGCCCCTATAACACGACTCTTTGCCCAGCCATGGCCGAAAAATATAGTGGATGCTGTCCAAGAACATATACATTACCAAGAGCAACAACAGATCAGTGTAATAGAAGAGACCCTACATTTTAATAAGTCCACCCTTACACAGCAGATTGCCCGGAACATCCGTATTAGCAAGGCCTGGTGCGAGGCCTTTCAAGTTCCGTATTTTATTTAGTCCTTGCGCTCCATATCAGGCATCTTCGGTTTAATATATACATCATGAAGTCTCTGTCCTACAACTACAGAGGCTTGATGTTGTGTCATCTCGCCTGTTCCCATACGCTCTAACAAAGCCAACATCGTCTTCAACGACGCCTCATTGAAGTTCTCGGAAGTCATCAACATCTTGAAGAGCGCGGGATAATCCTCAGCAAAACGACTCACCTCGGCCTTTATCTCCTCAACCGTTTTCCCCGCCTCCTTCAACGTCTTCACCTTTTCCACCTGGGCCTTCACATATGTGGCACGCGCCTTTGCAATATCGGGCTCAATAGGCACAGCAGGTTCTTCCTTGGGAGGACGAAATGAAGGCGGGGGAGGCATTCTCTTGATATATCCACAAAGATATTTTAAATCAAATACGCAATCAGAAATGTCTATACCATCCTCGGCGGCGGGACCAACCCCCTCCTATAACCCATATCCTATAGACGTATCAACAGAATCCGGCAGAAATGGAGCCGTTATTGTAGCCGGATCTCCCGAAGACACCGCCAGAAAGACTGCACAAGTGAGTGCTCAAGTAATCGTCGATACAAAATACGATGTACCAATGGAAACAGTTTATAAGGAACCCTTTTGCAATGATACAAATAACTATGAAATGTATATTATTCTCACATTTGTTATCTCCCTATTTATACTTCTCGTATCTCGCAAAAATCTTCGCTATAAGGCAAGAATATATTTACTAGTAACTACGGTAATTCTTATGGGAGTTGTTATATATCTATACACTAGAAATGGAGCAAACTAAAATGACTATACTGCAACTTTTGTATGAGTATCGTAAAAAATTTTTATTTAACGATACACTCACAACGCAGGAACCAACACAGGTGAAGAATATAACAGCCACTCTTGCAAAAAAGGGCAAGGCGATAATAAATTATTATAATTATCCTAGTCAATATATTCATGATGAAACCGATGTGAAATTGAATAATCTTATACAATCGTTAAATAAGCTTATAGAAAATAATGAATATACACACATTTACAGGACATTGACCTGCGACTACGTTACAAAACTCTTTATAGATTATCCACTTACCCCAAATACGAACCATATCTTTAATAACCTTTTAAAAACACAGTCATAAATAGATGAATCAATCAGATTCAGAAGATAAATGTCCCGAAGGTAAAGTTCTTCGCCGATCTTATTTTCGCAAAAATACAGGAAGGCAAGTAAAGAGAACATGCGTTTCTAAACCAAAGAAGAATTCTACAATCACATGTCCCCCAGGTAAAATACCCAGGTCTTCTTATACACGACATGTGAAAGATAAGACATATACGCGCAAGACGAAAAACGGCAGATCTATTGTTGTTCATCCCCGATCATATACTTCTACTGTCGGCCCAACCTGTGTAAAGAATACAAGCAGAGTTGGAAGGTCTCCGAACAGAGCTGTTCGCATAGGCCCCCTTAAAAAGGGAGAGTTGAAAAAATTCGGTTATTCCTATAAGCTTCCGGTGGAAGAACGCAGGAAGACCCTTCAAAGCGCAATAGAGAAGCTAGGTCCCTTAAATGTATATTATAAACTTCACGCTGTTTCTGAGCTAACGAAACACACAGCACCCAAGGCATCGGCAGTATTCATGGAGGACAAGAAATGGATAAAAACGGTCTATGGTAGCGAAAACGGAGTCCTCCACGCTTTCTAGGCGCATGGCAGATGTTAGGCTTTCTCCTCGTTACATTTATTTTCTTAATTCTCTTGTTCACGATGAGGCTTTCTGTTGGTGGAGCAGAACTTGAGGCAGACTGGGAAAAAATTCGCTGTAGGCCTGATATTATCTTAACTTGTGGAATGTATGGGAAAAATACACAAGAAAATATTGAATTCTGCATGTCTAAGCAGTTCCAAGATAGGGCAAAAAACACATCACTTCCCTTTTACACCATGATGGGCTCATTTGCATCTACACTAAGCACAATGATTTCAAGCATTAGTAGCACGAAACTTTCATTTGCTACTATCGTAGGAAGTGCTTCCACAGTATTTACAGAATTTTCATCCAGGATGAAAACATTGATGAACAGAATACAACTTATGGTATTGAGAATAAAGTTCCTAATGGGCCGTATTTTTTCAATCATGTATTCAATTCTCTATATGGGTCAATCAGGAATTACAGCTGGCATGAATCTATTTCAGACATCTATATGGGGTATAATTTCTGGATTCACTTGTTTTGATCCAGATACACCCATACAGACTCTTTCCAGAGGTAACCAAATTCTGCGCACAATACAAATAGGCGATATCTTAGAAAACGGACAAAAAGTCACCGCTATTTTTAAATTCTACGGAGACGGTCAATCTATGGTTATACTACCTGGTGATATCACAGCGAGTGGTCCCCACAATGTATTGCATGTAAGCAAATGGATAAAAAGTGCAGAACATCCTGAAGCTATTACGCGGGCCCTCTGGTCAGGCGGCCTTGCTAACCCATTAATGTGCCTAAATACAACAAACCACACTATTACACTTGGTTCTTATACATTCACAGACTATGATGAAACGGTCGAAGGAAATATAGAAGCGATGAATACTGCTATGCAACTATTGAACGGTATGCCCTCCTCAAATACAGAGCAAATACATTATGTAAGAGCTTGTGGCCCTAATACACTGATAAAACGGAAGGACGGCCAGTGTGTCCCGGCGAAGTCTATTACTCTAGGGACAGAACTTTCTCATGGTTTCGTAATGGGTATTGTAGAAATTTTAACTGATCAGGTGTGTTATTACGGGAATGAAATATTCACACCGGCCACGGCGATATGGTCAGAAAATAAAGGGAAATATACTCGTATCGGCGAATTTATATCACCGATTGCACTTACACAACCAGCCATATTCTATTCTTTCTTAGTATCACCTTCAGCTATTATAGAGACTTCCGAGGGAACTATATTTAGGGATTACATAGAAGTGCATAGTCGTGAAATCGCTGACACGTATGAGAAAGCCTTATATAAGTTCCAATAAGATTTAGAGAGGAAGGGATGAGAAGTATTCCTATCATATTATCAACAATTTTATTTATAGGAATTTTTGCACGGATTGTTCTAGGAACACAACTGGATGATATACGAGGTGATTGGGATAGAAGAAGATGCGAGTCTTTAGTTATATCTATTGCCCATCTAATTCCTGACGGCAAAGACCCTGCTGTAGATCCCACGGAGTTCGCCATTCAAAATTTACATTTTTGTATGAATAAACTTGTGGATGATGCGATGAATGGGGCGATGTCCCCTGTTACACAAATATATGGTTCTATGGTGGATTCGTCGTCGCCTGTCGGCAAGTCTATTAATTATTTACGAGCAAATGCGAAAAGCCTGGCAGAAGTTCTCACTTCCTATGTGCAGGGCTTATGGAATCGTATGAAAATAATGGCTGTTAAAATGCGCATAATATCGTATACGTTTAATACTATGTTTGAGAGAATTCAAACGATAGTGTTATCCGTAATATTTTCCGGATTATCTGCTCTGAAAGGTCTTATGAATATATTACGGCTCATATGGACAATCCTAATTATTATTATTGCAATTATTGCAGCAGTTCTCATCGTTTTATCCATTCTTGCTTTTTTTATACCCGGCGTATTTGGCCTTATTGCTATGCTCACAAGCATATTGGTTACAATAACAGTAATTGTGACAGTTATTGTCATATCCGTTTTAGGTGCAGAGATGGGCATGATCTAAATTCTATTTATTTCTATATGCGTGTTAGAAATGAAGCGCACAACACTTCTAATAAGCGCGGTTTGCATGCTTATTTTGGCGAATATTTTAATGATGTCTTATGCGTCTCCGGCATTCCTTCCCAACTCGGAAGGATTTTCCGCATTTATGGATAAGACCGAAGAAGAGAAGAAGGCCGAGTCATTTGCGAATTACGCCCCTGGAGGTGCCAAAGACAGTTATCAGCCCATTGGAGCATTTGACGGAGTTCGCCTAGCCCAAGGAAACGAGTGGCGTCACACATCTCCGAATGAGCCTCTCCAGGGAAAGTTTCCGAAGTTTGAACTCGGTCCGGATCAGCTCTTCATGTTCAAGGATAACCAGGTGAAGCCTGAGTGCTGCGCGGCCAGCTACTCATCCTACGGTGGCTGTGTCTGCACCACTCCCGAGCAGCGCAACTATATCAATATGCGTGGAGGAAATCGCACGGGCCCCGACGCTGGTGTCTAATCTTTATACTTTTATACATTAGAATGAAGAAGACAAAATATACGTCCGGCCTTATCTTTACAATAGGAATATTTATTGTCCTCATTGTTGCGCTGGTATGGCGTAAAAAAATTACAGAGGGATTTGCTTTTAATGTAACAGGAAATCGCCTTGGAACTGATACAACAACATACTATATTGATGTCTATTATGCGGGTCCAAAAACGAGTGGACCGCAAACGGCGGTAGCATCAAAAATTGTTGTAGATAGTCGTCTAAAAGATCGCTTAGGAGGAGCAGGTCCAGTATTAACAGCGGATAAAGCAAATATCTCTTTAAATGTAGGTTCAGAGTTAGATAATTTACCTATAAATCTCTATGTATATTACGCAAGTGGAAATATGCCTTTATCATCCATAGCAAAACCCCCCGTATTAACCCAGTCATCTTACAGAGGATATGACCTACAAGTAACTCAAAATAACGTTATTTCAGGTAATTTATTTATACCCACAGCATGGACAACCCTCGCAAAATCAGGGTTCTATAGTGGAAATATGGCAACAGGTGAATACGTGCTCGCAAGAATTTATCTAACATTTTTAAATTCCTCATATCCTTAAAGTTTCTCGTAAAAATAAACTCTCCGGAATACTCCAGACCTTTAGAATGTCGGCCAAAAAAACTATCTGCCTTACTATGATCGTTAAAAACGAGGGCCATATTATCGCAGACACGCTAGCACATCTCCTTAAATATATACAATTTGACTACTGGGTTATCAGCGACACCGGGTCTACGGACAAGACTAAGGAGATTATCAAAGACTTTTTCAAGGCCAGAAATATCCCCGGAGAACTCGTGGAAACTCCCTGGCGCGACTTTGGATTCAATCGCTCCGAGGCATTTCGCCACGCCTATAAAAAGACCGACTACGCCTTTGTATGGGACGCAGACGACGAAATCAGTGGCGATTTCAAACTACCGGCTGTGCTAGATGCCGATTCCTACTTATTCACTTTTGGCTGTGAAGACGGCTTCCGTTATTCCCGTGCTCAGATGTTCAATAATCACCAGAAGTGGATCTACAAGGGCGTGCTCCACGAATATGCCATGTGCACGGAGCCAACCAAACCCTCTGACACAATTGATGGAAACTACTACTTTATTTCTGGACGTCGCGGTGACAGAAGCAAGGATCCCAACAAATATCTCAAAGACGCCATGATCCTGGAAAAGGCATCCGCTGAAGCCCTGGCCAGTAAAGACTCAATTTATAATCGTTATATCTTCTACTGTGCACAAAGCTACGCAAGTTGTAATATGCATGAAAAGGCCATTGAATTCTACAAGAAGGCTGCCGATTCCAAGGAACAGTGGCAACAGGAGCGCTATATCGCGTGCTTAGAAATCTACGAAGCGTGCGAAAAGCTAAGAAAGCCAGAGGAGGCACTTCGCTACCTCGTAGATTCTTATTCCTATGACCCAAAGCGTGTAGAATGCATTTATCGTCTCATTAAACACTATTGTGTAAATAATGCGTCTGAAGTCGCATATATGTATTACACGCTCATTCAAAAGTATTTTGAGAATGAATATCCCACGGACAATATTTCCTCGCGCCTTTTTGCGAGGAAATCGGAATATGACTTCTACCTCCCCTACTATATGGTGATTACCGCAGAAAAAACGGGAAACCTAGATACAGCTGCAAAGATGTATGAAATGATTGTCAAACAGAATTATCTCTATGTAAATGACTGGTGGGTGAGGAATCTCATATTTAACATGCAGTTCTGTATCAGCCACTTGCCGAATCGCCTGGACTTTTTCCTGGATTTTATGAAGTATATTTCTTCTCTGGAGGCCAAAGGAATTACCTTTGAACCTGTGCAACGCCAAGTGATTGAGCGAGTGATTGAGAAATATAAGCCCCTTCTTATACAAACGTATGCAGGCCCTTTACCCACTCAAAAAACATCCACAGCCACCCGTGTTCTCTTCACAATGACCACTTGTAAGCGGTTTGATCTCTTTGAAAAGACCATGAATTCTATCCTAAATACGTGGACAGATCTCCACAAGGTCGACTACTTTTTCTGCGTTGATGACAATTCCAGGCAGATTGATCGCACAAAGATGACCAAGGGATACCCCTTTATCAATTTCTATATGAAGGGCTCAGCTGAAAAGGGACATCGCGCGAGTATGAATATTATTTATGACAAAATCAAGGAACTACAGCCTACTTACTGGATACATATGGAAGATGACTGGCTCTTTTTCCAACGGGATTCCTATGTGCAAACATCCATAGATTTCCTAGATCGTAACCAAGGCAAGAATATTCATCAAATTCTGTATAATCGCAATTATGCTGAGACCTATGAAGGCTGGAGCATTAATGGTGGACAGCCGATAGAGCCCGGTTTCCTCCTACATCTGAAGAGCGACCAGATACAAGGTCAGAATTGTGGATACTGGCCCCACTATAGTTTCCGCCCTTCCATGACACGCACCCAAGTCATCCTGGATCTCGGCAACTACGATTCTCCCAATACCTTCTTTGAACGGGACTACGCCGATCGCTACTTTGCCAAAGGATATAAATCCGCCTTCTTTAACACTATATCATCTCTGCACATAGGAAAACTCACAAGCGACAAGACAGGCCAAAATGCATATACACTTAATAAAACCGGCCAATTTAATACATCAATCGCCAAAACTCCTAATACCTTCGTGATAAATCTCAAGAGGCGCACAGATCGCAAGGAGGAAATGGAGAAAACATTTGATACTGCTGGATTCACGGACTATGAGTTTATAGAAGCAGTGGATGGTTCTACGCTTGAACCCACAGAAGAGATTAGTAAGATTTTCGCAGGCAATGATTTCGGGTCTAGGAAAGGAGTCATAGGATGTGCTCTGAGTCATTATAACCTGTGGAAAAAACTCGCAACTGATGAGCAACATTCCTTTTACACTATTTTTGAGGATGATATTACTGTATCAAACACGTTTTTCAAAAGGCTTGAAACCGCTCTCAAGGATGAACTAACAGATGTAGATATACTATTCTTAGGTTATACATTGAGAGATGAGAATAAACATCATATTCATAAGAGACAGGACAAGGCTATTTCAACAAATATGGGAATGTATATAGGGGGATTTTTTGGTTACGTGATTACAAAGCAAGGATGCACTAAGTTGCTAGAATATATAGAAACCAATGGAATAAAACACGGAATAGATTATCTTGTCAAAATAATTCCTGGTCTGCGTTGCTATAATCTACAGCCCCATATTGTGTTTACAGAGTGGGTTCAAAATAATTCTTCACCTGTTGATACAGATATACAAAAGGACTATTCTTCTATTATACTCAAATCAAATGTAAAAGAGGATGAGTGGGACGTTTATGAAGGAATGGATTCTGGTGGGGGAGATCTGCAATCTACTCAAATAACAGATATAAAGGAATTATTTAAAATTGCATCTGCAACACCGAATTGCGTTGCATTCAATACGCTGGGCTTCTTAAAATCACGTGTAAAGTTTCCCCTGATAAAATCTCCTTGGTTAAGTGCCCCTGATGGTATATATATTAAGAAGGGGTATGTTCCGAAAATCCGCGTGAAGATGCTCTGTAATTGGTGTTCATCCATAGAACTTTGCAGAGAATGGTTGAAGATGTCGCAGGCTAATTATACTTGGAATAATATACAAATCACATGGGAAGATGATGACATTGATTATTATGTCATTATTAATAAACCGCAAGCCGATGCGAAATTTATTCCTGAGAAGACAATTATTTTCCATATGGAACCATGGTGTTCAGGGCCTGACCAGAACTGGGGCGTGAAGACATGGGGAGAGTGGTCAAATCCTGACCCTACAAAATTCCTCCAAGTGAGAAGTCATGATACATTCTTGAATACCGGGTTTTGGCAATTGAATATGAATCATTCACAGCTCTCACAAAATCTTCTAGGTAAAAAAGAGCCTTCTCTAGGAAATATCATTTCTTCTGTCTGTAGTTCCAAATACTTTGATCCTGGACACAAAAAGCGCATTGATTTTATTAAATTTATAGAATCTAAGCAATCTCCTGATGTTCAATTACATATTTACAATGAAGATAATGAACACGGCTTTACTTCTTATAAAGGTAAGGCGCGCCCTTTTATAGACAAACAGCGTGGTATCCTGCCCTATAAATACTATTTCATGTGTGAGAATAATGCAGAGTATAATTTCATCACGGAAAAGCTCTGGGAGCCGATTCTTTGCGAGAGCCTCTGTTTTTACTGGGGCTGTCCTAATGTAAGTGACTATATCAATCCTCTTGCATATGTTCAGCTAGATATGAACGACTTTGAAGGCTCTTATCAAATTATGAAAGAAGCCGTCAAGAATAATCTTTGGTTGGAGCGCCTTCCGTATATTCAAGAAGCCAAACGCTTGATACTCAATAAATACGGATTCTTCCCTATCCTAGAAGAAGTATTAACTCCTAAGAAAATATGTTTTATACATTCATGTCATCTGGCTTCTGCTGGGACAGATCGTCTAAACATGGTACTGGAATCTGCAAAATCCATAAAAGAACTAGATTCCATTATTATAAACAATATTGGTATACCCTTGGACGAGCCCTTTTACACAGCCCAGGATAAACGTATACAAGTTCTACAACACTCAGAAGATCCAAACCTATTTGAAATTCCTACATTAAAACTTATTTCTGATTTCTCAAAGAAGTATCCATGTGCTAAAATTCTATATTTGCATTCCAAGGGAATATCCTACGATAAACAATCCGATTTATATGCTTGCTCCACTGATTGGATTCAAATGATGTTGCACTTTCTTTGCAAAGGTTCTACCAACTGCTTGAAAGCACTTGATAATTTTGATACCGCTGGATGTAATTTTTCTGACTCTCCTAAACCTCATTATTCAGGAAATTTCTGGTGGGCAAATGCAAATTATATGAGGAGACTTTCAACAGGGGACTTGACTGATAAAATGTCGGCTGAATGGTGGCTACTCACTGGAAAAGGTTCATTCTCAGAACAACATCACACGGGTGTAAATCATTTTATAGATAGATACCAAGAAATAAAATACAACACCCAGTATGTTCGCTTATGGAATACGAGTAATACACATGGGCTCTGTAACCAAATCATGTCTCTTATAACTGGAATACGGGATGCCATAGATAACAAGAAGAAATATGTTGCAATAGGCACATTTAGCACACAAATAAATGGTAATATTTTTATTCCTGCATGCGAAGTCTTTGATTTTGATTTAATGAATGGTTTTTTAAAGAAATATGATATAATCCTCGTAGATGGCGGTTCTAATGTAGATCAATACGAATGTCGTTTTGACTGGATTAATAGAAATAATAAAGATAAATTTGAAGAATTTACAAAGTATGTTCGGTTCCAGAAAAGATTTTATGACCTTGCAAACTCTTTTATAAAAACCATAGGAACGTCATACAACTGTGTTCATTTGAGGGTAGAAAATGATGTTGTCGACCATATTGTTAGTTATTATAATAAAAATAAAGAAGATGTAATAAATCAATTACACACTATATATGTGGAATCTATTACAAAAAATATGTCTACTGATTTGCCACTTGTAATATTATGTGGAGATAAGGAGAATTCTATCATTCAATATATACGTAACAATAATTATAAGTTACTACAATGCGAAAAGCTTCTGGAGGGCCGTGAATTGAACGCGATTGTAGATCTCATTATAGGGGCAAGCACTACAGAATTATTTATTAGCAATTATGATGCAGAGAATATAGTGGGAAGTTCTTTTAGCTATACCATTCTACAGCTGTTAAATAACTGTAAAACTATCTTTTGTGGTTTAAAGATATAAACACCTAAACTCTTCACACAGTGGTTATCCAGAACATGCTTCGCCTGGCTACTCTGTTGTTTTCTACAATGGTCACCACAGGCATTTCTTCCGTGACGGATTGCTCTAATGGCAAATCACTGCTTACAGTAACTTCTATGAGTTTCTCTCCTGACCCTACTGTGCCTGGACAGAATTCCACCCTTCTTTTATCTCTGGATGTGCCTACAGAAGTAAGCAACGGCACTGCGACATATACTACGACTTATAATTTCATCCCTTTTGCTCCTACTACGGACCCTCTCTGTTATGTTACGGTGCCTTGCCCCATTCAGGTGGGGACTCTTCAGACCCGCTCATCTTACCCGATTCCGGCAGATCTGAAGGGCACTCTCCAGATTAAGGTCGTGTGGAATGATATTGACGGCAATTTGCTTATGTGTGTATCTGTAAGCACGAAACTTGGCCAGAGGTTTCGTATGTCCAAGGACCTTGTTCTATTTACGAATGAAACCAAGATATTTCATACAGATTAGATGAACACGGCCATGGAGGGATTCAATAGAAATGCGAATAGGGTTATCAATAGCCTTATTCCGGTTGGATCTAATATAAAGCCGGTGGAATCTACGAGTTGGTTATCTACTGCCGTAATTCTTGTCGTATTTGTTATGGCATTTATTGGCATATTGTATTATTTCAAAGATTCCCTCAGCGAACTCTTTAACACAGCTACGGACATTGTGAATGGATACTTTACAGGCCAGCCTTCCTCTGCTCCTCCTGCTCCTCCTGCAAAGAAGGATGCCTCAGGAAATCTCTCCCCGTTGCCACCTGCCACACCCACACCGGCCAATGCGCAAGAAGGCCAGGGACCTGATCTATCCCTCCAGAATGTAGAAAAAATCCTACCCGGCGGTCTAGGTTCCAAAGAAGTATTTAACGTCTCATCAAATAAATACACATATTATGATGCTGAGCCTCTTTGCAAGGCTCTAGGTGCAGAGCTAGCAACATATGACCAGGTAAAAGAGGCATGGTCAAAGGGTGCTGATTGGTGCAACTATGGTTGGATCAAGGGACAAATGGCCGTGTATCCGACATCCGACGACACATTCACTAAGTTACAGGGTGGGCCGGCAGAACAACACCTCGCTTGTGGAAAACCCGGTGTAAATGGAGGATTCTTTGATAATCCCGAGCTTCGCTACGGTGTCACTTGCTATGGATCGAAGCCTTCTAAGGCAAATCACGATGAGTCAGCAGCGGCCATGGCTACACCGACCAGTCCGGATGCTCTTGAATTTGACAAAAAAGTGGCCGAATTCAAGGCAGAAGCTGATACAATTGGAATAATGCCGTTCAACGCAAATAAATGGTGATGTCATCCATCAACGATGGAAGCCCTCGTTCATGTCGGCAATATAGGCATCTGTGCCCCTCCTTTTACTCCCTCGCCAGCTCTCATCCGAGTCAGTGTCTGAATCATACAGAGCATCTTCCACAAGAAGGCCATTGTAGCTTTTATCCATATTGATAAATGGATACAGGATGTTCGGTAGCTCACAGAACATCCGTTGCCCGATATGAGTGTCCTCGTCAAAATCAGTATACGATTTCCATTCTTCCATGAAAGTGGAAATCGTATCAAAATCCATAATGTATTGAAACTCGCGCAAATCCTCTGGCCAGTTCCTGTGCAAAGGTTCCGGATATGCAATCCTGTCATACCGACGCTTCCGGACAATGATGTCGCGTTGGATCGTATACATCCATCTGGCCACCACCCTACTGTTCCATGCGCTGTCCATGATATAGCCAATGCTCTTCATGAACACCCTAGCACTCTCAGTAAAGTCATAAATCACTTCCCTCCTCCCGACACGCTCATCACCACCATTCCACACCTCCTGGTCTAGCCAAAGCTGAAAGTCGTTCACCATGTCTACTACTCTGTTAAGCTGGACCTTATCCCCGGTGGCCACGCGGTTTCAACTTTTTTTTAAACGGCATTCAACGGTCGAGCCACGATTCGCTTTTATAAAGGCCATGATATCACTTGTTTCATCATCACTCCCGGGAGCCTTCTTTCCATAATAATCATGTAAGAGGCTTTCAAGTCTTTGTAATGTAAGGGGATTCGCATGCTTTTCCTCGTGGACCGAAAGCTTCCCTCCGGTTATTTGAATAATTGCATTGATCATCTTATTTTCCCGCAAGGTTGTTATGATTTGTTCCTCCCATCTTGCCCTTGCTGAGCGGGCTTGCTGTGTTTGACGCGCGAACGTGGCTGCAAGGTTATCAAAATGCACCCAGCTACGAATCATAGAGCCGAGGACTTGTGTATTCATAGCCGATGATGTCGGAGAAGACATTGTTTCTATCTACATGCCCGGCGAAATGGTTTGTATAAAGCTACGCGCTCGCAGCCGGTCTAAATAAGAGTATTCCCAAGATACTTACGAGTAAAGCAACTAAAAGCCCGAATATTACACACATCATTATGATATATGGGAATATAAGTTCAATTATATATTGAATAAAAGGCTCTAGAATAAGTATTTGAATCTTCTTTTTGATCGTATCATCTTTGAGAGTTTGAATGGTTTTATCCACGAAAGATTCTATCAATTTCGCCATTTGCGTCATTTCTAGGTTGCTGTGTATAAATTTATATTAAAAAACCCACGCACAAGGAAATGAAAATACAGAAGCCTTCCTACAATGCATCTACCCGGTTGTATACTTGCGAGCTTACAGATGGTTTCCGGCTAAAAACATCCTATGAAGATGGGGTATCTAAGGATTTATATAATACCGGCGATGTAATTGACTCATTGATACAGCCAATTATTCAAGGAACGGCTGGTTGGTTTACGAAACCTCTTACTCACGAATGGTTGAAGCCGAGAATTCGTCTGACTATACCTACCGGCGACGTTCCCTCCGAGTTTGAAGGCACGGCTGAGTTTATTGCAGATAAACTCCTTATTTCTAAGGATGAGTTCGTCTTTGTAATGGCTACGGGTGAAATGAAAAAGTCCGAGAAGGTTGTGATTGAATTCCAGGAGGAAGAACTTCCGGCAAAGGTGACCCGCCTTCAGAAATCTGATGTTTTGAAAGCAAGAGAGAAGGCTGCAAAAGCTCTTTTCCGGGCTGAGATGCTAACCCAAGAATATATTCGCCAGCGTGGGGGGGAGGACACCGACTGGGAGGATGATGAAGAGGATATGGAAGATTTGTAGAATATCTTTCCAAGAAATTATTGCCTACCTCTATTTCAGAAACGCAAATGGCACTCCCCCATGTATCATTTTGGACCGTTGCAATCGTAGTGGCTATTTTGTTAGTTGCTGTATATCTCCTCAAGCCCAACTTATTTGCGTCGCTGTTCTCAACAAGAAGTGGTTTTACTGGCACAATGGAGGAGGACTCTAATACTTCTCAGCAGAGCACCCAAGATGCCTCTGGCAATGATCAGGTAAATGCAAATAATGGGAATACGAATGTTGCATCATTTGCTGATGTTGCTGGAGGAAACATCCAGGATCTCACGGCAGCGCTTACCAGGGTTGCAGATGCAGCTGGCACTCTAAAACAGGGTTTTGCCAATATCGACGATGTCACCGGCCCCTCCGAGTTTGACAGCGCGCAGGGCCCGGCTGGATGCTACCCTCGCGACCAGCTGACGCCCGCCGAGCTCCTTCCCAAGGACCCCAATTCCACATGGGCGCAGCAGAACCCGATGGGCCAGGGTAGCCTGAAGGGCAAGAACTTTCTATCGGCCGGCGCTCTCATTGGCGTGAACACGGTGGGCCAGAGCCTGAGAAATGCGAACCTCCAGCTCCGCTCCGAGCCCCCGAATCCCCAGGTGCCCGTGTCCGTCTTCTACAACAGCACGATACAGCCCGACACGAGCCACCGTGACCTGGAGATCAATTAAATACAATGAAATCCCTTTAACACAATATCTAGAGTCTCTCCCTGGGCCTACAGATATAAGTGTCATAACTCAATTAGATGGCAGATCTTTCTTCTATGCTTTCCAGTGCCCTCCAGACAATACAGGCCCGAGTATCTGGTAACTCAGAATTTCCTCTTGTTGATGTGAAAAGCACAGTGGACGGCAGAATATACAAAGTCCGTGACATGCCCGACAAACAAAAGGCCTGCGACTTACTTGCAAATGTAAGAAGGAAGATGGAGAAATTATATGTTATCGTGAGCGAGAAGTTCCCGAATAAACCACAAGTGAAACAGTGGATTGCTAATTTCCAGCCGAGTCCTGAGAGATTCATTGAATCAACGCCCGACGCAGAGCATACGAGTTATAGTGTTAACAAGGGTGAAAAGATTCATCTGTGTCTCCGACAGCGCCAAGGACAGAATGAAGCACTCATGGAAGAGAATGTTATGGTCTTTGTTGCTCTTCATGAAATGGCACATGTAGTGACTCCAAGTCTAGGTCATGACCCCGAGTTCTGGAACAATTTCGGCTGGCTTCTAAAACAGGCCGAGGCCAATGGAATATATAAGTATCAGGACTTCAAATCTCAACCCGTCTCTTATTGTGGTATGCACATTACCGACGCCCCTGCTTATGACCCGAAGAAAGACGGCACCGATTTTTCGTTAGGATGATTTTAATATATAGCGGTAGATGGCGGTGGAAGGAAAATACAATTCGTTTGTAAAGGATATATTACAACCGAAATTATGTAGCACTCTGAAGGATGCTTATAAAAGCATGACACTCACGATTCAAGTATTTAGAGATGCAAAGAATACTTCGCCCACAGAAGTGTTTGAAATAGATAATCTCTATCCATTTCAAACCGTAGCTGATCTGTGTGCGCGTATTTATATGGAAAGCGGGATGAATGACGAGTTTCACCCTGAAAATCAGTGTCTCTTGAAACGATATACACAAGACAAAAAACCGCGGTATCTTATTCATATGCAATATTATATTGGTAAAAATATTCCGCTCTACAATCCATATCGCCTTATAGAATCTGCTAGGGCTGATTCAGCATTTGTGGATACCGCTGGAGATTCTACAATGATCCCTATACTCTCTTTCATGAACAAGACACTGGAATCCACGATATTTTACTCCAAAAAAACACATTATGATCTGGAGCTCTATTTATATAGCGACCTCTATCGCCATTATACAGGGGCAAAACCCTTGAGCAGAACTATATGGGAAGGTGTATTCAAGGCCTATTTTCCTGAGCGTCTAAAAGAGAATGAAGATGGGTCATTGACGCCCGCAGCAGAATCCTATAAGAAGAATCTGGCAAAACGCCATACATGCAAACAGCAGACCCTGGAGCTGATTGATTCGCATTTGCAGGAAACTCCGCTAAGAAAGCCAGGAGAGTCTTCGCGCGCCGATGATATGAACTTGTCAAGCGTGAGAAATATGCGATTTGTGTGGCCCGCTCCTATAAACACGCCCATGTATAAACCTTTCCAGATAGAAACTATGTTTTATGAGACACCTGTATCAAAAGAAATCCCATACATGCGTTTTTATCCGCGTGCAGCCACTCCTCTGAGTAAATTGTTTGTGGAAGGTCCTGAAGATGCTCCCATCTTTGAATTCCCTGACCTCCTTTTACAGTGGTCTCAGTATAAAACAATAACACCCGAAGAAAGCTTAATAATGTTGAAGGTGCTTGTTCGTCCACAGAGTGGAAGCTCCAACCCGCTTTTCGCCACGATGTATATCCATGAAGACGGTTCTGCGAAATTTATCGTGCAACCTGACGCAAACTCCAAATCATTAACGGAGGCTGCAGATTTATATGATCTGGGTAATGTTCTTGAGAAGTTATCTGCCACAATCCCTGCACTAGAACCTGCCAAGTCTGACGGAATACCAAAAAACCTATACACAGCGAGTAATATACAATTGGAAGATGCCTATATCATTCTCTCTCTCTGGTTGGACAAGGAGGATACGAACCCCATAACAAAGAAGTCTATTCAGCGTGTTCTTCCCTTTTACCGCCCTCTGTTCCAAATCACTTCTAGTCCTCTACGATTCCAGAATCCGATTGCCTTTATTCGCTACAAGGCCGTGGATAATTTCCAGACGCCGAGCAAGGATTATCAGTTTCTTCATCGTGTCATAGATCTGCAGAAACTGAGTGGAAAGACGAGTCTGGCCGATTTGGTGAAGTTCTACATGGAGGAGTTCGACGTGCCCTTGCAAACAGCACAGGCACGCGTGAAATCCTTCCTGGATGATATGAAACAATATGAGGTCGTGGATCCTACGGTGACAGATTATAAGGAGACAAAAAATCCTGGCATAGATGTGGCCATATTCGGCAAACATCCCTTTTACACCTTTCACATATATCGTGTAAATTCGCTTATGACTCTGCGCCGTATTTATTCTATGTTGGCACTATTGATTAGCTTGGGCCCTGGAGAATTTGGAGAAATAGAGCACTGTTATGCAACGGCCCAAGAGGAAGAAAGAGAAGAAGAGCAAGTGGCTGAAGAAGAATCTGCGTCAAAGCATGAGGAGCTGGCTGATTTTGAAGATACCTTGGGGGAGTTTGAATTAGAAGCGGATGCGCCTGCAGAAGCAGCTGCGCCAGCAGAAGCAGCGGCAGAGCCCGTAGAATCCTTGGAAAAACTTGCTTCTGTCGAGGAAGAAGATCCTCCTGAACAAGTGGCCCTCGATTTGAAGAAGGCAAAGGCAAAGACATATTTCTCCCAACGCCTAGATTACTATGACAAAAAGCTCTTCCAGTATTCCGAGGGAGACACGGATGCCACCAAGTATTCCAGTATGTGCGCCGCAAATGCAATGAAACAGCCGGCAGTGATGAATGAGGGAGAGTATCTGAGAATGCGCGACATGTATGAAGAAAATACGTATACTACAAAGGAGGCATATGAAGCTCTTTCGCCAGAAGAAAAACAGAAGGTCAGTGTATTCTGGATTGATTATCCTCTTGAAAAGGGCAAAAAATATGTGGAGCCTCCCTCCATTCCTGGAATAGAAGTAATCACGACTCTCAAATATGGCAGTAATATGTCAAAGGGCCAGGCGAATGTCTATATGTGTTCTCAACTGTGGTGCAGAAAGGATTCCGTTGTTGTCTTGAAGAAGGACTATGATTCTACAAGAGACCGAAAGGGTAATGGCAAAGATAAATACACCTGTCCATTTTGCCATGAAGGTCCCGTTAAGAATCGCGTGAGCCTGGTGGAAGGAGAATCTGTGCTTGAGAGAGCACCGAAAATGAAATCGGCGGAAAACAAGGCGCATTTATTCGTGAGTTTCTTGAAGAAGACGAATCACCCTGCTGGCTTGTATCTTCCATGCTGTTTCCTAAAAGATTCCAAACAACTCAAAACGGGATCACACCCTGCCTTCAAAGGTGGAGAGGAAGAAGAGGAGGAAGAAGATGCAGGGGCAGAAGAAGTATTTGCAGATTACAAGAAGAAACTGGAAAACAGTAAATCATGGTATATTGTAGGCGCGGAAAAGGTGCCTCTAGAAATTGTTCCAAAGGGAGGACCTCAGGTCGGCATTCTTTCCAAACAGGTGGATACCTTTTTCGCCCAAGATTCTCGCGATCTTGTTGTGAATGACCATACTATATGGAAACTGGTATCGCGCGGTGACAAGGGCAAGGAGAAGGCAAGTGCATCAGGATTCCTCAGAATTGCCGTTGAAAATCGCAAACGCTTTCAGGCAAATTCCTTTTTGGCGGCGATTGCCCCAGCATTTGGTAAAAATTCGGCGGATGAAATGAAAACACAGATACGCACCATTGTTCAACCGCCCCTCTTTATTTCTCTGAATTATGGCAATTTCATCTTTGACTTCTTTAATCCTTCTGTGGTGGATCCTCCAGAAATGGAGATACGCAAATTCTCCAATAAAGTGCTGGCACTAGAATCAGGTGTTGGCACCCACAGAGAGGCTCTCACACGCGTCTGGAAATCCTATCAGAAGTTCGGCCAGTTCATGGAAAATACAATACAAGTCAAAGAATATCGTCAGTTTGCGCAACTCCTCTCCCTTCCAACCCTCATGTCTCAAAACGGCATACTCTTTATTATACTGGAGATTGGGCAGAAGGGCGATGTGCAACTCCGCTGTCCTCCATATGGCGTCACAGACCAAATGTTGAATAAATGCGACGTAGCCTTCCTTTTACACTATTCCACAAATGTATGGGAACCTATTATATACACGGAAAATAATATAGAAGAAGGGATACATAGGTCGTATGTTGTGTTTAAGCGCGAAGAACAGGAGAGATGGCCAGCGATTGTCCAAGAGCGCTTACTGGAGTATAAGAAGATGTGTCACAGTAGTGGCATAGGAATATATACGGACTCACCGAAGATAAATCCTTACACTCTGATACCGTTGAGCACGGCGATGAGGATCGGC
>Ga0315905_10000508_pt1 | contig 42166 bp, 35 predicted proteins | sample LakEriMetagenome_5_FD_203522 | JGI IMG/M metagenome (GOLD analysis project Ga0315905, IMG submission 203522) | Freshwater fungal communities from buoy surface, Lake Erie, Ohio, United States - Buoy 4 MA121 | ecosystem: Environmental > Aquatic > Freshwater > Lake | place: USA: Lake Erie, Ohio...
TTCCAGGCCGTCAAAGGCGAGCCACTTCAGCTGGCAGTCATGGGGCCGTCCTGCGGCTCGCTTATCGATCCCCTGCTGCGCATTCTCGACAGCAGCGGGAAGGAAATCGCTACGCAGGATGACAGTGTAAGTTCACGCGAGCCTTCTCTGGTATGGACTCCGCCGGCGGACGGAGTTTGGACCGCTGCAGTACGCGATCTGACTCGACAGAGCGGCCCGGATTACTTTTACCGCCTCGCGATCACCCGGCCTGCTGCCTCTGTGGAGGCAGTCTGCGGCATGCACGCGCTCAAGGTAGAGGCCGGCCGGACAACAGAGGCAAAGGTGACAGTGACACGGGTGCACGGCTTTGCCGAAAAGCTGAAACTTGCCGCACGCGATTTGCCTGCCGGAGTAACGGCGGCGGAGGTGGAGGTGCCTGACAAAAACGGTGAGGTGCCCATCACGCTCACGGCGGCCCCCGGCACGGCGCACTGCGGGCTACCGTTCCGGCTGGTTCTTCTGGAGCCAGGTGGACGCGAGCATCCTGTCATTCACCAGATGATTTCCACTTCCGAGAACAACGGAGTCCCTCAGGGCTATCAGCAACTCCTCATAAACGGGACGCCGCTGCTTTGGCTCACTGTGACGCCGGCTCCGCCTGCCGCGAAATAGCGGCGCGAGGATCTCAGGAATCACCCAGCCTCCCACTTTTGTCGTGAGGCACAGGGAATGCGGGTGCAATTTTCTCCCCATCGGCGGCGTTTGCGCTACGTTCCGCCACCAAATTCCTGAACCTATGCGACTCGCCGCTTTCCTCACCACCCTGCTGATTGCCTGCCGTGCGTTCGGCGGGGCCTATTCGCTCACCGATGGTTCCTTCAACGGCTGGGAGGGCGATACCAAAAGCACGTGGCGGATCGAGGAGGGTGCCTTCACGGCCGGGAGCGTAGAAAAGAACCAGCCGCGCAACGAATTCCTCTGCACGAAGAAGGAATTTGGCGACTTCGATCTGACACTGAAGTGGAAGCTCATCGGCACCGAGGGATTCGTGAATGGCGGCGTGCAGTTCCGCACCAAACGCATCCCGAATCACCACGAAGTCTCCGGTTACCAGGCCGACCTCGGCGCAGGCTACGACGGCGCTTTGTATGACGAGAGCCGGAGAAACAAGATGCTCGCCCAGCCGGCGAAGGAAGTGCTGGAGAAGGCGCGGAAGCCGCTGGGCGAATGGAACACCTACCGCATCCGCGCGGAGGGCGCGCGCATTCAGATTTGGCTCAATGGCGTGCAGACGGTGGACTACACGGAGGAGCAGAAGGACATCCCGCGCACCGGCGTCATCGCCGTGCAGATCCACGGCGATGCCAAGTCACAGGTTTGGTACAAGGAGATCATCATCGAGGAACTCGGCGGGAATAAACCCGCCGCGGAACCGAAAGGCCCCACCGCCCGCTTCGCCGACCCACTGCCCGCGCCGCCGCGCGAGCCATTCAAGGACGGGAAGTTCGAGATCCGCCCCGGCGAGGTCATCGTCTTCACCGGCGGGACGAATATGGTGCGGCTCGTGGAGAACGGATGGTTTGAAGCCTCGCTCGCGATGGCCGCGAAGGAACAGAAGCCGCGCTTTCGGAACATGGCGTGGGACGGCGACACGGTTTATGAACAGTGGCGCGACATGAACTTCGGTTCATGGAAGGAGCAGCTCGACGCGGTGAATGCGACCTGCGTCTTTCTGTGGTTCGGGCAAATGGAGGCGCTGGATGAAACACGCGACGATGCCGCCTTCGAACAGGCCGCGGCGAAGCTGATGGATGAATTCAAAGTCGTCACGCCGCGGCTGGTGGTGATGACGCCGATGGAGTTTAATGCGTTCCCGAGAATTGCCGATCAGGCGCCTGATGCCGCTGATGGCTGGCCGGATAACACGGCGAAGAATGAGCGCATTCTGCGGCTGGGCGGCATCTTGAAAAAGCTGGCGCAGGATCGGGGTGTTGTTCTTCTGGATTGGCCGTCCCTTGAATCCAGGCTTGGCGATGTGCCTCTTCCCCGGACCATCAATGGGGTTCACCTTAGCGACCACGCTGTATCATTTGCCTTCAGTAACATGCTCTTGAAGGCACTGGGGTTGCCGGAACAAAAGGATCACGGTTCCGGGTGGCTGTATTTCATTCAAACAAAGAACCGCCTCTGGCATGACTGCTGGAAAACCATGAACTGGGCTTTCGCCTACAGTGACCGGACAGAGCAGCCGTTCGGCAAAGGCATCGGCGAACATCCGCCCATGGCGAAGGAACTGGAGAAGTATAAGCCGCTGCTGCGCGAAGCGGACGAGCGCATCCATGCTCTCGCGCTCGGTCAGACTCCGCCGCCGGTGCAGGAAAAGCCCGCGCCGCCGAAACCGCAGCCGCAGTCGCCGGATGTGGAGAAGGCCAGCTTCAAAGTCCGCGACGGTTTCGATGTGAACCTCTTCGCCAGTGAAGCTGACGGACTGGTGAAGCCGCTTTCCATGCGCTGGGACGAGCGCGGGCGGCTGTGGGCGGCGTGTTCGCCTTCGTATCCGCAACTCGTACCCGGTGAGCCGCACGGCGACTACATCCTCGTCTGCGAAGACACGAATGCCGACGGTAAGGCGGACAAGTTTCACAAGTTCGCCGACGGCCTCACGATGCCGATGGGCATTGAGTTCGCGGCGGATGGCGGGGTGTATGTTTGCGAGAGCACGCAACTGGCGCTGTTCCGCGACACCAATGGCGACGGCGTTTCCGACTCGCGAGAAGTCGTTCTCTCCGGCTTCGGCACGGGCGATTCGCATCAGATGATCAACTCCCTGCGCTGGGGGCCGGATGGGTGCCTGTGGTTCAGCCAGGGGCTGCACATCTTCTCGCGCATCGAAACGCCGCACGGCATCGTGCGCTTCGACCGCGCGGGCTTGTGGCGGTTCGATCCGCGGACGTGGAAGCTGCAGGGATTCTTCGGCAATGCGGCAGCGGGCGCGAACTGCTGGGGCGTGACCTTCGATGACTGGGGGCAGGTCTTTCACTGTGCGGCGGACAACACGCCGGGCTTTTACACCACGCCGGGGCTGGGCACGTGGCCAAATCCGCCGCCGTATTATAATATCGGCGCACTCGCCGTCTCGCCGGTGAAGGGCATGTGCCTGGAGTATATCCAGAGCACACACCTGCCGCCGGACCTTCAGGGCGTGCTCTGCAAGCCGGTGTATTTCGCGAATCAGTTGCTCCTCTATAAACTCGTGGAAGACGGCAGCGGCTACAAAACGGAAGACCTCGGCCCATTGCTCACGTCTTCGATCAATGCCTTCCGTCCGCTCGGCGTGCAGACCGGTCCCGACGGCGCGCTCTATATTTGCGACTGGTACAATCCGGTGATCGGCCATTACCAGGCGAGCTATCGCGATCCGAATCGCGACAAGATTCACGGACGCATTTGGCGTGTGAGCGCGAAGGGCCGGGGGCTCGTGGAGAAGCCAAATTTTGGAAAGATGGAGCCAGTCACGCTGGCTGCCCAACTACACTCGCCTGAGCGTTGGGTGCGGGATCAGACAAAACGATTGTTGGCAGCAATGAATGCGAAGGATTTGGAGGATTGCCTTTTCCTGACAGCTGAGGACGAGCAGGCTTCCTATTACTACGAAGTTCTGGGGGTTTACGCCATGCGGGGTGAAATTCCCGGGGAATTGCAGCTCAAATGCCTGAGCAATCAAGACGCCCGACTCAGAGCGTTCGCAGTGCGGCTGTGGTCGCAGCATACAAACACACCAGGCGAGGGCCAGCCGGACGAGGAGAACGACTTTATCAAACGCATCGCCAATGCGGTGAACGATGCCAGCCCACGTGTGCGCCTGGAGGCGGTGATCGGCGCGTCGTATTTTAAGTCACCGGAAGCCGTCGAGGTGGCGCTTGGCGTCCTCGATCACCCGCGCGACCGCTTCATCGACTACGCCCTGGCCAACACGATCCGCGCGACCAAGCCGGTGTGGCAGCCGGCGCTGGAAGCCGGGGCGATGACGTTCTCAGGCAACGTCGCGCACCTCGCCTTCCTGCTGCAAACCGACGGACAGGCCGATACCGCAAGTGCACTGCAGAAGATCATCGCGGGCGGCAAAGTGCCGGAGGAAAGTCTGGAGGCGCTGCGCGTGCTGCTGATTGGTTCCGGCGATCCGGAGCAGCTCGCTACGGCGATCAAGGCAGGCCCGATGACCGGAGATATCGCCGGCGCATTGGTGGATGCCATGAAACAGCGCGGCGTGCGGCCTGCCGGGGATTTTAGCCAGGATTTTGCCGTATGGGAAAAGGAGTCAGGCAGTGAGGTCCTTGCCGTGGCGTTGTGCCGGCTCGCACTGGCGTGGGGCATGCCGGACAAAGCCGCACGGCTGCCGGAATTGACGAAAAGTGACCGGGCAACTGTCGCCGCCGCAGCCATCGCGGCGCTGGCGGAATGGAAAGGCCGCGACGCGCTGCCGGAGCTGGAGGCGCTTAGCCGCAGTGAACCGGCCACCACCGCAGTCACCGCGCTCGCCGAAATTGTGAAACTCGACCCGGCGAAAGGCGCAGCCTTCAGCGCAGAGAAAATCGTAACCGGACTGAGCGCCGAAGGGGCTGGTGTTCTGCTGCAGGCCGCTCTCATGGTGAGCGATGGACCGGCGCAGCTTGCCGCCGCGTTCGCCAGGTCCGCTCCGCCCGCGGCCACGGCGCTGGAACTGCTCAAGACGCTCGCCACCGCCGGACGCAGCGAGCCCGCGCTGGCCGCGGTGCTGCGCAAGGCCGCGGGCTTGCCGGAGAATGCCAGTGTCGTCCCTGACTACAGTGCAAAGTTCGTCGCGAAGCTCATCACGGACGCCAAAGCCTCCGGTGATGCGGCAAGGGGCAGAGACGTCTTTATGGCGGCGCAGTCGGCGTGCATTGGCTGTCACAAAGTTGGCGACGAAGGCGGCGTCACTGGCCCCAATCTCACTGCGGCTGGCCGCGGGATGACGCCGGAACTCCTTACCGAATCCGTTCTCTGGCCGCGCCGCCAGATAAAGGAGGGCTATTTCCTGAGCACCGTCACGACACACGAAGGCAAAGTGTTCAGTGGCTACAAAGTGAGCGAGGATGTAAAAACCCTCACCCTGCGCCAGCCCGGCTCAGAGTCCGTAGAGTCGCTGGTGAAGGATAAAATCAAAGACCGCAGCGACACCGGCACACTCATGCCGGATGGATTGACCGCCTGGATGACAGAGCAGCAGCGATTGGACCTGCTGCGCTATCTGTTCGAGCTGGGGAAGTAACCGTTAACTCAGGCGCAAACGCGATTCGCGTTTCACACCTGACTGGCTGGCCTGGTAAAGGCGGCCGCTTTCCAGTTCCAGACAGGAAAGAAAGCCGCCGCCGTGGGCATAGGTGTCGATGCAGATGGTGTGGCCCAAATGCAGCGGGACGCCGCTGCGCTGCGCGGTGTGGCCGCAGAGAAGGGTCTTTCCGGAGAAGTGCGGCGCACGGTCTTCACTGAGGAAGTTCCAGAAAAGGTCAGCGTCGCTTTGTTCCTCCGGTAGTATCTCCGGACTCATGCCGGCATGGGCAAAGAGGTGAGTGGGTGTTTGCCAGTAGGTGAGGCAGTCGTTGCGGATGAAGTGCCAGTGCGGGTCCGGCACATCGGCGAGTGTTGGATGCGGCTTATCGGGCGCGTAGGAACGGAGTGCCTCCTCCGCCCCGTGCCGCCGCCATTCCTTTTCCTCAACGGGATCATGCACCGACTGCAGCATCATGATTTCATGATTCCCTGCGAGCGGGATGAGTCGGCAGTGCCCCTGGAGAAAAAGCAGCCGATCGATGACGCCTTTGGTATCCGGTCCACGGTCCACGTAATCGCCGAGTGTGATGATCGTGTCGTCCGCGGATGGCTGAACCATGTTCAGCACATGATCCATCGCGGCGGAGCAGCCGTGGATGTCGCCGATGACGAGAGTGCGCACGCGTGGAGAAGGCAATGAGTTCAGCCGCCCTGCACGGGAGGCATGATGGCGACTTCGGCACCGGGCGGGATGACCTCGTCGCGGCGGGCATAGGCGAGGTTGATGGCCGTGAGGAGTTGGGAATCCCAGTTGCGGAGCGCGGGCCATTGCAGGAAGGCCTGCGCCAGCAACTGCGCGATGGTGGCACCCTGCGGCAAGTCCATTTCCAGTGAGGCGGCACCGGTGAGCCCGGCGAGCGGGCCAAAGAATAAAACGCGCACGGTCATGATGTCAGGCACGGGCGCTGCGGCGTTTGAAGAAGGCATGCAGCGCGCCCTGGTAGTTCATGCCGGTGCGGATGTCGATCTTGTCCACAGAGGCGCTCTTGAATGTCTGAAGCAGCTTCGCCTGCCACTGGGAGCGGCGGTATTGATACTGCTCCCGCACGCGGGCGGAGCCGGTATTCACGTCGAGCATTTCGCCGGTTTCCGGATCCATGAGCCGGATCCAGCCCACGTCCGGCAGTTCATCCTCTGCCGGGTCGCTAATCTGCACAGCGACGACATCGTGCCGCACGGAAGCGACGCCGATGGCACGGGAGAAGTCCGGTGCGATGAAGTCACTGATCACAATGACCAGGCTGCGGCGCGGCAGGAGACCGGTGAGTTTGTCGAGCGCCATGCTGATGTCGGTGCCGCGGCCTTTGGGCTGACAGTAGAGAATTTCCCGGGCGATGCGCAGGCAGTGCATGGAGCCTTTGCGCGGCGCGAGGTAGAGTTCCGGCTGATCCGAAAAGAGCAGGAGCCCGACTTTATCCTGATTCTGGCTGGCGCTGAAGGCGAAGAGCGCCGCGATTTCCGCCACCAGTTCACGTTTGGACTGGTCGTGGCCGCCGAAGTTCTTGGAGGCGCTCACATCCACGGCGAGAAAGACGGTCAGCTCACGCTCCTCGACGAATTTCTTAATGAACGGCATGCCCATGCGCGCCGTCACATTCCAGTCGATGGCCCGCACTTCATCGCCCGGGGCATATTCACGGAAGTCGTCGAAGTCGATGCCCTGGCCTTTGAAGACGGAATGATACTCGCCGCCGACAGCAGCCTTCACGATGCCGCGCGTGATCAGTTCAATCTTACGCACTTTTTTCAGGATCTCGCTGAGGGTGTCGGACATGGGAATAGGGCGGGGAAGGTGGGCGGGGGGCCGGAAAAGGAAAGGCGGTTTTCCCGGATAGCGCCGCCGCCGCCAAAATGTCGCGCAGGATAGGTCGACTTCCACTAAACGGCCGGGAAGTTCCCACTTTTGCGAAATCCCCCCTTGGCAACTTGATATAATTACCATAATCCTACAGTTGCCATAATCCACAAACCTGACTTCCTTTTACATCGGAGTCCAGCAGTCCTCAATCCCCATTCCCCGCCCTAGATGCGCCGTCCTCTTACAGTTCTAGCCCTGAGCCTAGCCGTCACGACAGGAGAAGACCTGTCAAAGACAACCGGGAGAGTGCCCGCGTCTCCGCCGCCGGCGATAGCACCTGTGGAAATCCACGATGCCCCGGCCATGAGGCTGCCGCGCACGAGCCTGTGGTCGATCGGCGATCCGACCGACGAGGAGCAGCTCTATCTGGAACTGATCAACCGGGCCCGCGCGAATCCGGCGGCGGAGGGTGCCCGCCTCGCAGCCCTGACGGACCCTGACATTCTCTCGGCGTATGACTACTTCGGGGTGAATCTCACCCAAATGCAGAGCGAGATGAGCGCGTTGACGCCGGCGCCACCGCTGGCCATGAACGCGAAGCTTATTCAGGCATCCCGGGCTCACTCCCAGGATATGTTCACCAACAGATTCCAGGGCCACACCGGGAGCAACGGGAGCACCATCCAGGCACGATTTACCGCGGCAGGCTACTCCGCATCTTTCCTCGCAGAAAATGTCTTCAGCAGCGCCAAGTCTACGGAGCATGGACATGCCGGGTTTGAAGTGGACTGGGGCAGCGGCTCCGGCGGCATGCAAACCGGCCGCGGCCACCGTGCCATTACTCATGCCGGCTTCCGCGAGGTGGGCATCGGCATCGTGGAAGGCACCAATGACAGCACCGGCCCCCAGGTGATCACCCAGGACTTCGCCGTGATGCCCGGTGCCGTCACCCCCTTCGTCACTGGAGTCGCCTACTACGACTTCAACGGCAACAACTTCTATGACCCCGGTGAAGGCATAGGCGGCGTCACCGTCAATGTGGAAGGCGCCGCCTGGCACGCTGTGACCGCGGCATCGGGCGGTTACGCGGTGCCGGTGCCTCAGGGAGCGGGCACACGTACGGTCGCTTTCACCGGACAGGGATTCAACAGCACCGCCACCGCCGCGCTCACGGGAACGAACAACACCAAGGTGGATTTCAAACCAGCCTACACCCCGCCCGCCGTCGCCGGTACGACCACGCCTGTAGTGAGTGCCCCCAACAACTACAGCCTCACTGCTGTTCCCGGTGCCTCCGACTACTCGTGGAGGGCCATGAAGAAAGTGGTCGCAACGGCTGACAATGCCGACGCACTGACGCGGGTGAACACGACCATCAGCAGTAGCTACAGCGCGCTGAACACCAGCATCAAGGCGGAGGGGACCGGTGCCTTCCAGCTTGCCCAGCCATCCAATCCGCCGCGCAACGAGGCCATTATTTACAAAGCCGCCTTCCGAGCCGGGGTGAACCCACGAATTCAATTCCAAAGCCGTCTGCGCGGCGCCAAATCCGGCCAGGTCGCCCTCGTCCAGGTCTCCACCAATAGCGGGAGTTCCTGGTCCACGGTCTATTCCCAAAACGGCACCGGATCGACCGGTGAAGCAGCGTTCACGCTCCGCACCGTTTCCCTCTCCTCCGTCGCCGGGCGAGACTTCATGCTGCGCTTCAACTTCTCGGTCACGGGCAGTGAGTGGTTCACCTCCACCAGCAACGGCTATGGCTGGTTCATTGATGCCGTGGCTTTCTCAGATGTCCTCGACACCACTGGAGCCACTACCGCCAGCATCCCGTCCGGCACCAGCTTCACTTTCACGCCCCCGGACACCGGCGACTGGCTCCTCACAGGCCGCCCCACGGTGTCAGGCCGCTCACTGGAGTTTGGCCCGGCCACGCAGGTGGTCGCGATCCCGCCACCCTCATTCAGCACCTGGGCAGCCAGCGAGGAAAGCACTGCCGGCCTCCCCGCCGGAACCTTAAGCCAATCTCCATCCGATGATTACAACCGGGACGGTGTGCCAAATCTCATGGCCTACGCCCTGGGCCTCAGCGCCGTGCAGCTGCAAGCCGCCGCCCTGCCCCAGGCAACCGTCGCCGGCGGCAGACTCCAGCTGGACTACCCGCGGGTTGCCGAGCGTCAGGATGTCACGGTCGTGCCGCAAATTTCATTCGATCTCCGGCGGTGGTTTGCTCCGGGGGAAGCGGGCGCTCCAGCGGACTTCACCGATGTCGAACTAACCGGCAGCGGCGGCACCGTTATGCGGCGCGCCTCCGTTCCCAACGGTAGCCGGAGCTACTATCTCCGCCTGAAGGGGACGCAGCCCTGAGGCCACACTCACCGCGGCCCAAACCCTGGCCTCCCGGCCCGAATGCGCTGTGAGAAGTCCTCGGCATTCCCCGCCTCGCGGGCGGCTGGATTGACATGGGAGCGGGCCTTCAACTCTGCAAACGGCAAGCCGTCATTCAGGATCGCGCCCTGTTTCGTGGAGCATCTCATCCATCTTGCCGTTCACCTGCAGCCGCAAGTCCCACGGCGTCCGTTTCTCTGCACGGTGCTTGCTGCGGATGGCCGTCGTGCAGTTGGTGGTCAGGACATTGTACCACCGCGGGCTTTGCTTCAATTCATTGAGCGTCCCGATGTATTCCAGAAACCGGTCCTTCGCCGCAGCGCCGCTCTGTGAAGTGCGATAGAGATACATGTCCCCCCCCTGACGGAAGTTGGTGCGCCGGCGCAACACATCACGCTCATCCTCGACGGTATAGATCAACTCAAACTGCCGGCAGATCCCGCCCATAGCAGAATAGGTTTCGCCCTTCTCCTTCCGCGTCTCGATGGAAAACGCCAGTGGCGGAGCGTCCTCGAATTGAAAACTGACTATCGGATGCGCCATCCAAGGCGATCCCCGGTAAGTGATGGCGATATCCACTGCCCGGATGGCGGAGAGCCTCACGGTGCGCGTCTCCCAGCGCGGCGTGTAATCATACTCCGAACGGTAATCACAGTGTCTCACATTATGAACCGTGACAAAGTCCCCCTCGATTTCGGCCCAGGCCAGCTGCTCCACATCCGGCAGCCAGTCCCGGTCATTTGAGGGTTTCAGGGAGAACCACCACGCCATCATCCCGCAGACGAAAGCTGCCAGACAGGTCAGCCGCTTCCACAGCGGCCGCAGCCGTAAGACAGCCACGGCCCGTGCGCCAGTGAGCAACCAGACCAGCTTCCCTATGATGCCGCCTGGACCATCAAACCACAGCGCCCCGAACGCCCAAAGCACCCGGTGATCACCACCAGCCAGGCAACCGTCAGCCCGGTCAGCCGCAAAACGAACCCCACACGCGGACGAATACTTCGGGCGGGCGGCGTCTGCATGACTCCGAGTTCGCAGAACCCATCTTTTTGGCAAGCCCAAGGCCGCTACTCCTCCACCAGCCGGTAGCCGATGCCGGGTTCGTTGATGATGCGCGGCGGGCCGTCACCGAGCTTGCGGCGGAGGTGGCTGATATGAACGCGCAGGCCTTCGGAGGCATCGCTGCTTTGCGCCGGCCAAACGGCTTTGATGATCTGACTCTGGGTGACGATGCGGCCGGCGTGCTCGGTTAGGACTTTGAGCAGCGCAAACTCGGTGGGCGTTAGTTTCAGCGCCTCATCGTGCAGCGAAGCTTCGTGGTGCAGCAGGTCGAGCGCGAGCGGGCCGGCGGCGATCTGCGCATGCTGGCGGGTAAAGCGGCGGCGTTGGATGACGGTAAGGCGCGCGAGCAGTTCGGCGGTGCCGAAAGGTTTCGTCACGTAGTCGTCAGCACCGGCTTCGAGGGCTTCGACTTTCACATTCTCCTGGTCGCGCACGCTGAGGATGAGCACGGGCACCTCGCTCCACTCGCGCAGCCGCCGCAGCACCTCGAGCCCGCTTAGGCCGGGCAGCCCTAGATCGAGGAGCACCACATCGGGCCGCTGCAGCGCGACTTCGTGCAGGCCGGTTTCGCCGCTGTCGGCTTCGCTGACGTCATAGCCGCGTGCCGTGAGCACCATGCGCAACAGGCGGCGCATCTGGGCTTCGTCGTCTATGATGACAGCTTTGGGATTCATGACTGGTGGACCTGCACCGGCAGCCGGAGGGTGAAGAGCGCGCCGCCCTGCGGATGATTGGAAACAGTGACATCGCCCTTCATGGAACGCAGCAAGCCGCGGGCAATGGGCAGACCAAGCCCGGTGCCGCCAGCGAGAGCTCCGGGGGAGCGGTAGAATTTTTCAAAGACCCGCGCGGCTACCTCGGGCGGCAGGCCCGGGCCGTGGTCGCGCACGGTGAGCGTGAGTTCGTTCGCTGCGAGCGATGCGTGGATTACGACGGGCGTGTCTGCGGGAGCGTGCAGCGTGGCATTATGCAGGATGTTGCCCAGCGCCTGTGCCAGCAGACGGCTGTCGAGCTTCAGCAGCGGCAGATTTTCTGCGCCGGAAATCTGGAGCGGATGCCCGCGCAGTTCCTGCTCCAGTGAAGTCGTGGCCGCATGGAACACGTCGCCGATCTCGCACCACTCGGGCCGCGGCGTGAGCGCCTCGGATTCCACGCGCGTCATCTCAAGGAAACTGTCCACGATGCGCTGGAGCCGGCGGGTGGCTGTGACGATTTCGGCGGCATAGGCATTGTCGTCCTGCCCCAACCCGTCGAGCGCGGTGAGGATCACCGCGATGGGCGTTTTGAGTTCATGGGAGACGCTGTCGAGCAGCGTGCGGTGCAGCCGTTCCGACTCCGACAGCAACTCTGCCCGGTGCTTCTCCGCCAGCAGCGCCTCGCGCTCCGCATGGTGCCGCTCCAGCGACTCCTCCCGCTCGCGCAGCCGGGCGATGAGATGCCCCATGCTCAGCGCCACCACGAAGAAGAGCGCAAACATGATGACGTCCTGCGGCTTCTCGATGTGAAAAGTGAACTGCGGCGGGATGAAGAGAAAATTCCACACCAGCGCACTGAGCACCGCCATCACCAGCACCGGCCCGCGGTGCCATTTCATCCCCGCTAGCACGATGGCCATGAGAAACACAATGGCCGAAAACTGATACCCCGTCTGCGGCAGCAGCCCCCAGCAGATAGACGCCAGCGCAAACACAATGACACCGGCCCCGCTGTACTGCGCGATGCGCACCAGCGTGGAGGTTTCCTGCTTTCGCCGAGCGGCGGAATTCATTTAACCACCCTGAACATAATCCGCCAACCCGCAAAGTTAATCCCCACGGCCGGGCTGTGAATTATGTGTGAAGCCCAGCACTACAGTCCCGTGTTCGCTGAGGGTGGTGGCGTGGCAGTTGATGCCGCAGAATCATTACGGGAGAGTATTCTTGTATGGCTGTCATTTCCGCGAAATAAGTTCGTCAAATTCCTCCCAATGCTGAAACTACGGCCTCTCCTTCTCAGCCTCGCGTCCTTTGCCCGTGCTGATTATACCTTGAAGGACGGGGATACCGTGGCCTTTCTGGGCGACAGCATCACTGGTGCGCGTGGATATACCAAAATCGTGGAGCACTACACGCTGATGCGATTTCCGGAACGGAAGATCCGGTTCGTGAATGCCGGGCAGGGTGGCGATACAGCGCATGGATGCCTTGCACGGCTGGACCGGGATGTGTTCGACAAAGGGGCCACGGTGGTAACGGTGGCATTCGGCATCAATGATATTGGATGGGGAACGAAGGCAGACGACGAGCACAGGAAACTGTACCTCGATGGAATCCGGACCATCATCGACCGCTGCCGGGAAAAGAAGGCGCGGCCGGTCATTTGCTCACCCGCCATTACCGCTGAAGCGCCCGAAACCGCGGAGAAAGGCTACCTGCAAACCATGACGGATGAGGGACTTGCTCTCGCCAAATCGCTGGGAGCGGACACCATTGATCTCCAGCGCGGCATGAGGGAAATCCAGCGCCGTGTCATTGAGTCCAACCGCCAGTCGAAGCCGGAAGATGCCGTACGTCTACATGTCAAAGACGGCATCCACCTGGAGGAACTTGGCCAGATCGCGATGGCCTACGCCATGATCAAAGGGCTGGGTGCGCCGGAGGAGATTTCCAGTGTGAATGTGGATGCCGCAGCTTCCGCGGGCAGCGGGAACGGCTGCAAAATGACAGACCTCAGTGTCACTGCGGACGGCGTTAAGTTCACACGTCTGGACAACGGGCTGCCGTTGAATCTGGGCTCGCTCTGGCAACTCCAGCACCGCTGGATTCCCTTCCCTGACGGATTGAACGGCTACCGCCTGTAAATTACGGGCCTGCCTCCCGGTGATTATGAATTAAAGGCTGATGGCCGGGTTTTTGGCAAGGAAAGTGCCGGCGAGCTGGCGAAGGGAGTCAACATCGCCTCCATGACTTCCAGCGGGTGGGACCCCGGCGGTCCGTGGCATGTGCAGTCATGGGTTGTGAAGCAATTGGTAGATGCACGGGACAATCTCTGGGCGGCCGGCACCAGCGTGGTGCAGTTCGGCGGCAGTGATCCGGCTGGTTTGAGAGAGGCCCTCAGCCTCGAGGAAGACCAACTGGTGGAATTGCAGCGCAAGGCAGCCGGGCCGCGGCCTTACGCCTTCGAAATCCGGCGCGTTACTCCCTGACGCCGGCGCATCGGATTTCGACCAAACTGCCCGAGTTCGACGACGCAGCCGACGAAAAAGGTGGCCTTGTCGCATTCCATCTCCAGACCGTGCGAGGCGCACTGGTGCAGGAATCGCGGCCCGTGCGGCTTTGTTATGGGCGCACCACCCGGATGCGCATTTGGCGGCGGGAGTCGGTGCTGAGGGGGGCGGGGCTGCGCCAGGTGAGGGTGGTGGAGCCATCGGGGTTGCTGGTTTCGCTGACGGGTACGGCATCCGGGTTCCATGTGCCGAGGGAGCTGGAGGTTTCGGCGAAGATCTGGATGTCGCCGGTGTTCGGAGCCCGGGTGAAGGTCATGGTCATGTAGTCGGCGGGCGGGTTCATGCCCACGGTCAGGCTCTTCACCGAGGCGGATGGGGCCTGGCTGATGCTGCTGGCTGCAGTGCTGGAGCCCAGCATGTATTCCACGAGATCGGCGAGGCCGTCCTGATCGTTGTCGCCCTGACCATCGGCGCTGGCAGCGTTGGCTTGTGCCCAGATCGCGTAGCCGGTGTCGGGGCCGCCGGGGTTTCCGTTCAGTAACGGGTGGGAAAGTGAACTGCCCGCGGCGTAGGGCGTGGCGGTCAGGACAAGGGTGGGGCCGCTGCCGTCCGGGGATGCCGGCCAGGGCGAGGCATCGTCGTAGGTGAGGTCGGCGATGACGCCGCCGCTGTTGCTGGTGAGCACGAGGCGTTCGCCGCCATTGTCCAGGGACCCGGTGTATGCGCCGGCTACTTTTCCTGACAAGCCGGGATAAAGCGCATCCGGGTAGCGAATAGCGAGGGCCGCGGCGTCGCGCACGAGGACCACTCGGCCGCCGGCTGGCAGGAGCAGGCCGTTAGGCAAGGTGGCCGCGATGCCGGTGGTGAAGCTGACGCCGCTGAGGTCCACGGTGGCGGCGCTGGTGTTGCGCAGTTCGATGAATTCAAACTGATCCTTGTCCAGCACGCCGGCGGTGGCCTCAGCAGCGGTGCGGGGGCCCGGGTTGTAGTTGATCTCAGTGATCTGAAGATTGGCCGCCGAAGCGAGCGCTGCGGGAGTGAAGGTACCTTCGCGCAAGCCGGACCACGAACCGGCGACAAGGGCGCGGGCCCGCAGCAAAGTGCTGGCAGTCAGCGGAATGGCTCCGCTGTAGAGCGTGCCGGCCGCGGCACCGCCGCTGGCGCGGGGATCACTGCCATCGGTAGTGTAGTAGATAGAGGCTCCGGCGGGGCCTGTGCGTTCCAGTGCCAGGCTGCCGGTGAAGGTGCCGGTAGCTGTGGAGAAGGCCGGGCGCGCGACGAATTTACTCTGAATCCACGCGAGGCGGCTGGTGCTGAAAGTTTTCACCTGCGTCACGGCGGCGGCATAGCCGGCGAAGGAATAAGGGCTGGCTCCGGCGGGCGCGGAGAGGTTGTTCCAGCGGGCGAAGTTGCGGGCCACGGTGTCGCTCGCATTACGCGGCCACCGCCGCATCACTGCTGCGCGGCGGGAGGCCATTCAGGCTTTAGCCGAGCAGATGGGCTACCGTCCCGATCCCGTGCTGCGCGCGCTGAGTCAGTATCGCCGCGCCACGTCCGTGAAGCCCGTGACTCAGGTGCTGGCGTGGCTGAATGCGTGGGCCGATCCTGAGGCGCTCCGGGGCCACGGAGAGTTCGACGCCTATTGGCACGGAGCCAGTGCGGCGGCGGTGGAGATGGGCTGCAGGCTGGAGGAATTCCAGCCCGGGCCCGGCCTGCCGCCTGACCGGCTGAAAAAGGTGCTGCATGCCCGCGGGATACGGGGGCTCATCATCCCGCCCCATCCGGCGCAGATCGACTGGGGCGGCTTTTCGTTTGGAGACTTCCGCGCCGTGCGCATCGGCTATTCTCAGGAAAATCCACCGGTGCACCGGATCACGAGCGACCAGCACGGCCAGCCCCTGAAGGATCGCCTCCCCCCGCTGGAACTGGATTCCGCCTCGCCGGAACGAAATGCCGAAGCCCTCGCCAAGTGGGCGCAGCGCCATGCGCCGGATGGAATCCTGAGCGACCTCCGCGATTCGCGGCACCTCTGCCGTGCAGCCGGACTGCAGGTGTCCGGCGACGTATCGATGGCCGTGCTCAGCGTGCGGGATGGCGGGGGGAATGCAGGCATCGATCAGCATGCCGAAGCAATCGGACGGGCCGCTGCGGAATGGGTGCTGCCCGGACTGCACATCACAAAGCACAGCGCTCCCCTGCAACTGACGACCGCCGTGGGTGGCTCCTGGAAAGACGGCGAGGACTGTCCCCATCGTTAACGAACCGCCTGGCAAGTCGCCGGACTTTTGCCGGATTCTCTCTTATTCAGATCTCCACCTGCTGGCCCAGTTCGATGACGCGGCCCACCGGGATTTGGAAGTAGGTGGCGGGTTGCTGGGCGAGACGACTGGCCATGGAGAAGAGGTGCTCGCGCCAGCGGGCCATGCCGGGCTTTTCGCTCGGGACGATGATTTCACGGCCGACGAAGAAGGTGGACTTGTCGCATTCGACCTCGAGACCGTGCGAGGCGCACTGGCGCAGGAAGCGCGGAACGTGCGGCTTCTGCATGAAGCCAAAACGGCCGGTGACGCGCCAGAATCCGTCGCTGAGCGCCTCCACTTCCACGCGGCGGCTGGGCGGAATCCACGGTTCGTCCTGCACTTCGAGCGTGAGGAAAATGACGCGCTGGTGGATCGCGCCGTAGTGTTTCAGGCTGTGCAGCAGAGCCACTGGTGCGCGCCCCCGGGTGCTGGTGAGAAAGATGGCGGTGCCAGGCACAGTGATGGGCGTGCGGCGCTTCAGGCTATCCACGAGCATCTCCTGGGTAATGGCGGACGCTTCCAGCTTCGCGCGCACGAGGCGGCGGCCGGTGGCCCATGTGGCCATGAGCAGGAAGATCACGGCACCGGTGGCGATGGGGAACCATCCGCCGTGGAAGAACTTCAGCAGGTTCGCGCTCAGGAAGCCTGCCTCAATGAGACCGAAGACGGCGCAGAGACCAAACGCCTTCCACAGCGGCCAGTTCCAAAGATGGCGGGCGACGAAGTAGAAGAGGATCGTCGTGATGAGCATCGTCATCGTGACGGCCACGCCGTAGGCTGCGGCGAGGTTCGACGAGGTGCGAAAGGCGAACACGAGCGCGAGACACGCCAGCATGAGCGTCCAGTTCACCAGCGGGATATAAATCTGGCCGCGGGCGTGCTCCGAGGTGTGGCGGATGCTCAGCCGCGGCAGATAGCCGAGCTGTACCGCGCTGAGCGTGAGCGAGTACGTACCGGTAATGAGCGCCTGCGACGCAATGACGGTCGCCGATGTCGCGAGCAGCACGAGCGGCAGCGTGGCCCACTGCGGCGCCATCTGGAAGAAGGGCGCGAAGGCCAGATCCGGCTCGCGCAGCAGCAGCGCGCCCTGGCCGAGGTAGTTCAAAGCGAGCGCCGGAAAGACCAGCATGAACCAGCCACGGCGGATGGGGCTTTTCCCAAAGTGGCCCATGTCCGCATACAGCGCCTCACCGCCAGTGACGGCGAGGAACACGCTGCCGAGAATGACAAACGCGTGATAGCCGCCGTGGATGAGAAAGTTCCAGCCATAGAGCGGATTGAAGGCCGCGAGCACCTCCGGGCCGCGCACCATCTGTGAAACGCCGAGCACTCCCAGCGTCACGAACCACAGACCCGTGATGGGACCAAAGAATTTCCCCATCTTCGCCGTACCCAGCCACTGCACTGAGAAGAGCGCGATCAGGATCACGGAGGTGATCCCCACGATGAGCATCTGCATGTTTCCTTCCCATGCCGCCGCCGCTGAGGCCTCCGCCGGAGCATCACCCAGCAATCCACCGTCTTTCAAACCCTCTACCGCGCTGAGCACGGAAATGGCCGGCGTGATGATGCCGTCGCCGAACAAAAGCGCCGCACCGAAGAGCCCCAGGATGATGATCACGCGCCGCCGCCGCGCCTTCTCCGGCAGGCCGTGCGCGGCCAGCGCCATGATGCTGAGCACGCCGCCCTCGCCTTTGTTATCGGCGCGGAGAATGTAGGCGATATACTTCACGCAGATGAGCAGAATGAGCGCCCACAGCACCAGCGAGACCACGCCGAGAATGTGGTCACGGGTCGCCGCGATGTGGTGCGGGCTCGCGGGGCTGAAGCACTCCTTCAGCGTATAGATCGGGCTCGTACCGATGTCGCCAAAGACCACGCCCAGCGCGGCAATGACCAGCGTGGCGCTGGAGAGTTTGTGAAGTCCGTGTTTGTCAGGGGAGGAGGAATCGCCGGGGGCGCTCATAAGTCGGGTAAGGCTGCATGCGGGGGGCGCGGCTGCCAGTTAAGCCCCGACACCCGGCTGTAAAAAAAGTATAAAGGCGGCACCGGGAGGTCAACCATTGCCGGAGCCGGATTTCGCAGGCCGCCGGCCGGCCAGCCCATGGAAAATGACGCAGCCAATGATGACCGCAGCACCGGCATAGAACCGGGGCCCCATCACTTCACTGCTGCCGAAGACCAGTGCCGCAAGGATCATGCCATACACCGGCTCAAGGTTGGCCGCGATCCCGATGCTGAAAGGCGACACGCGCCGCTGGAGCCAGACACAAAGGGAGAAGGCAAAGACGGTGCACAGCACGGCCAGAGAGAGGAGCGGCATCCAGTCAGCGGCGGCCGGAATCCACTGCCCGGCATCAAACGGCTGCAGGGTGACCAGGCTGAGGACGGCGCAAAACAGGGTCGCCGACACCATCTCGTAGAAGGACATCACCGCAGCAGGCAGGTGCTGGACGATGCGGGCATTGAAAATGGAAAACAGCGCCGCCACAGCAGCTGCGGCAATGCCGGTAAAGAGACACGCCAACGGGACCCGGTCACTCCACGCCACAAGGGCCACACCACCTGTCACAGCCAGAGCCAGCAGGCACTCCCGAAGATGCCAGCGCCGCTGCCGGATGACCAGCGGCTCCAGCAGGGAAATCCACAGCGCACAGGTGGCGGCCCCGGTCAGCGCGACGCTCACATTCCCCAGCCGCCCGGCGAGAAAGAACAGATACCAGTGGAATCCGATGAGACAGCCATTCCACAGGGCGCGCTGCCTCCAGAGGGCGGCACCGCGGCTTCCGCGGCGCATGAGGACCCAAAGCCCAAGAATGAACGCCGCAATGCCGGTGCGCCAAATGACCATCGTCTGCACCGGCAGCGTAATGGTTCGGCCGAGCACCGAAGTGGCGCCCCACACCAGCACGATAAGCTGGAGCAGCAGCTGGTCTCGTGCAGAAGCGGCGGAAGGACCCATGCGTCAAAGGTTCGGGCTCACCACCGCGGCTGAAGGCGGCTATTCACCCGAGCCAAGGTCAAGGCCCGTGATACCATGAGCCGCTGCGGCCTCTTTCAACACCTTGAAGGCGCCGAGAACGTCCTTCTCCAGCGCTCCCAGCTTGTCCGCATTGTCCATATACCACTTCTCCACCCCGGCTTCATCCACAGGCATTGTTTTGGAGATTTCCTGGACGCGGCTCATGGCACCCTGATAGCGTTCGAAGGCACTCTTCAGCTCCGGGGGCAATCCTTCGCTGGGGATCGACTTTACCCTGTTCATCATCTCACCCATGAGCTGATGCGCCTTGGCCGGATCTCCCCCTGCCTGGCCTTTCGCTCCCTTGAACCATTCGCTCAGTCCGCCCATGCGGGCCTTGAACGCCTCCAGCGCGGGACCGCCTTTGTCGGCGATGACCGTCCTGGCGGCTTCCGTGGCGGACTTCAATTTCTCACCGGCCTGGGCCGTGAGTTCCTTCGTTTTCTCGACAGCCTTTCCGGTGACTTCTTTGGTGGCCTCACCAATGGCTTTGGCAGCATCCACAGTCTTTTGTTTGGCTTCCTGGGCTTTCTCTCCATCGCAGGAGGTGAAGGCAAAGGCGCCGGCGGCAATCAGAAGAACACGGGTTTTCATATGGGGGAATCGTTTGGGATTTGCGGCACTATGGCGCGAAAAGCGCTCAGAGCAAACGCCGCGTGTTGCGCAGACCGTCGGCGGTGACGCGGCTCTGCGTGCCGCTGGCAAGGCGGTCGAGATAGTTCAGCCACTGCAGCGGCCTGAGCGCAGCGATCCCGCTGCCGGCCAGTCCCACGGAGGGATCATAAATTTCCCAGCCGAATTCGGAATGCCGGTGGCCATACTCCATACGGTGCATCCACGCGCCGTACTCGTCCTTGCGCCAGAGCGCGGGGTCATTCCCCGGGACTTCGCGCGCTGTGGCCCAGACACGGTCCACCACATCGCGGTCGTAAGCGTGAAAGGTCCAGTCAGTGGCGTCCATGCAGCGGGAAATGAATGCGTTTCCTATCGCCACAGCAGGGCGCACCGCAAAGCGGAAATCAGACCGCAGCCGATTCCGCATTGCCCGGCGGAAGGAATGCAGCCACCACATTACCGCCATGAAATCACAGCCTGTGCTGCGCGATGCCACCGCCGCGGACCTCCCAGCCATCAACGAAATCTACAATCATTACGTCCTCACCTCCACCTGCACCTATCAAATCACTCCCGAAACCGGTGCCGGGCGCGAGGTGTGGTTTGGCGGGCGCGGGCCGGAGCATCCGGTGATTGTTGCCGAGGTGGATGGCGCTGTGGCCGCGTGGGGCAGTATTTCCGCCTTTCACAAACGCGAGGCCTTCGCCGGGACAGTGGAGAACTCCGTGTATGTCAGCCACCGGCATCAGCGCATGGGGCTGGGGCGCCTGATCATGGAGGAACTGATGCGCCGCGCCCGGACTCAAAAGCTGCGCACGGTCGTCGCCGCGATTTCTGCGGACCAGGAAGGCAGTATCGCCCTGCATGCACGGCTGGGCTTTGTGGAAACCGGGCGGCTGCTCCGCATGGGGCAGAAGTTCGGCAAAGTGCTCGACGTCGTCTATATGCAGTGGATGCCGGAAACCGCGCCTTGATTCCCGCAGCCGCCGCGTTCATGACTGCCCTATGCTGACCAGACGCATCATTCCGTGCCTCGACGTGGACAAAGGCCGGGTCGTGAAGGGCACGAAGTTTCTCGAACTCCGTGACGCCGGCGATCCCGTCGAATGCGCCGTGGCCTACAATAATCAGGGTGCCGATGAACTCGTGTTTCTCGACATCACGGCGAGCAGCGACGGACGGGCGACGATGATTGATGTCGTGGAGCGCACGGCCGAGCGCTGCTTTATGCCGCTCACCGTCGGCGGCGGCATTCGCACGGTGGATGACATGAAGGCCATGCTGCGCGCCGGGGCCGATAAGGTCAGCGTGAACACCGCAGCCATCCAAAACCCTGGCGTCATCGACGAAGGCGCCTCCACCTTTGGCTGTCAGTGCATCGTGGTGGCCATTGACGCCCGCTCCAACGGTGACGGGACATGGCAGGTTTATACCCACGGCGGGCGCAACCGCACGGAACTGGATGCCGTGAAATGGGCCGCGGAAGTCTGCCGCCGCGGCGCGGGAGAAATCCTGCTCACCAGCATGGATGCCGATGGCACCAAGGCCGGCTATGACGTGGCCCTGACGCTGGCCGTCAGCGAAGCCGTGACGATTCCTGTGATCGCCAGCGGCGGAGCCGGCACGCTGGATCACATGGTCACGGTGCTCAGTGAAGGCAAAGCGGACGCCGTGCTCGCCGCGAGCATTTTCCACTTTGGCGAATACACCGTGGGCAGCGTGAAGGATTACCTGGCTGAACACGGCGTCCCCGTGCGCCGTTTGAGCTGAACGCAAATCAGCCTGGCATTACGGCCCGGCTGACTGCGTTTCTGGAACTGTATAGCGGCGTGGTTACTTCAGCTTGTTCGGCTTCACGACATTGTGTTTGCCGCCAAACTTTCTCGCCAGGTCGCGGAGGAACTTCTCACCCTCCTCGCCACCGGCGTCACCGGTCTCAATAGAGATGGTGTTCACCTGAAGCTTCCCGGTGCTGCCCATGATGACTTTGTATTTGTCATGGATGAGGTCGATGAGCTTCCGCTTGTCCATGGGGCCGTCATCCTTCGGGTCTTTGGTGCCTGGGGCACCGTCGCTGAGGACGTAAATCGTTGACGGCTTGCGTTCGAAAGCCGCCACCATGGCAAGGTCGATGCGGCTGCCCCCCTCGGTGCCGGCGAGTTCCTTCACATCACCGGGCTGGAGCGGGACGTACTTGATACCCTGGGAATCTTCGCCTTTGCGGCCATACTTCTCCGTGCGGGTACGGCCGAAATCAGAACTCCCGCCGCCGTAGTAGCCTTCAAGGAAGCGGATGGCTTCATTCTTGTTCTCGGTCGTCGCCGGGACGCTCTTTTCCTTGAAGATGTCACCGGTGGTTCCGAAGCAGATGAGATTGAAATTCGTGTTCGGCTGCAGGCCGGTGATCACGTTCTTCAATTCGCGGCGGACCGCAGCAATGCCCTCAGGCTTGAGGTTGGTGCGCATGGAACCCGAAGTATCGATGCAGAAGATGATGTTGTTCCCGCTGGAGATCATCCCGAGGAAGCTCGCGGTGAAGCCAGCGCCGCTGCCGGGGCCGGATCCGGCACCCGTGCCGGGACCGTGACCGGTGCCTTTGCCGCCGCCAAAGCCGCCGCCGGAGCCCGGCGTACCGCTCATCATGCCGGAAGTCACCGCCAGATTGCTCATATCGGCAATGGTGGACTGGGTATCCGGAATGGAGATGGCGGAGGCGCTGACGGAAGCGAGCTTCATGGCCGGCGCGCGGTTCACCATCATCCGCTGCTTCTTCTGGTTGATCTGTGTATTCCCCTCGGTGCCGCCACCGCCGCCGCTGAGGAACTCAATGTTCTCGGGGTCGGTATTGGTCTGCGTACGCCAGATAATGAGCAGCGCGATGACCACAAAGAGAACGTGGACGATCACGCTGATGGTGAACGAGCCACCGCCCATCTTCTCCCAGTAACGGGCGAAGCCGGTCTTCTTAACTGGAGCCTCCTCCTCTTCGAGGAGTTCGACAACTTCGGGTTCAGAGTCCTTGGACATGGCGGTTGGGTGCTTAAGGGTTCAGGTGCGGGGCCTTGACTTGTGGTTGGAGGTGTGACGCCCGGACGCCGCGCTTTCTTAGAGCGAATCTTAAAGTTCTTCGGAAACGGAGAACGTCACATTCCCGATCCCGGCGGCATTCATCTGGTTCATCACATCGGTGACTTTCTCCCAGGGGGTGTCCGGCTCGGCGGAGATGGTGACCACAATGGGCGTCGGCGTGGAACCGCCCTCCGCCTTGGCCTGAGCGGCAAGACGGGTGAAGTTCTGCCGCAGTTCCAAAACGGAAACCGGTTCTTCGTTGTGGGCGATGGTCCCATCCACCGCCACGGCCACCTGCTCCTCCATCGGAGTGTCGGTAGCGTCCGCGCTGGGCTCCGTGGAGGGAAGCGTCATCTTGAGTTCCGTCTCCACCTGGCGGTCGCCCGCCTGGACCATGAAGAAGAGCATGATCACGAAGACCACGTCAATCATGGGAGCGATCTGGAAACCAACTTCGCCGTCGCTGTGTTTGGTATGTACGCGTTTCATTGACGGTGGAATTACTTGTTATGGGTGGCGAAGGCGATCTTGGCCGTGGCCTGAGCGATCACCTGCATCGCCGCCTGGACTTCCTTGGCCGGCGTCTCACGGTCGGCGCGCAGGAGCACTTCCAGACGGGTGCCGAGTGTAGGGTGAGGCAGGTTTGCGGCGATGGCCTTGAGTTCCTCTGCGAGGGCCTCACGGTCATCCCATTCCTTGCCGTTATAAGTCATCATCGCTTTCCCCTCATTCTTCAGCCAGCGAACGTTGACCGTGCGCTGATTGCTGTCGGGTTTGCGCGGACGCGCATCGGGGGCCACGGGGAGCTTGATGGTGTTATCCAACTGCTCGACCTGGGCCTGAGTGATGCTCATGAAGAAGATCAGGAGAACGAGGAGCACGTCGATCATCGGTGCTACCTGGAACTCCGGTTCCCCTCCCTCCATATTACCACCGCCGCCTGCCATAGGGTGTCGAGATTAAGGTTATGGGAGTGGCGGGAATCAGGCCTGAGCCGGGGCTTCGGCCCCAGCGCCTTCGACCCACGCCGGGGCGTTGGCGTAGAGTTCCTGGTCGCCAACGTGCACGCCTTCGGCGAGGTGGTAGGGGAACTTGCGGAAGAGGTTGCCCACTTCGCTCTCCACTTCATGGAGGCTGCCCTGGAGGCGGTTGCGCAGGAAGTAGAAGCCCATGAAGGCCGGAATGGCGACAATGAGGCCGGACGCCGTCGCCACGAGCACCTCACCGATGTGCGCGGAGAGTTCCGAGGTATTCTGTGTGGCGCCGCCCTTACCGAGAGAGCCGAACGCCTTGATCATCCCGATAACGGTTCCGACCAGACCGACCATCGGTGTGCAGACCCCGATCACGGAGAGGTAGGAAAGCCGGGTGCTCTGGCGGGACTGTTCGCGGCTGGCTTCAGAGAGAACACCGTCTTCGGTGGCGTCTTTGCCGTCACCCACGTTCACAAGACCGGCGCGCAGGATGTTGTTGAAGGCGCAGGGATTGTCTACGCAGGACTGATAAGCGCCGACGTAATCACCGGCGCGGAAGAAGTTGCGGGCCTTTTCCAGTTCAGACTCAGGCATCATGCGCTTCAGGCCGGAGCGCTGGGCACCATCAATGATGAGCCAAACCATGGCGATGGAGAAGCCGGCGAGCGGAATCATGACCCACCCACCAAGGACGATCATGTCCCAGAGGCTCTTCTCATCGAAGGATTTGGTATCGGAGGCTGCAGCGAAAGGCGCGGTGAGGAGCAGCGTAAGTGCAGCGAAAGAGAGGGAACGGAAGAAGCGGCTGGCTTTCATAGGTGATGGAAAAAGAAGGTCTAAGTTTTGGAGTGAGAGTTCTGTTAAGTTTCGGTGTCAGTTGTAATTTGAAGGAGCAGTGATGTCGATTTCTTATTTTTCTGCGTCGTCCGGCTTTTTCTCCGCCGCCGCGGGTGCCGGACCGCCAGAGAGGAGCTTGTCCGCATCCTCTTTTTCAGTGGTGGCGACAGCAGCTTCCGGGGTGTCTTTGTAACGCTCGATGATGCGGGCAAAGGCGGTGGAGGCATCCTGCAGACGGCCGAGGCGCACCAGGGAACGCGCCGCTCCAAGTTCCGCCACAGGCATCAGGGCTCCCTGGGAACCAAAAAACACCGGCACCCGCAGGTAGCTGTCGAGGGCGCCAGTGTAGTCCTCGCGTTTGAACTTGATATCACCCAGGAGGACGTAGAGCCGGGCCAGAGTAGGAGAGTCATCGGCTCCTTTGACGAGCGGCTCCGCCTTGGCGAGCGCCGGGCCTACCATGTCTTTCTGGAAGCTCTCCAGGGCTTCCATCATGGCGAGGCCGATCTGGAAGGGACCGGTGAGTGCCATGTTGCGGAGTTCAGTGAGGATTTTGTCCGTCTCCGCCGCGTTATTTTTGCGGATGTGGCATTCTACCGCCAGCAGGGTGGCAGGGACATACCATGAGCCGGGCTTGTCCTTCCAGTTCTGGTGAATATCGCGCACGGTGGTCGCTTTGGCCAGCGCCTCATCGTACTTTTGCTTGAGGATCAGCTGGAGCGCATCCTGGAGTTCCTGAGGGTACGGCCAGGAAACGCGGATCACATTGGCCGCCGGGATGCTCTGGATGGCCTCAGAGCCGTCCGGGCGCTTGATTTTGCGCTGCAGGTTGGTGCCGGAGAGCGTTACTTCGCCCCACTCCACGTCACCATTCTGGAAGTAGAGAGTTTGGGCACCGGCGGGAGCCGCGGTGAATGCGAAGGCCGCGAGAAGAATCAGTCCTGTCTTTTTCATGCCTGATGGAATTCGTTGGTTCTTGGGCTTCCCTGGGTTCAGTTGCCGATCTTGCGGAGGTTCTCTTTGATCTTCTGGAAGTCGGGCAGTTCCTTGAAGCGCTCCGCATTCTTGGGATCGTTCACGGCTTCGCCATAGACCGCCTTGGCGTCCTCGAACTTACCGAGGGCCTCCTTGGTCTCGCCGGCGCGCAGGTAGCCTTTGCAGGCCCACTCGGGCAGCTTCTTAAACGAGAGATAGAGGCGCTGGAAGAAGTTGAAAGCATCCGGCAGCGCCTTTTGCTTGAACTTGATTTCACCCAGCAGCCAGGTGGCTTCAGCCTTGGACTCAGGCGGGTAGCTCTTGTCACCGATCACTTCCTTGAGGGACTTTTCCGCCTCCTCCAGTTTGTCGGTATAGAACTGCACCTCGGCCTTGCCGAGGACGGCCTCGCCGTACTTCGAGCCGATCGCCTCATCGGTGGCGATGGTGAAGTTCTTCAGTGCCTGCTCGTAGTTGCCCTCAGCGAGGAGGATTTCACCAAGACCGACGTAGGCCCAGTCGAGGAACAGGGAATTCGGCATCAGCCGCAGGCGGTTGAAGCACTCCGCGGCACGCTCCTTGTCCCCGGCCTTCAGCGCCGCATCGCCCAGCATGGCCAGCATCGCGGAACTGTAGTCCGAGGTCTTGAAATCGGCATCGAGCTTCTTCATCAGCTCGTCGGATTTCTTCGGGCTGGTATCGACGATGTACTGGCCTTTTTCGTCCTTCTTTCGCGGGGCGCGGCCTTCGAGATACTTGTAAAGCTGCGCCTTCACATACACGAGGCGGGCCTGGCCAACTCCGTTGAGCGCGCCGCCGCCGGCGAGCAGACGATCCAGTTCCGCTTCCGCTGCTTTGCCCTGCTCTTCCACGCTGGGCGGCTCGGGGCGCTTCGGAGGCGGCGGCGCAGTGGCTCCCGGGGCAGGCAGCGGAGCAGGTGTCGGAGCCGGGGCGGTCTTACGCTTGGGAATCGCGGCGACCGCCAGCTGCTGCATGAGTTCTTCAACGCCCTCCTTTTGCGGGCTGTTGATGTTCTCCATGATCGTTTGCGCTAGGTATTCGCGGGACTTGGCGCTGGCTTCCTCCTTCGCCTTGAGGCGGAGTTCCGCGTACTTCTTGATCTCCGCTTCGTTCTTGGCCTTTTCAGCCTCTCCGAGTTCCTTGGCGTAGGCGCTGTCACTGGTGCGAACGATGGCCTTACAGATTTCGCCGACAGCCGTCAGAGAAATCCGGTGGTCCGGATAGGTCTTGCGGAAGGACTCATAAATCTGACGCACTTCCTCCCATCGGCCCTGGGACTTCAGCAGAGGCGCCGCCTGCGTGAGGCTGTATTCGGCAACCTGGTCGGACTGCGCATTCTTGAGCGCGTCGATGTAGGCGTTGGCGGTGTTGATATCCACCTGTTCTACGGTCAGGCCGGCGTCTTCAATTTCATCGCCGGTCATCTCCTTGTAGCAGTCGCCAATCAGCGCGTAGGCATCCGCCACGGAGGCGGAGTTGGAGTGGTTCTTGATAATGTCCTCGGCGGCTTCGATGACATTGCGGAAGCGCGGCTCGCCGCTCATCTTCTTGCTCTTCCGGGCCATTTCCTCACCCTTCACGAGGAAGGCGAGACGGTATTTGGCGTCCGGCAGGTAGGCGCCACCCGGGTAGCGGGAGATGTAGTCCTTGAGCTGTTCCATCGCGCCCTTGTAGTCATTCTTAAAGAACCACGTCAGACCGCGCATGTATTCCACGCCTTCACGCAGCGGATCGTCCTTCGGGGCGTCGGAAAGGAACTTGTCAGCGGCATCCCGGGCTTTGTCGAAGTCGTACTGCTCCAGGTAATTTTGCACCTGCTGCGCGAGGAACGCGCTGCGGTTCGGCGAATCCTTGATGAGGTCCATTACCTCTTCGAAGACCTTGTTGATCTCCTCAGGATTCTTCGTCCGCGTGGCGAGCGTGATGAGCATTTCCGAAACCTGCGAAGCTTCAGCACGTTCCTTGTATTTCTCGAGGAACTGGCGGCACAGCTTCTTGGTCTGTTCACCCATCTTCAGGTTGTCCGCGGAGGGATCGACCGGCGTCAGGTTGTAGTAGCAGAAGGCGAGGGCGTAGAGGACATTCGGCGCATCTTCATACTTCGGGAAGTTCTCCAGAACATACTGAAAGGCGAGACGCGCTTCCCAGTAGCGGTTCAGCGCCGCAAAGCACCGGCCGATGCGGTAGTAGAGCACGGCATCGTAGTTGGCTTCCTTTTCCAGGATTTTGATCATCTCCTGGGCCTGCTTCTGGTACATCGTGATGCGGTCCAGTTGCTGCATGTTGGCAGCAGAGTTCGGCATCTTGGGACCGATGCGGCCTTTGAGGCTGGTAATGGCGCGGCTGTAGTCGCCATCCAGGTCCTTCAGAGTATCAAGCACCTCCTGCTTCTTGCGGAGATTCTGGAAAGCCACGAGCGCCTGATCATACTTGTCCGCATTCATGAGGCCCTCGGCGAGCTTCATGGCGGCAAAATTCACCTCGGAAACCACAGCGCGGGCCCCCGGGGTCATCTTCACCTTTTCCAGCATCGCGACCCCCTTCTCGGGTTTGTCGTCCTGGTAGAGGTCCACAAGGTAAAGGGCGGCACGCACGTCGGGGATGGACTTCAGCCCGGTGGCCAGCGTTGTCTCCAGGAGCACGATGGCTTTGTCCTTTTCCTGGTTTTCCTTGTGAGCGTCGGCGAGTTCGATGAGGACGTCGTCCTTCATCGCCGGGATGTTCATCAGTGGCTTGTACTGCTTCACCGCATCCGGCCACTTCTTCTGAGCGCGGAAAATGCGGGCGATGGCCAGATTGGCCTGATGGATCTTGGGACCGGTGGGGTATTTCTGCGTGTATTCGGTAAAACGCTTGTACGCTTCGTCGTAGTTCGGCAGGTTGAACATGCAGATCCCCAGCGCAAAGTAGAGCGGCTCCATGCTCTCCGGGGGCGCGCCAGTCTTAATCCCGATCTTGATCAATGCATTGTAATTCGCCGCCGCATTCATCCAGTCGCCTTTGCCAAAGGCTTCGTCGCCGCGCTTGCCGATGCCTTCCGGGTCATCCAGCGGGACATCGGGAATGACCGACTTGCCGGCTTCGGCCGGAGCCGCTGCTTCGTCAGGCTTCTTTTCATCCTGAGCGGGAGAAATAGCGAGCAGGGCCAGCAGGCTGAAGGGAATGCAGGCTCGCAGCGGGAGGAGGAGATTGGTTTTCACGTTGGGGAAAACGGGGGGGTTGCGGTTCGGGCGCGGGGAAGCCGCGTTTATAGGTTGAGGCCTTGCTTTGCAATAAGAATTTACCTTCTCAAAATTGAGCAAACCCGTTGATTTCGATTGATTCAGACATTCAGGCGACAGCGACCGATACAATTATTCACTTTCGCAGGCATGCATTTTGGAAACGGCCCACCTGCTGGCCAGCCTGGAGGAAGTTTTGCGAAAAAATGGAACTGCTGGTGGCGCGGTCGAATGCACCGCGCATGTTCGCTCTCCATGCCATTCCCAGACACTATTGCCGGCCTGCTCCGGGCGGATCCCATCGTTGTGACCGGCACCGGCTGCGTCAGCCGCGCCGGGACCGGCACCGCCCCGCTGTGGGAGGCGGTGCATCAGGGAAAACCGGGCGGGCGCAGTGAGACCATCGCGCTGCCGCAGGGCACCGTCGATTTGCCCGCCGCACTGGCACCACCGCCCGCACACCGCCTCGCCGGAAAAGTGGACCGCAGTGTGCTTTTTGCCCTCGCCGCCGCCGCCGAGGCCTGGAAACAGGCCGGAGGAGAAACCATTGATCCGCAGCAGCGCGCCGTAGTCGCCGGAACTTCCCGCGGCCCGCACCATGTCTGGACGCATACGGAGAACCTGCTGCGCAACGGCCGGAAGCTCCCGCCGCGCCTCGCCACGGCTGGCACCCTCGCGGCATTGAGCGGAGCCATCGCAGCGGAAATCCACGCGCACGGCCCCGGTTTCACTGTGTCGGCCACCTGCGCCTCCGGAGCTTCCGCCATCGCAGCCGCCGCAGAGATGCTCCTGCTGGGACGCGCCGGCATTGTCGTCGCGGGCGGAGCGGAGGCACCACTCACCCCCGCAGTCATTCTCAGCATGCAGTCGACCGGTCTGCTGGGCACGCACGAAGATCCGGCGCGCGCCTGCCGCCCCTTCGACCGCACCCGCGACGGCATGTTGCCCGGAGAAGGCGCAGGCTTTCTCGTCATGGAGCGGCTTTCCCATGCCCGGCACCGGGGAGCCACGGTGCTCGCGCAGCTAAGTGGCTGGGCCACTGCGGTGAAAGGTGAAGGCCGGGCCGGGGTGGCTGGCGACGGCCATGCGCTGGCCCGCGTTATGCAGGAAACCCTCGCCACAGCCGGTCTGCCGCCGGAAGCCGTGGACTACCTCAATGCCCACGGCACCGGCACCCCGCTCAACGACCGCGCCGAAGCCGCCGCCATTCGTGCCGTGTTCCCTGCCCCACCGCCGCTGAGTTCCACTAAAGCGGTCACCGGTCACTGCCTCGGCGCCTCCCCCGGCATGGAAGCCGTCATCGCCGTCGAATGCCTCCGCCACCAGTGGCTCCCCGGTTCCGTGAATACCACCGAGCCGGAATTCGACCTGCCCTTCATCCCCGCTCCTGGACGGCCAGGTAAAGTGCGTCACGTGCTCTCCTCCTCGCTGGGCTTCTGGGGCTTCCACGCAGCCCTGCTCTTCTCTTCCCCGCCCTAATATAATGCGTGCTCTCATCCAACGCGTCGCCTCCGCCTCCGTCACCATCGATGGCACCGTCCACTCCCGAATCGGCCCGGGGCTGCTCATCCTCCTCGGCATTGAGGAAGCCGACGGCCCGGACGACATCGCCTGGCTGGCCGGCAAGACCGGCAGGATACGCATCTTCAGCGACGGCGACGGCCACATGAACCTGTCACTCCAGGAAACCGGCGGCGAAACCCTCGTCGTCAGCCAGTTCACCCTCCACGCCTCGACGAAAAAAGGAAACCGGCCGTCCTTCATCCGCGCCGCCCGCCCGGAACAGGCCATCCCCGCCTACGAAGCCTTCTGCGCCGCCCTCGCCCAGGAAACAGGCCGCCCCGTCCAGGCCGGCGTCTTCGGTGCCGATATGAAAGTCGCCCTCATTAACGACGGCCCCGTGACCATCTGGATGGACTCCAAAGCCCGCGAATAACCCCACTACGCACAAAATCAGAAAAAGCGGTATTTCGGGACTTGCCCGGCATTCCCGTGCTCCCTAGACTCGCGCACTTTCTTTGAACCTTCACTAGCCTCTCCCATGGACAAATCCATTCGCAATAAGCTCTTCGTCATGATGATCCTGGAACTGTTCATTTGGGGGGCATGGCTGCCGCTCATCTGGGACTACATGGGCGCCGCGGTGGCGGATGGGGGATGCGGATTCACGGCATCCCAGCAGGCATGGATCGGGAGCGCTTTCGCCATCGCCTCTATTCTGGCCATTTTCTTCAGCAATCAGTTCGCGGACCGGAAATTTGCTGCGGAGAAGTTCCTTAGCTTCAGCCATCTCGTAGGCGGAGCGGCCATGCTGGGTCTCTTTTTTGTGAAGGACTTCAACACGTTCTTCGCACTGATGCTCATCCACTCCATCTTCTACGTGCCGACTATTTCCGTCGCCAATTCTCTGGCCTTCGCGAACATCAAAAATCCAGCACAGGACTTCGGATTCATCCGCATGGGCGGCACCGTTGGCTGGATTCTCGCCGCGTGGCCGCTTTACTTCATCCTCCAGGGCCGCACCGGCGCAGACCTGACCGCTGCTTCGCGTTATATCTTCATCGTGTCCGCAGTAGCCTCTTTTGCTCTGGCGGCCTACTCGCTGACCCTGCCGCACACGCCGCCCAAGAAGGCTGACGGAGCCAATGCTTTTGCATGGCTGACCTCCGGGAAGCGTCTTCTGATTCCGTTCGTGCTCGTCCTGTTTGTAGTCACCTTCATTGATGCCACCATCCACAACGGCTACTTTCTTGTAACCGGAAACTTTCTCGAAAACCGGGTGGGAATCGCTAAAGAATGGATCATGCCGGTGATGAGTCTCGGTCAGGTTGCGGAAATCCTGACCATGCTGGTGCTGGGCAAGGTGCTGGCAAAGCTTGGCTGGCGTATGACGATGCTATTGGGTATTGCCGGGCACGCGCTGCGTTATCTGGTCTTCGCCTACGTCCCGGACAGTCAATCCCTCATCATTGCCATTCAACTCATCCATGGCATCTGCTACGCCTTTTTCTTCGCAACGGTTTACATTTTCATTGATGCCGTCTTCCCGCCAGATGTCCGCACAAGCGCACAAGGCTGGTTTAACCTGCTGATTCTCGGGCTTGGAGATCTCGCTGCAAAGTGGACCTTCTTCCCTTACATGGCCAGCCTCACGACCAAATCCATGGGGCCCGACGGCAAAGAAGTCGCCACTGTGGACTGGCAGTCATTATTCCTGTATCCCTCAGCTCTGGCTGTTGTCGGACTCATCCTGCTGGCGTTCTTCTTCAAGCCGCCAACCTTTGGCCCCGAAGGCAAAACCGGCAGCGCCGCGGCCCCTCATTGATCCCGGTCAAAACCGGAGCCGAAGCGCCGCTTGCAAGCGGGTGAAGTCCGGCGATGAAAGAGGCTCTTCCGCGCTCACGTAGCGGGGAAGGGCCGGGGCTGATGCTTCGGCTGTTCCGTTCCCCCAAAGAACCTCCATCATCATGAAGAAACTGCTCCTCCCCATCCTCGCCCTCGCCGCCGGCGCGCTGTTCTCTGTCGCGCAGGACACCAAGCCCGCCGCCGCCGCTCCAGCTGCCCCGGCCGCCGCTGACGGTGAAGTCACCAAGATCATGCTCGGCGTAATCCCGAACGTGATGAAGTTCGACAAAGCCGAACTCACCGTGAAGGCCGGTGCCAAAGTGATGCTCCTCTTCAAGAACGAGAAGTGTGCGCTCCAGCACAACTTCCTCCTCCTCAAGCCCGGCTCCAAGGACGCTGTTGGCGCGCTGGCGGACAAAATGCTGACCGACCCGCAGGCCATGGCCAAGCTCTACGTCCCGGAATCCGCCGACGTTCTCGCGAAGCCGCACAAGCTCGTCGGTATCGGCCAGAGCGATCTCATCGAGTTCACCGCCCCCACCGAGCCCGGTGACTATCCCTACATCTGCACGTTCCCGGGCCACTGGCGCCTCATGAACGGCGTGCTGAAGGTCACCAAGTAAGCGCCTTACAGCTCCCCAATCCTCTCAGCGGGCCGCAGGATCACCTGCGGCCCGTTTTTTGTTCACAAGACGCCCTCTACTCCAGAGTGTCGTATCCCTTGCCCGGCTCCGGCTTGTAGCTTTCGGCGATGCGCTCAATCCATGGAGCGACCTTCTTTTCCCGGGCCTGAGGATACGTGATCATCCACCCGGCGCAGTAGTTCTTGTTGGCCTCATAGCGGATATAGAATCCGGTGCCGTCCTTCTGCACGCCGGACACGACATACCAATTCTCCGTCTTCCGCTTATAAGTGATCGTGCGGTCCTTCTCCTCCAGTTCGTCCTTCCACCGGGCCTCCACATCCCCGAAATTGTCCACATTGAAGCTGCCCCAGCCGGTCAGCGTGACCTTTCCATCCAGCGAGACAAACGCCTGACCATCGCCGTTATCCGGCGGCCGCGTGGACTTCATCCCCGGCGGCACCGGCAGAATAAATCCGAACCGCGCATTCGTGTAGCGCATCCACCCGTCGCGCTCCAGCACCACGCTGACCTCGCGGTCGGCATCATCGGAATCGTCCGCGGCCTCCTCAGCGGAGGACTTTTTGTTTTCTGTATCCGCGAGCCCCTGTGAAGGCACCAGGATTCCGGCGAAAAAGAGAGTGGCAGAGAGCAGTAGAACACGCATCCCCTGCCGAAACCCCTGCCGCCAGCCCGCAGCAAGTGCAACGCCGTGCCGCACAAAACGACTTGCCCGGCACTGCAGCGGTGGCCTTCATTCCATCCATGATGAAGCCACTTGCCGTCCCGTTCCTTATTTTGCTGTGCCTGCTCTGTCGATTCGTGAACGCCGGCGATGCCGCCGCACGCCCGGCTACACCGCCGGCTCCCCTGCCCTTCTTCGCCATGGATACGGCTCTCCACGCTGCCCCGGAGGAAACCGCGGCGCTGCTTAAAGAACTCGGGTATGCCGGTCTAGGCGGCAGCGGCTATCAGATCGCTCCACTGCGGAAGGCTCTCGAAGCCAAAGACCTCCGGCTGTGCAACGTCTATCTCACGGTCGGATTCGACACCACAAAGCCGGCACTGACTCCGGAGATGAAGCAACTCATCGACGACCTCAAAGGCCACGACTCCGCTCTGTGGCTGGCCATTTCCCACGTGACCAGCGCGGGCGCCAAACTTCCGCTCTCCTCCACAGAGGGCGACGGAACCGCCGCAGCGCAGCTGAAGGAAATCGCCGCCTATGCCGCGCCCCGCGGAGTGAAAATCGCCCTCTATCCGCACACCGGATTCTGGCTGGAACGCTGCAGTGACGCCGTCCGCGTCGCGGAAAAGGCGGATCACCCCGCCATCGGCGCGACGTTCAACCTTTGCCACTTCCTCAAAGTGGAAGGCGACACCGATCCGCTGCCCGTCATCCAGCGCGCGCTGCCGCGCCTCTTTTTTGTGACCCTCAATGGTGCCGACGCCGGCGACACGCGCGCCATGGGCTGGGACCGGCTCATTCAAACGCTCGACCGCGGCACCTGGGACACCACCAGCTTCCTCCGCCGCCTGCGGGAGGCCGGATACAAGGGCCCCGTCGGCTTTCAGGGCTACGGCATTCCCGGCGACAGCCGCGACAACCTTACCCGCACGATGACGACCTGGAAAAAGATGACCGCGGCGGATTCTCCCTAAAATGGGCGAAATCAGCCAAAAAAGAGGGCTTTGCACACCGCTTCCATTATAGTAGAAACAGAAAAATATCAGCCGCTCCGCGCTGTCACCCTCTTCCGCATCAGGACCTGCCCATGAAACCCGCTTACGAAAAGCTCGCCGCCAGCGCCGAAGACGGCATCCATTGCAATGTCGTCAGAGGCACCACCTTCGGATGCGTCTGGCACTGCCATGCGGAATACGAAATCACCATGGTGCTCAAAGCACGCGGCCACCGCCTCGTGGGCGACAACCTCACCAGTCTCAAACCGGGTGACATGGTGCTCGTGGGCTCGAACCTCCCGCACGACTGGCAAAACGACACCGGTGCTCCCGGGGGCGTGCAGCAGGTGCACAGTATTTGCATTCACTTTCACCCCGACTGGCTGGGCCGCGGCTGGCTCGACCTTCCCGCCATGCAGCAGGTCAAACGCCTGCTCGACCGCGCCGCCCTCGGCCTCCACGTCACCGGCGAGACCCGTGACATTGTCGAAAACCTGATCCTCAAATGTCCCGAGCAAAGCGGCCTGCCGCGGGTCATCACCGTGCTGGAAATCCTCCAGACGCTCGCGGCTTCCAAAGACCTCACCCAAATCGCCAGCCGCGGGTTCGCCCCGGAGCTGGATCCGCGCGACGAAGACCGGGTAAACCGGGTGGTGCAGCACATTCAGAAGCACCTCGATGAGACCATCTACCTGGAGAATCTCGCCGCGCTCGTCCACCTGAGCCCGGGAGCCTTCAGCCGCTTCTTCAAGACCCGCACCGGCAAGACCGTGCCAGGATTCATCAACGAACTGCGCATCGGCCGTGCGTGCCGGCTCCTCGCCGAAACCGACATGCCCGTAACCTCCATCGCGCTGGGCTGCGGCTTTACGAACCTGGCCAACTTCAACCGCCAGTTCCTTCGCCTGAAGAAAATGCCCCCGCGCGAATGGCGGCGAAAGTTCGGCGGCTAAGCGCCGCAGTCCGTCACGGATTGGCTGCTGCCGGATCCGCAGGTGATGGCACCGCCTCCGCACTCGGCTTGAACTTCGGCAGCTTCCCTTCACCGCTTTCGGCAATGTGGCCCACGTCCTTCAGCGTGACAAAAAGCACGAAGCTCAGCAGGCCCAGCACGCAGAGGAGCTGCACAAACTCCAGCAGCCTTGTGTTCATCGGCTTGCCGCGCACCATTTCCATCACCGCCATGGTGATGTGCCCGCCATCCAGAACGGGGAACGGCAGCATGTTGAAAATCGCGAGGCCAATATTGAGCACCACGCTGAAGAACATCACGAGACGCCACCACTGGTCGTTCTGCAGGATGTTGTAGTACAGATTCATGATGCCCACCGGGCCGCTCATCTGGCTCACCCCGATGGGGGAGCCGGGCGTGAAGAGCTTTTGGAACGTAGCAACCGTATTCCCAAAGCAGTCGGCGATGAGCTGGAAGGGCGCAGGGTGGATCAGCAGCGGCTCGTTGCGCACTATGGGCTCAAACTCCAGTCCGGTGAGCGCAATGCGGGCTTTCTCCGGACGGGGATCGTCCTCCGGCATCCGCGGCTGCATGGTGAGTTCTACGGTCTTGTCCCCGCGCTTTACAGTAGTCACGATCGGCTTGTCAGGAAATTTCTCTGCGAGCACCCACGCCAATGCGGGGTTGTAGCACTTCTCCCCGTTCACAGTGAGGATAATGTCGCCTTTCTGGAACCCGGCCTCTGCGGCCGGGCTGTGTTCCATTGTCCCTTTGATCTGCGCCTCCAGCGGCGGAGCGATGCCCACCTTGCGGAGCGGCGGACGCTTGTAGAGCTTCTGCAGCCAGCTGGTATCGTTTTCCCATTCCTTGTAGAGTTCGCCTTCCTTGTAGGGCGCTTTCACAATCACCTCACGCGGCCCGGCTTCGCCTTCGCGCTGAATTTTGAACTTCACCTCCTCTTCGCTGCCGGAAGCCACCACCCACAGCACACTGTGTGTGAGTCCGGTGAAACGGTATACCTCCTCACCATCCACCTCCAGAATGCGGTCGCCGGCCTTCAAGTTCCCCGGCTGACTGGCGGGCATTCCGGGCAGAGTATAGCCGACCACCGGCTCATCCGGCATCGGCTGGCCAAAAATCCACACACCGCAGGCGAAGAACACCGCGAGGAGAAAGCTGAACAGCGGCCCCGCAAAGGCCACAATGATTTTGTCGATCGGCTTGATGGGCGGCAGCACCTCCCGGTTTTCCCCGCTGCGGCCCTCGATGGCCTCCATGGGCGACATCTGCGGCAACTGCACGAAGCCCCCGATGGGAATCGTGCCCAGTCCGTATTGCACGCCGTTGTAGGTCTTCTTCCAAATCGTCTTCCCCATCCAGATTTGGAACTTCTCGATCTTCAACCCCCGCCACCGCGCGGCGAGAAAGTGTCCCCACTCATGCACCAGAATGATGAAATTGAAAATCAGGAGGACAACGAACAGAATGCCGATGAACTTAAGCGCGTCGAAAAGGAAGGACATGTAGGGGAATGGAAGGCCGAATTACATCAATTATCACTGCGCAGGGGATGCGCAAAGGAAATGACAGGGCTCGGCGGCTTCCGGGCAAAAAGAAACGGCTCCCGCACAGGGCAGGAGCCGCTTCCAGAATGATTGGCGCGGGACGGCGCAGGCTTTAGGGCTGGTTGCCGACGACCGGACTGCCTTCAGAGCTGATCTCCGACAGTGAAATAAAATCCTTCTCCAGGGCTTTCACTTTTTTGGTCAGCGCTTCCAGCTTGGTCATCAGTTCGTTGCAGGCACCCTGAAACTGGTCGCGCTCGGATTTGATGACTTCCTGCCGGGCGGTGAGTTCGGTCGCTTTGGCCATGAGCGTCTTCTGCTCAGCCATCAGACCGTCGCGCTCCACCTTCAGCTTCTCCATCGCGCCCTTCTGCTCTTTGTTTTCGCCGGAGAGGGACTTCAACTGCTCATTCAGCTCGTTGATCTGCTTCTGCATCGCTTCACGCGTGCTCATGAGATCGGCTTTTTCCTTCGCGAGGGCATTGTTCGATTCCTGCTGCGCGGTGTAGCCCTTGTTCAAATCATCAAGACCTTTCTTCAGCTGTTCAATCTCTGCCGTACGGGCGGCAATAGAGGCCGTCAGGTCGGCCTTTTCTTTTTCCAGCGTGCCCAGATTGCCCTTCAGAACGGTTTCGCGGGCAGCGCCATCGGTAATCTGTTTGGTCTTGGTATCCAGTGCCGTGTTCAGGTCAGCCTTCACCTTTTCCAGGCTGGCGACGGTGGACTTGAGGGAAGTTTCGCGCTGAACCCCGGCGACAACATCGGCTTTCAACGCCGATTCGCGGCGCTCCGCAAGGGTCAGCTGTTCTTTGAGATTCTTCTCGCGACCGAGGCCCGCTTCCAGTTTCTCTTTGGTCTGGTTGAGCGCGATGGTGGTCTCTCCAAGTTGCTTGTCCAGTTCACCGAGTTTCGCTTTTTGCTGCCCGATCATCTCTTCTTTCTGACCGAGAGTCGTGGTCAGGGTGGCAATCTGACTGTTGGCCACTTTCAGTTCACCATCCAGCTTCGTGGCGTGGGCGGTTTCTTTGGCCAGACTGACGGTCAGCCCCTCCACTTCATGGTGCAGGCTCGCATTCTTCGTCTTGTAGTTCAGGTTGTTCGTTTCCGAAACACCAAGGAAAACAGCGAGCAGAGCAGTGGCTCCCAGCAGGGCGCGACCACTGCGGGCGGAGGCTTTTTCAGTCGATTCACTCATAAAGGTTAACGCGCGTTAATTGTTAATACTGACAGGGTTGGAAAGGATGGAAGATAAAAATAACAAACTGTTTACAGTTAAGCATGAGGGCCGTACCGGCAACCAGTCTTTTCTTAACGCACGCAAAAAAATCTGACAGCGTGCATTCGCGGAGGACGGGTTGACGAAGCCGGGTGTACGTTGAGGGTAGAACCCGCGCAACCAATTCCACCGGACACACGTTTCGCCATTCCCCCATGTCCACTGCCATCCCCGCCACGCCGCGCCCTGCTGTCAACTTCAAGACCGGCAACGAACGGCTCATCAAAGTGCTCCCCGGCGCCTCTGCCAAGCTCACTTCCCTGCTCCAAAAGCAGGGCCGGGCAGACCATGGCGCGCTGCGTGTCGCCGTCGTCGGCGGCGGCTGCTCCGGTCTGCAATACAAAATGGACCTCGTGGATGGCCCGGCCGACCGCGACATCATGGTCGAGAGCGCCGGCGTGCGTGTCGTCATCGACCCTAAGAGCGCGCTCTTCGTCACGGGTTCGGAACTCGATTTCAGTGACGACCTCCAGAGCGGCGGCTTTAAAGTCAGCAACCCCAACGCCATCGTCACCTGCTCCTGCGGCGAAAGCTTCGCCGCCTGACACCATGAACGCCTTCGCCCGGCTCGGACTCCCCCGCAAAGCCGCCCTGAGCGCAGAGGAAATCCGCAGCGCCTTCCAGCAGGCAGGTGCCGCCCTGCACCCGGATGCCGCCACCGATGGAGCCGACCGCCTCCAGCGCACCGCCGCCTTCACGGCGCTCAATGACGCGCACAGCATTCTCCTGAGCCTTCCCCGCCGTCTGCGGCATCTCCTCGAACTCGAATACTCCGACCTCGCTGTGCAGAAGACCGGGGCGGTGCTGGGCGACCGGATGATGGCGCTCTTTTCGATCACCGGCAGTGCCGTGCAGCGCGCCACTGCCGTGCAGACGAAGAAGCAAAGTGCCGGCAGCGCGCTCGCCAAAGCCATGCTCGCCAGCGAGGAAATGCAGGCCCAGGAATCTCTCGAAGCCGCCACGCAGGAAATCGAAGCCGCCCGCAGCACCCTCGAAGCCGAACTCGCCAGCCTCGACGACGCCCGCGCCGCAGGCATCCCCACAGGCCAGGCCCTGCAATCCTGCGCCGCCCGCGCCGGTTTCCTCGAAAAATGGCACGCGCAGCTCCGCGCAGCTTTTGCCGGATTCTTTTCGGCCTGAGTGTGGCGCGGTGTGCATGAACAGGATGCATCAGCACGCGCCTTGCGCCGGGTTGGCATCATGGCTATTCCTTGGCCCATGAAATCACCCCGCATGGCTGCTCTCGGCCTACTCGCCACTGCATCCGCCTCTCTGGCCGCGCCGGCGAATGACAACTTCTCAGCCGCGACGGTCGTCAGCGCCACCACCGGCACGCTTCCCGCCGTGGCCACCGCTACCGCGACAGCGGAGGCCGGCGAACCTAACCACGCCGGCATCACCGGCGGTCGCAGCATCTGGCACCGGTTCCTCCCCGCGGTGAAGGACCGTTTCGTCATCACCACAGCGGGCAGTAATTTCGATACCACCCTCGCCGCCTACACCGGATCCGCCGTCAATAGCCTCACCGAGGTCACCTCCAACGACGACATTCCCTCCGGCGGCACCACCAGCAACATCGAGTGCAGCGCGGGGCCGGCCAATCCGGTGAGCGTGGCCATTGACGGCTACCAGGGAGCCACTGGCAACGCGGTGCTCAACTGGAGCCCCGCCACATTGACTAACAACAACTTCTCCTCTGCCATCGCCCTCAGCGGAGTCCAGGGCGGGGTCAATGGCTGGAGTTTCCGCGCCACTGCGGAAGCCGGAGAACCGAACGCCGGCCCCAGCGTTTGGTACACCTGGACCACCCCCTCCAGCACCACCGGACAGTTCACCCTGACCAGTGCGGACATGGCCTCCTTCATCGGCATCTACACCGGCAGCAGCGTCGGCGCGCTCACTCAGGTCACCACCGCCACCGCTGCCGCCGGGGCGAATGCCCTCGTCTCGTTCAACGCCGTCAGCGGCACCGTTTACCACATCCAGGTCAAAGGCAGCACCGGCGGCACGGGAGACTTTCTCCTCAGTTGGGGACTCAACAGCGGCTCGACGGTGCTCCTCCCGGACATCATTTCCCACGCCAGCCAGGCGGACAATTTCATGTATGGCTGGACGCTGGATCAGACGGAAATCCCCGGCCGCACTCTGCTCCGCGTGAGCACCGCCACAGCCAATGTGGGTGCCGGCAAGCTCGAACTCCGCGGCTCCTCCGCCAATCCCGCCGTCTATCAGCGAATCTACAATGCCAACGGCACCTGGACCGACCGGCTCGCCGGCACCTTCACCTTCCATCCCACCCACGGGCACCTTCATTTCGACGGCTGGCTGCAGTTTTACCTCCGCACCGTCACCGCAGGCAATGGCGTGGGCGACATCATCGCCGCCGGCGACAAGACCAGCTTCGCCATCATTGACCTCCAGCCTCACAACCTCACTCTGCCAGGCGCACCCTCCAGCGGCGCATACAGCGGCGGACTCCTCCAGGGCATCAGCGTCGGATGGCGCGACATCTATGACAAGTCCCTCGACGACCAGTGGATCGACGTGACCAGCGTCCCTCCGGGCACCTACTGGCTCGAAAGCGCCGTGGACCCTGACAATCTTGTGCTGGAGTCGGATGAGACCAACAACGTCACCCGCATCCTCATTACCTACACCGGCTCTGCGCCGCCGAACAACGCCTTCGCCTCCGCAGCCATTCTCACCGGAGCCTCCGCAGCCACCAGCGGCCGCAATTTCTCGGCCACCAAAGAGTCCAGTGAGCCAAACCACGCCGGCAACACAGGCGGTAAATCCGTCTGGTACCGCTGGACGGCCACCTACACCGGACCCGTCACCGTCAGCACCGCCGGCAGCAGTTTCGACACGCTCGTCGGCGTCTATACCGGCAGCGCTGTCAACGGCCTGACCACCGTAGCATCCAGTGACGACGACAGCGGCCTGCTCACCAGCAGGGTCACCTTCAACGCCGTCAGCGGCACGACCTACCGCTTCGCCGTGGACGGCAAAGGCGGCGCAGCAGGAAGCATTGAGTTCGCCCTGAATCCCGCGCGCAATGACATGTTTGCAGACATGCAAACCATCACCGGCACCTCCGGCACGGTGAGCGGAAGCAACCGCGGCGCCACTGCCGGGCCGGGCGAACCCGCCCACGCCGGCAGCGCGGCCGCACAGTCCCTCTGGTACTTCTGGACCGCACCGCTCACAGGGGACGCCGCCTTCAGCAGCGAGGGCAGCTCCTTCAACACCCGCCTCGCCGTCTACACCGGAGGAGCCCTCAACGCGCTCACCCCCGTTGCTTCCGCCACTGGCAGCGGGTTCGAGGCCCCGGCTACTGTCAACTTCCATGTGGACAGCGGCACTGGCTACCTCATCGCGATCGACGGCGGCCCCGGCGTCACGGCTCTCACCTGGCAGGCCGCCACCGCCATCGCCCCCTACATCATTTCCCATCCGCCCACCGGCAACCATCAGGAGGGCACCAACCTGCAAATTGCCGCCCTCATCGGCGGTTCGCCCACCCTCACCTTCCAGTGGCGCTACAACGAAAATATCATCACTGACGGCCTGGAATACAGCGGCACCACCACGCCCACGCTCACCGTCCGCAAACTCGAGTTCGCCGACTCCGGCTCCTACACCCTCACCGGCACCAACCCCTCCGGTTCCGTCACCACCAATCCGGCCAACATCATCGTCCTCGCCAATCCGCGCACCGTCACCATCAATGACGCAGCCGGCGACATCGGAGGCAGCGTCTTCGCTCCTGTCATGCTCAATGCCACCGGCAATGAGAATGGCGTCCAGTTTTCCCTCGTCTGGGATCCCGCGCTGCTCGGCAACGGCCGCGTCACCGCCGGTGCGCAAGCCGCGGGCGCATCCATCGTGCTCGACCGCTCGCAGG
>Ga0315905_10000509_pt1 | contig 42147 bp, 32 predicted proteins | sample LakEriMetagenome_5_FD_203522 | JGI IMG/M metagenome (GOLD analysis project Ga0315905, IMG submission 203522) | Freshwater fungal communities from buoy surface, Lake Erie, Ohio, United States - Buoy 4 MA121 | ecosystem: Environmental > Aquatic > Freshwater > Lake | place: USA: Lake Erie, Ohio...
CACAGATATGGGTTTTGGGGGACATGGAGATGGGGTATTAGACGAAGTTGATGATTCATTGGATATGGTTTTGGATGACCGCACGGCTAAACTCTATAATTTGGACGCACCCGGAATGGGAGAAGAGGGCTTTAGTAACGGCAGTTCCAATCTTTTTGGCAGGGGAGAACGTCTGATGTTAGATGATGATGAGGATGATGACCTAATTGTTGATGAAATTAGCGACCTCGTTATGGAAGATGATGATGCAGATGATGATGATTTTGACGATGATTTTGGGGAAAACGATGACGACAGGTAGGGGCAATCCCCCCGTGGTTGCCCAACGGTAATCCCCCTTTGCCCAAGGGTAATCCCCCCGTGGTTGCCCTTGGTAATAGATTCCCTATTCCCTGTACCTAAAAACCAAAATTAGCTAATTTACAGCACTTCCCGGTGTTATGAGGTACATATTTCGCGGGCAAGATGCCCGCACTACAAGAGTTTCATCATTCAACTTTGTACCTCATAAGAGCAGAAACCGCTGTATCATTGTTATCAGTAGATTTTTAATTCATTTATGACAACAGAAATCAGTCTACCAACCTTAGCCAGTCTTAACTACTATCCTTATATTGATGATCATGGTGAATTAATAGCAGATTTTCAAGGGAAAATCGGAGTTTATGCTATTTTTAATCAAGATAAAAATCTCCAATTTATTGGCTATTCCCGTGATATTTATCTGAGTTTAAAGCAGCATTTAGTCCGTCAACCTCAAAACTGTTATTGGGTGAAAGTGCAAACTATAGAACGTCCCAATCGCACGGTTTTAGAAAATATTGAAAGTGCTTGGATTAGTGAAAATGGTGATACTTCCATTACCAAAGCCATTTTTAAGCAAAAATGGACTAATCCTATAGATGTTAAAGAATCAATGACACCAGAAGAACAAGAAAATTATCATAATATAGGTATTGATGAATTACAGAAAAGCAAAGTTTTAAAAACTGTAGCACGGCGTGTTGAAGAAGAAATTTTGGCAATTCTAGAAGCGCGGGGACTGAAAACACAAATCCGCTTTAACCCGAAATTAAAGGAATTAGGATTGTTAGATTTGAAGTGAGTGGGGTGAGGGGATGTTTTTAATGTCTATAACGCGAGTCTATGTAATCTAAAATCTGAAATCTAAAATTTTATGATGTTTATACAGCACTTCCCGGTGTTATGAGGTACATATTTAGCGGGCAAGATGCCCGCACTACAAAAGTTTCATCATTCAACTTTGTACTTCATCAGAGCATAAACTGCTGTAATTTGCCACCGAGGGCGGAAGGGACGCAATAGGTATTTAATTACTACTGTTAATCACCAAAAGTTTAAGTTATATAAATTTCTCAATACTTAGTACAGATTAGCTTAAAATAATTTTAGTGTCGGTGCGGTATTTCAGGAAAAAATTAATACCATGTCTAAAAATTTTAATTCTCCTAACCTTATTCAACCCTTAAATATCGCTAATGTTATCAGTGCAGGAATGCGATTGTACCGTTCTCATCTAAAAAAATATTTTCTCATAGCTCTTAAAGCTTGTGTTTGGTCACTAGTTCCTATTTACGGTTGGGTTAAATTTTATGCCCTCTCAGCCCTGATTTCTCGTTTATCTTTTAGTGAATTAGTTAACCAACCTGAAAGCGTTTCATCAGGTCAACGATTTGTCAATTCCCGTTTATGGGAATTTTTTGTTAACATGATTCTCATGGTTGCCATTGGCTTATGTATTGGACTTGTATTTGGACTTATTGGTGGTTTACTAATAGGTATATTAGCGGTATTACTAGGAGGATTACAAGATATAACTAATATAATTATTTATAGTTCAATAGTGCTTGTATTTGTGATAATTACCTTTACAGGTACACTACTGTGGATAGGAATTAGATTTTATTTAGTAGATGTTTCTCTAGCAATTGAAAATGATGTTAACGGTAGTTCAACAATTAATCGGAGTTGGGAACTAACTAAGGGAAATGTGGGCAGGATTTTTTTAATTTCTTTAACTGCTTCTTTAATTACCATTCCCATCCAATTTATTATTAGGTTTATTATTAAGTTAATTCTTACAACTTTACTAAAGGAAGATGATCCGATTTTTTCTCTGTTACTACTTGAACTAACTTTTGTAAGTGGTGCTTTAATTCTTCCTTTTGTGCAAACAGTAAAAGCCGTAGTTTATTACGATCTTAGAAGTCGGCATGAAGGGTTAGGTTTACAATTACGTAATCACGATATTTAATTAGGGACTTGCTGATAAATTTTTCTATCCAAAATCTATTTTTTTGGAAATAAAGGTAATTTTTTACTCTTTTTTTATTCATCAATTTCTGTAATAAACGATTGTGACAGTTAAGGGTGCGGAATGTGTGCCAAAGTCCAAAAATCCGATCTCAAATATTATAGTGGTGTTGTCCTGTGAATATGTGTACTTCATCATACTGGAAACTGCTGTAATATCTTCTCAATCATCCGATTAGCTTGAGAACAATAACCACCACCAAATAAGTTAAAATGATTTAAAATATGATAGAGATTATAAAGCGTTTTCCTGTATTCATAACCTTGATTTAAGGGAAATACCTCTTGATAACCTTGATAAAAAGCTGACGGAAAACCTCCAAATAATTCTGTCATAGCTATATCAACCTCCCTATCTCCAAAATAAGTTGCAGGATCAAAAATAACAGGTTCATTTTCCATAGTAAAACCTACATTTCCTCCCCATAAATCTCCATGAACTAAAGACGGTTGAACTTGATAATCTGCGAATAATTGGGGAATAGCTACTAATAATTTAGCTGCAAGGGGAAAATTTCCACCGCGTTTTTTGGCGAGTTGAAATTGATAGCTTAAACGGTTTTGAGTATAAAATTCTGGCCAGGAAGCATGGAAATTATTAATTTGAGGTGTAGCGCCAATGGTGTTATTTATATCCCAGCCAAAACCTTTGTTAGTGGTAATTTTGTGCATGGCTGCTAATTTCCGTCCCATTTCTGACCAAGATTGATGATTACCATTGGTCATTTCTAGCCATTCTAATACAATATAACTGGAAGTTCCTGTAATTCCCCAACAAAGAGGTTTAGGAACGCGGATAGTTCCAGTATTATAGATTTGTTGTAAACCCAGCATTTCTGCTGTAAACATTGACTGTTGGGAGGGTTGGTTAAGTTTGACAAAGTAGGTTATTTTACCATTGCTAATAGTATAACTTTGGTTAATACATCCACCACTGATAGATAAATGCTGATTACTGACAAATTTTTCTCCAGTGATTTGACTAATATGGTGATCAATTTCTGGCCAGGTCATAGTTCTTTGATTGTTTGTTAATTGTCGGTTGTTGGTTGTTAAGAATAGATTACCAATGACTAAACAGGTTTGACAATAACGATACCATAAGCATCTGGGGAAAGATAATTTTTCGCTGCTTGGATTAAATCAGTTGCTTCCTGTGCGTGCATAAGTTGGGGATAATTAAAAGCTGGTTCTAAATCACCAATTAAAGACTGATAATAACCATATAATCCGGCGCGATCGCTTGGCGTTTCATTACCAAAAATAAAGCGATTAGTAACTCGTTTTCGCACACGGTAAATTTCTGATTCTTTGATAAATTCTGTTTGTAATATGCGAAGATGTTGAGCGATCGCTTCTTCTACAGCGGCTAAATTTTCTACATTACATTTAGCGGAAATTGAAAATACACCTTGCCATAAATTACTCATATTACTAACAGAAATTGAAGATACTAACTCTCGTTCTTCCCGTAAATCATGGACTAATCTAGATGTTCTGACCTGTCCTAAAATTCCGGCTATAATATCAAGTGCATAAGTTTCATTTAATTCTTTTAATCCCGGTACTCGCCAAATCATTATTAATCTCGCTTGTTGGAGAGTTTCATCAACAAATTCTCGACGCACAATTTCTGTAAATGCAGGTTCAGGAATTACAGGTATTTCTATTAGTTCGTTTATTGTTTGTCGTTGATTTTTACTAAATTCTGCCGCGATAATTTCTATTAATTCCTCTACTGGTAAATTACCCACAGCTACCGCTGTCATTGACTGAGGTTGATACCAATAACTATGAAAATCTCGCATTTGTTGGGGTTTGACTTCAGAAATAACTTCAGTCGGTCCAAGGACTGGACGACGATAGGGTAAAGTATCAAAAGCGGTTTCCATTGCGTGACGATAAATGCGTCGTCCGGGGTTATCTTCAGAACGTCTAATTTCTTCTAAAACTACCAATCTTTCCCGTTCAAAAGCATCATCAGGAATACTAGGATTACAGACAACATCTATTTGTAAAGGTGCTAATTCAGCAAAATCTTTAGGTGCAGTTGTGATATAATAATGGGTATAATCTTGGCTGGTAGCAGCATTAGTGACAGCACCGCGCTCTTCAATGCGACGTTCAAACTCACCACTAATTAGTTTTTGTGTACCTTTAAAAACAATATGTTCTAAAAAGTGAGCCATACCATTAATAGCATCAGATTCCATTGCAGAACCGGTTTTTACCCATAAATCAAGATTAACCGCGTCTATTGGCATTTGTTCGGCAATAATAGTCAAACCATTAGGTAAATGGTGCAAGGTGGGTGCATTAAGACGGGGAAATTTTGCCAGAGTTGATGTCATTGCTTATGGTGTTTTCAGCTATGTTACTTCTTCTATATTACAACTTTCTTGATGCTGTAAACCTGGGAAAGATTTTAAGAGGAATTGGGGATTTTGACCAAAACCTAATCTATTTTTTCTAAAAATTGTTGTATGTAGTAAGTATCATTACCTGGATTTTCCGAAACTAACAAACCGTTTCTATCTTCAAATGTAATTTTTTGTTTTTTAGTTGTTCCCTCATTTGGTATGCGACGACATGAAAATAATAATCCTCTAAATTCAACTTCCGTATTGATTTGATCGTTAAAAATTTTAATCCGTTGTAAAACAAAATGAACAAAACTTTTAGCCGCTTTTAATTGTTGTAAGTAACCTTTGGGATTTGTAGATTTCATTTCTATCAACAAAACATAAACCTTATTTGACTTTTGTAAAAATAAAATTCCATCATTTTTAGAACAAATACCTTGACATTGAGAATTAAAAAAAGGATATACAGGATCATTGTTTCCTTGTCCCTTATCTTTATCTAGAGAAAAACCAAAACAATCTATTGATTTTTTTAACTTTATCTTTACAAACTTACATTGTGCATCTGGTTGTTTTTCTTCAATTAAAAGAGTCAAACCATCTGCAACTAAATGAAAATCTTGTTTAATTGCAAGTTTTACTTGATTAATTAAATTATCACTCATTATCTCAATCTTCCTCTTCTTGAGAAGCATAGTAAATATCGTTGGAAGACTGATTAAGATTATTAATTACATCATCAAATGTTTCTGCAATAATACCTTCATTGACATCAATTTCCATCTCCTTGATAGTTTTTTGATCAAATAAATAAGCCGACACTTTTTCAGGGTTTAAAGACTCCCCAGGTTCATAACCATAACGCTGACGCAATTCACTAGCTTTTATAAAAGATTTATTCAACATCATCAGATTATTTAATTCACGGACAAAATAGGGACTATGGGTACTCAATACTACTTTAACACCATTATTGACCAATTTTGCCAATACTCTCGCTAAATTTCGTTGATTATCTGGATGTAAGCTTAATTCTGGTTCGTCAATCATTAAATAATCTCCTGGTTGAGCCAGATGTTCTAAATAGAAAACTAAACTAAATAGAGTTTTGACCGTAGATGAAGTAAAATGTAAAGGCATTTTTTTATTGTTACTTCGATAAGGTAAGAAAAATATATCCCCATAACGATCTATTTCATATTTACCATTAATAATTTTTTTTTGAATGTCTTGTGCTTGTATTTGATAATCACTTTTTCGCTTTTTAGTATTAGTCAAGTCATTCAAAAACTCAATATAATCAGAAATTGGTTCTGCATAACGAGATTTAATAATATCTTTTAAAACTTCCATTGGACTAATCTTATCCTTCTGTGCATGATGCAGGAGACGGTTACGAATACTCGATAGCTCTTTAAAAAATAAATTGAGTCCACCCCGTTCAGCAGGAATTAGAAAACAATTTTGCTTCTTTTTGCTAAAAATTAACCTAGTGATCTGACCCGAAATCAACTCTGTCAATAAGTTATGGGGAATACTTTTATCATCTCGCATTGTAAAAGTTACATTGGTATCATTTTCAGGTTTTTGAATATCTAAAAACCAGTCTGATTCTTTATTGCTGAGACTTACACGACTTTGCCAAGGATGATTAGTTATATTGGCTAAAATCAAATCAATATCAAGTTTTAATGTAATTTGAGTTTGCCTAACTTCATCCGATTCAACCCCGAACAAATTTGGTAAATGGTTCTTAATTCCTTGTGTTATCTCTTCTAAAATATTATCATAATTATCGCGGATCAAATTTTGAATATTGTATTGGCAGACTGTCTCTTGACTTAATTGTCTAACAAGATTCACTACAAAATTAAAATTCACTTCAAAACGCTGATCAAGTAAAGCATATAAAGAATACATCACATAAGTTTTACCTGTATTATTAGCACCGCAGAGTAACGTAAAATCATTTAATTCTAAATTCCCTTGTTTAATGACTCCAAGATTATTAAAAGAAACTTTTGTCTCTAACATATTGTCCTTTTTTCTAATTAATTTTATAGGATTACTTATGAATCGCCAAGATCACTCCTAATTATATCATATTTTTGTGTTTTTGTTTTGATAACTATAAAAATAGCAAGATTAGGATCATTTAACTAATGGTATATTAATCAGAAAATATTTATATAACTAGGGTACTTGAGATTAAACTTGTATAATTAGGTTAGGCAAAATGCCCAACCTATGAAATCGCAAAATCAGAAATGTAGAAATGTCTCTACACTAAATTAAATCAATTCAAAAACACCGAACCACTGATTGCTTGTTCAGAAGAAGATAATGGCAAAAATTTCTCCCCTAGCAATTTCTGGAAGGTTTTGACATCATTTTGCCAGTTACCAATTACTTGTTGTAAGTCCTGGATTTTTTCGGTGATGTTGTTACCTAATAGGGGATAACTTAAGTTACCAGAAAATAAAATTGCTGGTGTTACCTGTTCCCCAAATTGAACATTTACTTGATTAATAGCTAAATTCAAAACTCCGCGCTTTAAGGGGTAACTTAACTCCAAAGCAGCACTGACTTTACCCCCCTCAAATTCTTGCCATGAACCAGGAGATAAAAGCTTACCACATATATATTGATAAGCATCCGTTTCTGATGGAAACCCGACAAATCCTTTGGGGTTAATTCCCACTGCTTGATACTCTATTTGAGATAACTTTTCTATCAATTGACTCGCAACTGCTGCTACTTGAATCTCTAATGGAGTTTTTGATCCTACCATCTCTAATACATTTAGTCGGTTCGGTTGAACAATAATTCCCACCCCATTTTTATAAACCAACTGCACTAAATTGTTATTGTACACTGGTTGATTTGCTAATTCCCAATCAGCAGGAATAATTCCCGTATATTTGAGAAAATCTGGGTTTAAAACTGCGGGATTTAGATTTTTAGCGACAATAGAAATCGCTATTTCTGAGATTTGTAAACTATTGCTCATAAACTCCTGGTTATTGCTGAATTTATTAACAGTATAAATACTGTCAAAACTAGTATACGTCAAAATCAAATATTTGTGAGTGCAAACTTTTCCCTTCTATGGTGCTAATATATATATGCTTAATTTAGATTAAGTATGATTAAGTAAATTTGTTGATGATAAATAAATTTTTTATTGTAAACTAATAATTAGTAATATTAAGAATTATGTCAAATTTATCTGATAGAAAAAATCAATCCCGTGTGATTGTCATTGGTGCGGGTATAGGTGGAATTACAGCAGGTGCATTATTATCCAATAAAGGTTATAATGTCCTTGTACTTGACCAAGCAATAGTTCCTGGTGGTTGCGCTTCGACCTTCAAACGTCAAGGATTTACCTTTGATGTTGGTGCGACCCAAGTTGCAGGTTTAGAACCTGGGGGAATTCATCATCGCATTTTCTCGGAATTAAATATAGAATTACCCGCAGCTACACCTTGTGACCCAGCTTGTGCGGTATATCTTCCAGGAGAGTCTACACCCATTAATGTGTGGCGTGATGCAGAAAAATGGCAAGAAGAACGCCAAAAACAGTTTCCGGGAAGTGAATCTTTTTGGCAATTATTAACAACTTTATTTAATGCTAGTTGGGAATTTCAAGGACGTGATCCTGTGTTACCACCGCGTAATTTATGGGATTTAAAACAATTAATTAAAGCAGTGCGTCCGAGTACATTTATAACTGCACCTTTCACCTTGATGACAGTGGGAGATGCTTTACGATTATGTGGTTTAGGAAATGATAAAAGACTGCGGACATTTTTAGATTTACAACTCAAATTATATTCTCAAGTTAGCGCGGAAGAAACTGCCCTACTTTATGCAGCCACAGCTTTGAATGTATCCCAATTACCCCAAGGATTATTTCATCTGCAAGGAAGTATGCAAGTATTGAGCGATCGCTTGGTAGAATCTTTAGAACGAGATGGTGGTAAATTATTAATGAGACATACCGTCGAAAAAATCAAAGTTGAAAATAACCAAGCTAAATCTGTAAGCATTAAAAATCAGAAAACCGGAGAAACTTGGACAGAATCAGCAGATCATATAATTGCTAACGTTACAGTTGAAAACTTAGTTCAACTATTAGGAGAAAACGCCCCTTGGGGATATAAACAAAGAGTACAAAAACTACCTCCTGCTTCTGGTGCTTTTGTTGTTTATCTAGGTGTAGATAAGAGTGCAATTCCCGCCAATTGTCCACCGCATTTACAATTTTTATATGATATTAATGGACCAATTGGCGAAAATAATTCCCTATTTGTATCTGTAAGTCATGAAGGAGACGGCCGCGCACCATTAGGAAAAGCGACAATTATCGCTTCTTCCTTTGTTGATTTTACTCCCTGGTGGGAAACTGAAAATTACGAAGAGTTAAAACAAAAATTTACTCAAGAAGCAATATCCAAACTTTCCCAATATTTCTATTTAAAACCAGAAACCATCATTTATGTAGAAGCAGCCACACCTCGCACCTTTGCTAATTATACAGGCAGAAAAAAGGGAATTGTAGGCGGTATTGGTCAAAGAATTTCTACCTTTGGACCTTTTGGTTTTGCTAATCGTACTCCTATTAATAATTTGTGGTTAGTTGGTGATTCTACCCACCCTGGAGAGGGAACTGCGGGGGTGAGTTATTCGGCTTTGACGGTAGTTAGACAAATTCAAAATCAAGGGTGAAATTCTTTTTTTTCACGGGGAGGAGAGATTTTACAGAAGAGTAGTTAGTGATTCAAAATTAGGACTTTGCTATGTTTAAGTATGAAATTAAAAAACGCCTTTGGCTGAGACTAATTCATACTTAAAATTAGCAAAATTATCAGTTAATTACTAATTAGGGCTTGCTGAAAAAGTTGTCTGTGAGAGCAGGGAACAGGGAACAGGGAACAGGGAACAGGGAACAGTTTTAACTGCTGGATATCCTCAGTTTTCCAAATCCGACAAAGAAAAATGCACCTATTTTAAGACACCATTAGCCAAAACCTGGCACTTTTTTGTGGTAAAAATCCGTGAAACCCTTACTAATAAATGGTTTTAGCTTTATATGGCTAACGCCACGCTACGCTATCAGCAAGCCCTAATTACTAACTTCTGAAGGCTGAGATTCTTCTACTTGTGTTGCTTCAGGCGTGGATTCCACTGATGGAACAAGTGGTGATTTGGGAATCAGCAATTGCCGCCAGGTTCTAATTTGTTCCCTAGCCTCAGTATAAGCACTGCTACCGCGAGGGATTAACTTCGCTGTAGTAATAGCTTTAGCAACATCATCTTCACTTTGAGAACGTGCTATTTGTAATAATTGTTGACTCCACTGGTCAATGGCAATGTTCGCATCTAAACGTAAACTGTTACGATTAGATACCCGATTTGCGAACTCGATAGCCTGAACCAAAGCTTCAGGTGTGCCAATATCTGCAACTTGCTTGGCTTTTTGCCAATTTTCCTGAGAGCGAATTTGGTCTTGCCAGCTATCTATAGCCGTTTGGGCTTCATTAGACAAAGCGCGTCCTGATGCAGCGATTTTTTGAGCTTCACTAATTGCAGTTTTTAAATCACCATTATCGGCCAACGCCCTAGCCTGATCTAAGTATGGTTGATCTTGAATACGCTCAATTTTTGCGGTCCATAGCCGAATCTTTTTCCTTGCTTCTGGATATAATGCTCGCCCTGAACGAATTTGACTAACTTCAGCGATCGCTATTTGTAATGAGTTAATATCTTCACTAATTGCTAGTTGTTCAGCCCGTTCTAAATATGGTCTATCTTCAATCGTCTCCACCTGGCCACGCCAACGCCCCATTTCCTGACGGGCTTCCTCCCCCCGGGGATTACTACTGGGAATTAACTCTACCTCAGAAATAGCCGCAGTTAAATCACTAACCGTACCTTGACTAGCTAAATTCCGGGCTTTTTCTAAGCGAGAAACATCTTCAATTTCTAATTGCCAACTAGCAATTAATTGCTGTGCTTCATTATAATTTTCCCTAGAAGCATCTATTTGTTGGGCTTGAGAAATCGCCGTTTCTAACCCAGCCACAGTACCAATAAAGGCGCTTCTTTTCGCCTCACCCAAAACCATAAAATCATCAACTTCCGCCTGTAATTCAGGAATAGGGGGGATTTTTCGAGCAATTTCCAGCGCTGTATCAGCATCTCGCTCTTTCATCTTCCCCTGTGCCAATTTAAGTATTTTCCGCGCAAATCCAGTGATTAGATCCTGGGCTTTTTGGTATAAATAACTATCTGGTTTAATCGTTTGAGCTAGTTTAATCGCTTTGAGTAAATTATCTAAACTCCGGTTTTCTGCCAAATTTTCAGCTTTGTAAAGTTTATCCCCATCTTCCCGCGCCGTGACAATAATATTATTTAATTGCTCATATTTAGTATTTGCCCAGTATTTATTATTTACCCGCAGTAATCTAGCACTGAGCATAAAAGCCGATTGCCAATGTCTTTGGCGCAGTTCTTTTTCGGCCTCCTGGTAGATTCCTTCAGCTTTTGACCAAATTGATTGCCATTTTTCAATTTGTTCTTCTACTAATTTACTCGCTTCTAAATCCGCTGGAATTTGACGAGCAGTAGCGATCGCCCCCGGCAAATCCCCCGACTGAAAAGTTTCATCAGCTAGTTGTAAAATATCCCGTGACCATTGTTCTAAAAAACGATTTATTTCCCCCCGTAGAGGGTGATTTTCTGGTAACTGTTTCACCAAAGCGATCGCTTGGAGCAAATCATTAACTGTTTGCTTAGAAGCCGCCAACTGAGCGCAATGTAACCTAACTGACGCACTGGCTAAAGGCCAGAAAATCTGCGGACAATTAGGAGCAGATGGCAGCTTAAATAACATAGATACTGCCAGAAACCCCACACTTCCAGGAATCAAAGTTAGCACTACGGCTAAAGGTATCCATCCCTTCATCCAAGGTGGCATCTTCCCAGTTATAACACTGAGATTAAAAGTACCCTTAGAAGCATTATTTATAGATAGGTCTGCGCCATCTTGATTTTTTCCATTCTTCACTGACTTAAAATGAGAACCAACAGCAGTAGTATCAGTCGTTTGATTATTTGGTATATAGTTGGGCTGAGGTTCAATTGGTTCTTCTGCTCGGTCTAAAGACCAATTATCTGGAATATCTCGCTCTGTCATTGCTCACACCACACTAATTAATTGAATAGCGATATGAAAGTAGGTAGATCAATAAATTAAATATAGATAATATTATTCCTATATCCTAACTTTCTTATCAATAACATTACTATTATTTGGTTTGAGTATGACTAATTACATTAACCAGAAATTGAAGATTCTTTTTGTAAATCCAGAATTAGCTGAGTTAAATCGTCACTACTTGCCTGGTAAACATTACCACAAAAGTCACAAATTGCCTCCGCACCATTATCTTTAACAATCATGTCCTCAAGTTCAGCCTCTCCCAATATTTTCAACGCCCCTAGCACCCGCTCAAAAGAGCAACCACAATGAAAGCGTAGCATTTGACTTTCGGGAAATATGTTTAATCCCATATCTCCTAACAAATCATGCAATATCTCCGGCAATGTTTTTCCCGCTTGTAGTAGTGGTGTAAAACCGGATAAAGCGGAAACTCTGGATTCTAAAGTTGCTACCAGTTCTTCATCTTGAGCCGCCTTGGGTAACACTTGTAGCAATATTCCCCCGGCTGCTGTTACCCCCTGTTGTCCCACAAATACACCCAAAACTAACGCCGAAGGAGTTTGTTCCGAATTTACGAGATAATGGGCTACATCGTCACCTATTTCCCCAGAAACCAGTTCCACTGTACTAGAGTAAGGATAGCCATAACCAATATCTCGGACTACATAAAGATAGCCCCCACCCACAGCAGAACCAACATCCAGTTTACCTTTGTGATTGAGGGGTAATTCTACAGATGGATTACCGACATAACCCCTCACAGTTCCATCTAAACCTGCATCTGCTAATATACCACCTAAAGGACCATCTCCCTTAACGCGAACATTCACCCTAGAGCCTTGTCGTTTCATGCTTGAAGCCATTAACAAACCAGCCGCCATTGTTCTTCCTAGTGCTGCTGTCGCCACATAGGACAATTTATGGCGAACTCTTGCTTCTTCCGTTAACCGGGTGGTAATCACACCTACTGCTTTAATCCCACCATCCGCCGCCGTCCCACGAATTAATTGATCTGCCATGAAAAACCTTACAATTCTTTACAAGGTGACTTTTGTATTTTAGCTTAAACAGTAGAAGCCGTTGATTAACCCATTACCCATTACCCATTACCATGCTAGGTACATTTCAACAAAGCCAAATTCGCATCGAAATTCCAGCATCAGCCGATGCTATTCATGATAGTATTCTTCATCCAGTAGAATTGAAAAAATGGCTGTTAGGACAAAATTTCCCCCCGGAAATGCCCACAGAATTGCTACCAGGCTTTGAATTTACTACTTGGACAGGACCTGTATCCATTCACCATCGAGTAGAGGTCGTAAAACCCAATTGTTTGCGCTTACTCCTCAGTGGAGGCATTGATGGCTTTCACGAATGGTACTGGGGTGAAGGTTGGATACAGTCACGCTTAGAAGGTATATCTATGTTACCCCTGAATTTAGGTCAAAGTCTCAGTTTATTCAGCTTGCGTCAGTTTTTAGCCACGATTAAATATTAGACATCTGGTGAAAATTAAATATCAGGTTTCTATAACTCTTGTAGAGACTTATACAATTTACATACAGAATAGCTGAATCAAACAAGGAGTGGTGAGCAGAGATTTGAAAAACTTTATATCAGGTAACTAAAGATTAAAAAATTACCCCCATTCCCGACAATGAAATGGAGATTCACTGTAACTTTTTTGACTTTTTCAACATTATCTGAACAGCAAATTAACTGTTAATGTTAATTAACATCTAGTAATTTATAGTCTCGGAGCAATTTCGTGTTTTCAGCACTCAATAATTCCCGCAGGCTATCAATCTCATTTAATATCTCAATTTCCCGTCTACATTCTTGTTGTAAAATTGATAGGTAGCGCTCGCGCTGCTTTTCTGTTTTGGCCTCTTTGAGCATACAAATGGCCATGTTAATGTTAGAAACAGGATTGGATAAGTCTATAGAAACTTTTCTTAACAGGCTTTCTCGAACCTGTGCCAGTTCATTGGAGTTTTGTAATTCAAGCTGATTGGTTTTGATTTCCTTTTCCAGTCTTGCTGACTTTCGAGCTTCTTTTAGATAGGCTTGACCGGGAATTGAACGTTTTTGCAACCTAGCTTTTACTGCTTGTAATATTTCCAAAGGCTCAAAAGGTTTAGTAATATAATCATCAGCACCTAAACACATACCCTGACGTAAATCACTGCGGTTAGCTTTGGCTGTCAGAAAAATCAGGGGTATATCAGCACACTTGGGTTCTTGTCGCAGTTTTTGTAAAACCTCATAGCCATTGAGTCCTGGCATCATGATGTCACAGATTATTAAATCAGGATTTTTACTTTTAGCTAATTGTAGCCCAGTTGTTCCGTCTACAGCGGCAATAACATTGAAATCCGCCAATTCTAAAATTTCTTGCAGATTTGAGAGAATTTGAGTTTCATCCTCGATTACTAAAATTAAGCTCATAATTCAAATTTGACCTCTATAGGACTTATCTATGTATATTTATAGTATATTTATGGCAATTTTTCTGATTTCATTCATTTAATAACATAAAGTTCAGTATACACTAAATTGTACATACTGAAATTTTAAATAATTATTAAGTAATGAACTTTGCTACTGATAAAAATTCTTTTTTTTTGTCATTATTGTTATAATAATAGCATCTGCTGTAGTTTAATGGATACGCCTAAGTCAGTTATTAACCACCCTTAATGAAATAATGAAGAGCCATAGCCCGAATATATTAAAAGAAATACCTCTAAGATTAGTCTTAATTGTTCCCTTTGTATTGCAAATTGTCGGGGCTGTGGGCTTGGTTAGTTATCTTTCATACTATACTGGGGGGAAGGTAGTAGAAAATATGGCTAAAGAATTGATCGCAGAAATTTCTGATCACATTGACCAAGGTTTAAACGATTATTTGGAACACCTAATACAAACTAGCGAAAATAATGCGGCTCTGATTAAATTAGGTATTATGAATTATCAGGATTTAGCCACGGTAAAAAACTATTTTTGGCGGCAGTTACAAATAGTTGATCAGATAAATGATGCGGCTATTGCTACGGAGCAGAAAAAATTTTTGGCGGTAGCTAAACAAAAAAATGGATCTGCGATGATTATTCTCAGAGATCAGTCAACTAATTATAAATTGAATACCTACTTCACTGACAATATAGGAAATTACGATCAGTCTAAAAATATCATTAGCTCCCAAACCAAATTCTCTAAAGATATTCGATCAAGTAATTGGTATCAAGCAGCGAAAAATGCAGCAGGAGAGGGAATTTGGCACTTTGTTGTTTCAAGAAATAACCACAATGAACCAATTTTAATTATTGCCTATTTATTAGCATTCTTTGATCAGAATAATACTTTTCAGGGAGTTGTTAGTACCTCTATTCCTCTATCTCAACTAGAGGATTTCCTCCGAAAATTGAAAATAGGTAAGACCGGTCAAGCTTTTATTTTAGAACGGAGTGGGTTATTAGTTGCTAGTTCCACTGGTGAAGATCCTTTTCTTTTAGGTTTATCAACCTCTTTCAATTTTTCTAAACCAGATAATTTGAGTAAATACAGATTAAATACACTGAACAGTCGTAACGATCTAACTCGGGAAACAACTCAAAACTTACTAGCACATTTCCAGGGAATTGAGCGAATAACAACAAAACAAAACTTTATCTTTGTCTCCAAAAATGGGCAACGGTATTTTGTCGAAACTATACCAGCGTCGGTTCATAGAAATTTAGATTGGCTAACAGTTGTTGTCATTCCTGAAGCCGATTTTTTTGAAGAAATTAAGAAAAATATCGGTTGGAATATTATATTGTATGGTCTAACCATTCTGATTAGCGCAGGGATGGGTTTTATGATTACTAGATGCGTCACTAAATCCATTTTACAGTTAAATAAAGCCACCCAAACTCTAGAACTGGCAAACTGTCAACCATTTTGGAAAGAATCAGATATTGCTTTAATGGAAATTAAATGTATTAAAGAACTGGTAAATCTGTCTAATTCCTTCAAGAAAATGGCTATTCAATTACAATCATCTCTGATAACTTTGGAAGAGCGAGTTCAAGAAAGAACTACAGAATTAATCATTGCTAAGGAAAAAGCTGAAATAGCAAATCAAGCCAAAAGCGAGTTTCTTGCTAACATGAGCCACGAATTGCGTACACCCCTAAATGGCATTTTAGGCTATGCCCAGATTTTGGGACGGACACAACTTACTCAGGAGCAACAGCGGGGAATTGCTGTGATTTATCAATGTGGTACACACTTGCTGACCCTGATTAATGATATCCTGGATATTGCCAAAATTGAAGCCCGGAAAATGGAACTTGATCCTGTACCTTGTTATTTACCATCTTTATTACAAGGAGTAGCAGAAATTGCCAAAATTAAAGCAGAGGAAAAAAGTCTAGACTTTATTTACGAACTGGTAGGAAATATACCATCAGGAGTTATTTTAGATGAAAAGCGGGTTAGACAAGTTTTACTAAATCTCTTGAATAATGCTGTCAAGTTTACAAACAGAGGAAAAGTAATTTTTAGAGTTATTATTGATGATAATGAGACAAAAACATTGACATCATCTGATGTGAAAATAAAGTTTCAAGTTAAAGATACTGGAATTGGTATGAACTGCGAAGAATTACAAAGAATTTTTATGCCCTTTGAACAGACAGGAACATCTAAACAAAAAACAGAAGGAACAGGTTTAGGTTTAGCAATTAGCAAAACTTTTGTAGAAATGATGGGTAGTCAACTGGAAGTTAAAAGTGAATTGGGAATTGGCACTTTATTTGAATTTGATATCCAGTGTTCTTTAGCTAATAACTGGGCTAAAGCTAATACTATGACTAATTTAGGTCAAATTGTGGGATATGCTGGCCGGCGTAGACAAATTTTAGTAGTTGATGATCGTTGGGAAAATCGCTCTGTAATCTTTAGTTTACTTGCTCCCTTGGGTTTTATAGTTATGGAAGCTAATCATGGTGAAGAAGCTTTACAAAAGGCTATGGAAAATCCTCCTGATCTGATCATTTCTGATCTAAAAATGCCGATTATGGATGGGTGGGAAATGCTGACTCAAATACGTGAATTAGCCGAGTTGAGAGACACAATTGTGATCATTTCTTCTGCTAGTGTATTTGATACAGACCGTCAGAAAAGCTTGATCAGCGGTGGCCAGGGTTTTTTACCTAAACCAGTAAAAGCAGAAGAACTTTATTGGATATTAGCCCAACAACTTCATTTGAACTGGATTTATGCAGAATCTGCCGTAAATGACACAGAAATATCCGTGTCATTTACTGATAAAGAAATAGTTGTACCACCTGCTGCTGACTTAGCTATATTGTTAGAATATGCTATGCAAGGACAAATTAGAGAAATAACTCATGAACTAAACCGTCTGGAGCAAAACGGTGAAGTCTACCAACCCTTTATAGATAAAATGACTTTAATGGTGCAAGGATATAAAATTGTTAAGATCCGTGAGTTTCTCCAAAATGTAAGTAAACAATAGACATCTCTAGCTAAGTGGTGTACTCTAGAAGAGAGCATGATTAAATAAAAAACATCTTTAGGATAAGTTAATAAAATACATATTAAAACTTAGTGTATCTCTAGTTAACAAAATACCATTGATAATTGATAAGTCATAAGGAAAAGATCTTGAAAAATTTACATAAGCAGGCCATAATTTTAGTAGTTGATGACAATCCCACCAATTTAGAAATTCTTGATCATGCTTTGACTCAAGAAGGCTACAAAGTGCGAATCGAAGCCGAGGGTTTAAATGTCATCAAACAAGCTCGTTTGAGTATTCCTGATTTAATCTTGTTAGATATTATGTTACCTGATCTAAATGGATTTGAGGTTTGTAAGCAATTGAAAGCTGATCCCTTGACTGAAGGTATACCTGTAATTTTTATGACAGCCCTGGCTGATCCTGTTGATAAAGTTAAAGGGTTAAATTTAGGTGCTGTGGACTATATAACTAAACCATTTCAAAAAGAGGAATTACTGGCTCGTGTACGTGGCCATGTGCAGTTACGACAATTAAATAAAACTTTAGAATTACAGAATCAACAACTTATAGAACTGAAAAATGAACTAGAAAATCGCGTTGCTGAACGGACAGCAGAATTAAGTCAGGCTTTAGAAAAAGAAAAGGAATTAAATCAACTAAAATCCCGGTTCATTACCATGGCTTCCCATGAGTTTCGTACCCCTTTAGCGATTATTTCCTCATCATCAGGTATTTTACAAAATTTTAGCGATCGCCTCAGTGAAAAAAGAAAACAGGAGCATCTAGAAACAATCCAAAATACAATCAAGCATATCATCCAAGTCCTTGATGATGTCTTGATGATTAACCAAGCTGAAGCTGAAAAAATAGAAGTAAAACTAGAACCATTAGATATTATTAAGTTTTGTCGTCATCTGAAGGAGCAAATAGAAGCTAGTTTTAGCTCCCATGAAATAGATTTCTATATAGATTTAGGTGATGAAATTTTCAACAATTATCAGCTGGTTCTGGTAGATAAAAAATTGTTGCGGCAAATTATCACCAACCTCCTGACTAATGCTATTAAGTATTCTCCCGATCACAATTTAGTTAACTTTAGTTTATCTAGGAAAGATAACCAACTTATCTTTAAAATTAGTGATTATGGCATTGGTATTCCCGCAGCTGACCAAATTCATTTATTTGAGTATTTTCAGCGCGGATCTAATGTGGGGACACTTCCTGGTACAGGTTTAGGTTTGTCCATAGTCAAAAAATGCGTAGATTTGCACCAAGGGGAAATTATCTTCCATAGTGAATTAGGAAAGGGAACAGTATTTACAGTGATTCTTCCTTTTTTAAAGGGGTAAAAACTTAATCAATCAGCAGTTGTTTGTCCATGGTTTCACGTAAATTAGAGATTTCTAAATTCACTTTTGTGATACTGAAGTCTGCGAATTTGAACACATAAGTGCTATGTAGACTAATTACTACGCAAAGACTTAATTATTCTATTAATCAGATCACTATGTTAAGTCATATTAGTTTATATTATAAAAAAGAAGTGTAAATTAATGGGAATTGACCGTGTGTTGTATTTAGCAGAATTACAAAAACTAAAAACTGGCTTACTTGGTGTTACTGGCAAAACTGAACTAAAATTGCTGGCTTGTCAACACAATGAACAACATTGGAGTCCAGTGCCAAAGGAAGTGATTGTTTCTAATGAAACAAATAAATTCAATCATGGGGCTTTGGTACTGGTAGAATTAAGCGCCAACCGTCAAATACAGCGAATTGAAGAGGCAAATCTTACCTTGGTCAATATTTTGCAGAATTTTTCCCGACAGGTGGCCAGGTTTAAGCTTAAGGAAAGTGAAATTGACCAGTGGAAATACTCACTGAGGATTCAGGCTGAAGAACTCAATCGTCGGCAAAGCGAAATGGAGTCACGCTGGCAAGAAATACAATCACTAGAGAACGAGTTTCAAAATCTAGATAGAAAAAAACAGCTAGTTGAGACATCTCGCACAGAAATTGACCATTTACGAGCAGAAATTGAACGGAGTCGCCAAGATTTAGAAGGTGCTTGGGAGCATTTACGGGGTGAACAACGCCGTTTGCAAGAAATGACATTGAACTCCCAACAGACTCAGATGATAGATGAAGAGAGTTCTTGGGTATTCGGTGATTCAGTTAATGGTTTATCTAGTGAAACTACTACGGTAGAAACAATTAGGGAAATTCTCAATTCTGCTTTTGCATTTATTGACAAGCAGCAGGATAATATGAATCTACACTGGCAAAAGTTGGATACAGAGAGTCATACAGCCAAGCAACAGCAAAACAGGACAGAGGAACTGCTGCAAACTTTCAACTCTTGCCAACAGGAACTCCAACAAGCGGAAAATGATCTAACACAACAAATCAACCAAGTGCAATCCAAAACAGCCATTATTAACAGTAAACGGGAATTGGCTGTGATGCTGAAACGATGTCTGGGAACTGAGGAAGAATTTTACCAAAAGCTTTACACCTTGGCAGCTTACATGGATTTTGGATTTTCTAAACAGGTTGATGTAGAAGCTTTGCAGCAAATACCTTTGGAAGAATTAAAAAAAATGGTGCAAGACTCAGAGGAAAAGTTAGATAGGGATTCTGAATTTGTGGAAGCACAAGAGCAAGAACTCAAATATAAACAGGAACTTATAGCAAAAATTCAACAACAAATTGAAGATTCTCACGGTCAAGAAAAGATAAATTTAGAATCAGAACTAGCTGAGGTACAGGATATCTACAAAATGCTCAACAAAAGCCTGATTGGACAAAGATGTAATTTGATTGATCAGCAAAAAAATCTTCGGAAACAACAAATTATATTACATCAAAAACAAGGATTTTTGACTAACTTAAAAGGTGAATATGCTGATTTAGGATTGGTGGTTTCACAGTTGGAAACCCACAAGCAAGAAAGATACGAGGAAATTAAAAACCTAGAGAGTTATATCGCTCAAATCCTAATTGCTATTGAGGCAGATCAACAGACAATTGATCTTCAAACCCAGAAGGTAGAAAGAAAGCGTCAAGAAGTCAAATCCATAGAGGAGGAACTGCTGAATTTACGCACAGCAACTAATGAATCTTGCGGTCGAATTAATGTTTATCAAGAAATACTACAATCTCTTCAGGATGATCTTGATGGATCACGAAACCAATTACAAAAAATTGCTCAATTTTTAGAAGACATTTGCAAGTCACCCTAGATAAGAGTTAGTAGTAATTAGACAAAAAATATCAAGGCAGTAATTATAATTTATGTCCCCAGTTGACAATTACACTCCTTCCTACAGACAATCAGAATCAACACTTCAAAGTCATTAATTTTTATCTGCATTTGTGATGTAAGATATTTTGACAATAGTATTAACTATTTGTGCAAAATTAATTCCCTATTGGGAAATTCTGTATCCTTTACCAGACAAAGAAGATAGTTAAATGAAATGTGCAATTTATCCTGTATGACTACTTATCTCTAGATTAGTTCCTGATGCCAAAAATAAACGAAACTCTGTTGTCTTCTGGTCTGTAACCTCAGCAGACATAGATCCTCTTTATTATTCTAGATTTAATTTTATATGTATCTAGGATTTGCTGATAGTCTAAGTGGCGTAGTCACAAAAGTCACCTTTAATACCAGGTAACATAACAGGATTTATTTTGCTATGTTGAACATTTTCTTAAAGATACTACACTTGTATTACTACTCTGTATATATCTGTAAGGAGAAAAAATCATGCAAACCATTACACGCACTTCAACAACTGAAATGGAAGTTACTAGTATTCGTCTAGAACGACAACTAAAGGATAAACTTAAAGATATGGCTGGTAATCAAGGATATCAATCTCTAATTCGAGATATCCTATGGAATTATATCCAGCAAAAATCTGGTGAGTGGCAACCGCGTTTTTCTAAATCTGATATTCGCGCTAGTATTTCTGCTATAGCTGAACAACAACAACGTTGTGTCCTCACGGGTAAATTAATTGAACCACAACAGTCAATGCTGTTAGGATTGACCAGAAATGGTGATATGCTTCCTCTAAGTCTGGAAAGTTTATCTGGCTAGTTGGAAATTTTAATTAATTTTACCCATTTATACCTTTGTAATTGGGTAAAATACCGCTTAAAAACTAATTTTAAACATTTGACTATGGCTACACCAGGTCAGCTATTAACTCGGATGCAAAATATCAGCCTTATGGGTTATTTATAGGGAAATAGAATAAAAAACAATGGTAACTGATTCTTCTACACTCAGCAACAATATTTCTCCTGAAGAAAACTTAGATACCAATGAAGTAGCTATTCAGGTTGATAAATTATCAGACAGACAGCGACAAATTAGTGCTACAATCCAAATTCCCCAACCAGTAGAAAAAGTTTGGCAAATTCTCACGGACTATGAATCATTACCTGATTTTATTCCCAATCTCGCCAAAAGCACTCTTCTGGAACATCCCCATGGAGGCATTCGACTGGAACAAATTGGTAAAGCGAGTTTACTTAATTTTAAATTCTGCGCCCGTGTAGTTTTAGATTTAGAGGAATCATTCCCCAAATTAATCCAATTCAATATGGTAGAAGGGGATTTTAAAGGGTTTTCGGGTTTTTGGTGCTTAGAGCCTTGTTTCCTCAGTGAACAACAAGGTACTACTCTTTGCTACACCATCCAAGTTTGGCCTAAACTGACTATGCCAATCTCAATTATTGAACGTCGCCTCAGTCAAGACCTGCAAGCCAACCTCTTAGCAATTCGTCAACGTTCTCTAGAAACCATCCTCTAACAAATTCTCTCGTTACAGGAACTACAAAAAAGAAAAACCTAGAAACAATAAAAGGATAGAAAAAGCTCTATCCTTTCTTTAATACCCCCAAGGGAATTCGAATCCCTGTTACCTCCGTGAAAGGGAGGTGTCCTAGGCCTCTAGACGATGGGGGCTTGTTTTTCATCACTTTAAATAATATAGCGGATTTTTTTGAGGATGTCAATAGGTTGGGAAAAAATTTTTTTTAGCAGTCTGGGAAAGGGTTAGAGGCACCAGCAGGGGAAATAAACTGCTGACGGTTGGACAAAATCTACTAAAATTTTAGTGAGATAACTTTGTGGGCGCTGTTTTCCTATGGGCGTTGCTGATTTGAGGTGTGAAAATGATATTTGTTGATATCCAAATCCTTGTAGAGACGTGACCTGGGTAGGGGTTATCGGCTCTACACCTAAATTCATACTTGGTTTGGGCAACGCCTCCTATGAAGGTCTCTAGATAAAACCTAATACTCTTGTTTACCAGTTTCCTTGCTATATGATTCTGTACACAGGATTTTGATTTGAAATCTATGGCTCAAAATCTACAACATGGAAGCACCTTTTGAAATCACCATCCAGATGGTGATCACTGTTTTTGCGGGCATTAGCGCCCAGGTAATGGCTGCATATTTCAAGCTGCCTAGTATTGTCTTGCTACTGCTATTAGGCATTCTTTTGGGCAAAGACGGTTTAGGACTATTGCAACCGCACTTACTAGGGGCGGGATTAGAAGTGATTGTTTCCCTAGCAACAGCAATCATTTTGTTTGAGGGTGGACTGAAATTAGATCGGCAAGAGTTGGGCAAGGTTTCCGTTAGTTTACAGTTACTGGTGACACTGGGAACAATGATCACTCTGTTGGGAGGTAGTCTGGCCGCTCACTGGTTGGGTGAATTTCCTTGGAATATAGCTTTTCTCTATGGGTCTATTGTTGTTGTTACTGGTCCAACTGTAATTGGTCCATTAATTCAACAAATTAATGTAGATAGACAAGTAGCAACGCTATTAGAAGGAGAAGGGATTATCATTGATCCCGTGGGTGCTATTTTGGCATATGTAGTCCTAGATACAATTTTAAACGGTGATACAGATCCGATTAATGCCATTATTGGTCTCCTCTTACGTTTCGGTGTGGGTGCGGGTATAGGTGGTATTGGTGGCTACTTAATGAGTTGGATCTTCAAACGTGCCAATTTCATTTCCTTTGAACTGAAAAATCTGGTTGTACTGGCAATGTTATGGGTATTATTCACCCTAGCACAAATCATCCGCAGCGAGTCGGGAATTATGACTACAGTGGTGGCTGGTGCGGTATTTGCTAACTCTTCAGTTCCCGAAGAACGTTTATTGCGAAGTTTTAAAAATCAACTTACCATTCTCAGTGTTTCTGTTTTATTCATCCTCCTAGCGGCTGATTTATCTATTGCCAGTGTCTTGGCTTTGGGTTGGGGGAGTTTATTGACTGTTTTGGTGTTAATGTTTGTCGTGCGTCCCATTAATATCATTTTTTGTACTTGGAATAGTGACTTAAATTGGCGACAAAAACTATTTTTAAGTTGGGTTGCACCCAGAGGCATAGTTTCCGCTTCTGTGGCTTCTTTATTTGCCATTTTACTCACCCAACGCGGTATTAATGGTGGTGACTCAATTAAGGCTTTAGTGTTTTTAACAATTATTATGACAGTTTTTTGTCAAGGTTTAACCGCTGGCTGGTTGGTTAAATTGTTAAGAATTAGTTCTCAAGACGCAACCGGAGCGGTAATTGTGGGCTGTAATCCTTTGGGTTTATTAATTGCTCGCTTTTTTCAAGAACGGGGAGAAAGTGTGGTGATGATTGATACTGATCCAGAACGTTTAGCCCAAGCGGAAGCCCAAAATCTGCGGGTAATTGCTAGTAGTGCTTTGGACGGGGAAATACTCGAAGAGGCCGGAATTGGTTCAATGGGTACTTTTTTGGCAATTACAAGTAATGGTGAGGTAAATTTTGTTTTAGCGCAACGGGCTGCTGAGGAATTTAATCCCCCCTGTGTTTTAGCTGCTTTTCCCCGTCACCCTCAAGGTTCTCCTGTGGTTAATAGTAAAGTTGATCAGGCTTTTGTTGCTGATTTACCAATAAAAACTTGGAATGAATATTTAAGTAATGGACAAGTTAAGTTAGGTGCAACTACATTAAATGTAGCAGAATTTGCATCTCAACAGGAACATATACAAGAAAAAATTCAGGATGGGATTTTAATACCTCTTTTGCTAGAACGGGAACAACGTTTACAGGTCATATCAGCTACTCAAGAATGGGAAATTGGCGATCGCATTATCTATCTATTATATGATTCCCGTCCTAATCTTTTAAAACTGCTCTCTGGTGCGAGTCAATCTACACCTTTAACGGTGGAAACATTAGCAGAAGTCGAAGAAGTCAGGATCAAAAATACTAATGTTTAAAGATTTCTGTAATTTAAATATCCATTATCTCTAATATTTGTAGAGACGTTCCATTATCTCTAATATTTGTAGAGACGTTCCATTATCTCTAATATTTGTAGAGACGTTCTATTATCTCTAATATTTGTAGAGACGTTCCATTATCTCTAATATTTGTAGAGACGTTCTATTATCTCTAATATTTGTAGAGACGTTCTATTATCTCTAATATTTGTAGAGACGTTCTATTATCTCAGGACTTACGCAAAATATCTCTCAAACCCTCATTTCTCTGTGTTCTCTGTGTCTCTGTGGTTCGTTTATTCCGTAACTCTTGCGTAAGTCCTATATCTCTAATATTTGTAGAGACGTTCCATGGAACGTCTCTACATTATATAACGTCTGTACATTTGATTTTTTTACTCCCATAATCTTCTTCCTGCTTTTCCCTGTAATCTTTCATGGGTATCTTTTAATAAGTTAGGAATATCTAAATTTTCTGGACATTTAGGTAAACAATCACCACATTCTGTACAACGGTTGGCTTGCATTCCTGGAAACCAATGACCGGCTTTTTCAAACATTCCATAACGATATTGTCCATAATCTGTCATATTGTAGGCTACGGCTAAATTTCTTAATCTTAAAACTTCGGGAATATGAATATTTTCGGGACAAGGTAAACAAGCATAACATTGACTGCATTTATCAGTTAATAAAACATGATTTTGCTGAGTTTCTAATCTTTCTAAAATGGCAATTTCCGCTGTTGTTAATTCATTTTTATCAGCAAAAATTTCGGGAGATATTACTAATTCTTCTGGTTTTGCAGGTCCTATACTCAAGGTAGTAATGCGTTTGTCATTGAGTAGAAAACGATAATTAAAATCTAAGGGTGTGAATGGATGACACAGTTCTTTTAATGTTGGGGGAGGACTATATAATTTTCCCCCTTTATCAGCAGGAGAAATAATAAAAACCCCCATATCTTTCTCTATTGCTAATTCAATTGCGGCGGTATTACGTTGAAAAAAATAGTAATAATGGAGATTGACAAATTCAAAAAAATCTGTATTTATAGCGGCTAAAATTAGATCTAATGCACCATGGGTAGAAAAACCAATATGTCTGACTCTGCCATCATTTATAGCTTCTTGTACAGCCAGCATACAGCCGTTTTTTGATTGTACCCATTCTAAATGTTCCCACGTATTTAATCCATGAATTCCCAGACAATCTAAATAATCTAAATTTAACTCTTTTAAAGATTCATCAATATACAGACGCATGGTATCAGCATCTGCTGTAGGCGGAATTTTGGTAGTAATATAAAGTTGATGACGAGGTATTGATAAACCAGCCTTAATGGCTTTAGCTAAATATGCCTCACTGTCACCATAACCTCTAGCTGTTTCTAGATGGTTAATTCCTAAAGATAAAGCTTTTTCAATTGTTTGCTGGGCATTTTCGCTATCAGTTAAATAGCGCATTGTTCCCAGGGAAAAAACAGAAAGATGTAAGTTAGTTTTACCAAAACGACGATATTGCATGACTCTAGTTTATCCAGTTAAGTAAATGATGGCTGAGTTGAGGAAAGAATGGAGAAATAATAATTTTCTTGTGTTTTCTCAATTCTCAGCTTTGACAACTCAGGAATTATTACTCAATAGTTTGTTAATCCCCTGCGGTAAAAATAAATAACTATTAAAAACTTTTAAAAAGCTTTTTTATCTGCTTTTTTAATTTTCAATTGTTAATTTTTTATTTCGAGAGCCTGATATTAGCTTTCCCCATTACCAAACCGCTTAATCAAGTCCTCGGGACGGAGATTAGAAATAAATTCGCGGAAGGCCTCTTGTTCAGCTTCATCAGCATCACGATCTACGGGAATAGAAGCATCAGCGACTACTTCTTCCATTACCCAAATGGGGGTATTTGTACGGAGAGCAATAGCGATCGCATCACTGGGACGAGCATCAATTTCTTTTTTGACATCCCCTTGTTGAAGAATTAACGCTGCATAAAAGGTATCCTTTTGCAGGGTATGAATAATAACTCGATCTAAGGTCATATTCCACGCTTCCAGCATATTCACCATCAGGTCATGGGTTAAAGGTCTAGGAGGCCTTTGATTTTCCATAGCCCCCATAATTGCTCTGGCTTGTTCTTGACCGATGTAAATGGGCAAAGCGCGACGATCTGAACCATCTTTCAGGAGTACAATCGGGCTGCGGGTGATGGCATCTAATGCTATACCAGCGACTTTCATTTCTATCATTGGTTCAGCCTCTAAAATTCTTTAATCGCTTGGAACTATGTAGCAGACAATACACTCTTCTGAAAATTAAAAATTAAAAATTAATAATTCATAAAAAGCTGGTTTAATCTACTTTTTAGGAATTTTTAATGGTTTGTTGACTGTTGTTGTGGTATCTTAGCAATGAGGTATAAATAAACCTATTTCATACCATATTAACAACTGATTTATTTATCCTTCATATTTTATCCTTGTTTAACCTTTTAATTCAAGTAAGCCCTGGGAGTGATGTTAATATGTTAATATTCATTTAGCAAAATCGGGAAATAAATTAAACCTACGGGCTGTAAATTTTTTCCGATAATTATGAGTTGATTTCCGCCAAAATTAGGCAATAAATAAAATTATTTTCGCAAAAGCTGTGTTTACAGGATTAATTCAAGGTTTAGGAACGATAAAACCCCGTGGGGGAGATTTGTGGCAAATTAGTTATCTGAGTCAGCCACAGACAATCGTTCAGGACTTGGCGTATGGTGATAGTATAGCTGTAGATGGAGTCTGTCTGACAGTTGAAGAAATATTAAAAGATGGATTTATTGCCACCGCTTCACCAGAAACCCTCGGCCGCACAACATTAGGTAAAGAAGAAACTCAGCAAAGATATGTTAACTTAGAAACGTCTCTGCGAGTAGGTGGTAAAGTCGGTGGTCATTTTGTCATGGGTCATGTAGATGGAATTGGTCAGTTAATAACATCTAAACAAACTGCTAGTTCCTGGGAAATGACCTTTGTTGCCCCGGATGCGATCGCTCGCTATATTGTTCCTAAAGGTAGTATTGCTGTTAATGGTATCAGTCTAACGGTGGCTGAATATAAATCAGAATTATCTCAATTTACAGTTGCAGTTATACCCCTGACATACAGCGAAACTAATCTGAGTCATTTAGTACCGGGGAGTTGGGTAAATTTAGAAGCAGATATCTTGGGTAAATACGTAGAAAAATTCCTCACTCCTGGAAATAATCACCATCAAGAAGGGGAGATTACAACTGCATTTCTAGTAGAAAATGGGTATTTGTAGGGGGAATTGCCAATTCCCCCTACCCTAATTAACGAGCTTGGGCTATGCGCTGAGATTGTATCAATTGACTGATTCCACCTGCTAACTGTACACCTGGGTCAACAGCAACCCATCCATTTTGGGTGAGGTGACGGACTTCAAAGTGCAAGTGAGGACCAGTAGAATTACCAGTGTTACCAACTAGGCCAAGGACAGTTCCCGGTTCTACCCATTGACCGGGTTGAACCAAGATTTCTGACATATGACCGTAGAGAGTTTGTTGAGCCGAAGCATGATTAATGATCACAGTTAAACCGTAACCACTAACCCAGTTAGCAGTCTCGACTTGACCTTTAGCTGCTGCTAAAATTGGTGTTCCTGTGGGCGCTCCCAAATCTGTGCCAGTGTGAAAGCGACTATCACCTGTGATAGGATGAACCCGCCAGCCAAACAAAGAAGTAATGGGGGCAGCGATAGCTAGAGGGAAGATCATTCCCGAACCACTACCACCACGATAGGCAATGGTATTAGTATAGGGAACTTCTGGTAATACTGATGCCAGGGAGAAGTTATAAGACACCATACTGCTACGAGGAGCAACATTGCCCTCCATTACTGGCGCTGGTAAACTACCCACTGGGGGAGCGATAGGACTAGCGTTTACGGTTGTAGTGCTAAATTCCCCAGGACTGGGGAGAAAGGGACGACGATTATAGGTTGCCTTTGTACGACCTGTATAATTGGCGGTATCAGTTCTGTTTTTAGCCCTTGAGAGCCAATTATTTCGAGTCAAACTAATTTTTTTGTCACCTTTAGGAAGATTTTCGGCAATATTCTTTTGCTGATTGTTATTTACCGTTATGGGTGACCAGGTTGATTTTTTGACAGGGAAAACCGTCGGTAATTTAGCAGTTGTACTTTTTTTCAGCCAAGTTGGTGATGATCTTTGCAACTTAGCTACAGGGGGAGTTTGGGTAGTTTTAGCACAAGCACCCGCAGCTAAAATTGTTTGACAACCTCTAGAACGTTCTGTCACTACTACAGAACTTGGGGATTGATAGTTAACCGTGTCGGGATTTTTGTACTCAGTGGGAACAATATAATAATTGTTTTTGTCATTCTGTGGGTTACTCTGTGTAACTATAATAGCATCCTCAGAGATTTTGTCTGTTTGGGGGACTTCTGGGAGTTTTTTGACTAGGGAGTCAGCTTCCGGCTGTTGAGTGTTTTCACCGCTGGATTTTGCCTCTCTAATAGCTTGTATAGCTCTATATCCACTTTTACTACTTAGCCTTTTTTTCAGCCTAGCTTGGCGTTCAGAAAAATCTGTTTTTGGTTGTGCTGTTGGTGACACAGTAGTTTCTGGCTGGGCTGGTTGGGCTGCTGCTTTTGGCTGGGAATTTTCAATAGTTGGGACAATGTTGTATATTGAACTTTCACTTGCAGCCACAAAACCGCTACCGACAAGACTAAAGCTAGTTAGTAAACAAAGGCTTCGTATCGGTAGTTTAGAAGCAAAACCTTTACTCATCCCACCTAAGTAAAAATTTTTATGGGCAGATTTATGATGCTGCGTCATTTGTTCTCTTTTTTTGTGTGTAATAAACCTAAGAAAATGATGTCATTAAATGTTGGATGTGTACTATCCTACCAGATGAAACCTAAGCTTGAGGATAACCTAAACTGATTGTACCCGGTTGGCAGCAAATTTCGGGTATTATTGGTGCTTTTGGATTATCATTTGTCATTTTTAACCGGAGATTACCTTCTTGAGTTACACCAACTACTGTACCTAAAAGATTATTGACATAAACCTGATCACCCATATTTGTGAGGACATCAAGATATTGAGATAAGAGTATACTTATTCCTTCTGCTTGTAAACACTCTATACCGGAATTAATTCCCAGTAAAACCTTTGAAGTTAGCATTTCCAGGTGATCTATAATCTGATAATTCTGGGAATTTTGCCATAATTTCAGATTAATTCCCGTGGACGGAACTTGATTTTCCCAGTTAATACCAACCCCAATAACGGCTTGAGTGATTTGTCCTTGATTAACTTTGGTTTCCGTCAAAATACCGCCTAATTTGCGACCATTTAATACTAAATCATTCGGCCATTTTATGCCAACCGGTAGACCGCATTTTCTTAATTGTGCTGTAATTCCCCAAGCACTGGCTAAGGTAAGTTGATAACTGCTGGTAGCTTCTAGTTTAGGATCTATTGCCATGGACATATATAGACCACCAGCAGAAGACTGCCATTGACGACCCCATTGGCCTCTCCCAGCGGTTTGTTGGGTAGCAATAACTACACATCCGGGTTTCTCTCCCTGGCGCATGAGTTGCCATAGGGTTTGATTTGTGGAGGATAATGTGTTAAAAATATGTAGGGAGAATGGTAAGTCTTGATGCTTATATTCTGCTTTTAATCTATCTACCAAAAGTTGGCGATTAAATTCCACTACATTCCCCCATAATTGATTTGAATAGTTTTTGGCTTTTGGGCAAATCTGTTTTTCTCGTTGTTCAAGTTAGCATGGAATTGATTGAAAGTTGTTAATTTTCTGTTGAGGTTTGGTTAAAGATGCACACTTGGCATTGGCACAATTGGGAAGGTCTACCCTACCTAACTTGTAATCTCCTAAAACCCTGGCCTCATGGTTTCTTTACCCAACGGTCTTGGCCACGTCTACCTCATGAGCTAACTCAGGCGCTACAACCAGAGGCTTTAGTTTATCGCTTAAAACAGGTACATGGTAATACTGTTTTGACTCCCCAGGAAGTTGATCATCATGTTAACATCAGTGATGATGATTTGGCTTTAGCAGATGGTTTAATTAGTCATCAACCTTTACAAGCTGTCTGGGTGGCTTCTGCTGACTGTACACCTGTTTTGATTGGAGATGTCAAAACTGGACAAGTAGCGGCTCTACACGCTGGTTGGCGCGGTACTGCGGCGAAAATTGTCCCAGCGGCTATTAATAGAATGCAAGCCCATGGCAGTAATTTAGCAGATTTGCGTGTGGCTATGGGTCCGGCTATTGCGGGTGAAGTTTATCAAGTTGCGGTGGAAGTGGCCGCGAAAATCGGCAGTAGCATTATATCACATAACGAACCAGAAAAAATTATTGCTGCTTTACATGATTTACCAAATTCACCTTTACTCAGTGATACAGAACCGGGAAAAGTGCGTTTGGATGTGCGTCGGGTAAATGCTTTACAGTTGGAACACTTGGGAGTTAGTTTAGAACAAATTGCGATCGCACCCTATTGTACTTTCCAAACTCCAGAATATTTCTTCTCCTATCGTCGAGAACAGCAAAAAAAGGTGCAATGGTCAGGAATTGTCAGTTTTACCCAACCGAATTATCACTAAAGGTGTAACAATGGTTATTCATAGCAAGAAAACTTGCCATTTTCAAAATTGTTCTATATTGGTATAAACAAACATAACGGGACAAAATCATGACTAATACCCAAACTACTAGCGATATCCAAGACAAAATCGAAAAAGAAGTTGAAGAAGCTCGGTCTGTATGCGACATTTCAGGTAGTAATTCCGCTGCGTGTGCTGCTGCTTGGGACGCGGTGGAAGAGCTTCAAGCCGCAGCATCTCACCAAAGTAAAGAGAAGCCTAAAAACTCTTTAGAAACATACTGTGATGCTCATCCAGACGCAGATGAGTGTCGTCTTTATGAAGACTAACACCAATCTTTGGTTTTCATGAGGTAATAATTTACCGGAATGTTGAAGACGGGGAATAAACCCCCCGTTTTTCACTTTGAAACAGGATACTAAAACTATAGCTGTAGCCAGGGTAATTAGAACATGATCAATCATGGAAACTTAGAAATAACCAAGAATTTCAAGGTTGCATGAGTGCATAAGTCCCTCTTGCCTTGTGCTATAACTTTTTCTGTCATGCTCAGGATGAGCTATGCTATCAAATATCCAGTTACAAATTTTTCTAGTTTCCTATTGACTTTATGACAGAAGTATGGTTTCGCCCCTATGTTTGGATGGACTATTGGCTAGAATTATTATTTGTGCTGATTATTCCCATAATTCTCCTAATTTGGGTATTTGTGCAAAAATCTGAGGCCATGCAACGCTTATTAATGATCTACTGGCGTGTATCCAGTCTATTAGCCATTAGTATTTATTTAATGATTGGTGGCTTTGGGGTCAGTTTTATATCTGCTTTAATGGCACGGATTCTCATCCCTATTGCGCTATGGTTTTGGGTGGATATCAATGATGAAATTGAGTATCATCCCCAAGGTCCATTAAAACTGGTTTTTACTTCTTGGCGTTGGGCAACAACGGTTTATTGTAGTTTAGGGGCGTTAGCACTTTTACCTTTTTTACGTTGTGCTTTTTCGGCTAATATGCTGAAAACTCCTTACTGTAGTGTTTGGTTGGAAGCACCATTAGTCTTTAAAGAATATTTCCACCATAACAGTACACCTGCTTTTCTCGGTTTTCTGGGTATAGTTACTTTAGGGTTTTACATAGTGTATTTAAGTTATTTTGTCGCGTTCAAACTCAGTAGGTATGGACGTTCGACTACACATTAATTGTGTCTCAGGGAAAGTCGCTCAAAGGTCACTCATGTTAATATTATGAATAGTCCTATTAGTAAAAGACTGGAAAAATACACAGTTAAAAGACCACAAGAGGTTCTTATTGTCACTGTGGAGATTGACGGTGAAACTGATACAATTGCTGTTTTTAAAGGCTTTTCTAGTTCTTTAATGCGTTCAACTGCTTTTGATCCTGATGTGCCGGTGTTATCTGAATCTGCTAAAATTATCACTATTGATAGAATAGCAAGTCCCTATAATCCTGAGTCACCCCGTTATCTGGAAAAGGATATTTCTTGGGAAAATATGCAGGTTTTATTGTCGGAAGTTGGTGTTTAGATTAGTCAGGCTTTTTTGAAGTTTGAATTTTCACTATGTCCCGTTCTGGATACACTTTACCGGTTTTCGCTTGTGCTGCTGCTGTTGCGGCTTTACATTGGCTACGTTATCGTCAACATATAAACTCTGTCTCTATAGATTTACTTGAACCGGCTGAAATGGGAGAAATACCCATTGAGCAAGTAGCGGGAATATCAGAAAATCAAGCTTTGGCCATGACTCGCAGTGATCCAGGTGATAATCTGGATTTGACTAAGAATACACCAGTTTGGGCTGTGGTAGAATGGTATGCAGGAGATGGAGAATCGGTAATTATTCAGGGTGGAGAAGGTATTGGCAAAAAAATCAATGATGATGGTAAAGCCGCAATTTATACCTATGCTCAACGGTTATTTCAGGAAAATTTACGGAAATTATTAACAGAGACGGAAAAAGTCAAGGTTACAATTATTTTACCAGAAGGGCGATCGCTGGCCATCCGTACTTCTAACTCAGCTTTTGGTGTAGTAGAGGGATTATCTTTACTGGGAACAACGGGTATTTCTCAACCTTTAAGCACACCGGATCAATTAGCGGCTTTTCTGGCTAATCTGGAGGAAAGGGCTAGTAGATTTAAAACTTTGGTATTTTGTATTGGGGAAAATGGACTAGATTTAGCCCAGAAAATCGGTATAAATCCTGCACAGTTGGTAAAAACCGCCAATTGGTTGGGACCAATGTTAGTGGCTGCTGATGTCTTGGGTGTCCAAGAAATTTTATTATTTGGTTATCATGGTAAATTGATGAAACTAGCGGGGGGAATTTTTCACACCCATCATCATTTGGCTGATGGTCGTCGGGAAATTTTAACCAGTCATTGTGCTATGCTCGGTTTAAATGCGACTGATATTCAAACCATTTTTCACAGTCCTACAGCCGAAGCAGCACTAAAACACCTGAAAACCCTTGATCTGAATACTGGTAGTAATTGGGTAAATCTAGTCTATGGTGCAATTGCTGAAACGATTGACACCCGTAGCGAGGTATATATCAATAGCCACAATGAACAGGGTAAAACTAGTATAGCTTGCGGTTGCGTCCTGTTTGACCGCGATCGCCAAATTTTTGTAAAAAGTAAAACTGGTTGTATTTTACTGGAAAAATTGTGCTAAACTAGCAAGAATTATCATCTTACCAATTTTAAGTGGGCAAATAGTCACTCCAGAATCATTAAACTCATCAATTAACTTATCCGTCTTTGCGGTTAATGATAATTGCAATTGACTACTCTAATCTGGCTGCTTGGTCTTAAATTGGTGTAAATAACTCAAATAAATATTTTTTTTAATACTAAATTTGAAATTTGAATTTGATTTCGATGATTAATTTAACAGTTAAGTAGGTTAGCGTGAAAAATTGTCGTTATGACAAGGGAACAGGGAACAGGGAACAGGGAAGAGGTTTTGGGTAACTTTACTTTTCGTTACTTATGTCGGTTTTTTTCCGTTCACCTACTTATGACTATTAATCACAAAAATCATCAAAATCACAGACTGTGACTTTCTATCCTTAACGACACACCTTGGCTACCATGAATACAGCGGTGACTCTACCAACGGTTGAAGTACCTCAAACACAACAAAATTTGGGGAACCTGAAACAGCAAATAATTGTAATTTTAGACTTTGGTTCTCAATATTCTGAGTTAATTGCGCGTCGTATCCGCGAAACTCAAGTATATTCCGAAGTTCTTTCCTACCGCACCACAGCGGAACAGTTACGTCAACTTAACCCTAAAGGTATTATTCTTTCTGGTGGACCTAGTTCTGTATATAGTGACTTTGCTCCCCATTGTGACTCAGAAATTTGGAAGTTGGGTATACCAGTTCTGGGAGTGTGCTATGGTATGCAATTGATGGTTAATCAATTGGGTGGGGAAGTTACCAAAGCCGAACGAGGTGAATATGGTAAAGCATCTCTATATATAGATGATCCTACAGACTTATTAACTAATGTCGAAGAAGGTACAACCATGTGGATGAGCCATGGAGATTCAGTTACAACCGTACCTCCAGGCTTTGGACTGCTTGCCCATACCCATAATACACCTTGTGCAGCGATCGCTCATCACGACAAAAAACTTTATGGTGTACAGTTTCACCCCGAAGTCGTCCACTCTCAGGGTGGTTTAGCTTTAATTCGTAATTTTGTTTATCATATCTGTGAATGTGAACCTACTTGGACAACAGCGGCTTTTGTTGAGGAAGCAGTTCAAGAAATTCGCGCCAAGGTAGGGGATAAACGGGTATTATTAGCATTGTCCGGTGGGGTAGATTCTTCTACTTTGGCCTTTCTTCTGTATAAAGCCATTGGTGAACAGTTAACCTGTGTATTTATTGACCAGGGTTTTATGCGGAAATTAGAGCCAGAAAGGTTAGTAAAGTTATTTAAAGAACAATTCCATATTCCTGTAGAATATGTCAATGCCCGTGAGCGATTTATCTCAGCTATCGCTGGAGTCACAGATCCAGAGGAGAAACGTAGGCGCATTGGACATGAATTTATCAGTGTTTTTGAGGAAACATCCAAGAATCTTGGACACTTCGACTACTTGGCTCAAGGAACACTCTATCCAGACGTGATTGAATCTGCTGATACCAATGTTGACCCCAAAACTGGGGAACGGGTAGCAGTGAAAATTAAAAGTCATCACAATGTGGGTGGTTTACCAAAGGACTTGAGATTTAAACTGGTAGAACCGCTGCGGAAACTATTTAAAGACGAAGTTCGTAAGGTTGGTCGTTCTATTGGTTTACCAGAAGAAATTGTCCAACGTCAACCTTTTCCCGGACCAGGTTTAGCAATTCGCATTTTAGGGGAGGTCACTGCTGAACGCTTAAATATTTTGCGAGATGCTGATTTAATTGTCCGTCAAGAAATCAATCAACGCGGCTTGTATAATCAGGTTTGGCAAGCTTTTGCAGTCCTTTTACCCATTCGCAGCGTTGGCGTTATGGGTGATAAACGTACCTATGCCCATCCTATTGTTTTAAGGATTGTTACCAGCGAAGATGGGATGACCGCAGACTGGGCGCGGATTCCTTATGATGTGCTAGAAGCAATTTCTAACCGCATTGTTAATGAAGTGAAAGGGGTTAATCGTGTGGTTTATGATATTACTTCTAAACCACCAGGAACTATTGAGTGGGAATAGGTAATTGGTAATTGGTAATTAACAGCTATTAGTTGCCTTTACCTATCCTTATCAGTAAAATTAAGAATTATGACGTTTTGTTGAGAATATTATGACTGCAACAGTAGAAATTTATACTTGGTCAACTTGCCCTTTTTGTCTCCGTGCTAAAAGTCTACTGAACAAGAAAGGTGTTAATTTTACTGAATATAGTATTGACGGAGATGAGGACGCAAGAGCAAAAATGGCACAGCGAGCCAATGGTAGACGTTCTCTACCCCAAATTTTTATTAATGATAATCACATAGGTGGTTGTGATGATATACACGCTTTAGAACGTCAAGGTAAATTAGATGAGATGTTAGCATCTTAATTAATCTTAAAAGATTATGTAATCAGATCCCTAACTTCCTAATCTCATTTTTCTTGCTCTGAGATACATAAATGAATTTGAGAAGTCGGGGTTTGAAACTGATGTAATGTGAAAATTCATGGATAACAGAGGTATAAAGGGTGAAACTGGCTTTTATTATTGATCCTATACATAAACTTGATCCATGTCATGATACCAGTGTGGCACTGATGGAAGCAGGGCAAATTATGGGACATGAAATATGGATAACTCAAGCAAATTTACTGAGTGTAATTGATGGCAAAGCTTGGGCTGTATCCCAACAAGTAGAGCTTGTTCCTGTAAAGTTGGTGGAGGGACGTTGGTTAGCGGTTGATAATTGGTTTAAATTAAGTTCTAGTGTTTTTATTCCTTTAGAAGAAATGGATGCCGTATTTATGCGGACTGATCCACCAATAAATGACGCTTATCTTTATGCTACCTATATTTTGGATTATATTGACCAAAATAAAACTCTAGTCATTAATAACCCTGCTGGTATTCGTAGTGCGAATGAAAAAATGTACGCCCTTCAGTTTCAGGAATGTGTTCCCGAAACCATTGTTAGTGCTGATAAACAGGTTATCCGCGAGTTTGTGGTAGCTAAAGCAGCGACAATTCTCAAACCACTGGGAAATAAAGCTGGAGAAGGAATTTTATTTTTACAAGCAAGCGATCGCAATTTTAATTCTATTGTTGAACTTAGCACAGTTCATGGTCAAATTCCCGTCATGGTACAAAATTATTTACCTCAAGCGAAGGAGGGAGATAAACGGATTATCTTACTCAATGGTCAAGCTATAGGTTCGCTTAATCGTATTGCCAGTGGTAGTGATTTTCGCAATAATATGGCAACAGGTGGCACTGTCGCAAAAACTAATATCACTCCAAGAGAAGAGGAAATTTGCACTCATTTAGCCGCAAAACTCCGTCAAGATGGGTTAATTTTCGTTGGTATTGATGTCATTGGTGGCTACCTTACGGAAGTTAATGTGACAAGTCCTACCGGAGTCCGGGAAATTGATAGACTTAATGGTACTAATCTTGGTTATCAAGTAATTCAATGGGTAGAAGCGAATATTCATTTGAGGGGAAAATGAGGAATAATTTGATCAATTTCCTGCATGATTCGGAAAGTTTCTGTTAAAGAAATGACAATTTTTTGATAATGGTTAATTTCTGGGGTAGATAATTCTCGTTTAGCGTTTTTTCTGTCTTTTAACCATTTGTCTAATACGTGATATCCTCCGATTTTAAATTCCCAGATATGTTGAGGAATATTGGTAAAATAATTCTGTTTATTAACATATACTCTTTGCAATTCTGAATGATAAGTAACTTCAGTAATTTGATTATCTCCTATTTGTTGATAAGTTGTCATGAAATTATTGAGTTTATCGGATTTCATTAAATGTAAATTAACTAATTCTTCTCCTTTGATAGCTAATTCATGAAATAGATTTTGATTACTAGTTAAGGGAAGACGGGGAAAATCTATCTTCAGAAATTCAGCGTATCTAGTGCGGTATGTAGGACTGTGAAATATAGCATAAGCATAGTAAAAGATTTGTTTTGGTGGGGGTATTTTACCAAGTTTTTCTTTAATAGTTTCTAAGAATTTTGGGGATAGGTTAGGAGTTTTTTCTAGAAAAAGATTTGTTTGTTTATTTTCTGTATTTGGGTAGATATAAAGAGGAAAAACATAAGTTGCTTCTCTACTTTTTAACGATACAGTACAATGTTCTGTGAGAATTTCTGAACAAAATATATGATAAAAACCTGGTTCAACTTGCTGACGACAGGAAAGTAACGCAATATTATTACCTTTTAACAAATGTCCCATTAATTCTTTACGACTATCTCCCCTTTCAATAATCTTAGGATTATAATAAACCCAACGATTATCAAATGGTCTATAAGCATATAGTAGTAATTTTGATTCAATTTCATCTTGTTTAATATCTAACTTAGCTTTTTCTAAACTCCAATATTCTGTATCTTTGATATTGTATTTTTGTTTTAATTCTTCTAAATTAGTATTTATAGAAATATCATGAAAACGATTTATTAAAGTTTCTCTATCATAGTCAACACATACATTATCTCTTCTAGTTTTCACACCAGCAGCATAAATAGGAAAGATATCAGTTATACTCAAATCTCTTTGATATTCGTCTTCATAATCAAGATTTTTAGGTGCAAAAAAGTAATTAGGTTCAGTAGGTTTTACTTCTATCCAATTAATATTATCTAAACTTGCAGATTCTAAAAACTTATATTTATCCTCACGTCTTCCCCAAAGATCATAATATAACACCCTGGCCATTTCCTGAACACCATCTCTGGATTTATAAGCAGTAGAATCATAATCAGGTTTATCTTTTTCCCGCACAGCAATTAAAATCGCTACACCCTGTTGAATATCAAACAGATTTTGATCAATATTTCCCTCTGGAGTGGTTTCCTTTAATAAAGAATTACCATGTAAATCCATAATATATAATATATCAAAATACTTTAATAATTCTTCCCTCATACCTCGATGAATTAAACCATTGAGATAGGAATGATTAGTAATAAAACCAATGATACCATAGCCTTTTGGTGTTTTTTGCAGTTGATATTGAGCAAAACGAATAAATTTAATATAATCATCATCTAAAGGTTGAATATTCTTTTCTCCTTCCAGTCTGACTCTACCTTTATATAGTTCTAAAAGTTCCCCAATATGGGTTAATTCCGTGATAGTTTTACCCGCTTTTCCAGTTTTATAAATCCGATTCCAAGCTGAACCAGTATATTCAATATCTGCTAAATATCTTTCATCTTGATTTAAGACTCTTTTGCGTTTACTCGCATTTTGCGAACTGACAGCATAAGGAGGATTTCCTAATACTACCATTACCGGAATTTCCGTTTTTACCTTTCCTGCTTGACTGGATTCTTCCGCAATTATTTGAGTAATACCAGGAATTAAATCATCTTCCTTTATTCCTGCTTCCAAAGCATTAGTTAAATAAACTTTTAATCTTTCTTCTGGTGCAAATTTATAACCTAAATCTCCTAATAATAAACCTAATTTTAAATGTGCTATAGTATAAGAAGTCATCAATAATTCAAACCCAAATAGACGGTTTAAAAGTCTTGTACCTCTTAAAAAATTAAGCCATTGACGGATATCAAATTTGGTAAGATTGTCACGAATTTGTTTAATAACTGCATATAAAAAAGTTCCTGTTCCCGTTGCGGGGTCAAGAATTGTGACTTTGTGATTTCCTAAACCATATTCTAAATCAAAAACTTTATCTAAAATATCATCCACAGAACGGACAATAAAATTAACTACAGGTTCAGGAGTATAATAAACTCCTCTACTTTTTCTTAATGAAGATTCATAAGCAGCTAAAAATGTTTCATAAAAGTGCAAAACCGGGTCTTCCGTACGGGTTTCTCTCCCAAAGTTTTCTAAAATATTCGTCATATCAACTGTATTTAATAATTCTACCAAATTTTCAATTGATTGATGAATATTACTCACGTTATCGCTGTTAATAACTATGTCAAAAAAACCTTTTAAAAAAGGGATTCTATCAGTAATATAAATACCGGCTGTTGTGCGATTAAATGCAAATTGTCCAGGGTTTTGTACATGACCAATTTTTGCAGTAAATAACCCATAAGCGATAGTTTGAGCGTACATATCTGCAAATTTATCATTATCTATATCTAAAAGTAGTAGTTTTTTAAATGTCTCTTTTAGACGATTTAATTCTTCTGTGGTTGTTTCTATTTCTAAAGATGATTGAATTGCGTTTCTAATGGTTTTAGTATAAGCGGCCATTTCTTTAGCCAAATCATAATAATTATTAATATCTTTGGCTTTTTGATTCAGAAATAATTGTAGTAATTCTCTAATTGGTTGTAAATCATTAATTAGAATAATTTTACCTGATTTTAAATCAGCTAATTTAGCAGTTTTTTCACATTCTCCGTTTACATACCACCGAAATTCTAGATAATTAGTTAAAATCAAATTGTCACCAATATTTGATTCTAAATAACGTTTGAGTTGTGGTGTTTTTTCGATTTTAGTTAAATCAATATTAATATCTTTAGCTTCTATATATCCTAAAATCCGCTCATTTTTTCTGATAGTTAAATCTGGTATTCCTGCTTGATTACCTTTTTCTTCAATTCTAGCATTAATCCCCATCATTAAACCCTCAATGAGACGTTTTAGACTGGGGTAATGACTGCTTTGTCCACCACTTTTAAGATTTTCTTGTAAATCTTGGATGTAGTTATTAAAATCAGACATAATCCCTGGATAATTATTTATTAAACTTCTTACTTTTTATAATAGTATATAATTGTAATATATTTGTAGGTTGGGTTAAGCGACAGCGAAACCCAACAAGTTCTGAAAATCTTGGGTTTCCTTGGGTCAAGCGAAGCTACTTAGATTATCGGAAAACCTGGAATAATTCGATCAATTTCCTGCATGATTCGGAAAGTTTCTGTTAAGGAGATAACAACTTTTTGATAATGGTTAATTTCTTGGGTAGATAATTCTCGTTTAGCGTTTTTTCTGTCTTTTAACCATTTATCTAATACTTGATATCCTCCGATTTTAAATTCCCAGATATGTTGAGGAATATTGGTAAAGTAATTCTGTTTATTAACATATACTCTTTCCAATTCTGAATGATAAGTAACTTCAGTAATTTGATTATCTCCTATTTGTTGATAAGTTGTCATGAAATTATTGAGTGTATGAGATTTCATTAAATGTAAATTAACTAATTCTTCTCCTTTGATAGCTAATTCATGAAATAGGTTTTGATTACTAGTTAAGGGAAGACGGGGAAAATCTATCTTTAGAAATTCAGCGTATCTAGCGCGGTATGTAGGACTGTGAAATATAGCATAAGCATAGTAAAAAATTTCTTCTGGTGGGGGTATTTTACCAAGTTTTTCTTTAATAGCTTCTAGGAATTTTGGGGATAGGTTAGGAGTTTTTTCTAGAAAAAGATTTGTTTGTTTATTTTCTATATTAGGGTAGATATAAAGGGGTGCTAAAGTCATTGTTCCTTTACTACTGTAAAAAGCACGATTATCAACAATACAATCAGAAACTAAAAAATGATTATAGTTGTCATTTAAAGCTACTTGTCGCATATAAACTAGTGCTAAATTATTCTGTTGAATCATGTTATACATAACTTCTTTTCTTGGTCTATCTACTAATTCTTCATAAGAATAGTAATATCTAAAATCAAAAGGACGATACAGATATATTTGAAAATATTTTTGCCAATCTTTTAAAGAATTTACAGATTTTCTTTTATTACTAATATTCCATTCTAAATTATTATTTAATGAGTATTGATTGATGATTTGATCATCAGATATAGTTATATCTTTAAAATCTTGTATTCTTTGACGAAGTTGTTCTAAATCAAAATCTATCACAAAATGATCTCGATGAGTTTTAACTCCTGTAGAATTTACGGGAAAAATATCTGTAACATTCCAAGCTTGATTATATTCCGTTGCTAAATCAAAATCTTTCGGTGCAAAAAAGTAATTAGGTTCAGTAGGTTTTACTTCTATCCAA